>Ga0302324_100000453_pt1 | contig 111121 bp, 106 predicted proteins | sample Palsa_T0_1_FD_201949 | JGI IMG/M metagenome (GOLD analysis project Ga0302324, IMG submission 201949) | Peat permafrost microbial communities from Stordalen Mire near Abisko, Sweden - Palsa_T0_1 | ecosystem: Environmental > Terrestrial > Soil > Palsa > Peat permafrost | place: Sweden: Abisko... | reverse complement strand
ACAGTCTGACACAAGATCGCGGTATTTCCGCAGCGGGTGCAAAAGCCCGCGCGCGTTCGAACTCGCCGAGCCGGCTTTTGGACATCTGGCCAACTTCGGGCCCTCTCATCATCAGTGAGTCGCCAGGCAGAGCCCACCGGGAATCAAAACGACGGCGAGGGGTATCCTGTCGTCGGGAGGTGATGCCTTGCGTCGAACGAGCTTCGGTTTGACAGTCGCTCTAGCGGTAGCCGCACTCCTGATGCCTTCAGCCTTGAGGGCCGAGAAAGGCAAACTCGGGGACGTTCACTTCCCAATCTCCTGCAAGTCCGAGGTCCAGTCGCGTTTCGACTACGGTCTCGCTTTGCTCCACTCGTTTGAGTTCAATGAAGCAGACGAAGCTTTTCGAGCGGTCGAGCGCGACGATCCCAAATGCGTGATTGCTGCCTGGGGGATTGCTCTTTCAACCACTGAACGCAACGGCGCGAAGGCGCCACAGAAAGATCTCGCCAGAGGGTGGGCACAGCTCCAACCCTGGCTTGCGATCCCGGCAGGAACGGACCGCGAGCAAATGTACGTGAACGCCGTTCGCGCCATGTACGAGGGATACGATCAAACGTCAGGTGATGATCGGTGGCACAAATATCTCAACCGCATGCTGGAGATTCGGCAGAAGTATCCCGATGATGTAAATGCGAGCCTTTTTTACGGGCTGGGCTTGACTTGGACGGCAGGACCAGGCACGCAAGGTATTCAGCAGCGGAGAGCAGCGCTTGCGATTTTCCTGCCTATTTTCAAGCAGTATCCTGACAATCCCGGCGCGGCTCACTACATCATCCACGCAGCCGACACCTCGGAACTTGCAGCAGAAGCGCTCCCAGCAGCCCGGAAGTATGCGGCCATCGCGCCCGACTCACCGCACGCCCTTCACATGCCGTCGCATATCTTCAATCGACTCGGCTACTGGAAAGACTCTATCGAAACGAACCAGGCATCGGCGCGCGTAGCGGCAGAGTGGATGAAGACTGGACGCGACGGGAAATTCGATGAACTTCACGCCCTGAACAATATCGAATACGCGTACCTGCAGTTGGGCCAGGACAACCAAGCGCAGCAGATCATCCAACAGATCGAGGCGATAGCGAAAACTGGAGCCGATTCCTGGTTGGCCATTGATGCGAGAATTTATTACGATCTCGAGACTCACCATTGGCAAGACGCTGCAAAGATCGAGCCGCCTTCGACATCGGGTTTTGATGAAAACTTTGATGCCTACTGGATTGAAACCATCGCTGCAGCTCGGTCCGGTAATGCTCACAAAGCAGAACGGGCGCTTGAGCTATATCGCAAGTCGTCCGCGGCTTGGGATAAGGAACATGGCTGGGGAGACGTTTTGGGTGTCGCGTTGACCGAGGCACAAGCGTGGACGATGTTCTCGGAGGGAAAATGCGATGAAGCGGTAGCTCACCTCAGAGACATCGCGCAGTACGAACGCGATCACCCGATGTATTACGCGGATATTCTGCCTCGGCCGACTGGCGAGATGCTAGGCGACATGTTGTTGCAGATGGGTAAGCCAGCCGAGGCGCTTGAAGCTTACAGACAAGCTTTACAACTCGCTCCCAATAGGTTGGATTCTCTCATTGGATCCAAGGCCGCCGCCGCTCGCTCAGGAAGCACGAAGCTCTCACAGGAATATGCCAGGATAATCCTGGCGGAGGGCGGCCTACTTGCATCAAGAAGGTAAAGTGCTGGCTATATCCCTTTTCGATGGTACGCATACCTATCGCGGCTCGTTTCTTCTTCTGCTAGCCGGACGCCCCTTCGGTGCGCATATTCGTTCCCAGTTTTCTCAGAAGCGCCTCCAGGGAGCGCCCAACGTGCGCTCAAGCTAGGAGATGCGGCCCGATAGCGTAAGGGATAGGCACGCCGAAAGGCACTCGCTGGAAGGCCAACCGATGGAGCGACCCGTTGCCCATTCTGATAGACAAACCATTACAGATTGCGACTATCTGGGGAGCGAGCAGGAGAATCCCTGCTCTCTTTCTAGCCCAAAGTTCCTGACTCATCCTCGTCATAAATCAAAAGGTTTCATTTTTCTGCCGTCCTGGCAAGTTGCCCGAACGGCGAAGGGCACCGGCGAGCAGAAGTACATCGAACAACGGCGAGTTTTGCGCCACTGAGCGGCTGAGAGTGGCTAAAGTGCTTTCCGCCAAACGCGGTCATCGTCAATTCGATCTCCCAGTTGGAAGGTGCAATGCCCAACATCGACGAAACCGTGTCGCGCATAGAAGCGCTTGGCCCGCTCGTTGTGATCGAAAACCGTAAGATAGATCTCCGGCGCACCCAGCGTGCGGGCGCGGTCTAGAGCCCAGTGCATCAATCGCTCTGCAACCCCGCGTCCGTGCCACTCCCGCAACACATAAATCTGCTGTAGCTCCAGCGCACCTTTCTGCGGATTGGGCGCGGGTGCTGCCAGTGCGCGAAGCTTCGCATAACCTACGATCTGTCCGCCCGCCTCCGCAGTGAGCCACTCAATAGTGGGATCGAGCAGGTCCCTCGACATCGCTCCTTCCTCGCCGTAAACGTCTTCTAGGAATTGCGCAAATGCCGCACGATCAAAGAGGTGGGAGAAGGTGTCCGCGAAGCATCTTCGCGCCATCGCGCACAGGGCGGCGGCTTTGCCGCTATCTGGAATGAAGCACCTAACGTCTTCATTTACCTTCTTCGAGGAGGTCATCAGAGCATCACACATCGCTAACGGTTTCCTCCTCTGGTACTAACTTCGCACAATGGCAGCAAGAGGTCCAATATCTTGAAATGCTGTATTGATATGCTCTGACTATGAATGAGGAAGTCGAGCTGAGACACCTACGCTACTTCCTCGCCGTTGCTGAGATGCTGCACTTCACCCGCGCTGCCGAACAATGATTGAATCCATTTTCAGCGCCCCGCAAAGGTTGATGAGTCCCGAAGGGACGACTGAGCTTGACGGCCGTCCAAATTAGCGGATTAATGGACCCTGCAGCGTTGATTTCATTGGGTGAACGAGCGCTGCAACCGGCCACAAGCGAAATCAGGTTGCTGGATGAGGACTTGATTCGGATGGGATGGTTCATCAGGAGTCGCTTCCCAGGAAGGATTTGAGAGAGCCGCAGGGCGCACTGCAGATCCCTCCACTTCGCTACGCTACGGTCGGGATGACAAGGGGAGAGGGGTGACTCAGGTTAAAGTGGTTGCGGGATGCGAGAAACTGCAGATCCCTCCACTTCGCTACGCTTCGGTCGGGATGACAAGGGGAGAGGGGTGACTCAGGTTGAAGTGGTTGCGGGATGGCGAGAAACTGCAGATCCCTCCACTTCGCTACGCTTCGGTCGGGATGACAAAGGGAGAGGGGTGACTCAGGTTGAAGTGGTTGCGGGATGGGAGAAACTGCAGCCCTCTTCAGCCCTGGTTGCTGCTTCTCAAGCGGTTTGCAACTTTTTCCTGTTCAGCCCTTGGCCCTACCTTTAACAACATCCCAAATGCGCGTTGGCGAAGCGGTTCCACACCAGGGGCCATTTTCTTTGAGTGCTGCGGCATTCTCAAGAAGCTGGACGGGGCATCAAGCTGGGACGTTATAGTTCGCGCAGCGCCAACGCGATGGGACGGCGCGCGGCGCGGATAGCCGGCGGCAAACCGCCCACGATGCCCATGAGCAAAGCGAAAATGATGCCGCCCACAAGCAGTCCAGGCGTGATGCGGAAGGCGAAAGCTAGATGGGAGAACGTTTGCCAGTTCATTGCGCCGGTCGTGAGCCCATTCAACGGCAGGACAGCAATACACCCGACAAGGCCACCGATGAAAGAAACTAATAGCGCTTCGATCAAGAACGAGATGACCACCGACGGCCCACCAAAGCCGAGAGCGCGCATAGTCGCGATTTCGCGGGAACGTTCGGAAACTGCGGAATACATGGTGTTGAGGGCGCCAAAGATAGCACCGATTGCCATGACGGCTGCGACCAGTCCGCCGAGCACGGTGATCAGCGTGGTCATGGTGCGCGACTGTTTGGCATAGTATTCGATCTCGCGGCTCACCTGAACGTTCAAGCGCGGATCGGATGTGACGGAATCCTTGAACTGTTGAAACGCCTGGGGAGAAGTCAGATGCACGGTGATCGACTGAAAGACGTTGGTGGGTCGCTTGTAAGCATCATCGAGCACCCGAGCATCGCTCCACACTTCAGAATCGAAGGCGCTGCCGCCGGCATCGAAGATGCCCACTACGGTCCAGTTGCCGCCGCCAAACCGAACCGTGTTGTTGAGAGTCAACCCGCTGTAAGTACGCGAAGCATTGCGGCCCACGACCAGCTCGGATAAACCCGGTCGGAACATACGACCCTCAATGATCTTTACGTTCTTGCGGATGGTGAGCACATTGGCGGAAACTCCGCGAACCTGTACGTTTGCATCGGTACCGGTCGAGAGCAGAGGAAACGGCGCGATCGCCACCACCTCTGAAGTTACCAGAGGGCCGGAAGAATCATGCGCGACTCCCGGAGCGTCCTGAATAATTTTTACCGCGTCGAGGTCGACACCGCTCATCATTTCTGCCGTCGCTCCGGCACGCATGACGATGGCATTGTCCTCCGAGCCGGAGGACACCAGGGTCGCCCTGAAGCCTCGCGCAAGCGACAGCATGGCGACAAATACACCAACGGTTCCTGCGATTCCGGCAACAGCGACGATTGCCGAAGTCCACCGGGCTCTCACGCTGCGTAAATTGTAGACAACAGGAATAGCCATGTCAGACCCTCCGCAACGCATCCACCACGCGCAGGCGCATCGCGCCAATGCCGGGAAGCAGCCCGCTCGCCGCGCCGACGATCAGAGCAAATCCTAACCCCAGGGCCAGCATGGTGTAGGAAAGAATCAGGGGCGGCAGCAAACCATTGAGCGCCGTAGCGATCAAAGGAACTGCGAAGATGGCAAGAGCCAGACCGACGAGGCCCCCGAAAAGGGCGATGAGGAGCGCTTCGCCGAGAACGAAAAAGAGTACCGACCGGTCGGTGAAACCAATGGCCTTGAGAACCGCAAGTTCCCCGGTCCGCTCGCGGACGGAGATGGCCATCGTGTTCCCGGTAACCAACAGCAGGGTAAAAAATACTACGGTGCCGATGCTCAGGATAAGGAATTCTATATTGCCGAATTGCTTGGCCCAGTTGGAGGCAAATGCGGACTCCGTCTCCGTCTTGGTTTCATAAGGGGAGTTGGCAAACATATCGTCAATTGTTTTGGCAACGCGCGGGGCGTCGTCCGGATGGTCCAGCCTGAGGATGTACCAGCCAACATTTCCTTTGTAGGTTTGGGGCATGCGTTCTTCGAAATAGTCCCACTGGAACCAGAACTGGCTTTCGTCATCCTGGGGCCGCTTGCCGTGATAGATGGCGTCGATGTTGAAATCCCAGGTAGCTGCTCCCCCGAAAAGGGAGTTCTTGATCGGGATGTGATCGCCGATCTTCCAGCCGAAGCGTTTGGCAAGACCGGCTCCGGCCACGGCGCCCTGGCGGTCCTTGACGAAGTTGGTCCACTGGTCATCGGGCACCACGAGCTCGGGGAAGACCTGACGCTGATTTTCGACATCGATGACGAATTGGGGAAAGAAGTTTTTCTCGTCCTGATAAACGCCACCAAACCAGTTGTTGTGAGTAATGACTCTGACGCCGGGGATGCGCAGAATTTTGTCGCGGTAGGAAAGCGGCAGCGGCTGGATGATGGAGACACGATTGATGATGACTAACCGGTCCGCCCCCGCGACGTCTGCGCCTCGGCCAAAAGCATCCTTCACCACGGCGAGGAAGGCGAAAAGGAACAAGGCCACTGCGAAGGAGCCTATGGTGAGCAGGAGACGAACTTTTTTACGGAAAAGATTAGCGAAGATCAGGCGGCCAAATTTCATACCATACCTCCCGCAGCAACGCGCTGTTGCTCGCTCGACTCCACCAGGACCCCTTTCTCCATGTGGAGCGTGGTGTCCGCTTGCTTCGCCACCAGGGGATCATGGGTCACCATCAACACCGTCTTCCCGTACTCCTTGACCAGGCGACGGATCAGTTCCATGATTTCATCCGCGCTTTTGCGGTCCAGGTCGCCGGTGGGCTCGTCACAGAGCAGGAAAGTGGGATCGGAGACGATGGCGCGGGCGATGGCCACGCGCTGCTCCTGCCCGCCGGAAAGCTGCCGCGGGTAATGATTCATGCGGTCCGCGAGCCCGACTACGCTGAGCGCCGTCTCGATATGCTTGCGCCGGTCCGCTTTCGAGAGCTTGGTGAGCAGCAGCGGCAACTCAACGTTTTGCAAGGCGGTGAGCACCGGGATCAAGTTATACATCTGGAAGATGAAGCCCACGTGCCGCGCGCGCCAATGGGTCAACTTGCTGCTGGACATGTGGCTAATCTCATCGCCATCGACAGTAATGCTGCCGGCTGACGGCACATCCAGACCCCCGAGCAGGTTAAGCAGGGTACTCTTGCCGGAGCCGCTGGGGCCCATGAAGGCAACGAAGTCGCCTTTGTCGACGTCCAGGTTGAGCCCTTGCAGTACCTGGATTTGTTCACCGCCGCGGCGATAAGTCTTGTTCAAACCCCGAACCTTGATGAGGCTGGAAGAATCGGAGCGACCATCTACTCGAATCATGTGCAAACTCCTATTGCCGGACTTGGACTTTGTCCCCATCGTGCAAATTCTCGGGCCCGGTTACGACCAGCGAGTCGCCGGGCGAAAGGCCCGCCAACACCGCGACATCTGTTCCACGGTCCGTGCCCAGGCTGATTGCGCGACGCTCGACTTTGCCGTCGTGAACCAGCAGCACAAACGAAGAAGCGGCATCTTTACGCACTGCGCTCTTGGGGATGTAGGCCACTGCCTGCGGACCTTTTTCCATGCCTTTTGCTTTCCTTTGCTCTTCCTCCAGGAAAGCCACCTTGACGCCCATGTCGGGAAGAATGAAATCTTCCAGCTTGTCGAAGGTGATGCGTACCTTCACGGTCGCCTTCTGACGATCCGCAGTGGGGATCACGGTACGAACCTTAGCGTCGAGTTCTCGGTCGGGGTAGGCATCCAGAATGGCCTTTACCCTCTGGCCGGGGGTCACGCGGGCAATATAGGATTCGTTGACGTCCACTTCAATTTCATTGGAGTTCATGTCAACGATGGTGGCGATGCCGGTTCGGGTGAATCCCCCGCCGGCGGAAATAGGCGAAACCATCTCACCGACCTGGGCGTCCTTGGAAACCACGATGCCGTTGAAAGGAGCCGAGATGGTGCAATTGGCGACGGCCTGCTGGGCTTCACCGATGCGGGCTTCGGCCGCCGCGACCTGGCTCTTGGAGAGTGCGATTTTGGCCTTCAGGCTGTCGGCCAGCATGGTGGCACTGTCGAGCGCTTGCTGGGTCTGGACGCCGGCTTTTTGTAATTCGCGCGCCCGGTAAAGCTCAATCTCGGCATTCTTGAGCTGTACCTCATAATCCGCAATCGCGGCCTGCGAGGAGTCGCGGTCGGCTTTGGCAGCATCCAGAGCGCGCTTGGCGTCTGAATCGTCGAGGGTGGCGAGAATCTGGCCTGTGTGGACGTGCGTGCCTTCGTCGAAAAAGACGCCAGTGACCCGGCCGGTGATTTTGGCGGCAATGGTGGCGCGACGGCGGGGAGTGACGTAGCCGCTGGCGTTCAGCAGAGTCTGGCCGCCAGCCGCTTTGGGTGTTGCCACCGTCGCGACGTCGACTAAGGGTTTTCCCAAACGGAAGGTATAAGCGGCCACCACGATGCCGGCCAGGAGAAAGAGAGGGATGGCGGCAAAGATGACCCGTTTGATGGTACGGGTGTCCCTGCGCTGGCGCTCGGGTATGTGCAAGGAGCCGAGGTCATGCTTAGGGGAATTCGTAGGTGTCGCCATAGTCGCCGATGTTACTTTTTATCTATCAACCACGGGCCCAGTGGAAGCTATTTTTCGCCCAGCGGATGGGGACACGATGGTAGCGCCATAACGTGAAACCTTGCTTCTATGGCCTAATACTAGCCGATGACCAGTATGAACGGTCTTGGATTCGAGGTCCACATTCTGAATGATTTGGCTCGATGATCTTGCTCTGCGGGCCTGGCTCCCGCTAGGGCGCGATCGGTGCTCCATCTGTCCCGCGGGTAAGTTTATGACGTTAAATCACTTGTGGCTACCTGGGGTGGGAGCCTGTTCATTTTCAACCCGAGACATACTCTGCGGGAATTGATCACCCGTGAGCGAAATTGACCAGCCGCGTAACCAAGCAAGGAACATACTAGGCAATAATTCTGTTCCCCGGAGCTTTGCGGTTAAGAAATTACTCGAAACGCCCCCACGGGCTCCTGCTGGCGCCTTTGCTATTCGCGGAAAAGTTACTGGAAATGAGGGCCTATGTGCCTTGTGCACCCGTTTTCATTGTTGACGATCTTGCGGTTTAAATGAGGGCACAGTACCCGAATTGGAAGATCTTGCTCCTCTCGGGACAGGCGGTCACCTTCGATTTGGCGGGCACCCTGCGTAACTTGCAGCAATGGCCGAGTCTTAGGCCGGATGCCTCAGGACACCTTTGGACAGGAGATTGACATGAAAGTCGAGGAGCTAATCGGAAGCAAGGTGTGGATAAAAAGTGGCCAATTCCGGAGCGTCCCAGGCACAATCGTAAGTACGTCTCATGTCGTCAACCTGGAAGACATCAAAGCATCCGTCAGTCAGAGTACGTTTCGGATCGAGATGCCTTCCGGAAACATCCTTGAGATCCTCGGTTCCAAAATTTCAAAGATTGAAATGCTCGGCCAAATCCGAGGAAGGTCGGGTTCTCAGTAAATTCCCCGGGGCGGGGGCGCGATGATCAAAACCTTCGCGGGTGCGTCGCGCCATTCTGGCTCTGATTTTTTTCTCATCGCGATGCTCGGCTCCTGCGCAGGAGTGAGCATCACACCGTGGGAGCTGGAAGATCGGAACTCCACATATCCACGATGCATTTCCAGTTGCCATCGCTCTGCTTTTTCCATATCTCAACCGTCTTCCCATGGTCTGTCGTGGGTTTGCCGTGTGCATCGTTGCTGGTAAGTTCATAGCTCCCCTGGGTATAGGCCAGATCGCCCGATCTTGCCACTTCGACGTTAATGGGTGCCCAATGGATCGAGAGGCCCGGTGCCGCTAACAGGGTGCCGATTTCTTTGCGAATACCTTCTTTGTTATCTACTTTCTTCTCGTTCGGCGGCAGAACAATCGCGTCATCGGCGTAGAAAGCCATCCAGTCATCCACCTTCTTTGACTGCGCCGCCTTACTCCAGTTATCGTCGGTTTGTCGAACCGCCGCCTCATCGGCGGCTTTTGTCGACGCTGGCTGCGGTGAAGTGGAATCACATCCCAGCAGGACGAGGACCAGAGAAACACAAAAATATTTCGCAAATCGTTTCATAATCGTTCCTTGGGCAGGAGTCTCGTGAATATACCAAACCGGCAGCCAACCTGCAGACGCTTCTTTGCACTGATACGTATTCCACGAAGCGAGTTTTTCATGAGGGGCCGACTGGAACGGCTCTTGACAGCCGTGCCTGCCGGGGTGCCCCCGGAGACCGGCCAGACCGCAGATGAGTTTTGAGGAGCCTATGAGCGAAGCGAAGCAGTATGCCTACGAGACTCGGTTGAACGTGTTGTACAAACCATTGCAAACCATCGATGCCAAGGCTCTTGCCGACGCTTGCGAATTCAAGTGGTACAACCAGACGCTCTGCCAGGTAAACGAATCGGTTGTGCGCCTCGGCGTGCTTGAGGGTGAGTATCACTGGCACAAGCACGATGTGGACGACGAATTCTTCTACGTCGTTGAGGGCCACCTACTCATTGATCTGGAAGATCGCACCGTCGCACTCGATCCTGGTCAAGGTTTCGTCGTTCCCCAGCGAGTCGTTCATCGCACCCGTGCGCCTTTTCGCACCGTGGTCCTCATGGTTGAAAACAAAGGCATCTTACCGACAGGTGATTCCTAATAGGTAGATGAAAATCAGCAGTCTTGATATTTCCAGTTGCGCTGCTTACCCTGGGCGATCCACTCCACCGCGGTTGCGATCCGTTTGTCCCGCGTCTCGGCACGCTTTGCGTCCACGATCCACTGGATGTATTCCCGTTTGCAGCTGGGGCTGAATGCCGCAAAGGCAGCTGCAGCCTTTTTATTTCGCCTTAATGCCGCCGCGAACTCCGCCGGTGTTTCGAGAACAGGTTTCGGCGCCTTTACTACTGTGCGTCTGGCAGCGATGGGGCTGGTGTACTGGCCGCTCTCCACGTGGTCCGCGGCCTGGCGGATCCAGCTCAGCATCTGCTTGTCGGAGGGGAGATCCGTAAGGCTGGTAATACGCCCCAGCGAGCCCATACCGTCCTCGCGCAGAACCTTCGCGCCACGCAGCACAACACTCATCTCCTCGCCCCAGAAACCGAAGCTGCAGTGCTCCTTGAACGCGGACATGTTGCACAGAATCGCGCCCCGATATGCAAAGAACGGCCGGCTCCATTTGATCGTTTCCTCAACCTCAGGGCATGCCTTATGTACCAGCTGCCGCAGGTGCTCCATGATCGGCTGCGCGAAAGGTCGCGCTCTGGCAACGTAGGCATCCACTTTAGGGTTGAGGGTGGTGCTGATCATCTCCGCTCCTATTTTGCTGTGACCCCCACTGAAGCCATGTGCTTCTCCCAAGCCAGCTGGATAATTCCCTTATTTCCGCCCGTGCTGGTAATTGTATATTTCAACACTTCGATGGGAGCCGGGGGCGTCTTCATATCCATCTTTACCCGCCCGAGATCCTGCGCCTGGTCGTAATTCGTACCCCACTGCCCCGTCTGTTTGTTGATCACCAGTTGCCACGCGTCGGGGTCCTTCACATTCACATACAAGGTGTAATCGCCCTTGGGCACAGCCAGACCGGCGATGTTCAAATCGCTGTCGGTATGAAATGCGGTGGCATCGTTTGCGCCGGCGCGCCAGATAGGAGCGGTCGGATCCTGCATCACCTTGCCGCCTTCGCCGAAAATCTGCCGTCCTCGAACCGATGGCGCGCAATACTTGATAGCCAGCGTCGCGTTGCCGATCTTACCCGTTGCCGTTTCCGGCGGGCTCGTTTGTCCAAACGCAGGGCTCAGGGCCACCATCAAACTTGCCCAGATCAAAATCTTCTTCATGTGTTTTTCTCCTTAGTAGACGCCAGCAGTGCCACTCTACATGTGGTCGACACAATAAGGAAGGGAGTGCGGCGTCAATTTATCGTATCTATTTTTGACAGAAACTTGACGGTGATGCTGCTTGCGGTGGTGGGGAGAGAGTTGCAGTAGGAGCGGTGGTTTGATGCGGGAAGATCTGAGAGAGCCGCAGGGCGCACTGCAGGTCCCTCCACTACGCTACCCCGGGGTACTTATGGCACTACTGTTGTTCGAGCGGTTAGTTGTGGGGCGCGGAATTTTCCGGCACGGGAGGCGCGGGCTCACTCGGCTTGGGTTCAGCCGGTCGCGCTGCGGCGGGTGACGCCAAAGGCGCAACCGCAGCGGACTGAGACGGCTCCGCGGTTACCGGAAGAACCGCCGTATTTACCACGGAAGGATCATCCCGCAGCTTGAGATAAAGCGTTCCGTTCGGCCGCGGGACACTCAGTGCATTATCGCCAAATCCTTCCGGCACTGTGACCGCGTTCGCCAACTGAGCGTCGATACCCACCTGCTGCAGCAAAAACAAATCGGTGCCCACCAACGTGCATAAGGGAGCACCCTCCACGCACTTCAGCTCCTTCAATTGCGGCACCCGCACCAGGGTTGCCAAAGGCTGCCAGTCCCCTGCTACCCCTTCGGCGCTGATGGGACGAAAACGCAGCGGCCCAAACGCCGAGCTGCCAAACGCCTTGGTCGGTTCGAGTGTCACCAGGGCCGTCTTGGTATCCTGCAGCACAATGCCGCCTTCCCCAACACGTAACGTGGTCGAGAACCCGTTATCGTTGCTGCCTACTTCGATCTTCTGGTCTCTGGGGAACGATGCGGGCGTGATGGCCTGCACGAAGAACGTCAGCTTGGCGTGGTCTGGAAGTTCATCCTGGCTGCCCAGCTGCACCACCGATGCCGGCCCATCGGAATGAACACTCTTGTTCATCAATTTCAAGCTCGGCCGCGGCACCTGCACGGTTGTATCCAGGTCCAGCACTCGGCCGTCCTTCAGCGTGACCTTGGCCGCAATCTTGTCATCCTGGTGAAAAGAAGTAGAGTCCGGACCCTTAAGCGATAACGAGTCTTCACTCCCGGCGTGGGTCAGCGCCCCTGCCGGCGAGAAGACAATGTTGTTGACGGTCATGGTCGCGACCTCATCCAGCCGTGTGCCCTTCAACACGCCCTGGTGATCGCCGGCAAAGATCTTGAAACTATCCAGCCGCCCCGCCTCAGAGTAGGTGTGCAAATCCACCTGGTCAGGCTTCTCCAAACCTGTTTGCTTCACCAACACATTCACCGTGCCCGCCTGCTCGCTGTCCAAAGGCACATCAATTTGGATTTCGTTCGGCTTAACCGCTTTCCAGGTGGCATCGAGGGTTTTGCCCTCGCCATCCTTCACCGTCACCCCGTCCACACAGGAAACTACGGGCGCATCCAGGTGCACCGTATCCTTTCGGCCCACGATCAGCGCGTGCTGGTCGGCGGATGCCAGTGTCCATTGCTCCGGATGAGCGCTGGCGAGATGAAAGCTCGGTCCTTCGAACGGTTCAAACCCCCAGTAGCCGTGCAGCGTTCCCGTCGCCGTGGGAGCCAGCTTCTGCGCCTCTAATGATTTTGCATCGAGGACAAATCCACCCTGCATGGCATCGGGCGTCGCCGGAATGTCAACGTTCTGGCCAGCCTTGTTCTGCACTCGCAAAACAAAATCATGCGCATAGCCGGTGGAAAAAACATAGGGCGCGCCCACCACCGGGAGCACCAGAGGCTTGGTTTGCGCGCATAAGGTGTTCTTGGCATCGACCGCATGCATCACCGGCAAGTCTGCGGACTGCACCGTGGGCAGCCCCACCACCAGCACAGACTGTGGCTTGTGGAACGATGGCGGATTATTCAGCTTCAGTGAAAGGGTATCGTCCTTGGGCATGGCCAACGCCGGCAGATACTGGTACTCCGCGGTGTGAAAGCTGTCCAGGATCTTCGCCATATCCAGAACCGTGCCTACGTACACGCTGTAGTAGCCGCCGCCCGCCTGTTGGGTGTACGACATCTGGGACAACATATCACCCGCCGAGCCTCCGGTGAGTTGCTGCACCACGCTCTGGCTGCGACCGTTGTCCAGCACCAGGCTGTCCGGGTTTTGCATCAGGCAAGGAGCCTGTTGTTCCGTAGGCTTATCAAAGCACTCCTTATCGACCTTAATATTGAGGCTTCGCGCCAGAAGCTTCGTCTTGTCTTCGACTACCTTGGGATCTCCGCTATCTACGGTCTTCACATTGGCCAGATAGGTATCCAGCCGGGCTCGATCGAGGCTGGCCTGGTGCAGGTCTTGTGCTGCGCGTACGAAAGCGCCCGGACGTCCGCGCACAGCATTGCGCAGGGTGCCAAAGTCGCCGCCTGTCTCCGGAGCGAGAAACAACAGAACCTGCTGAGCGCCCTGGGGGACAGTCACGTAGAGCCCTTCTTCGCGAATCTTCTTGTTCCAGGTCTCTGCCTTGGTGAACCAATTCTCCGGCGGCGGGTTGACCGAACCGCGCAGAAACGCCACCACCAGCACGTACCGCGCGCCCTCCTTTTCAGGCAGGTCCGGATGCACCCACAAGCGATCTCCCGGGGCCAGGTTAGCCACCACGCCGATGGGCAGTGTCTTGCCCTCCCGGGTGACTTTGGCCTGAATACGGGGGCCATCCAAATCAAACGCTGGACCCCCATCCGCGTGTGCCAGTCGAACCATGAAGAGGAGCAGAAAACACCAAAGTAACCGATACACTCGCATGCTCCCATTATAGAAACTTTTCGGCCTTAGGTCCTGGGCGACCCGGCCGGGTTCCTTTAGTAACACCGCCTCGTTACTGATCGATAACGGGGCCTCTTCAGCCCGTTTGATCGGAAATAAAGCTGCGACCTTCACACTCTAGGTGGGTGGCCCAGGTCTCGCTTTGAGACCTGGGTTTCTCCTCGCATATGGTCCCAGCCGGAACACCCAGGTCTCAAAAGCGAGACCTGGGCCACCCACTTAGGATTCGCCCGCCATTTTCATCTCTTCTTCCTTAGTGCTTTACCGCAATGACGGAAATTTCGATCTTGGCCCCGCCTATCAGACCAGCGACCTGAACCGTCGCTCGTGCCGGTTTCGGATCCGGTATGAGCGCCTTGTAGGCCTCGTTCATCTTTGGCACTTCATCCAGGCTGGTAACAAACACAGTTGCAGAAACAATGTCCGTCATCTTGAATCCAGCTCCCTCCACAGTTTTCTTGATGGCGGCAATGGTGTTTGTCGTCTGCGCGGTGATGTCCAGGCCCGCCACGCTGCCGTGCTCGTCCCGTCCCTGCATGCCGGCAACATAAAGCGTATTGCCCGCCACATACGCCTCGCTGAACGGCATCCCCTGCTTAAATCCGATTGCCTGGTTTTGGGCTAGCGCGCTGGTGCTGCCCGTGGTAAAGCCGGCCATCAGCGCGGCGACTGTAAAGATTCGTTTTAACACCGGTAAGTACCGCATCTTCATCCTTTGCCTCTCCTGTATTGTGAAATGCCCAATTCTCTCATCTCTCCTTGAAGGACGATGCATAGCGATAAGATGCTTTCATCAATAGCCTCGCCGGGGGAAGCCTACGGTAGCGAAGCAGGAGCCAGACCCAGCACAAACTTGGTCCGCTGCGCAGCCACCGAATTGCTCTCATTCGCCGCTAACCCATGACCGGCAAACCTTCGATAGCCCGGCTGTTCCCCGCTAAGCTCAACCAACTCGACGCTGAGCGGCCGATCGGGAATCCGGGCGCCAAACCAGTGAGGATCCTCCCGCTGCGCCCAGGTGACCAACGCCAGCACCGTACCTCTCGGATAGCTGCGCCGGGCTTGTGACGCGTGCATGGCCACGTCGTTGCCGTACAGGGTCGCCGTGGTGTGTGTCTGCGGATCGACGAACATGGTGATCGCGCCCCAGTCCAGCGGCTGATAAGGCATACCGGCCGGAAGCGCAGCCGCGGCGTTGTTCACCACCTCATTCTTACCCGCCTGGGCCGCAGTCATGGGCATGGTGTAGACGTAATCGTTGCCGCGCAGCGGTTGGTGGCAACCAGTACACTCGTTCACGAAGTGCGCGTCTTTGCCGTATGGCTTCAGGTCCAAACCGCGCCAGCGGCCCCAGCCCCAACCTTCGCTATCCTTATACTGGAGCGCGTTCTTGACCATCAGCTCTACCTGCACAAACTTGCCCGCATGCACCAGGCCATCCGCGCCCGCCTCCTGTTGCCAGGTAACCTTTGCGAACCGCGCCCCGTCTGGCCAGGGAGAGATGCTGCCCGTTTGGGCTGCCTTCACGGCCACGTCGTTTCCAAGAATGAAGCGGAAAGTATTGTTGTCGCCCCGGTCCGTGGTGCTGAGCGGTTTCCAGCTCTCGAAATTGGGATCGAACGGCAAACCTTTGAACTCCGGAGCGACTGCCGTCAGGGAAACCCGCGCCGTTACTTCCCTGTCGGGCGGAGCATTCGCGATCGGCCGGAGAGCGGGAGTCCAAGGGGCCAGGTAGGTCTTGAGGGTTGCCAGCTCCTCCGCGGTGACCCGCGCATCGGGATGGAGCTTAAGGAACTGTGGCAGTGGCATTGCGCCCAGCTGCACCATGTTGACCGCTTCGTAGAGGGTCGCCTTCTGCGCCGCAGCCGGCTTGGCGCCCAGGGTGGAGAAATTAAGGTGTTCGCGTGCGGTGAGAATGTCATGCCGCACCAGCCAGTATCCGGGCACAATCTGGTCAAACCACGAAAGGCGCCGCTGGTCGGAGTGGCAGCTGTAGCAGTCCTTTGCCAGCACCTGCTTGACCTGAGCCGGCGCCTCGATCTCGGCCGTCACCGGTTTTTCAGGGATGCTCGGCCGCACCGCCTGCAACAACGCAAACACTACCAGTCCCGCAAGCACCAGCTTGCCGAGTGTTTTCATGCACCTCTCCCCTGAGATCGAAGACTTACCTCTATCCTCAAGTCTTATTTCAACCCATTCACCAGGTAGAGTTCCGAGAGGAGTCGGCTGTAGCCATAAACATAGGCTCGTCCGCCGGCGCTTACCAACAAGTGCAACATATCGGAGAGACCGGTTTCATCAGAAGGATAGATTTCTTTAAACAACTGGCGCTGTCCATTCTGAATATTCAAACGATAAATTTTCACCGGCGCTACTTTCGTCTGGTAGACAAACGCAAAGCGCGGGTCTGAGGTCCAGTCAAAAACCTCTCCCGCCTGAAGACCTGCAATCGGCCGCGGCGGCCCACCATCCAACGGGTACAATTTCATTGCTGTCGCATCCATGCCGGATATCAACTTTCCGTCGGCAGACGCCTGGCACATACTCACCCCTTCCGGGGTGACCGGGCGCGGCTTACCACCATCGATGTTCTGGATATAACAGCGAACCGCGCGTCCGGCTTCATTACCCGCAAACAAAATCTGCTTGCCGTCCGGCATCCAATGGATCACATGCCGATACTGTTGAATGCCGTACCGCTCGATGCGCCGGATAGTCCCCGCACCGGTCGGCAAAAGTTCAAGCTGGGTATAGGAAACACTGGTGATTGCCCATTTCCCATCGGGAGAAAAATCTCCCGCCATGCCTTCGCCCAGCGGAACCGGCGGCGAACCGCGCATATCCCGCTCGGCCACGGTATAGGTCGGTCCCCCCCCTTCTCCCTGTTCGTCGAACAGCAGCGTATTCCCATCACGGGAGATATCTACCGGCAGCGACCAGTCGAGCCAGGAAAGGTCCCGCTCTCGCGTCGCGTCGGGGGCCAGACCACGAATGCCTGCCCGTTGTTCATCCCGGGTCAACAGTAGCCTGCCATCGGGAGCGATATCCTGCACCGTAACCCCACCCAGGGCACTCAACGCCACCCGCTGTCGCCCGGCCAGATTTACCGCATAAATGCGCCGCAGCAGTCCCGCTTGCGTGGCCGAAAACCACACCTCGGTGCCATTGGGAGACCAGGCCAACCCCTCTTCACTTTCCCAACCGCTGGAAAGAACCTTCTTCTTCCCCGTCAGATCCACAACCGAAACCACACCCCGGTCATCGTCATGGGTGGCGTGATCCAGAAACGCGATCTGGTCGCCTTTGGGCGAAATGCGTGGGTGGCTGATCCATCCATCGGTTTCGTACAGAACATGCCCCACAGGAAACTCTAGCCGCTGGGTGCCCCCCATATCGCGCACAATGGCCAGCGTCTTTCCATCCGGAGCCCAGTCCGCCCCGGTTACATTTTCCGCGATCTGGCGAGGGGTTCCCCCGCTCAGCGGCACCTGGCCAAGAGTGCCGTGGAAAGTGAACATAAACCCGCCGTTCAGCCCCTGCAGCACCGCCAATTCGCCGGTAGAAGAAACCGCTAGCACTTGGGTTGCCGGGAGGCCCACGCTGCGCACTCCGGGAATCTTCAGGTCGTTGGAAAATATTTCGACGGGTGCGCCGTCCCACGAAGCGCCGTACACGACATTGTGCCCGTCAGGAGCGAACCTGGCTGAGTAGACCGTGCCGTGACGGACGGTCAGACGCTGAAAGTCCGGCGACCGCGATGGGGCTGTGCGACGCCCCAACCAGATACCGAGCCCAAGCAAAATTCCGCTCAGCATAAGGAGGCACGCGAAAACCGCGGCTTTACGGCCCAAAGCCCTCCGCGGCGGAGGAAGCAGAACAGGCGGCTGAGTCTCCGCAGCCACTTCGACCGGGACGCCCTCTAACGTGGCAACAAAGCGATAACCTCGCCGCGGCACCGTCTCAATAAAGCAAGGATTGTCCGCCGAATCACCCAGGGCTGTGCGCAGCTTGCCGACGGCCACATTCACCGCATGGTCGAAGTCTCCGAATGACTCTTCCGGCCAGATTCGGGTTTGCAACTCTTCCCGAGTGACCAGATTGCCCGGGTGCTCCAGCAGAATCTCCAGCACTTTGAAAGGCTGGTCTTGCAGCTTGATGCGGTTACCTGATTTACGAACCTCTCCGGACTGGAGATCAGCCTCAAACGCTCCAAACCGGATGGTCCGGGACCCGTTTTTCACCTGTGATTCCCCGTTTAGGTATGAGTTTAGCATCGTTGCCCCGCCCATCTGTTCAATGCCACAGACCCCGGAACGTATTCAACTCTTTTGCAGGATACCTTGGTCTCCGCTCTATCTCCCGCCTGTCTCCTACCACCTAACTCGCGGTAGATATACAAGTTAGCTGCAGTGAATTGAGGTCCCCGAAGCGCCCATCAAGCATGGCTTAGCGATGAGGTGAAGCCCATGCGCGGTCGCAATCTCTGCTTACTGAGTCTGCTTATGCTGCTGGCACTGGCCGTTGAACCACTGGCTAGAGGCTATACGGATGCCAGACCACTCCGCTTCGATCTCTATCGCGACTACTTGATTGTGGCCCGAGGTTCGGTCGGCTCCCAGAAGGGCCTGAACTTCCTGTTGGATACCGGGACAAGCCCTACCGTTCTGGACCGAAGGGTGGCGCAAAAACTTCATCTGCAAGAACGGCCGAGCGTCCTGGCAGGTATCAACGGCCGGGTGCAAGCCGGACAGGCCACCGTCCCAAGCTTGCAATTTGGCCCGATCCGCAGAGACGATTTCGCCGTGGTGGTGGAAGATTTGTCCTTCTTCTCCAAAGCCATCCCGGTTCCCATCGACGGTGTGATTGGCTTGGACGTGGTGGGTCAAAGCCCATTTGAAATTGATTACGCTGCGAGCCGAATTCTGTTTGGGCCCATTCCCTCGTTAAAGAACTCCCTCCCTCTGGAAATGAGGGCTGGACTTCCTATCGTCACCGCAGAACTGGATCATATTTCGACGCACCTGGTCTTGGACACCGCGGCCTCTTCGCTTATCGTCTTTGCTCCGCAAGGGCCGGCCGTGGTCTCGCGGGTGAAAGCGACCGCCGTCCAGCAGTCGAGCAGCAGGATGGGCGAGTTCGAGCGGAAACAAGTCCTGTTGAACAGCCTGACACTCGGCCAGACGGAATTTCGCAGGCAGCCGGCGTTGCTGGTCCAAAGCCGATGGGATGGGACGGAAGACTTTGACGGGCTGATGAGTCCCGCTCTGCTGGGCATTACTAAGCTGGCCATCGATGTGCAACGAGGCGTTTTAGAGTTCAGCCGCTGAAGGCATCCGTTCTGGCGTCTAATGAGCTATGGCGCCTGACTCAGCATCGCGGCAATATGTCTCCAACGCAGACAGCCATTCCCTCCTCGTTTCGCTAGAGCGGCTGCCGGGTGACCCCGGCCACGGGTTCTTCGGACCCGGCTCGGTCACCTGGCGAGTGAACCGCGAGTCCGCTGTTTTTCTCGGTGCTGGGCGCGCGGCGCTCCTGCAATTGGCTCATCCTTGGGTGGCCACAGCACTGGCCCAACATTCCACCCTGTTGCACGATGCCGTCGGTCGCTTCCATTCCACCTTTCGTGTCATCTACACCATGCTGTTCGGCACCCGCGCGCAGGCCACCGAGGCCTCCAGGCAGCTCTATCAACTGCATACCGGGATTCGCGGCGAGCTACCTCATGCCGTGGGCCCATACCCGCAAGGCGAGCATTACGAGGCCAATGAAGTCGCCGCCCTTCGCTGGGTCTACGCCACCCTGGTCGAGAGCGCGATCCTGGCCTACGAGTTTGTCTTGCCCCCGCTCACCTCTGCCGACCGCCAACAATATTACGAGGAGAGCCAACGCATGGCCGCCCTCTTTGGCATCCCAGCGGCCGCGCTCCCGGTAAACTGGGAAGCTTTCACCCAATACACCGCCGCGATGTTCGCGTCGCCTCAGCTGAGCGTGAACGCGGCAGCTCTGGCTCTGGGCCATAGCGTGCTCTCAGGGGGAGGCACCTGGATTCGTCCTCCCCACTGGTACAAAGCGCTGACCGCCTACTGGATACCGCCACGGCTACGATCTGAATTCGGATTAGATTTCCACGCACCCGAGGAACAGGCCGTCGAGCGGGCCGCGCACTGGCTGCCCCGAATTTATCCTTCTATCCCCGGCCTGCTGCGTTTTGTCGGACCTTTTCACGAAGCGCAGTCCCGGCTATCCGGTCGCTTGCCTGGCCTGATGACTCGCAAGAGCAATCACTTCTGGATGGGCCAGCCTCGGTTGCTCTATTCAAAATGATCTGCGGACTGTAACCGTGCAACCTGCGATCGGAGTTCCTGATTGGTGCGCAACAAGTCGGCAATCAACAAGTGCAAGCGGCGGCACTGATCCTCTCGGGCCGCTGCTTGCTCCTGCTCTTCAGACTTCGTCGATGAGCCGGGCCGCAGCATCGATTGCCTCCGCTACTTTGCGCGTCTGCTCTGCAGACAAATTGCCACGTTCCGTCCGGATCTTCAACGCATACCGCAGATTCATGATCGCCCGCATAATCTGCGGCGATCTGCCTCTGCCGAAGACCTTGGCCGCCTGCTCCATCCGTCCAAAAATCGCCTTGATGACCACCTTGTTTTCTTGCAAATACTCCAAACCACTCTCCGTGGCGGCATACCGCTTCTTGTTACTTTCGGTCGAGGATACGGTGGCATACCCTTCCTCCTCCAGCATGGTCAGCGTGGGATAAACCACTCCGGGACTGGGGGCATACCCTCCCGAGAGCCGCTCTTCGATAGCCTTGATGATCTCGTAGCCATAACTGGGCTTATCCGCGATGAGTTGCAGAATCACCCAGCGCAATTCCCCATTGTCGAAATGCCTCTCCCGCCCGCCGCCAAACCCGCGATCGTGATCGTGGTGGCCGCCGAAGCCTCTATGCCGTCCGTGGTGGTGCTCCCCTCCGTGATGCCGGCCGCCTCGCCGGTCTTCAAATCTTTCTTGTTCAAACATATTTTCTTCTCCTAGTAAGATATATCTTACGATATATCTTAGATTGTCGAAAGTCAAATCGGATTCATTGGAATCAGATCACTTCTAGGTGGGGTTTTCGGTGCGGTGAACAAAGAGAATGGGGCTGGGCGAAGGTGTTTGAGTACCCGGAAAAAACCGCAGGTCCCTCCACTTCGCTTCGCTCCGGTCGGGATGACAATTTTGTTGAGGCCGCAAGAGCTTGAGCGAAGACACTTCACCCCCGCAATGAATTGTCATCCCGACCGGAGCGTACCCGGATTTCCTACTTCGCGCTGCTAGCGACGACCACGTGTGCGGCTCTCCGTAGAGAGAGCCGCATGCAGTTCATCGAAGCCACGGGTCTCGACAGGAAATCCGGGGGAGCGTAGTGGAGGGACCTGCGGTTTTTTCCCCAGGTGCTCTTTACCCCCTACTGAACAGCGGAGCCAAGCGCCCCTTCGCCGCGGGACAAATCCCCGACAATAAACCAGTAGCAAAATATGCCCCCAAGCAGCACGATGGCGGCCAGCGCGAAACCCGGCGCGTAAGAACCAGTGCGGCTAATCAGCACTCCGGTGAGCAAGGGCGCCAGCACACCGGCTAAATTGCCGGCGAAGTTCTCAAAGCCGGTCCACAATCCCACATCCTCGTGGGGAGCGCAGCATTGCAGGATCACCAGAAGATTCCCGGTCGCCAATCCAACCAGCGAGGCGCCGGCGATAAACGCCACCGCGGCATTGGCGCTATGCACCCGGGACGCGGGAATCAGCAACAAACCGGAAAGGAAGGCTACGGTGACAATCCCCTTCCGCGTCCGCGTTTCGTTCCAACCGAATGCTGTCAATCGGTCCGCGATCCATCCACCCAGCGGCTCGCTGGCGCCAAACACGAAATAAGGCAGAGCGGAGAAAAAGCCGGCGCGCAGGATCGTAAGGTGGCGCACCGTGACCAGGTAGTCCGGCAGCCAGGTGACAAACAAGTACCAGTAGTAGTCGAAGCAAAAGAAACCGAGACAGATACCAATAAGGTTTCGATTGCTGAGCAGCCATAGTATTTGTTGTTTGCGATTGCGGGTCGTAGTTGCCGGCCGGGGGCGCTGGTCCAGTTTTCCTTTGGTGGCCCACAGCCAGGGGATCACCCACACCAGCGCGGCAAACCCGATCACGCGAAAAGTGAGTCGCCAACCCAACCGGACCAAAAGCCAGGGGATGATCAATCCACCCATGACCAGCCCCATGCGCGTGCCGAAGTCGAACAGACCGCAGGGCAGCCCGCGCTCTGTGGGCCCGAACAACATGCTCACAATCTTCGTCCCGCCGGGCAGGTAGATTGACTCGCCGACGCCGAGCAGCATGCGAAACAGGATCAGCACCCCGAGACTGCCGGCAAAGCCAGTCAACCCCTGGCCTACGGACCACAACACGAAGGCACCGAAGTAGAGCCACCGCAGGTTGACGCGATCAGCTGCCCAACCAACCGGGATCTGCATCAGGGCATACAACCAGAAAAACGCCGAAAGCAATAACCCTTTGCTTTCCGGCCCCAGCGAGAGATCTCTCGAAAGCAGGGGCAAAGCCATGGAGATGCTGGATCGGTCCAGGTAATTAATCAGAGACGCGGCGAACAACAGCCACACGATGGGCCAGCGTCCGGCGGCCGCATTGCTGGGAGGGATTGCCGCGTCGACGTATTGGTCGGAGGCCCTGGCCAAGCTGCCAGTATACCTATCGCAGTAACGGTGGATCCATATACGAGTGGTGGCCCACTTGGGACATTAGGGGAATGATCGGTAGCGGGCTAGAGCCGAAGAACTTGCCACCCGCTAGTGAGCGGCTACAGTTTCCCGGCGCAGTTCTTGTAACGCATTGACGGTGATCTGGCGTCTCTGGACGGCCGCAATTCCCTCCGCCGCTGCCCTTGCTGCCGCAATCGTAGTGATGGTAGGGATTCTCTGGGTCACCGCAGCCCGGCGAATCGCTTTTTCATCAAAGAACGTGTCCTGACCGTGCGGCGTGTTCACGATCAATTGAATGCGCTCGCCCTTAATCAAGTCGACTACGTTGGGACGGCCTTCCTTGACTTTGTAGACGCGCTCCACCACCATGCCGGCCTGCTCCAAAACGTCCGCGGTACCCTGGGTGGCTACCAGGTGAAAACCCAGCTCGACATACTGCCGGGCCAGATCCACCACCACTGCTTTGTCGCGGTCATTCACGCTAAAAAACACCGTACCTTTGACCGGCAACACCTGCCCGGCTGAGAGCTGCGCCTTGGCGAAGGCTTCCCCAAAATTGTCGGCTACCCCCATCACTTCGCCGGTCGACTTCATCTCCGGTCCTAACACCGTATCGACACCAGGAAACTTGTTCCACGGAAACACCGGGGACTTGACGAAAAAGTGGCTGCCAGTCGCCAGATCGGTGCGCTCCGCTACCTGTTCCGGCATCAACTCGCGCAGGGTACGGCCGGTCATCAGGCGGGCTGCCATCTTGGCCAGCGGCACTCCGGTGGCCTTCGAAACGTACGGAACCGTCCGCGAAGCACGCGGGTTTACCTCGATGACAAACACCTTGTCCGCTTCGCCCGAGCGCCGCTGGATGGCAAACTGCAAATTCACCAGGCCGACCACGTTCAAAGCCAACGCAAGTTCTCGAGTATACGTGCGAATCGTGTCCAACGTCGAAGGCGCTAAATCGGCTGCGGGGAGTACGCAGGAAGAATCCCCGGAGTGGATGCCTGCTTCTTCAATATGCTGCATGATGCCGGCGATGACCACATCTCTTCCGTCGCACAGCGCATCCACGTCGACTTCGACCGCATCCTCCAGGAAATGATCCACCAGCACAGGGCGCTCCTGCGAGTACTCCACTGCTTCTCCCATATACCGGCGCACCGCATCCGCGTCGTAGGCGATGACCATTGCCCGGCCGCCCAGCACGTAGGACGGCCTTACCAGCACCGGGTAGCCGACGCGCTCTGCGCCTTCCAGGGCCTCCTCCACGGTGGTCACCATGGCGCCCGGCGGCTGGGGAATTTTCAGGTCCTCCAGCAACTTCCCGAACCGCTTGCGATCCTCAGCCAGATCGATGCTTTCCGGAGACGTGCCCAGGATTCTGATGCCGGCAGCTTTCAACGGCAGGGCGAGATTCAGCGGAGTCTGGCCTCCAAACTGCACAATCATCCCAATATCCGCGCCCGAGGAGGCCTCATGCTCATAGACCGCCAACACGTCTTCCAGAGTCAAGGGCTCGAAGTACAAGCGGTCGCTGGTGTCGTAATCGGTCGACACGGTTTCCGGATTGCAATTGATCATGATGGTTTCGTAGTCATCTTCGCGGAGCGCGAACGCAGCATGGCAGCAACAATAGTCGAACTCGATGCCCTGCCCGATGCGGTTGGGGCCGCTGCCCAAAATAATGACTTTCCGCCGCGACGTCGGCGGGGCTTCATCTTCCTCATCGTAGGTGGAATACAGATAAGGAGTGTCGCTGTCGAATTCTGCGGCGCAGGTATCCACCTTCTTAAAGACCGGAGTTACGCCATGGCGAAGACGCAGCTCTCTTACCGCAACCGCACCGTCCACATTATCCATTCCCCATACTTCGGCGATCCGTGCGTCGGAGATGCCCATCCGTTTGGCTTTGCGCAACACATCCGCCGGCATCGTTTCGAGTGAATAATCTGCGAGTTTCTGGATGGCCTCGGTGACCTCTTTAATCTGATACAGAAACCACGGATCCATCGACGTCATGCGGGCTATTTCCCGCACCGAGAGCCCGCTGCGCAGCCCGTAGCGAATGTAGTTCAACCGCTCCGGTTGTGGAGTCACCAGGCGCTGCGTCAGCCGCTTGGGCTCGATCACTTCAGAACTGATGCGCTTGCCGGAATCGAGCGATCGAAGCGCCTTCATCAGCGCTTCCTTGAAGGTACGTCCCAGCGCCATGACCTCGCCCACAGACTTCATCTGCGGTCCCAGGTTCTCGTCGGCGCCGGGGAACTTCTCAAACTGCCACTTGGGGATCTTGACCACCACGTAGTCGATGCTGGGTTCAAAGCATGCGGGAGTCTTGCGCGTGATGTCGTTGGGAATCTCATCGAGGGTATATCCGACGGCCAGCTTGGCAGCGATCTTGGCGATGGGAAAACCAGTGGCCTTCGAGGCCAACGCCGAAGATCGCGATACCCGCGGATTCATCTCAATCACGGTCATTCGTCCGTTGGCTGGATTGACTGCGAATTGCACATTGGAGCCACCGGTTTCGACGCCGATCTCACGCATCACGCGAATGGCTGCGTCCCGCATCAATTGGTATTCGCGGTCGGTTAAGGTCTGCGATGGCGCCACCGTGATGGAATCGCCGGTATGCACACCCATGGGGTCCATGTTCTCGATGGAACAAATGATGATCACGTTGTCGGCGAGATCGCGGACCACCTCGAGTTCGTATTCCTTCCAGCCCAGAACCGACTCTTCGATCAGACACTCGTGGACGGGAGACAGGTCGAGCCCGCGACCCAGGATGTCCATCAGTTCTTCGCGGTTATAGGCCAGGCCGCCGCCTGAGCCGCCCAGTGTGAAGGATGGCCGGATGATGACCGGGAAGCCGATCTTGGCTGCGAATTCTGTGCCGTCGCGAATATTGTTGACCAGCGCGGAGCGTGGAACATCCAAGCCAATGCGCGCCATGGCGTCTTTGAAGAGCAGCCGGTCTTCCGCTTTCTTGATGGCTTCGAGCTTGGCGCCAATCATTTCCACGTCATATTTTTCGAGAGTGCCGGCATCGGCGAGATCGACGGCAAGATTCAGCGCCGTCTGCCCGCCTACTGTTGGCAGCAGGGCGAATTTGCCGGTGCGGCGGCCGGTCGTATCGGTCATTCGCTCGCACTCCCGGCGAATGATTTCTTCTACGTATTCCGGGCTCAGGGGTTCAATATAGGTGCGGTCGGCAAGCTCCGGATCGGTCATGATGGTAGCCGGGTTGGAATTCACCAGCACCACTTCGTAGCCTTCGGCCTTGAGTGCCTTGCAAGCCTGGGTGCCGGAGTAATCGAACTCCGCCGACTGCCCAATGACGATCGGCCCGGAGCCGATCACTAGAATTTTGGTTATATCGTTCCTGCGTGGCATCTTATTTCTTCCGTTCCAGCTGGCCGGCATTGCAGTGACTTGTGAAAGGGACTTCAGCTCTGGCCACGGGCTTAGCCAATCCTGCTTTTCGCAAGGTTGGGTCTTCGGTTTCAGCCAATCCTTGTTTTTGAAGGGGCGGGGCTTCAGCCCGGCCCATGAGATTAGCCAATCCTGGTTTTTGCAAGGTTCGGTCTTCGGCTTCAGCCAATCCTTGTTTTTGCAAGGTTCGGTCTTCGGTTTCAGCCAATCCTTGTTTTTGAAGGGGCGGGGCTTCAGGCCCGCCGTCAGACCCTGCCAAGAAGGACGGCTTTAGCCGCTGAGGGATCGGGTCTAGATCAAAAGCAAGATGTCGGTAATCCACTGCGAGCTTAGCCTTGGCCGGGTTGTAACGCATATAGGAAATGTGATGATTCCAATCCTCAATGTCTCGGATACGGTGATCGGAAAAGCCTGCCTGCCAGATATCGAATTTCCAGTCAAAAGCCCGCTTTGCGCGGAAGGAAAATCCACCTTCAATATTCTGCATCGCTCTTTCGAGACTCTCGCGTGGAGTAATGATTAAGTGGAAATGGTCTGGCATCACCACGTAAGCGTGAAGCAGATACGAATCGCCTCGATAATGTTGTAAAACTTCCTCCATCAATAAGACCCAGCGCTGGTGGCGAAAAAATGGCTGTCGGGCAACAGTCTGAGAGCTAACGAAGTAGGTCTGTCCGCCACTCCTGACACTTTCTCTCGCTGGACGCATCGCCACCCTCAGCGGCTAAAGCCGGGTATCGTTGGTAGGTTTAACGGACGGGCTAAAGCCCGTCCCCTTCAACGGGCTAAAGCCCGTCCCCTTCAACGGGCTAAAGCCCGTCCCCTTCAACGGGCTAAAGCCCGTCCCCTTCAACGGGCTGAAGCCCGTCCCCTGCAAAATCTCCCACCCGTCTACTGCTCCGACGGACGTACAGGCTGGGAAAAAACCAGGTCTTTGAAGGGTACGGCCTTTAGGCCGTACGTAACCAATCTGAAATCTGTACGGCTTTAGCCGCTGAGGGTTAGGATTTCACTGGAAACCGATTTTTCCCGCAGCCTCTTCAGCCCCCGCCATCGGCTTTACAACAGCCTTCATCGCTTCCATTCTTCCATCATTTTTCGGAAGTCGCGAAAGAGATAATTGGAGTCATGTGGACCAGGACTCGCTTCCGGGTGGTATTGCACACTGAACAGCGGCAGCGTGCGATGACGCAAACCCTCGAGCGTGTTGTCGTTCAGGTCGACATGGGTCAACTCCACCTCGCTCTGATTAATCGAGTTCGGATCGACGGCATAGTTGTGGTTGTGCGCAGTGATCTCCACCTTGCCGGTTTGCGTTTGCTGCACCGGGTGGTTGCCACCGTGGTGCCCAAACTTGAGTTTGTAAGTCGTCCCGCCCAGAGCCAGACCGATCAACTGGTGACCCAGGCAGATGCCGAACATCGGAGTGCGCCCCACCAGCTTGCGGATATTTTCCTGGGCGTAGGTCACCGGCTCCGGATCGCCTGGCCCATTGGAAAGAAAAATGCCGTCCGGTTTCAAGGCCAGCACATCCTCGGCGGTGGTCTCCGCAGGCACAACCGTGACCCGGCAGGCTTCGCGCGTCAGCATGCGCAGGATGTTGTGCTTGATGCCAAAGTCGTAAGCCACGACGTGCAGATCAGGAGGCGGTAGCTTCAGGCTCGCATCCCCTTGCTGCAAGGGATCGCCATCGAAGTTCCGCCGGTCGTTGCAGTCCCACTCATACAATGATTTGGTGCTCACTACCTTGGCCAGGTCAGTTCCATCCATCTTGCGGATGCCGCGAGCCTTGAGGATGAGTTTGTCCGCATCCGTCTCCAGCGAGGAAATGACCCCACGCAGAGAACCATGGGTCCGCAGGTGGCGAACCACCGCGCGGGTATCAATCTCGGCGATCACAGGAACGTTGAATCGCTCCAGATATTCTTCCGTCACCTGCTGCGAACGCCAGTTGGAGCTGATGGGGGAGAACTCGCGCGTCACCAGGCCCTCAATGTAGGGCCGGCTGGCTTCATTATCGGCGGCGTTGGTCCCGTAGTTGCCGATTTGCGGATTGGTCAGGACAACGATTTGTCCAGCGTAGGAAGGGTCGGTAAAGATTTCCTGGTAGCCCGTCAGGGCGGTATTGAAAACCACTTCACCAAAACATTCGCGTTTGGCGCCATAGCTCTCACCGCGGAAGATGCGCCCGTCTTCGAGCGCGAGGATTGCCTGCATCGCTTCTCCGTCGAGTGGATTCAGTCAAGTTTAACAGGTATCAGCGGCGAATCAGTGGATGATTCCCATGTCTTCCGCCGGCCAATACACGAAGGAGGCCTTGCCGTAGATCAGGTCCCGCGGCACCGGTCCGAAGTCGCGGCTGTCGCTCGAAATAGAGCGATGATCGCCCATCACGAAATACTCGCCTGGCGGAATGACCATCGCGTCCTGGGATCGGCTGTCGTGATATCTTCTGGGCACGTACGGCTCCGCCAGCAGCCTGCCGTTGATGTAGGTGCGCCCGTCATCAATACGAAGCTCGTCCCCAGGCTCCGCGATCACCCGCTTGATGTAGCTCTTCTGCGGATCGCGTGGGTAGTGAAAAACCACCACGTCCCCGCGATGGACGTCGGCAAAGTGATACACAAACTTGTTGATGAACAGCCGGTCCTGATCTCCCAGGCGGGGCAACATGCTGGTGCCCTCAACCCTCACCGGCTGATAAAGAAAGGTGATGATGAAAAATGAGACGGCCAGAGAAAAGAGCATGTCGCGGCCCCACAGCCAAAAACTGCGCCCGGCCTGCCCTTCCACACTCATCAGTTACAACCCGGGCTGCCGAAGGGGCACAGGATGCGCTGCCTGGGCTTGGCCATAGGGCGCTGCTGTCCGGCAGGAGCCATCTGCGCCTGTCCCGGCGATTCCGCACTGGCGAGCTGCGACTCTTGCAGGATAAGAGGCCTTTGCAGAACCATCTCTACCGAGGTTCCTGAAGGAATGACAATGTCGTTTCCGCGGGTGAAGAGGGTATAGATGGCGCCCGCAGCCGCCCCGGCGAGCCCACCATAACCAACTCCCCTGGCCACGTCTCCGGTCGCCGCGCCGCCAATCACACCGCCCTCGGCGCCGATCGCCGCCCCCTTGAGCACATTGCCGACATCACGCCCCTTGTTCCCTGCCTGCTCCACCGTACCTTCGCTTCCCTTGACTTTCGGACCGTCCGAGCCGGGCAAACTATTGAGCACGCCTGGTACTTCCACCACCTGCCCGTTGGGAAAAATCATGGTGGTAAAGTGCAGATCGAGTTGCGCCCGGCCCTTGACCCGCCCCGGCCGCTGGACCCGGTCGACAACCCCCTGCACGTACACTCCGACCGGCACCATGACCCGTGAATTACCGACTACCGGGAATGAAGAAACCAGGTAAACGCCATCTCCCTGTTGTGCGGTCTTGGTGTTAATCCCGTTTTTAAGTGACAGCAGTATCTTGGTTCCGGCGGGCACGGTGTAAGTCGGTGCTGCGGCGGCGGGCTGAGGGGCTGCTGCCGCCGTTTGGGCCACTGCTTGGATGGCCGCCATTCCGGCTACCAGCCCTATTGCGACGAGTCGCCTATGAACGGTCATCCCCGGTAACCTCGATGCTTAAGTATAGACGGGTCCTGAGAGCGATCGGGAGCACATTGGATGGGATCAGTCGCCGCTGTGAGCTAGCATAGTCGAGGCCAGGCCCAATTTGAAATGTCTCCACCGCTCTTGACCATTCCGGCATCTGCTTCGGCGCAGCGCCTTCGATTTGCCGAGGCTTACTCTGTTCTGGACCAGGCCATTTCCCAGCAGGCTTTCCCAGGCGCCGTCTTTGGCGTGCTGGCGGAAGGCAAGGTGGTGGCGCTCGATGGGGTTGGCTGTTTTACCTACGAGCCGCAGGCGGAACTGGTTACCGCGTCGACTGTGTACGACCTGGCCAGTGTTACCAAGGTGATCGCGACTACCTCCATGGCCATGCTCCTGTACCAGGATGGGGCGCTCGCGCTCGACCAGCCCCTGGTGCATTTTCTTCCCGCCTTTGCCCAAGGAGAAGCCGCTGGAAGCGCACGTTACCAGGTGACCCTGCGCATGTTGCTGGCCCACGCATCGGGGTTACCCGGTTACGTTCGTTTCTTCGAAGGTACTGCGGGCGAAGGTACTACGGGCGAAGGTACTGCCGGCCGCGAGGAATTGCTCGCTGCCTGCCTTCGACTTCCGCTCCAATCTCCTCCTGGAAGCCAGGCCGAATATTCCGACCTGGGCTTCATCCTTCTAGGCCAGGTGCTCGAGGGGATTGCCGGGGAAGGACTGGAAGCCTTCTGCGCGCGCGAAGTATTCAGTCCTCTATCCATGACCAGCACCTGCTTTCGACCGCCCAGCGATTGGCGATCGGCGATCCCGCCCACCGAAGAAGACCTGACCTTCCGTCACCGCGTGATCCAGGGAGAGGTGCAGGATGAAAATTGTTTTGTTCTGGGTGGAATTGGCGGCCACGCCGGGCTTTTCTCGAACGCTCTCGATCCCCTGCTCTACGCCCAGTGCCTGCTGGACCAAGGACGACTTTTCAACTCCGAAACCGTCCAACTGTTTACTACCAGCGCGCAGATGCCGCCGCATAGCTCCCGAGCGCTGGGATGGGATACGCCCTCGCAGCCTTCCTCATCGGGCAAATTCTTCAGCCGCCATTCCGCTGGGCATCTGGGCTACGCTGGCACGTCGTTGTGGATCGATTTCGAGCATCACCTGGCTGTAGTGTTGCTTACCAATCGCACTTGGCCCCACCGCCAGAGTCAGGCCATCCGCACCGTACGGCCTGCTTTCCACGACGCGGTGATGGAAGCATTGAAGGGGGGTCCATCGCCATAACCCAAAAGTGTTTGCGCCGTTGGCACGCTACGCCCTAATTTCAGAGCAAAGTCTGGCCGGTTAGAGATAAAATCATTTAGTTGAGTCGGAGCTGAGTAAACCAAAATGGCCACAACAAGCAGTTTTCACACCGAGACAGGCACCGGCCAGGACGCGAATGTCGATCAGCCGCAAGACCTGCACGATCTTACGACGGAGAGTTCCAACGAAGCCTCGATGGGCTTCGACACCAAATCCGCCTTAGAAATTGCCCGCATCATCAACCATGAAGACTCAAAGATTGCCGCCGCGGTCAAGAAGTCCCTTCCCGAAATAGCTCTGGTGATTGACATGGTGGCGCGCAGCCTGCGCGATGGGGGACGCCTGATCTACGTTGGCGCTGGATCCAGCGGCCGTATCGCCGGACTGGACTCCTCCGAGTGCCCGCCGACCTTTTCCACTCCTCCGCAAAGCGTGCAGTACATCATGGCAGGAGGTCCGAAGGCCTTGGCCTCTGCGGTCGAAGTGAACGAAGACTCCACGGAATTAGGCCAACGCGATATTGCCCGCCGCCGCCCCACGCGCAAGGATGTGGTCATCGGTCTCTCTTCCAGTGGCCGCACACCGTACGTGGTCGCTGCCGTCGAATATGCGCGCGCCCGCGGCGCCAGGACTGCAGCCGTTACCTGTAACCACAACACCCCTCTTTCCGGGGCGGCAGACATTTGCATCGTGGCTGAAGTTGGACCCGAAGTGGTCTCCGGATCGACCCGCATGAAGGCCGCTACGGCGCAAAAGATGGTGCTCAACATGATCACCACTGGCGCCATGACGCGGCTTGGCTACGTCTACGACAACCTGATGGTCAATGTGCACATGCAGAACACCAAGCTGGTGGAGCGTGGCATCAGCATTTTGATGCGTGCCTGCAAGATCGATCGCGACCAGGCCGTGCTCACCATCAAGTCTGCCGGCCGCAGCGTGCCCGTCGCCCTGGTGATGCTTAAGGCAGGTGTGGACAAACCGGAGGCGGTGCGCCGCCTGGCCAAGTCCGACGGCAACGTTCGTTTGGCGATCGAAGATACAACGCTAGAGCTATAGAACATAAGTCACAGGTAAGGAGCACCCCCGGGCTCTCATGGACAAGTTTGTGATTCGCGGCGGAAATCCGCTGCTAGGAACGATTCGGGTAAGCGGAGCCAAAAATTCCGCGCTACCCTGTATGGCGGCCGCGATCCTCACCGAAGATGAAGTGGTGCTGGAGAATATTCCCCAGGTCCGCGATATTGACACCGAACGAAGGCTGCTGACTTCCATGGGCGCCGAGGTGGAACTCGGCTATGGCCGAGCGCAGCACCGCTCCACCATCAGCTGCCGCGTGCTCTCCGACCCTACCGCAAAATACGAAATCGTCAAGACCATGCGCGCTTCTTCGCTCGTGCTGGGCCCTCTGGTCGCACGCTGTGGGCTGGCACGCGTGGCCCAGCCTGGCGGGTGCGCTATTGGTGACCGGCCCATCGATCTGCACCTCAAGGGTTTGGAGGCGATGGGGGCGAGCATCGTGCAAGAGCACGGCTACCTGGAAGCGCGCGCCCAAAGGCTGCATGGCGCCCACATCGTTTTCGACAAGATTACGGTGACCGGAACCGAAGATCTGCTGATGGCAGCGGTTCTGGCGGAAGGCGATACGTTGATGGAAAACTGCGCCCGGGAGCCGGAGGTGGTTGACCTGGCCGCACTGCTCACCGCGATGGGGGCAAATATTCAGGGTGCCGGCACGCCGACCATCCAGGTGAAGGGCGTGAACAAACTGCACGGCGCCAAGCACCGCATCAATCCCGACCGCATTGAGGCTGGAACCTTCCTGGTGGCCGGCGCTATCACTGGAGGCGACCTGGTGGTGGCTAATTGCCAACCAGCCCACCTCTCCGCCATCATTACCAAGCTCGAAGCGTGCGGAGTCCGCGTATTGCCGCATGGGCCCGATTCCTTGCGCGTGCAGAGCGGAGGCCATCTTCAGGCCAACGACATCTCGACCGAAGAGTACCCTGGCTTCCCTACCGACATGCAGGCGCAGTATATGGCTTTGGCCACCCAGGCCGAAGGCACTACGACCGTGGTCGAGAATATATTCGAGAATCGCTTCATGCATGTGGGCGAACTGGTGCGCATGGGGGCGAATATCAAGGTGGATGGGCGCACGGCGACGGTACGTGGGAAGACTCCGCTATCGTCGGCGGTGGTGATGTGCTCTGACCTGCGTGCCTCCGCATCGCTGGTACTGGCCGCATTGGTTGCGGATGGTGAGTCGATTTTGGACCGGGTTTACCACATTGACCGGGGTTATGAGCGCATCGAAGAAAAGCTGCGCGGCGTTGGCGCGCAGATTCGGCGTATCGGGGACATCTTCGCCAGTCCAGGCGGCAAGCGCGAGGTCGCGGTCGAAGCCGAGGTCTCCTAGACCCCGTTTTCTGCATCCCAGCAAGGGTATGCCGGACAACGACGCTATTCTTCGTGAACAACTCTTCCAGTTGCTCCACGGCGCTCAGGCGCACGTGGACGTGCTTTCGGCGCTCAAGGATTTTCCCCCGAAATTGTACGGAGCCAAGCCGGACAACGCACCGCACTCCGCTTGGGAGCTGTTGGAGCACATGCGCATCGCGCTCAATGATCTGTGGGAATTTTCCACCAGTGATAAGTACGTAGAGAAGGAATGGCCGGCTGCTTATTGGCCGGCTTCTCCCCAGCCCCCTTCCAAAGACGCTTGGCAGACTTCTGTGAGAGCCCTCAAGGAAGATTTGGAGGCGTTTGGCAAGCTGGTCAAGGACCCGGAAAGCAACTTGTATGCGCAGATTCCCTGGGGCAAGAAAGACCAAACGTTATTGCGCGAAGTATTGTTAGCCGCCGATCACGCCAGCTATCACACCGGTGAGCTGGTCTACCTACGAAAACTACTCGGCGCCTGGAAGCGCTAAAGAGTCAGCACCACAACTCTGTCCGGGTGCCCCATGTTCGCACCAGCGTACGTGGGCCGAAAAAGATTGGCGGAGCCCTACGATTGTTTTGTGCCCGCGGCTGAAAGCAATCGAAAAAAGACGTTTTCGGCCCACGTACGCTGGTGCGAACATGGGGCACCCGGACAGAGTTGTTTATCCCGGTTTTATGGGTCTCTCCATGAGAATCGATGGAGACTCGACCCGCTGAAGATCTTGCAGGCACAACAGATGCGGGGCGGAAATTACTTCCAGCTTACAGCCAACTGCCAACGCATTTGGCGTTGAGCGGTCTTGCGTAGCACGCGCTCAAACTCTTCCATTTCGCGCAACACTGACGGGGTTTCGGTACCGAGCGCGGTAGGCGATGTTTTGAGGTGGTCGAGCAAGGTGCACACCGTGACCAGGCCGTCTTCGGGCGAAAACCATTGCGGTGGAGGCAGAGTCTTGGCCCACTCGGGATCCCCTGCACCTTCTTCCAAAAGAAGAGCCATGGAGTTCTCATCGGCGGAGAAAAACTCCAGTAACGGTTTCACCCCAATGCGTTGCGCCATCTTCTCCAAGGCGTCCTCATTGCGAGCGAGCGCGCGGCCATTTACGAAGATATCGAACCCTGGGTCTTCGCCTTCCACGACAATGTACAGAGTGGCGCCCATCGCCTGCAGTTTATCGCATCCCCGCCGGATGATACTCCCCAACCGTGATCAATTGCCCAGGAGGGAAACGTTCTTGTCATCCTCTGCTCGTGCCTGCATCACCAACAGAAGACACACTAAGGTAACCAGAGACCCGGCCATCATGCTGAACGATAGAGTCTGGCGAAGAAAAAAAGCACTCTCACCGATGGCCACCATTGGCTCAATCCATTGGAGCGTGGCCACCTGGTAGGCCTCTCTTTGCTGCAGCAGCCAGAAATACGTGGCATACGCCGGGGCGCCTGCCACGGCGCTCAGAAAGACCAGCGAACCAAGGGCACCTTGGTTCCATTGCGCTGCCTGTCCGCGCTCCAGCGCCAGGCTGGCAAGAAAGAGCATGAGTGCCGCAGCACCCGCCAGCAAGGCTACCACCATCGTGGGATGCACACTGCCCAGTTCGCGCCGGGCAATGAGCGAAGACGCTCCGAGGAAGGCCACAGCGATCAGGGCTACGGCAGCACCGCCGGCCTGAGCCAGCGAGGGAGAGGCGCCCACGACCAAAGCCATCGCGCCCAGCCCCACCATGGTCGCCTGCAGCGCGCGGCGAGGAACGGCCCCAGGGGTCAACGCCGCCACCAGTAGGGGCATGGCCGCAAAGAGTACCGTCATGGTTGCCGATGAAACATGCTGTTTTGCCCAAAGCAGCAGCACCCACGGTAAGGCGACCATGGTTGCGGAGAGCAGAAAGATGAAACTCAGTGCGCGCCGGCGAGGCAGTGGGAACCGTTTAGCAACGATGATCGGAAGGCAAAGGATGGCCGCCAGAAGGAAGCGGGCAGCCGACCCACGCAGGGGTGGAACGTATTCCGTTAGAGTGCCGGAAGCGATCCAGGTAGTTCCCCACACCACGCTCAGCGCAGCAAAGGCCAGCCACGGTGCGTGCCTCACGAAAAAAGGGGTCGCGCTGGCCACGCAACCCCTCTTTGTACGACTGCCCACAAAGTTACTGCGGTCCACGGCCTCCGCCGCCACCACTGCCGCCGCCGCCTGGTCCGCGGCCCCGGCTGCGATGCCGCCGGCGGCGCTGACCTGCGGGACCACCACCGCCCGGCCCTGCGGGCCTGCGAGCTTCGGCTGGTGCAGCGTCAGACGTCCCGTCAGCACGGTTGAAGTTGGGCTCATCTCCACCCTCGACAAAGGGCTCATCATCGAACTCTTCCCCGCCTTCGATGGTGATGGTGCTGGCATTCGAAGCCGGCTGCCGTTCTGCCGGAGAGGACGACTGTGCGCGCGGAGGACGCGGAGCGGAAACTTCGCCGCCGCCACCTTCTCCACCACCTCTGGATGGCTCGGGAAGTCCCAGCTTTTCGCGCTGCTCTTTCAACAGTGCCTTGCGCGAAAGCTTGATGCGGTTGCCCTCGATGCCAAGAACCTTGACCAACACCTGGTCCCCTTCGCGCAATTCGTCTTTGACGTCTTTGACGCGATGCTCGGCGATTTCGCTGATGTGCAGCAAACCGTCGGTACCGGGAAAGATCTCAACGAATGCGCCAAATTCCGCCAACCTGACCACCTTGCCCAGGTAGGTCTTCCCTACTTCGGGAACGGCAGTGAGGTCGCTGATCATGGCCAGTGCTTTCTTCAGACCCTCTTCATCGCTCGAAGCCACATTGACGCGCCCGGTATCGTCGACATCGATCTTGACCCCGGTGGCTTCGATGATGCCGCGAATGGTCTTGCCGCCCGGTCCGATCAGATCGCGAATCTTGTCTGTCGGTATTTGCAGGGTGTGGATCTGCGGAGCGAACTTGGAACGCTCGGTGCTTGGCGCAGCCAGCACGGCATCCATCTGGTCCAGCAGCCACAATCGTCCGCGGCGCGCCTGTTCCAGGGCCTCGCGCATGATCTGTCCCGTCACCCCGCTGATCTTGATGTCCATCTGCAGCGCGGTGATGCCTTGACGGGTGCCGGCTACTTTGAAGTCCATATCGCCGTAGTGGTCTTCTGCGCCCGCAATGTCGGTCAGGATGGCGTAGTTGTCGCCTTCCTTGACCAATCCCATCGCTATCCCGGCAACAGCTGCTTTTAGCGGAATGCCTGCCTGCATGAGGGCCAGGCTGGCGCCGCATACGCTGGCCATGGATGAGGAGCCATTGGATTCCAGAATGTCCGAGACCACACGCAAGGTGTAGGGAGATTCGTCTTCACCAGGCAATACAGCTGAGATGGCACGCTCGGCCAAAGCGCCGTGGCCAATCTCACGCCGGCCTACACCGGTCATGCGGCCTACTTCACCCACGGAGAACGGGGGGAAGTTGTAGTGCAACATGAATCGCTTGCGCTGTTCGCCCTGGAAAGTTTCCAGGCGTTGTGAGTCGTCCGAGGTTCCCAGGGTGACGGTGACCAGTGCCTGGGTTTCGCCGCGGGTAAACAGTGCGGAGCCATGAACCCGGGGCAACACGCCGACTTCAATCGAGATATCGCGAATCTGATCGAAGCTGCGGCGGTCTGGCCGAATACGCTCTTTGGTTACTTGCTCGCGGAAGATCCTCTCGCGCAGAGTCTCGTAATACTTTGACAGCTTTTTCTTGGCGTCTGCATCGCCTTCGGGAAGCTCCTTGGCCAGTTCGTCCTTGATCTGTTTGACCAGCGCGTAGCTTTCCGTCTTGGGATGGGTCTTGGTATCGAGTGCGTCCTTCAACCGGTCGCCGGCCTTGGCCTCGAGCGCAGCAAAGTACCCCTGGTCAAACTCGATCGCAGCCACCACACGCTTTGCCTTCCCGGCCTTCGAAACCAACTCGTCCACCGCGGCGCAGATCTTCTTGGCCTCGTTGTGGCCGAATTCGATGGCATCGACGACGGTATCTTCGCTGACGCCGTTGGCCCCGCTCTCGATCATCACCACACCGTCTTTTGTAGCTACGACGGTTATATTCAGGTTGCTCGCGAGCCGTTCGTCATAAGAAGGATTGACGACAAATTGGCCATTCACCTGGCCGACCCGTACGGCGCCGATGGGGCCGCCGAAAGGGATATCGGAGAGTGCCAGGGCCGCTCCAGCGGCGTTGATGCCCAGCACGTCCGGATCGTTGTCTTTATCCGCGGACAGGACCAGGGCAATCACCTGGGTCTCATTGCGGAAATTTTTGGGGAACATGGGGCGAATGGGGCGGTCAATCTGGCGGCAGGTGAGAACCTCGCGCTCGCTGGGACGCCCTTCGCGCTTGATAAAGCCGCCGGGGATGCGGCCGCCGGCATAGGTGTATTCGCGATAATCCACGGTCAAGGGGAAAAAATCGAGGCCTTCTTTGGGATCGGGTGCGGCCACTGCGGTGGCCAGAACGACGTTGTCACCGTGGGTCACGACGACCGCACCGGAGGCCTGCTTGGCCATGCGGCCGGTTTCGAAAGTCAATTGCTTGCCACCGGCAAGTTCGACTGTTACTTCTTGTTTCATAAAATCCTCATTTCGTAGGTGCACACAGGGCGGGGCGCGTGCAGAGGGCGGGATTCGGCGCGAGAGGCAACATGCAGAGACGGACCCAAAGGACGAGGCGGCATGCGTTCTCCAGCCGATGCCAACCCGCGTGCACCAGCCGTCTCAGCGTAACGCTTGATCCAGTCCCTAATTGTGGGGTACAAGTTGCTCGCTTGTTTACTTGCGAATGCCCAGCTTACCGATCACGTCACGGTAGCGGTCAGAGTTGTTCGTCTTGAGATAATCCAGCAGACGGCGGCGCTTACTCACCAGCATCAACAGACCACGCCTGGAGGCATGATCCTTTTTGTGGAGCTTGAAGTGCTCTGTCAGTTCGCCAATTCGTTCACTGAGAATCGCAATCTGCACTTCCGGACTACCCGTATCACTGTCATGGGTGCGAAAGCGCGTAATAACTTCGGTCTTCTTAGCAGTTGCCAGCACGGCAGCGCGTTACTCCTCTACGTTAAATCGAGTCCACTCTCTAAGTGTCTGATCAAGAATAACATGGCTTCGATTGGTGCGTCCACGCGGGCGGCGGTGCGGAGTGCCGGCAGCAACGCCCATTTTGACACCAAAGGCCGGACTTGTAGTGGGTGGCCCAGGTCTCGCTCTTGAGCAAACTCGTTGCCGGCGGCAAGGGAAGGGTAGAAGGAACACGCCATTTCATCATCCTAAGCGGGCCGCAGGCCCACTCACTCGCAGCACGTCATTCCATCATCACCGGTCCGCCGCCCGGCCGGTTGCGCTTGAGCAAGAAGGCCATGGGCACCATCACCACGGCGACAATCGCCAGCACATAATAAACATCCACATAGGCCAGGGCTTGCGTCTGCGACCGAAGCTGGCCATACAACTGCCCCTGCGCCAAATGCAATCCATTTGCTTTGCCTGCGCTGGCGTCGAAAATGCCCCGCAACCCGTGTATTTGCTGCTGATAATTGCGCCCCGCCGGTATGGTGTTCTTGGACAGCTGGCTTTGATGCCACTGCGTCCGCTCCGTCACCAGAGCATTGGTGAGCGAGATAAGAATGCTGCCGCCGATATTACGGACGAAATTGATGAGTCCGGAGACCTGATTGTTCTTTTCCGGAGGAATTCCAAAGTAGGCAGCCGTGGTCACAGAAATGAAAACAAAGGGAATGGCGACAATTTGAAAGACACGCAACCACGACGAGAAGGCGAAGCTGATGAGCAAGCTGAGATGCGTGGCGGTAAAGAAATACGAGAGGGCGAAGAGCACAAATCCCATCGCAATCAGATTGCGCGCGGGGAATCGGCTCACGCCCTGACCTGCCATCGGCATCACGACGAGCAGGGCCAGGCCGCCGCCGGAAAGGGACAACCCCGCGATGGTTGCCGTATAACCGAGTTCCTGCTGCAGGAACTGCGGCTGGAGCACCGTGGTCGCGTTCAGCAGTCCGCCGGTTAACAACATGAGAAAGGCGCAAACGGCAAAATTCCTGACCTTGAACAGTCGCAGGTCCATCAACGGTTTTTCGGTGTGAAACTCCCACAGGATCAGGACGATGAACGAGATGATGAAGGTTAAGCCAAAGCCGATGACGAAGTTCGATCCCAGCCAGTCCTTTTCCTCGCCCTTATCGAGCGTGATCTGCAGCGCTCCCATCGCGACGACCAGCAGCCCAACGCCGATGTAATCAATGCGGTAAAGATTGTTCCGGTCCGCCTTCTGATACGGAGGATCTTCTACCAGGCGATTGACGAGAAACAGCGTCAGGATGCCTACCGGGATGTTGATATAAAAAATCCAATTCCAGGAATAGTTGTCGGTGATCCACCCGCCCAGGGTCGGGCCAATGGAAGGCGCCAGCACGGCAACCAACCCATAAAGCGAAAATGCGAGACCGCGCTTCGCCGGTTCGAAGGAGTCGGCCATGATGGCTTGCGCCATGGGCTGTAGACCGCCGCCGCCCGCACCCTGAAGCACGCGGAACAGCAGCAAGAAACCCAGGGTGGGCGCGATTCCACACAGAAATGAACTAACGGTGAAGAGAACGATGCACGCCATGAAGAAATTCTTCCGGCCAACCACGCTGGCGGCCCAGGCGCCCATCGGCAATACGATTGCATTCGCTACCAGGTACGAGGTGAGGACCCAGGTGCTCTGATCGAAACTGGCGCCCAGACTACCCGCTATATGGGGAAGCGCTACGTTCGCGATCGAGGTATCCAATACTTCCATAAAAGCCGCGAGAGCCACGCTGGCAGCGATGAGCCAGGGATTTGCTCTGGGCTTCCATTCGTACATCAACGCATTCGCGCCGGACGCGTCGGTAGCCTTGGTGGCCATCCTTCTCTGGGTTCTCCCTTTGGTGGGCTTCGATAACAGACCGCGGAAATACTCTGTTTCGTATCAGGTCACGACTTTAGTCGGACCGTAAACGATTAAGATACGTCGGGCTTTACAGGCTGCGGAAAAAACTCCGTTTTGTATCAGGGCACGACTTTAGTCGGGCCGTAAACGATTAAGAATACGTCGGGCTTTAGCCCCTGAGGTACGGCTTTTATGCCCGGGCCCGATTTTTTCCGTGGCCTGTTTTAACCGAAGTCAGACTGATAGATGCACGGCTTAAGGCTTAGGACGCCATTTCTGGCAGCGGAAGATCAAAGATGCCGAGTGAGAAACGACCGGGTCGTCGTCGACACGAATTCAAGAGCTTTGCCCGCTCCTGGTGCGGAAATTCTTCGTCCAGCCGAGGAATCGCATAAGCTGGGCCCTTTCCTTCCACACAAAGAGCCAGAAGTAGCCGGCGTCGATGGTGTCAGCCTTTCGGCCGGAATAGGTTTCTATGCGCCATTTGAGGTATTCGCTGCGCCAGGGCGTGAGGCGATGGCCTCTGGTCGCATTCCACAAGAAGCGAATCGACATGCCCGAGCCTCTTCACAGAAGTATAGCTTTCAAACTGGCAAAGCTACTCGTTCTGCTCCCGCATATGCTCGATGATTTTTCTGGCCACTTCCTGGGCACTGACGTGATAGGTTCCATCGGCGATCGCCTGCTTGATCTTTGCAATCTTCTGCAGACGTTCTTCATCGATGGCATCGAGATTGTTCTTGTCAGGTGCTGTCGGATTGTCAACGTCGTCCATGCCGGACTTTAGCGTAGCATCATCGGCATACAAAATGGGACCTTTGGTAACCAACGCGACAATCGTCCGAAAAGGGTCTCAGCAGTCATTCTTGGGGATAGCGGGTCGATGGGACGCCGGTGAACTGATAGATGGCTCTTTCCGGGCGGCGAAATCGGCTAGCCGGGCGCGAAGGTGCAAGACGGCGGAGGCGTGGATCTGGGAGATGCGGGATTCCACCACACCGAGGATGAGTCCGATTTCCTTCATCGTGGTTTCTTCGTAGTAGTAGAGGGTCATGACCAGCCGCTCCCGCTCGGGAAGATCACCGATGGCCTGGGTGAGGCGCTCTCGCATTTCGGCGTGCAGGAAGCGAAAGAGCGGATCATCTTCCGGCCGGTTGGGCAAGTAGACTAACTCTTCTTCTCCCGAGTCCTCTGAGCGCTCGGAGTGCAGGGTGCCGATTTCCAGCCCTTTCAATTCGCCCAGCAATTGCTGATAGGCAGCAAGGTCGATGTGCAACTGGGCGGCAATTTCCAGCTCGTTGGGTGCGCGGCCGAACTGGGCGGTAAGGGTTTGGATTGCCTGCTCGATGGCTCGCCCTTTGCGGCGTAGTTCCCGCGGGCTCCAATCGAGGGTGCGTAAATTGTCAAGAATAGCGCCGCGTATACGGAATTGCGCGTAGCTGCGGAACTGCACCTGTTTGGAAGGGTCGAATTTGCTGAAGGCATCGAGTAGCCCTACCACGCCGGCGCTGTACAGGTCTTCGATGGGGACATGTTGCGGTAATCGTTCGTGGATGCGGCGGGCGATAAAGCGCACGATGGGCAGATGTTCAATCATGAGCTTTTCCTGTTCGGCGGTGAGCAGATCGCCATGTCCCGCCGTCGCCGGAATCACGGGCGCTACCGCCGGAGGCGCCTTGGGCACACTGTTGGTTGCAGCGCTGTGGTTCACCGGGTTGATGTGTTCCGCTTGTGCTTCGGTGCGCCGAGGACGCCTCTGACCTTTTCCTGGTTCGTACATATTCACCGCCCGACCTGTGTGAGAGAACTGGAGCCCGAAATTGTTGCTGCTGCAAAGGGCCGCCGAAGGAGCTGATCTTGCGGAGAGAGGCACAAGATGTTCAGGTCGGTTATCGATGCTGATGGACGAAGGCTTTTCGCCCTGTTCATCGGCAGTGGCGAGGAGAACTCTACCCGTGCCGCCGTTACTCTTTAGAGACCGCGTCATCACCTGATCCACGTCCATGTTGTGCTCGCTCTCCGCGTTGCACCTCTACCCTGCACTGCGACGAACCCTGAAACAAGGTCTGCACGAACATTCCGGCGATGCACTGTCTCAGAACGGGAGAACCGCGGGGACGGCGTTCCAGAACGAAACATGCGTGTCTCGCTGCTGGGCGGCCGCGCCAGGCCAAAAAGAATTTCCTTGATTCGCTTTTTGTTCGCTATAATTGCTGCCATGTCAGTAACCCGCAGGCAAAGGGAAGTGCTGGACTTTATCAGCAATTTCGTACAGCGCAATGGATACTCTCCATCGTTTGAGGAGATTGCTCGCGGGTTGAGCCTTAAGTCTCTGGCCACCGTCCACAAGCACATTACCAACTTGCAGAAGAAAGGGCTGCTGCAGCGCGACCACAACCGCAGCCGCTCGATTGATGTGTTGCCGCCACGGAGTAAGGGAAAGCGTTCGGATCGGCTTCCCTTGCTGGGTAGGATTGCGGCCGGTCAACCGGTCGAGGCGTCGGAGACCAGCGAAACCATCGCGCTGAGCGACATTATCGGAAATCGCGAAGTTTTTGCTCTGCAAGTGCGCGGCGATTCCATGCGCGATGAGCACATTGTGGACGGGGATTATGTGTTGGTAGAGCACACCAGCACCGCCCGCCAGGGGGAGATTATCGTCGCCCTGGTGCGCGGCAGCGAGACCACGCTCAAGCGGTATTACATAGAAGGAGCCACGGTCCGCTTGCAGCCTTCCAACATAGAGATGGAGCCTATCTACGTCCCCCTGTCGCAGATAGCGATCCAGGGTCGCGTGCTCGGCGTTTTGCGCCGCTACGCCTAGTGGAGTTCGTGCCAGCCCCGGACTTCAGTCCGGGGACATACTGCTTGAAAAACTGCCAGGTTTTAATGGTGTGTGAGAATCGGGAAGAGAAACCGCAGGTCCCTCCACTACGCTCCTTCGGAGCTCCGGTCGGGATGACAATTCTGTTGTGTCCGCAAGAGAGCTTCAGCGAGAGATACTTGACCACCACAATAGAATTGTCATCCCGACCGGAGCTCCGAAGGAGCGTAGTGGAGGGACCTGCGGTTTCGAGTTCTGACAAAGAAGCCCCAGCTTTCGCCGGGGCTTCTTTATTACTGAACGCCTACCGCAGTTAATTGGCCTTGACGGCCGGGTCCGCTGCAGTGACGGCTGGCGTAGGCGCTTTTCCATTGTTGGCGCTGCTTACGGGCGCAGCACTCCCCGTAGCTGCGATGAGCTTGTTGATGCTCTTGTCGATCGTATCTTTGGGGACAAACCCGACGATTTGTTCGGCTACCTTGCCGCCCTTGAACAGAAGCAAAGCCGGAATGCCACGGATGCCATAACGCATCGGCGTGGCCGAATTCCGATCCACGTCCATCTTCATCACCTTGAGCTTGCCGATATACTGCGCGGCTACTTCGTCCACGACGGGCGCCAAGGCTCGGCAAGGCCCGCACCAGGCTGCCCAAAAATCGACCAGAACAGGCTGCTCAGAGCGGAGCACCTCCTGCTCGAATGTCGCATCGCTTACTTCAAAGACTCCTGGACCGGCCATGTTCCTCCTTCACTTCCTTCGCTGAGCATAGCATTCAAGCCTAGCTCAGCCTCAGTTATGGATGCGAAAACAGACAAAAAGGTGCATGCCGCCCAAAAGCAAAGCGCCCGGGCCTCAACGGCCACGGGCGCTAGAGCAGCCCTCCCCCAGAACTGCCCACGAGGCGCAATCTAGGGCCTGGAATCGGCGTTGTAAACAAAACTTAGGTAACTATTTCGTAACCAGCGCCAGGTGCTGCCTGGTTCCGTCGTGGTTTAGGCCGGACGTCAGGATTTCTACCGGGCAGACCGGGCTGGCAAGCTGAAGGATGGCCTCCCGCAGTTGCTCCGGGTGAAGCTCCTGAGGGGCGTCTTGGGTCAGCAGCATGACTGCCGGACCGGCTCCACTGAGGGTAATCGACATCACCCCGTGCCTCCCGGCCAGAGGCAGCAAGGCGGGCAACAAGGGGCAAATCTCCGCACGGTAAGGCTGGTGCAGGCGGTCGCGGGTGGCTAACTGCATCAGATCCGCTCTTCCCAGGGCGAAGGCCGCCGTCAACAAGGCGACACATTGCAGGTTCATGACTACGTCTTCGCGTTCATAGCTGGGGGGCAGCAAACCACGCGCTTTGGCGGTAGCCACCGGGCTCTCCGGAAGGACCAGAACCGCTCGCCAGTTTCGCGGCGGAGGGATGGAGATGACCGCCAACTGCTGGGCGCTGGCAGCAATGGTAAGGCCCCCATACCAGCAGGCGGCAACATTATCGGGGTGCCCCTCGAGCCGTGCGGCCCGCTCTACGATACTGGCAGCCTCCCAACCGAGCGCCCCAAATGCTGAAGCGAGCGCCACCCCGGCCAACCGTACCGCGGCCGAAGAACCGCAGCCCATACCCACTGGGATGCCGTTGTGCACCCGAATGGCGAGCGGAACCACCGGCCTATGCTCCTCGGCAAGCACCAACTTGTAGGTCTCAATCAGCAGGTTTCTGGTCAGGCCGCCGCAGATATCCTGGTTGCGCCCGGAAGCATCGATCGCGAACTGGGCCGCGGGCACGGCCTCGATCTCGAGCGAAAGATCGAGCGCCAGCGCCATCGCATCAAAGCCCGGCCCCAGGTTTGCCGAAGTAGCCGGAAGCCGCAGTCGCACCATGTTCATGCCTGAATAGCCGCCTCGAGGACGCGCAGCACAGCGTCAGAAGAGGCTTCGAGCGACAGGGTGGCGCGGCGCTTTTCTGCAATTTCGCGCTGCTGGCCGGCACTCTCTTCCCTACTCAACAACGTGCCCTGGTGAAAATCGATGATGTACTCAGAATCCTTGAGGGTATGCCCGGTAAGCAGCAGCACCACCGACTCGGCGCGGTGGATCTTACCCTGGCGAACCAGTTTTTTCAGGCCGGCCAAGGTGACGGCTGAGGCCGGCTCGCAACCGATGCCCTCCTGACCAATTTCCGCTTTCGCCAACGCTATCTCCGCTTCGCTGACCTGTTCGCAATAGCCGCCGGTCTGTTGAATGACGCGCGCCGCCTTGCGCCAGGAGGCGGGGTTTCCAATGCGGATCGCAGTAGCCCGGGTGTCGGCCTGCATGGGCTGGATATCGCGCCCGTCCGGATGGAGCAGGTACAGATACAGCGGATTGGCGCCTTCGGCTTGCACCACACTGATTTTTGGAACCTTGCTGGTCAATCCCAAATGCATCATTTCGAGAAAGCCTTTGCCCAGAGCGGAACTATTGGCGAGATTGCCGCCAGGGACGATCAGGTGGTCGGGTACTTGCCAATCAAACTCTTCCGCGATCTCGAAAGCGGCCGTTTTTTGACCTTCCAGCCGGTAGGGATTGACCGAATTGAGCAAGTAGACCGGCGCCCGCCGCACCACTTCCGCCAGCACCCGTACGCAACCATCGAAGTCGGTGTTCACCTGACAGGTGACCGCGCCGTAATCCAGTGACTGGGACAGCTTGGACCAGGAAATTTGGCCCTCAGGCAGCAACACCAGGCTGTTCATGCGGGCGCGGGACGCATAAGCCGCCATGGAGGCGGAAGTGTTGCCGGTCGAGGCGCACGCCACCCATTCGAAGCCCAGCTCGTGGGCCTGCGAAAGTGCAGCCGTCATTCCCGTGTCTTTGAACGACCCGGTTGGGTTCATCCCTTGATGTTTGGCGTACAGCTGGTCCAGCCCCAGCGCATCTGCACTTTGGAGCAGGCGGTAGAGCGGGGTGTTGCCTTCCCGCAGTGTGACTGCCTTTTCAGCATCCAGCACGATCGGCAGCAACTCTCGAAAGCGCCACACACCGCTGCGATCGATGGGCAGTCTGGACTGGAGTCTCTCCTGCCATAGCCATCGCAGGGCGCCCGGATTGGGCATACGGCGAGGACCTGGCATCGGCGCCCCGGCCGCGCTCCCGGTTGCGCTCCAGTGCGCGCTCCACGAGGGGTACTCCACCTCCAGAAGCTCGCCGCAATCGATGCATCGGAAGTCTTTTTCGACTGCGTCGGGGAGGATAACGGCGCCGCAACCGATGCAGCGCAGTTGATGAGAAGCTTCGTGCATGGTCTAAGCCTAGCTTAGAACTCGTTCCTAACCCGGCGGAGGGACCGTGGCTTTTCAGGTCCGGCTTGGCACGCGAGACCAGAAGAGACTAAAACTGGCGTCAGTTGATATGAATTCGTATGAGTCACGAGTTCGTATCGTATCATTTCGTTATGTTGCTTTCGCCGCGCGAAGCCGCTCAACGCTTGGGAATCACCTATCCCACGATCAAGCAGTGGATTTATCGAGGGAAGTTGAAGGCAGTGAAGACGCCGGGCGGCCACTATCGCATTCCCGAGGCGGAACTGGATAGCCTGCTGCACCAGGCGAAACGGCCGGAAACTCCCAAGCGAGAGATGCTGCGCTCTCTCAGCGGACGCAACCAACTCACCGGGCGCATTGTTGAGCTGAAGATGGAAGGCCTGATGGCACAGGTCAAGCTCTCCATCGGGGGGCAGATTATCACCGCCATCATTACCTCGGAGGCGGCGCGGGAAATGCGGCTCCAGGTGGGGGAAACGGCCGCTGCCCTTATCAAATCGACTGAAGTGATGGTGCTGCGTGTTTAAACGAACTTTGTTTCTGATGCTGTTGATCCTGGCTGCCCCACACGGCCAAGCGCAAGAGAGCGGCACACTCAAGATTGCCGCGGCCGCGGACCTTCAGCCGGTTTTGCCCACACTCATCGACCAGTTCCAGAAGCAGACGCAGAAGAAAGTCGAGGCCTCGTACGCTTCCTCGGCCACTCTGGCCACCCAGATCATCAACGGCGGTCCTTTCGCACTGTTTCTGGCCGCTGATCTGTCCTTTCCCCAGAAGGTGATTGCCGCCGGCCTTGGGGATAGCGCCGAGCCTGTTCCTTATGCCCGCGGAACGCTGGTGCTGTGGGCGCGAAACGACTCACCGGTTCAGCCGCTCAGCGTTGACTCGCTGCGTAATCCGTCTCTCAAAACCGTCGCCGTTGCCAACCCTGATCATGCACCTTACGGGCGCGCAGCCAAGGCTGCGATCGAGAAGCTGGGCTTAGCGGATACTTTGCGGGGCAAGCTGGTGGTCGCGGAAAATATCGCCCAGACCGCCCAGTATGCGGACTCGGGCAATGCACAGCTGGGCTTCCTTTCGCTTACCTCCGCCTTGACTCCGCGCCTCAGCTCGGACGGGAAATACGTCGCTTTGCCTGAGGATTCTTACCCACCTATCTTGCAGGGGGCAGTGGTGGTCAAGAACGCCGGCGCCGAGGAAGCGCACCAATTCCTTGATTTTCTGCTTTCGCCGCCGATCAGGAAACAATTAGCCGAGCGTGGATTGAAAGCCCCTTAGCAGGCTGCTGAAAGAAACAGGCTTTTGAAGGGTACGGCTTTTAGGTTGCTGAAAAACTCAGTTTTGTATCAGGGCACGGCTTCAGTCGTGCCGTAATTCATTAGGAGTTCCCGGGCTTTAGCCCCTGAGGGCATCTTTTATCAGCGCACAAAAAAAATTAGAGGATAGAAAAAACGTACCTCAGCGGCTAAAGCCGGTAGGGCCATGTTTTTTACGGCACGGCTGAAGCCGTGCCCTTCCAGAACCGAGTTCTCACACACGCTCTTTAGCCCTGAGGGCTGTTTTCCCCAGCCTGCTAGTGCTTCTTCTTTTGCTTTTATGGATCAGCAAGCTATCTTCCTCACCTTTCGTCTGGCCGCCTTCACCACCCTGATCCTGCTGGCGGTGTCCATTCCTCTAGGCTATTGGCTCGCCTTCGGACAGGCGCGCTGGAAACCCCTGGTGGAAGCTGCAGTGGCACTCCCGCTGGTGCTTCCGCCTACCGTTCTTGGCTTCTATCTGCTGGTGCTGATGGGCCCGCAAACAGCGGTAGGAAGAGCACTGTCGACGATCTTCGGGCACCCCCTGGCTTTCTCCTTCGCTGGACTCCTGGTTGGCTCGGTTATCTTCAGCCTTCCCTTTGCCGTCCAGCCGATGACGTCGGGCTTCCGCTCTGTCGATCGCGAGATTCTGGAGGCGGCGCAACTGCTATCGGCCGATCGAACCAGGATCCTGAGGAAGGTGTTACTGCCCCTGGTGCGGCCTTTCCTGCTGACCGCCGCGGTGCTGGCCTTCACCCATACGGTGGGTGAGTTTGGGGTAGTGCTGATGATCGGCGGTGGCATACCCGGCGTCACCAAAACTTTATCGATTTCGATCTACGATCAGGTCCAGGACTTTGCTTACAGGCAGGCCAACGACACGGCTCTGCTGTTGCTGGGCGTCTCCTTCCTGGCGCTGTTGATCGTTTACGGACGCCGGGGCCGAGCCGGTGTCTGAATATCTGCGGATCGATGTTGAACACACATTGGGCGAGTTGACGCTGCGCGTAGACTGCGCGCTGTCGGCTGCCTGGACGGTGCTCTTCGGTCCCTCGGGCGCGGGCAAGACTTCCCTGCTGCGCGTTCTCGGTGGTTTGACGCGACCACGACGGGGGCGAGTCGTCTTGCACGGAAGAACGCTGGCCGATAGCAGCAGCGCAACGTGGGTGGGCCCCGCCCAACGGGAAATCGGGTTTGTTACCCAGCGGCCTACCCTTTTTCCTAACCTGAATGTAAGCGCCAACGTTGCTTTTGGACTGCGTGGGCTGAGCAGACGGTCGAGCGAAGAGCGGGTGGTGCAGATGCTCGAACTTTTCCAGGCCGGCGAACTGGCCAGGCGAATGCCGGCCGATCTTTCGGGTGGAGAGCGGCAGCGGGTAGCACTGGCGCGTGCTCTCGCTCCCCAGCCGCGGCTGCTCCTGCTGGATGAGCCATTCACCGCCCTGGACGCGGATTTGAAGGTCTTAATCCTGGAGCAATTGAATCGCTGGCTCGTGGAACACAAGGTCCCCGCGCTCTACGTGTCGCACGATGTAGCGGAAGCTTTTCAGACGGCAGCGGACGTGATGGTGATCGAAAGGGGCCAGATCCAGGCCCAGGGCCCGCCTGAAACGGTGCTGGCCAGCCAGCGCGAGCAACTGCTGGGGCAACTAGGCTCGAGCCGGACAGTCTTTAATCCGGCTCGCCTGAAGAGTTGATCAAAATAAATCTGCGTGCGTTCCAGTCCGGACCAGGTAGAGATCGTTGCGTTCGACCTTATAGAGTAGAAGCCAATCGGATTCAATATGGCTGTCGCGATGGTGCTTCCAGTCTCCGGTCAACGGATGATCTATGTAGCGCGGCGGAAGCGGTTTCTCTTCGACTAGCAGCAAAATCAGCTCTCGTAACTTCGCCAGATCCTTGCCCCGCATCTCGGCCAGCTTCACGTCGCGTTTGAACTGTGCGCTGCGGATGATCTGGCGCATGCTTAGATGCCAAGGTCCTCAAACAACTCCTTAGCCGATCGGAACCGCTTGCCTTGCTTTTTGTCAGCGGATTGCATGGCCTTGACCGTCGTGGCGTTGGGGACGCGCACCTCGAACGGAAGCGCCTTTTCCGTCGCTACACGCACCAGCATCATGCGGACAGCGTCCGAAACAGAGATTCCCATCTTCGCCAGGGTAGCGGACGCTTCTTCTTTAACCTTTTCATCCACGCGCACGTGAACCATCGTTGTGGCCGGCATCACAGTCTCCTGAGATACATTGTATCTCACCGTCGGGAAGAAAACGCTACCCCAGCCAGACGGGTTCAGGCTCCAGGCGAACAGCAAAGCGGGATCGAACAGCGTCCGTGACCTGATCGCGCAGGGCGACGATTTCGGCTGCGCTGGCGCCGCCCCGGTTGATAAGCGCAAGCGTGTGCCGGCTGGAGATCCCTGCGTTGCCCAGCGCATATCCTTTCTGAAAGCCTGCCCGCTCGATCAGCCATGCGGCAGAGAGCTTCACTTCCCCGTCCCGGGCCGGATAGGCTGGGATGCTCCGCTTTTCCACCCCCAGTTCTCCGGCGAGCGAATCGAGCACCGTTGCCGGAACAATCGGATTCTTGAAGAAGCTACCAGCACTCCGGCAGTCCGCGTTGCCGGCCACCAGCAGCATGCCCTTCTGATCGCGGATGGTGCGCACCGCCTCCCGAACCTCGGCCAGGGTTGGCGATGCCTGGTTGTGGGCGGCGAAGTAGCGGGCCAGGTCGGCATAGACGAAGTTGGCGGGACCATTTTCGTGCAGCCCGTAGTCCACCCGGCTGACGATGTAGCGCTCTTTCTGCGCCGTGTTGAAGATGCTGCGGCGATAGGAAAACCCGCAGTCCGCGGAAGAAAGATCCACAAAAGCGCCGGTGGTTCGATCAAACGCACGTACCGTTACGATGGTTTGCGAAACCTCCTGCCCATAAGCGCCGACATTCTGCACCGGCGTGCCGCCCACTGTGCCGGGAATGCCGGAGAGGCACTCGATGCCCGCATAGCCGGCGCCGACCGCGTAAGCGACCAGATCATCCCAATCTTCCCCGGCCGCCGAGGAGACGATCACCCGGCCTTTCTCCGGAGTGGAAGCGATGCCTTGGAGAGCCATGCGCAGCACCAGACCAGGAAAGCCGGTGTCGGAAACTAACAAATTGCTGCCACCGCCCAGAACGAAGAGCGGCAGCTGGCGCTCGGCGGCAAACGCGATGCCGGCGGCGATATCCTCTTCGCTCGCCGCCTCAGCGAACCAGCGCGCGGGGCCGCCAATTTGAAAGGTGGTGAAAGGGCCGAGGGGGACTTGCTCTAGGAACTGCATTTTCCACCAAGGTATACCCAAGCCATATGCGCTGGCTAAACCAGGGTCGAATCTTTACAATCAAAGGGAGTATTTAAGGAGCAGGCATGTATCCCGAGATGATGATTTTACCGATGCGCGAAGAGCTTACCCGCGCAGGCATCAAAGAAGCGCGCACCGCAGAGGCCGTCGATGCGGCGCTCAAGAATCCAGGGACCACGCTGCTGGTGGTCAACTCGATCTGCGGCTGCGCCGCAGGAAAGATGCGTCCGGGAGTCAGGCTGGCATTGCAGAACAAGAACCTGCCCGACCAGGCAGTCACGGTCTTCGCGGGACAGGATCGCGAAGCCACGGAGCGCGCCCGCTCCTACTTTGAAGGCCATCCTCCGACCTCTCCGGCGATCGCCATCCTGCGCGACGGCAAGCTGGTCTACCTGATGCAGCGCTCAGCCATCGAAACCGCCACCGCGCCGATGATTGCCCAGGAGCTTTCCCGGGCCATGAATGAGTTTTGCTCCAAGACCACCGTATAGTTCATCCGGAACTAGAGGTTTTGCGGGCAAGGGCCATGCTGCGCCAGTAGTTGCTCGATGTTGGCAGTGGCCCCCGCAACCTTCAATCGCCAGGATTCCTGTACGGTGGCATGCTGCGCCGGATGCGCGATATCCGTTTGGGCATTATTCGTTTGTTCCTGGTAGACAAAGGTGATGACCCGATCGTTGGGCTCATCGCGCCAGACGTTTCCTTCTCCGTCGCGCCGGCTTGATCCGGAAACCCAGCCGGCGGGCGTCAGATGCCATTCGGTCCACTGCCTGCTGATGGCCATGCTCTCTCCAAAATTGCATTGCCTAACAACGACAATTTAGGTTAACAGGATGGAAAGGCCCAACCCTCTATGAGTACGACCAAAGACAGTGCGTCTCCTCGCCGCAAGCGATCGCTGTTCAAAGGATTTCTCGCCGGAGCGATTGGAGGCTTGGTGGGTTCAGGCGCAAAGGCCGTGGCGGAGGCGGTATACCCGCCCCGCACCCAGGGACAGATTCCCCCACCGGCGGTGTTGGTGAATCGTATGTCCGACCGTCCTTTGACCGAAAAAGAGGAGGAAGTCTCGGTACGGGCGATTCATTGGGGATTTGGGGCGTTGGTGGGTGGGGTGTATGGGGCTCTGGCGGAGTATCAGCCGGCGATTACCAGCCGGCTCGGCGCCAGTTTCGGTTTGACGCTCTGCGGGATCACGCATGCGTCTGCCTTACCTATGATGGGTTTGACAGAAACTCCGGAAAATCAACCTACGCGCGAACATGCCACTGAGTTAGTGACGCATGCGATCTATGGCGTGACCACCGAGGTAGTGCGCCGGGCGACGCGAAGGATACTTTAGGCTGCGGAGAGAAACCTGCGGTGCGCCTTGCAGCCTGACAATCTGGCCCCTGAGGATTTTTTCTTCCTCAGGGGCTTTCGATCGTTATGCGATGCGGTCGATTTGTTCCCCGGGGAGCGCTTGCTCTGCCTTGCGGGTGGTGATCAGCACAGCGGGATGACGCAGTCCTGCATACACAACAGCGGCAACCACCGCGCCCACAAACGGCGCAACAATAAACATCCATAACTGTTGCAGTGCCCATCCGCCGACAAACAGCGCCGGGCCGATGCTTCGCGCCGGGTTGACGGAGGTGTTAGTGATGGGAATCCCCACCAGGTGAATCAGGGTCAGTACCAAGCCAATAGCGAGGCCGGCAAAACCAACCGGCGCACTGATGTCGGTCGAGCCGAGCACGGTAAGCACGAGAAACATCGTCAGCACAGCCTCGGCAACAAATCCGGCAGCCATCGAGTAGTGGTCAGGAGAGTGCAACCCGTACCCGTCCGCACCCAGCCCACTGACCGGGGCGCTGTAGCCACCCGGCAGACCGTTGGCGATGATCAGGATGACTCCGGAGGCGAGGATGGCGCCGATCACTTGCGCCACCATGTAGGCGCCGGCGTCGCGGGCATTGATCTTGCGGGCGAGAAAGACTCCAAGGGTAACGGCTGGATTTACATGGCAGCCGGAAATCGGCCCGATGGTGTAGACCATAGCCAGAAGGGAAAGCCCGAAGGCCAGAGAGATGCCGGCAAAGCCAATGTGGCTTCCCGCTAGCACCGCACTGCCCACGCCCCCGAAAACCAGGACAAACGTACCCACCAGTTCCGCAAAATACTTATTCATGGACGCCTCCTCTTAAAGCGGTTTCACAAAAACTGTGAAAAACCACAAGCTTAGGGCCCAATCCTTGTGCAACCGCTTTAGGTGGGAGAAGTATAACGGCCATTCCCAAACTTGAAATAAGAATATTCGTTTACCGGGTGCGTCCGGTCGTTTCCGCAGGACTCATGGCCTGCACTTTGCTGTGTTTGATGCTGTAACTGAAATAAATTACCAGCCCGATGATCAGCCAGACAATGAGCACCTCCCAGGTCAGCAGAGGTAGCTTGATCATCAAATAGAAGGCGCTGCCCATACCCAGGATCGGGACCAGGGGAACCATGGGCGTGCGGAAGGGCCGCTCCAGGGTGGGGTGGCGGCGGCGCAGGATCCACACCCCGGCACAGACGATGGTGAACGCCAGCAGGGTTCCCATGTTGACCAGCGCTGCCAGCTTATCAATAGGAAGCAGAGCAGGAAGGAAGGCGACGATGGTGCCCACCACGATGTTCGAAATCCACGGAGTGCGGAACCTAGGATGGACGGCCGAAGCCCATTTCCACAGTAGCCCGTCTTTCGACATGGAATAGAACACCCTGGACTGCCCTAACAGCATGACCAGCATGACCGTGCCCAGGCCAAAGACGGCGCCGATTTTGACCAGCAGGCTGCCCCATGTAATGCCGGTGACATCGATGCCCATAGCCACCGGATCGCTCACATCGAGAGCGCGGTAGTTCACCAGGCCGGTGAGCACGGTGGAGACCAGGATGTACAGGACGGTGCAAACCACCAGCGATCCGAGGATGCCGATGGGCATGTCGCGTTGCGGGTTGCGCGCCTCCTGCGCGGCGGTCGAAACAGCGTCAAAGCCAATGTAGGCAAAGAAGACCGAGGCCGCGCCGGCCGTGATTCCTCCAAAGCCGAACTTCCCCGGACCCTCCGCAGGAGGAATGAAGGGATGCCAGTTCATCCGGGCGAGGTCGGGGTGGTGAAACAGGTAACCTGCCCCAAGAACCAGGAAGATGCCCACAATGGTCAGCTTCACGATCACGATCGCTGAGTTGAGGTTGGCTGACTCCTTGATGCCGATGACCAGCACCACGGTGACGATCAGGATGGCAAAAAAGGCGACAAAGTTGAACACACCCGCAGCGTGCGGTAGGGCGGCAAGGTTAACGGTGGAAGGTATGGACGTCCCCGGCTGCCATTTTTCGCCATAGAGATAAAGCATGTTGCCGTAAGTGGTGGTGAACTGCGGCGGCAGGGTAATGTGCAGTTGCTGTAACAAGCTGACGAAGTAGCCGGACCAGCCCGACGCCACCGTGGCCGCGCCAAAAGCATATTCGAGCACCAGGTCCCAACCGATAATCCATGCCACCAGTTCGCCCAGGGTGGCATACCCATAGGTATAAGCGGAGCCGGCGATGGGGATGATGGAGGCGAATTCCGAGTAGCATAGGCCAGCGAAAGCGCAGGTGATGCCGGCAAAGACAAAGCTGAGCGCCACGGCAGGACCGGCATGAAGCGCAGCCGCCTGGCCGGTGAGCACGAAAATCCCCGCGCCGATGATAGCGCCGATGCCCAGGGTGATGAGGTTGACCGGGCCAAGCGAGCGCCGCAGTGTGTGTTCCCCCACCTCGTAGGCTTCTTTGGTGAGTGTCGAGAGGGGTTTGGTTGCCAGGAATCTAGGCATCGGTCCGGATCATCCTCCAGTAAGGGATTTGTAGTATGTCTGGGCGGTTGTATGTTCTATACCGGTTTCCGGTGAGGGTGTAAAGCAAACGTTCAGAGGCCAACCAGATGACTCCTACGCCAGCAGTGATCGAGACCTCACTCACCGGCTGCTCTGAACAACGCTGGCCCTTTGGCATATGATCAGAGATAGGCCAAAGCATGAGTCCTGAACGTCGCGTAAAACTCCTTAAGATCGGCCGCAACCAGGCGGTGCGAATTCCTCGCGCGTTCGAACTCCCCGGAAATGACGCGATCATACGCAAACAGGGTGAAAAGCTGATCATCGAACCTGTCCGGCCGCAGTCTGTGCTGCAACTCTTGGCAACCCTTAAACCGCTCGATGAAGATTTTCCCCCGATCGGTGATGCCGCCCCCCGCGACTTGACTCTGGATAGCTCGCGCCATCGTCGCTGAAAAAAACCAGCTTCTCCTCCCCACCATTTCCCCCTCCTTGTCCAGCTAATTCGCGGCCGTCCCGTCTATCAGTAACTCGATCAACGTTGTATGGCTCTTCCGTCAGGGCGTCCCTACCGTGGGCAAGAGGGTCCCCCACCATGCCCACTTTCTGCTCGCAAATCGCGGGACAAAGCCCTTTGCGCCTAAATCCCTGCCAACCAAGGCGGATGAGATTGCGGCTCCTCTTACTCCCGGCGGCTTGCTTGATCGGCCTTCAAACCCAGGCTTCGGCGCAGCTGTCCCTGACTGGTCCATCCTTTGTGAGGTTTGGCGGAAGTGCGCAATACAGCGCCCTGGTCGGGGGCGCCCCCACCGCTGCCGTGTGGTCGGTCAATGGCTTTGCCGGCGGCACGGGCTCGACTGGCCCAATATCCACTACCGGCATGTACACGCCCGCACCCCAAATCTTTGCCGGCCACTCGGTCACCATCAGTGCGACGACGGCCGGCGCCGGCGCGTCATCGGCTTCGTTAAGCGTCAAGATCTTGAACCTGCTGCCCATCTTCGCCTCTGGGTCGGTCACCCAAACCGTGACCGGCACCGCCTTTTCGCTGGATGTACTTGGCTCCGGCTTTGTCTCCACGTCGCAGTTACAGTTGGCGGGCGCTAATGTGGCGACCACTTTCCTTTCTTCCGGCGAACTCGAGAGCGCCCTCACCCTGCCCGCCGGAACGACCACGGTTACCGTAGGAATTCTGAATCCCAACGCGGAGCAGAAGTCTGCCGTTACCCAGACGTTGCCGGTACAAGCGATTCCGCTCGTCAGCTTTACCCAGGCCGCCCGGCTGCTTGACCAGGCCACCTTCGGTCCCACCCTCGCTGCCATACAGCAGGTACAGCAAATCGGCACTGCGGCCTACCTCAACCAACAGTTCGCTACCCCCACCACACTCATGCCCGCCATTCCCAATCCGCCGGTCGCTGCCTGTCCCGCCGCCACCTATGATTGCGCGCAGAGTTCCTTTTGGCAAAACGCACTCACGGCCAATGACCAGCTTCGTCAACGCGTCGCCTTTGCGCTCAGCGAGATGTTCGTCGTCTCGACCGGCATGGTAAACGCCCGCACCATACCGTCCTACCAGAACCTGCTGGCTAACGACGCTTTTGGCAATTTCAGCCGGCTCATGAATGACGTCGCTACCTCCGCGGCCATGGGGGAATACCTCGACATGCTGAACAGCGGCGTAGCTCCCGCGGGTCAGATCGCGGACGAGAACTTCGGCCGCGAATTGATGCAGCTCTTCACCACCGGACTCGATCTGGTAAACCCGGATGGCAGCCCACAATTAAACGCACAGGACCTTCCCCAGCCCGTCTACACCGAGTTACAGGTGCAGGCCTATGCCCGCGCGCTTACGGGATGGACTTACTCCAATCCCACCGGCGGCCCACCCACCAGCTTTCCCAATGGAGTACCCAACTACGATCAGCCGATGCAGCCCATTCCGGTCTCGCACGACATGACAGCAAAGGTGCTGCTGGACGGGGTTACGCTCCCCGCCGGACAAACCGCCGAAGAAGATCTGGCTGGTTTGATCGCTTCCATCTTCAATCATCCCAATGTTGGCCCATTCGTTTGCCGTCAGCTCATCCAGCACCTGGTCACCAGCTTTCCCTCACCGGCCTACGTGAGCCGCGTCGCCGCGGTATTTGCCAACGACGGCTCCGGAGTCCGTGGGAACCTGAAGGCAGTCATCACCGCTATCCTGAATGACCCCGAAGCCCGCGCAGCCGATACCGATGCCACCGTCGACGGAGGCCACCTGCGCGAGCCGATTCTCTACTTCACAGGTATTCTTCGTGCGCTCCAGTTCACCAACACCAACCCCCAGGGCAGTTACTTCATAGCTTCCAGTTACACCGCGCCCCTGGGGCAAACACCCTACGCGGCCGCCAGCGTCTTTAACTTCTTCCCCCCCAGTTATGTCATTCCCGGCACGGCCATCAACGCGCCCGAGTTCGCACAGGAAAACACCGCCTCTGCCATCGCCCGGCTGAACCTGGCCGACAGCATCGTACGCAATCATTTGACGTCGCTCAACATCGACATGAGCCCGACCAGTTTTCTGGGGCAGATTGCCTCTGCGACCGGCAACCCCGCGACCGATAGCGCGAACCTGGTGAACACGCTCAATATCCTCTTCGTGCACGATCAAATGCCGGCCGCAATGGTGTCGGCCATTGTGGCGAATGCTGCTCTTTTAACGGATATCGGCCAGCGCGTCCGGGTGTCCACCTGGCTGGTCATCAGTTCAAACTATTACCAGATCGAACACTAGTAAGAAGGAGTGGGCCCTCGCATGAATATCAATCGCCGCAGTCTTATTCGCTACGCCTCGCTTGCTGCGGGCGGCCATCTTGCCGGACTGCGGCCCTTTGGCGCGCTCAACGCCTTGGCCCAGGCTGCTCCAACCCAGAACTATAAGGCGCTGGTGTGTATCTTCCTTTTTGGCGGCAACGACGCCAACAACACCCTGGTTCCCTTCGACAGTGTTGGTTACAGTAATTATGCCGCCCTTCGCGGACCGCTCGCTCTGCCGCGAGGCCAGCTGCTGCAGCTGGCCTCGCTGCCTGGCTACAGTCTGCACACCAACCTGCCCGAAGTTCGCCAGCTGATCGATAGCGGAGCCGGCGCTTTGGTGGCCAACGTCGGCACCTTGATCCAGCCGACAACCCGGGCCACCGTGGCCGCGCAGATGAACCTGCCTGCCAACCTGTTCAGCCACTCTGATCAGCAGCTGCAATGGCAAAACGCAGCCCAGACGGCCGCCACTTCCAGCGGTTGGGCAGGCCGCATGAGTGACTTGCTGGGGAGCAGCTTCAACTCCTCCGCTTCCATCCCCATGATCACTTCCGTAGACGGCGACACCCTTTTCTGCGACGGACAACGGACCACTCCCTTGGCGGTCGTCCCCGGCAGCCTGGCAGGCGTCTCCTGTGGGGAAGGGGCAGCGGAGTGTGCCGTACGGCAAACGATTGCCCAGAGCTTTCTCAGCTTCGCCAGCGGCCTCAGCCTGGTACAGGCGGCGAACACCACCACCCAGAATGCCTATCAGTACGCCAACGTGCTTACCCAGGCCGTCTCTGGCGCGGCCCCTTTGGCGACCGTCTTTCCCGCCAACAATCCCTTCGCCGCCCAGTTGCAACAGATCGCTCAGCTGATGCAGGTGCGAAACAGTTTCGGGGTGAACCGGCAGATTTTCTTTGCCGGGGTGGGCAATTTTGACACTCACGCCAACCAGTTCACCCAGCAGAGCCTGCTGCTGGGCCAGTTTTCCTCGGCCATCTCGGCGTTCTATCAGGCAACGCAGGAGCTGGGGATTGCCAGCCAGGTAACGAGCTTTACCATGTCTGACTTCTCCCGCGCGTTGCAGCCAAACTCCAACAGCGGCAGCGACCACGGCTGGGGTAGCCATCATCTCGTAGTTGGGGGCGCGGTGCAGGGAGCCAAACTTTACGGCACTTTCCCCACGCTTGCGCTCGGCGGTCCCGACGACTCCGGCCTGAATGGCCGATGGATTCCATCCACCGGCAGCGTACAGTACGCGGCCACGCTCGCCAGTTGGTTCGGGGTCAGCGCATCCCAGCTCAGCTCGATCTTTCCCAGTCTTGGCGGGTTCAGCACCGCTAATCTTGGATTTGTCTAGGTCACCACTAGTTTGCGGACGGCTTCTCTACGTGGTCGATGACGTAGGAGTCCACCGGACCCTCGACAGTCACCACACTATTCCCCGCAGAACACCATCCAGCATCACGACATATCGACAACGACCTTACCCTCTGCGCCGGATGCCACGCACGCGAAGGCTTCCGCAATCGTCTCGCAGCAGAAGCGTTGGCCGTTGAGCAGCGGCCTGAGTTTACCGCCGTCGACCAGGGCAGCCGCTTGGCGAAGAATGTCTCCATGGTTTGCCCGCCCAATGCCGGTCAGCAGAGGCATAAGCGTGAAGACGCCGGAGTAGCTAGCCCCGCGAAAAGAAAGAGGCGCCAGAGAATGGGTGCCCCATCCGAGACAACTTACGACCTGGCCGGTATAGCGCTTGACGGCGCTAAATGAGTCGTCAAGGGTCGCGCCGCCGACCGTGTCATAGACGACATCGAATCCTTCCCCGGCCGTGTACTCGTCGACATATTGCCCGGTGGAGACGGCCCGGTAATCGATCGCTGTGGCGTCGATTGCTTCGACGAAGTGCCGCTTGCCGGCAGACACCGTGGCAAAGACTTCGGCTCCCAATGCCTTTGCCAGCTGTACGGCGATGTACCCGACACCTCCGGCTCCTGCGTGCACCAGCACCTTCTGCCCGGCATGCGCTTTCGCCCGATCAACCATGCCTTCCCAGGCGGTGATGGTCACCAGCGGAAGCGCGGCCGTTTCGCGCATCGAAAGCGACTCCGGCTTGCGGGCGAGAAGCCGGCAATCCGCGGCCACCAACTCAGCCAGGGTTCCTTGAAGTCCACCCACGCCGCCGATCATGCCGTAGACCGCGTCCCCGCTGCAGAACGCTGTCACCCCAGGGCCGAGCTCTTCGATCACTCCAGCCATATCCATCCCAAGGACTGCGGGGAGCGGCTGCTGCGCGTGCGCGGCCTTCGCGGCCCGGATCTTGGTATCCAGCGGGTTGACGCCGCTGGCGTGCACCCGCACCAACACCTGGCCGGCGGCGGGGACGGGCCGAGGCAGATCAACCGCGCGAAATTCCCCTCCTGGACATTCGACCATGTAGGCACGCATGGTCTAGGTTTTAATCTCGATAGTCATACTTTTTGCCGCAACGCATGCAAGTGTCGGTCGTCCAGTCCCAGCGATGGACCAGGCAGAAGAGCCGCTTCAGCCACTTGATCATTTCTCCCCCGCTGCACGGTTTGCGTCCTCTTCTCGCCACCGGACGAAACCGGCGGGGGGTCCACCAAGGATGTCTACAAACGTTTGAACGCTCATGCAACTCATCCCGTCTGCGCGCTGAGGCTCACTGTCACGTTTTGCCTCCGTGTTTGAGACATTTGAACCTCCGTCACTTAGGGAGCGTGTGACACGTATTTTACTTGCAGCGGACGGCGAAAGGAACCCGCGGTGCCACATAGCATGGCGTTTGGAACCCGATATACCACGGACCAATTCGCCGCTGGACCGGCCAGTGCGTTTGCGGCTCGTTAGGCCGGTACCTGGCGCTGGCTGCAACTCCTACGTGGGTTTTGCATCCGGTGCATCCAACAACTTTTGGAAATGGTCGACGAACTGCGCTACATGCAAGCCGTCCGCCAGCCCATGGTGCACATGGATCGATACGGGCATGGTTTGGCGGCCGGCGGTCTCGGTGATTTTGCCGAAGATGATCCGCGGCGCTGAATCTTCGTGGGAGAAGTCTCGCGCATGCGAGATGGAAGTGAAGTCCAACCAGGGCAGGGTCGAATATCGGATCAGATTCGCTTCCTTGGGGCGCTCCAGATCATCCCGCTGCCGCACCCGTTCCACTTCGACGGAAGCGTCGCCCACGAATTCTGCGATACGTTCCCGATAAGGATAATGAGCGAATCCGATGGTGCCGTTCGGACGTCCGACCGCGCTGCCGCCATGGACCACTTCATAGCGCCAGACGGCGCCATCCACGATGCGTGTGCGGAAGTTCTCAACTTGTTGCGCGGCGACAAGCGAACGATGCAGCAGGGACAAAAAGACAGAGAGGCCTTGCCCCTTGGCGAAGTGGTAGGTGGCGGTACAGTCTACGCGAAGGCAGACGCCATGGTAGGGCTCGCTGAAAGCCTGGAAAAAACTGAAGAGCGCGCCCCGCTCCCACTTCTCCAAATCGATTTGCTGTCTTGCTGGAACGACAGATTCGCGCATATCTTATGCTAAACCGTCCGGTAGCAAGTTAAGGGTGGAATGAGAACACCTTGCGCTGGAGGCTCGGGCGAGGCTATTTCCCTTGAATTCGGCTCAGAAACAGTTGCAAGAATCGATCGCGGTCCGCGGCCAGGCAAACGCGCGCATTCGGCTGGAGTGGAATGAGACTCTCGATCTCGTAATGATCGCCGTGCAGAACGTTATTTTCGTTATAGCCGGTGCGGTTGGCCACGGTTTCTCCGCGCGTAAACTCGCCCCTGGTCTCTACGTCCACGTGCATTTCTTTCAGGGTGCCCAGGGTTGGATCCATTGCGATCGCCACTGCCAGCGGGTCGTACATGGCGGCTCCGCTCCAGCCGCTTTTCTCGCTGCGGGTCACATAAAAGTCGACTAACTGAGCGATGAAGTCGTTCTGGGGTCCATGCGTTGAGCGGAGTTGTTCCAGCTCCTTGCGCGTAATCAAGGTGCGCTCGCCCACGTCGGATCCCACCATGGTCACCATCCAGCCGGCATTGAATACGATCTGCGCCGCTTCTGGATCGCCATAGATGTTGGCCTCCGCGGCGCCGTCGACATTTCCGCCTGTAATCGACCCGCCCATGATCACCACCTTGTTCACCAGGGGGACGATGGAAGGATCCTTGGAGACGGCCAGTGCGATGTTGGTGAGCGGCCCGATGGGAATGAGCGTGATCTGATGTGGATACTGGTGGACTAACTGGAGGATGAGGTCCGGTCCGAAGCGGGGATCCGCCTTGCATTGTGAGGCGGGCAACTCGACGTTGGCGAGGCCATTCTTTCCATGCCAGTATTGCGCCGTAATCAATTTCTGATTCAACGGATGCTGCGCCCCTGCTGCGACGGGAACGTCGCAGTGTCCGGCGAGCGAAACAATCTTCAGCGCATTTTCCAAGCCTTGCCGTCCATCGACGTTGCCCGGCACAACCGTGAACGCTTCGACCTTGAGTTCGGGAGAGTTCAAGGCCAGAAGGATAGCCATGGCATCATCTGTACCGGGATCGGTATCAATGATGACTCGCTGGGGCGAGGCTTGCGAAAACGCATGGGTGACAAAAACAGCAAAGACGAACGATAGCAAGACGAATAAAAAACGCAATTGCTTCACCGGAAGCAGCCCTTTCTCACTCATGGAAACATCTATTATGCGGCAGTTCGCTGCCGTGTCCCTTCCCTTGACTTCTGCTCCGGGCATTAAAGCCCACTACCTTTGTCATCTCGACCGGAGCGAAGCGCAGTGAAGAGATCTGCGGTTTCCCTTCTCTTGGCCGCCGCTCCGGGCGTTAAAGCCCACTACCTTTGTCATCTCGACAGGAGCGTAGCGCAGTGGAGAGACCTGCAGTTTCCCTTCCCTTGACCGCCGCTCCGGGCCATCACCCTCTACCCTTTGTCGTCTCGACCGGAGCGTAGCGCAGTGGAGAGACCTGCAGTTTCCCTTCCCTTAACCGCCGCTCCGGGCCATAACGCCTCTACCCTTTGTCATCTCGACCGGAGCGCAGCGCAGTGGAGAGATCTCTGTGCGGATGCTCTTTCTTGGAAATGACAGAGCGTACTAGGTTTTACCTGCTCCGTTTGCGCCGGCAATGACAGTCAGAACCGGTTGCCTCACCGGCCGGAAGCGGACGCCTCAACGTCACCGCGCGCGCTACAGCCAGATCGTGCCAATTCTTTTGTGCCAGCCCCGGACTTCAGTCATCGCGGATCTCCCTGGAATAGGGCTGACAACAAAGGGTGTCGAACGCATCATCCTGCGTATTACCAAAGAGTTGCGCGAACGAATAGCGGAGCCCAAAGTCAAAGTACACGATCAAATCCGGCGGGAACCCGAAGGGTTTGTCCCGGCGTAATCGTTATAGAGAGGAGAAGCAGTTGGACCTACATCTAAACAGCGGCCAAATCGACGAGCTTCTCCAGTCGGCTACGGATAGCAAGCCAAACCAGGTCGCCAGTCGCGATCACTTGGAGGAAGCCCGGAAGCACCTTAAAGACTGCGCAACCTGCCAGACGCGGATGCGCGCACATGAACACGCAATCGAGAGCCTCGCCTTGCTCAAACCCACGACGCCTGGGGAAAAAGGCCCAATGTGTCCCCCTGACTATGTCTGGTTAGAGGTTGCCGCTGGAATCTCTGGCCGGGATTCGGAGAACTACCTGAATCACGCTGCCCAATGCGACCCCTGTGGACTGCTCCTTCTTAGAGCTTCCTCGGATATGTCAGAACATGTCTCCGCTGAAGAGACGGAAGCAATCGTTAATCTTCGAAGCAATGAGAGCAGCTGGCAGCGGGCCCTGGTACAAAAAATGATTGCTCCGCTACACACGGACGATGCAATTATCCCAGCTTTTAGGAATTTATGGAGTTCGTTGGTGCTTAGGTTTTGGCCGGTCTGGTCTGTAGGATTAGCCGCAATCTGCTGTATTGCTATCTGGTTGGGGGTTCAGGCAACGCTCACCCCGGACGCAAACCATCTCCTGGCCACAGCCTACACGGAAAACCGGGCGATTGAACTGCGCATTGCAGGCGCGCAGTATGCTGCTCTGAAAGCAGAGAGGGGTGCCGTGGGCTCTTCTGTCGACCAGCCCCAATCCCTGCTGGAAGCTAACGCCTTGATCTCACGTGAGCTCAAATCACATCCAGACGATCCAAAGTGGCTTCAGGCAAAGGCTAGGTCGGACCTGCTGGAATCCCATTATGAATCTGCAATCGAGACCTTGCACCGCACCCTAGACTTGGACCCAGCTTCCACGGAGGCGATGATTGACTTGGCCACTGCCTACTACGAAAGAGCCGTAGCCAATAATGACCGCCAAGTCGATTACGGAAGCGCAATCGACTATCTGGGACGAGCACTCGGGAGAACACCAGATAATCGAGTGGCGCTGTTCAACCGGGCGATTTGTCTAGAAAAACTGCATCTCTATGGCCCAGCAATAAACGACTGGCAAGACTACCTGCGCCTCGACTCAAAAGGTCCCTGGGCGCAGGAGGCCCGCAAAAGACTTGAACAAGTGCAGAGTAAAGTAGCAAAAAAGCAAAGCAGCTTGCGCGCGCCCCTGTGGTCTACTGCGCGATTGGCTTCAATAGGCGAGAGCACGGCTTTGTCGAACGAATTGGAAAGCAGGGTCGAAGATTATCAGCGCACGACGATTGAGGAATGGCTTCCCGCAATGTTCCCGCAAACAGTCGACAAATTGACGGTGCGCAAGGCTATCGATGCTAGTGTTGCTTCCAAAGCGCTAGCGGGAGTACTGCGGTCCCGACATGGGGACTCCTGGATGACAGACCTGCTTCACGATCCCCGGCGTGTAAGTTTCGAAGCTGGTCTGGTTGAGTTGGCTGCTGGGGTCCGTGCGAATGAAAGGGGGGGCTACGAAGAAGGTTTCTCTTCGGCGCAGAGAGCGGCCAGGTCATTTGAGTCGGCGGGCAGTTTGGCCGGTCTATTGAGGTCGCAAGCAGAGCAGGTTTACTCCTACCACCTCCTTTACGACGGCAGGCAATGTATGGCTCTCTTACGCAAGATGAATCCGGCACTTCGAAGGAGTCGATACGAGTGGCTGAAAGCTCAAATGAGCCTGGAAGAGGGTAATTGCGCGATGCTTCTTGGCGATTTTGGCTTGGCAGATATCGCTTTCAACCGCGGAACGAGTCTAGCGGCGGATCACCATTACGATGCTCTCTTTCTCCGCGGAGTGGGCTTCCAGGCACAATCTGCCGCTTCCCTGGGCGATGTCCGAAGGGGTTTTTCATTGGCCGCGATGGGATTGAGTAGTTTTTGGTCCAGCGACGTCGATCTTATGAAGGGCTACAACCTATATACAGATTTGGATACCGCAGCCGATGTCCTACGTTTACCGAATCTCCAGGTTGCCCTGTGGCAACAAGCCACGGCTTTAGTCGACTTGCATCCCGATGTTTTACTACGAGCGATGGCTCACCGCTGGCTTGGTAATTCCGCATACCTCGCGAATATGCCCAACCTGGCCGCTGTCGAATTTCTTAATGCCAGTAGACTTTTCAGTGAGGCTCCGCCGACAGAAGCGACCGCGCGCGGAGAGATGGACGCAGACATATGGCTAGCCAGCTTGGAGACGAGGAGCGGAGACTTGGAGCATGCGGCCGCTAGATTACAGCAAGTAAAGGAAATCCTCGAACGATCTCCGAGTTTTGGCCCCGAAATGGGTTTCTACTCGACTCAAGCCGAACTTGCGCTACGGCAGAAGGATTTGGCAGGAACGGAAATCGCACTTCGATCGGCGATTTTTCTCGCTGAGTGGGCGCTTAAGTCTTTCCCCTCCCAAGACAATCGCGCTCAATGGGCGACGCAAACGGACCATGCTTACCGTGACCTTGTTACTTGGAAGCTGGAACAGGGAAAGGAAGTTGACGCGCTCGAGCTTTGGGATGGTACCGCGGTGCAGAGTATAGGGTCGTAGACCGTCATCAAGCTTGGCCACGAAACGCCTTGGATCTGGTTGTCCCTCCAGACTCGCGCGACGCTCCCCCTATAGAGGTTCCCACAGTTGTTCGCAGCAAACTGCCTTCGTCGCGCGGAGAAACAATAATTACATATACATTGCTTTCTAACGGGATCGCAGTTTGGGTTTACGACGATAGAGGCGTCTCTTCGCGACGGATCACAATAAAACCCGCCGAGTTGGAAGCTCGAGCCCTGCAGTTTCATCGGCTCTGTTCCACTAGGGATTCAGACCTTGCCGTTCTCCGCTCTGCCGGAAGTTCACTTTACGATCTTCTGGTCAAACCGATTGAGGATCGGCTTGCGCCCGAGAGAACCCTGGTATTCGAGACAGAAGGCGTGCTCTCCGAAGTTCCCATGGAAGCGCTGGTAGACCACCAAGGGCGTTATTTCGGAGATGGCCACAGAACGGTCTTCGCAGCAGGTTTCTATCAGACCCTACGATTGCATAGCCCCGCTACGATCACACGGCAAGCCCCGGTACTTATCGTCAGTGTTCCAGTCGTTCCCGACCGTCGCGCCGTACCCCTCATGGATGCTGAAGGCGAAGCACAGACTGTTGCCAGCTGTTTCCGGTCAGTCCGAAGATTGGATGGACTCGCGGCAAGCCTAGCCGCGATTCGCAATGACCTCCGTGGTGCCGTTGTGTTCCACTTTGTGGGGCACGCCGCCGCCCTTCCGGAGCTGAATGGTCTCTTGCTTGCAGACTACGACAACCGCGCTAAGCATGCACGTCTTATCGACGGAGAGAGCTTTAGCGCGGAGACGGTCAAAGGTTTGAAGCTGGTGGTGCTTGCGGCCTGCGATACTGGGGCGGCCGCCGATGGAACGGCTGGTACCGAAGGACTGGTGCAGGCGTTGCTTCGTGATGGCGTTCCCGACGTTGTCGCTAGTCGTTGGCGTGTAGATTCGGCCCAAACCGCATCACTTATGCGGGGGTTCTATCGAGAGCTGCTGGCCGGAAAGAGCGTAGCTGCATCGCTACACGCCGCAAAGATGGAACTAGTAATGCAACCGAGCTCGTCTCATCCGTACTACTGGGCCGCGTTCGAGCTCCAGGGCCTCTAAGACTAACCTATGAGGGGGACTGAATGACAAATCGCCTGATTCTCACTCTTTTGTTTCTCGCAAATTGCATCTCCGCTCAACACACCTTGGCTCAAAATCGTCTTGATATTGCCTTCGAGGGGCCATGGCTCTTCTACCAGGCACCCGCATTCGCATTTAACGGCGGCACTTTCCCGGCGCTTATTGCAGTTGCACCTCAACTGTCAGATCACTTCCCGCCGACCTTCAGCACCGGTGATGACGTCAATTTTGATATTGGTACTTATTGCGTCGGATTCAATGCCACATGCAAAACAAACAATGCTACAACACTAAATAAGGATGGATATACGGATCCGTCACTCTTACATGTGAATAAAGGAAACTGGGATTGGACTTCACTCCCGTCGGCTTACGTGCTAGTCGTGCCGCTGCCGGACTCATATAGTGCCGACGGACAATACTCCATCACCCTTCAGTCATCATTTCCAAAGCCAAATACAGTGTATCCAACGCCTACCAAGGTTCCGGCCGCGCTCGGCATACAGCTGCATTACAACAACGGCCCTGATAGTATCAGCTTATTCAAGTGCTCGAGCGGAGCAGCGACCGCCTCGAATTGCAATACCAGCCTTTCGAATCAAGTCAACTCTGGAACACTTCGAATCACGATTAAGAGTGACCAAGACCCTAAGATTGCCGAACCATGCGAGTATCACGTCCGAAGGGCGTTTCACAAAATGATCCACTTGCTCGATCCTCCACTAACCAGCAACCCAAATAGCGCATATATCAATGCTCCGTCTTACGATAGCAAGTGCTCTCCCTGTGATCCACAACAGGACGTGCTCCCTTCCGATTGCACGGGTATGACTATGGGCAATGATTTCGACTATTCGCCAGCGGCGCTGAACATTTCAGGCGGTTTGGAGGAGCTTGTATCCTTTTTAACAAAGCTGGGCCTTGATAAAGAAAATAATACAAAAGTGGCTCTTGAAGCGTTGCGAGGCGAAGCAACCTCAATTGGTAAGCAGTTACCGAAGCAATCGCAATTGGAACAACTCAGCATCGATCTAGACAACTTCTCCAACGGACTTAACAAGTTATTGCAGGCAGACGATAATGCCAAACTACAGAACCATGAGAAGGCTAACGTTGACGGGGACCGCGATGCCAACCTACAAAACGCTGAGCTGCAAGTTCAAGGGTTACAGCTCGCGGTATACAAAGCGTTTGCTGCTAATAGTGGTAAAGACTGCAGATCGCCGGAAATGCTTATTCAATAGTTGGCAATTAAAGGGAACGGCGAAATCGACCCCCATTGGAAGGCTATGGCCCAGCATTAGAGGGTACGAGCATTAAGGGACGACTAGTCTGGACCCCTTGGTTGACACAAACTGAACGGCTATTAATTGGTGACACTTTTGGAGTGCACCCCTAAGCTGGGACGCGGCGGTAGTTCGGGGTGTTTCGCGTTTTTAGTGAGATGTGGAAAGCCTATTGGAAAGCAACCGCGAGGAGAAGGCAATTCTGTGACCAGACTGGACATTACCGTGCTCACCGCACGGAGCAGGTAGCCATTCCTTCTGTCACCGGCCTTCGTCCAAAAATCTCGGATTCCCCGGTCTACAAAAAAAAATCCATCTTCATGAAAACCAGCAATCGCCGTCAGGGAGAACCATGAGATCTTAGTCGTTTACCCTGGCAACGTTCTGGCTGTTTCTATATCTGTCTGCGTGGTCGCGGCGCCGCAGCCCGCTGGGTCGTCGGCCCAGCCGGGCAAGCCCCACCGTCGTCGACGCGCGAAACGGTGGGGTTCGCTAGCACAAACGGGAACGCTTTCCTTGCCAACGTCTGAATCGCCAAAGGAAAACAGGCGGCCTACGACGAAGAGGCGCCCGCCAACGCGGGCGCATAACTCGCGGCTACCGCGGCCGTGACCTGATGGGTCGTTAAAAATTCGAGGATATCGGCATTGATTTGGTCCGCGTTCGTGGTCGGCATACCATGCGGAAAACCAGGGTAGGACTTCAGCGTGCCGTGCTTCAAGAGCTTGACCGACCTTGCTCCGGTGGTTAAGAAGGGGCAAATCTGATCGTCCTCACCATGCATCACCAGGACTGGAACGTCGATCATCTTGAGATCGTCGTAGAACTCGGTTTCCGACAGGACCTTGATACAGTCATATTGAGCCTTGATGCTACCCATCATGGCCTGCCGCCACCAATTCTCCCGGATCCCCTCAGAGGCAACGGCTCCCGGACGGTTGAAGCCATAGAACGGCATCGTGATGTCTTGATAAAACTGCGAACGATGCTTTGCGGTGCCCTCGCGGATACCATCGACGACTTCCTTCGGAACGCCGTCAGGATTTCTGGCCGACTTCATAAAAGTCGGCGGAATCGAGCTGATGAGGATTGCCGCTGCCACACGCCCTTCACCATAGCGTGCAACATAGCGCGTCACCTCGCCGCCGCCCGTAGAGTGCCCGATATGCACCGCATTCGTGAGATCAAGTGCCTTGACCAGTTCGGCAACGTCGGCGGCGTATGTATCCATGTCGTGCCCGCTGATCGTCTGAGTGGAACGGCCGTGCCCGCGGCGATCATGGGCGATGACCCGATAACCGTGGTCCAGAAAGAACATCATCTGGGCGTCCCAGTCGTCTGCGGAGAGCGGCCAGCCATGGTGGAAGAAGAGAGGTTGACCGGTGCCCCAATCCTTGAAGTAAATCTGCGTGCCGTCTTTCACTGTGATCGTATCCATTGACGTCTCCTTTTGGTTTCATTTCGTGGGTTTCGGCTGGCGCTGAAAACGCGCGGGCAATCAGAGGCCCGGGTACTCGCTGGTGGCTGGAGTATTCATCCTGCTTCCTCCGCCGTTCTACATCATCGGTCCACCATCGCGTTTGGGAAAGCCGCCTTGGTACCTGTTTCTTCCCCCTCTTTCGGGCTAGACCGACACCTCACTCTGGATGACTCTCGAACTCCGTCGCGCCGATCTGGACCTGACCCACTCCGCGGTGCGCGCTGCGTGGTCTACCTGCGATTGAGAGAGATCCACCGAGTCAGGTAACATCCGCTCAATTCTGTTCAAAATAATTTGCATCTCGCACGCGACAAACCTACCCAAATCCGCATCTTTACAGTGGGCAAGCCATAGCACTCGTTACACCAGAAGAAGTTTGGGTGCCCCACATCCCCGCGCTTTGGGCGAGCTTTGGAAATCTATCTAGGAGAACGCAAACTTCTCTTGTTGGGGGTACCCTTATCACGCTTATCACGCTTATCGCGCATATTTTCCGCGCGCCCAGGGGGGACTTAAGGCGCTTATGGCGCATAAGGCGCATCTTTTCGCCCGATTTCTGCTGCGAGTCAGATTCTTAAGTTGAAAAGGAATTCCTCTACCCTGAGGCCAGCGGTCGGGATCAGATCGGAGATGACAGCCACCGAATCTGCACCGGCTTCCATAACCGCAGCGCAGTTAGACCGGTTGATCCCGCCAATGGCGACCAATGGCTTCGTCGTCATGGCCCGCGCCGCTCGGACACCTTCCAGGCCAACCACGGGATCCGGAACCAGCTTGGACACCGTTGCGTACACCGGGCCGATAGCCACGTAATCCGCCGGTCCATCCGCGGCCATGAGGAGCTGCCCCTCGCTATGCGTGGATACGCCGATCAGCATTTCCGCCCCGAGCACAGCGCGGACCTCAGCAGCAGACAGATCCTCCTGCCCCACGTGGACCCCGTCGAACCCAGCCGCCCGCACCAGAGACACACGATCATTGAGGATCAAACAACTATCCGCCGCTGGAAACACCCTACGCAGCAGCGCCGCCCGCTCCAGCACCACCTCGTCCGAAGCATCCTTATCGCGGTATTGCAGGAACCGGATGCCGGCCTCCCGCAGCTCCCGGGCGAAGCCCTCAATCGACACTCCGGCCCGAAGCAGCAAGCCGGCATCCAGTATGGGATAAAGACGAGGCAGCCTACACGTGGGCGACAATTTGCTCGCGGCGAAGTTTCTCCCGCTCGAAGAAGCGCTCCATGAACTTGGTGTCAAAGTTTCCCTCGCGGAATTCCGGGTCCTCCAGGATGCGGCGGTGCAGCGGAATCGTAGTATGAATCCCCTCCACCACAAACATCTCGAGCGCCCGCGACATCCTGGCCATCGCTTCCGCGCGATCCTTGCCGTGAACAATCAGCTTGGCAATCAGCGAGTCATAATAAGGAGGAACCACTCCCTCCGCGTACTGAGCCGTATCCACCCGAACCCCGTTGCCACCCGGAATATTGAACGCCGTGATGCGGCCGGCCGAAGGGGTGAACTTCTCCGGATGCTCGGCGTTGACCCGGCACTCAATCGCGTGGCCGCGAATATGCACCGTCTCGGGAAGAATGCTGCCCAGCGATTCCCCAGCAGCAATTCTCAATTGCGCCTTCACCAGGTCGATGCCCGTCACCATCTCCGTGACCGGATGCTCCACCTGGATCCGCGTATTCATCTCAATGAAATACAGCTTGCCATCCTCGTCCATGAGGAACTCGACCGTACCCGCGTTTTGATAGCCGATGGCCGTCAGGCACCGCTTGAGCGTCTTGGCGATATCCTCGCGCATCCTGGGCGTCACCTGCAGCGAGGGCGCTTCCTCGATCAGCTTCTGATGGCGGCGCTGAATGGAGCACTCGCGCTCCCCCAGCGAAAGGACGTTGCCATGCTCGTCGGCCAGGATTTGGAACTCGATGTGCCGCGGCCGCTCGATGAATTTCTCCATGTACAGGTCGCCGTTGCCGAAGGCGTTCGACGCTTCGGTCTGGGCCGCCCGGTAGAGCTGGGGCAGCTCTTCCTCGTTGCGGACGACGCGCATACCACGTCCACCACCGCCGGCCGAGGCCTTGAGGATCACCGGAAAACCAACCGAGCGGGCCCATGCCACGGCCTCTTCCTCATTCTGCAGCACACCTTCCGAACCAGGCAGGATCGGCACCTTGGCCTTCTTCATTGCCTGGCGCGCTTTATCCTTCTCCCCCATCAGCCGCATGGCTTCCGGAGGCGGCCCAATGAATTTGATGTTCGAAGCGCGGCAAACCTCGGCGAAATTCGCGTTCTCACTCAACAGCCCGTAGCCAGGATGTATCGCATCGACATCCGCAATCTCTGCAGCCGAGATGACAGCAGGCACATGCAGATAGCTCTCCGCCGACCGCGGCGGGCCGATACAGATCGCCTCGTCGGCGAAGCGAACGTGGAGCGAGTTGCGGTCCGCCTCGCTGTAGATCGCCACCGTGCGGATGCCTAGTTCCTTCGCCGCGCAGATCACCCGTAATGCGATTTCGCCGCGGTTGGCGATGAGCAGTTTTCGAAACATAGTTCCCATCAGGATCCGTTTCACATACAGTTGCGGCGACGATTACAAGACGGAAGGATCTAACGCAATCGCAGGGCGAAAAGGTCTTGGCCGTATTCCACCGGCTGGCCATTGGTCACGAACCGCTTCACCACTTCCCCGGCCGCGTCGGACTCGATTTCGTTCATCAACTTCATCGCTTCGACGATGCAAAGCACCTGGCCGTTCTCCACCTGGTCCCCAATCTTGATAAAGGCCGCCGCCCCGGGAGAAGACGACTCGTAGAACGTACCCACAATCGGCGACTTCACAATATGCAGTTTCTCTTCCGCAGCCTGAGCTTCCGCCGCTTCCGCAGCGGCAACCGCCGATGCGGAAGCGGCCACAGCGTGGATTCCTTGAGAAGCGGAAGGCATCGCATGCCCACCCGGAGACAACAACTGCCCCAGGCGGGCAAGATCGAGAGCCGAAGTAGGCGCCTGCACAGGCTGGGCAAACTTCAATCGGATCTTGAGGTCGCCGCGTTCCAACTCGAACTCGTTCAGACCATTTTCCTTCAGGAACTCGACCAGTTCCTTCAACTCTTTCATTTCATCAGGCGTCATGAATCTCTCGTCTGCTTCAGAGTTGCGTCCAACCAGTGGATGCCGAGGTCAACACCTGGCCACCCTCCCGGGTAACGACAACCATATCTTCGATGCGCACTCCAAACTGGCCTGCGATGTAGACGCCGGGTTCAATGGTGATCACCATTCCCGGCAAAAGGGACTGCGACTGGTCCGCGGCAATGCGGGGTGGTTCGTGGATTTCAAGCCCCACGCCATGACCGGTGGAGTGAGTAAAGTACTCAGCCAACCCAGCCTTGCGAAGGACGCTGCGCGCTGCTTCGTCTACTTCCCCACAGGAGACCCCAGGCTTGACCATAGCTACAGCAGCCTGTTGCGCCTCCCGCACAGCATCATACGTGAAGCGCTCCCGGCGTGTTGGCTGGCCCAGGAATACGGTGCGCGTCATGTCTGAACAATAACCTTTGAGGATAACACCGAAGTCCATGGTTACGAAGCCTTTACGGGGTAGCCGCTGGGCGGTGGCGCGGCCGTGCGGCATGGCCGACCGGGGACCGCTGGCGACAATCGTCTCGAACGACATACCCTCGGCCCCGCGCGCCCGGGCGCTCTGCTCGAGCAGCCCCGCTGCGGCGGTCTCGGGCATTCCAGGCTGCAGCTGCGGCAGAAGCTCATGGTAGAGGTCCACTCCCAGCTGAGCCGCCTGCTTCATCCACTTGAGCTCCTGCTGGTCTTTGATCAGCCGCAGATTCCGCACTAAGGGCTGGTGCAGAGGCTGGAAAAACCCTCGCCCGGAAATTGCTTTGCGGTAAAGCGCCAGATCGGCAACCGTGGTCGTTTCCGGGTCAAAGGCACAGTGCTGGATCCCACTTGCAGCCAGCCATCGGCAAGCCTCGTCGCGGACGGTTTTGGAGATTACCACCCGCGCCCCGCTGGTTTCCTGCTTCGCCTGCGCCGTATACCGGCCGTCCGTGAACATGGCCACACGACTATGGGTGATGGCCAGGAAAGCATTGGAGCCGGTAAACCCGCACAGGTAGCGCACATCGGGCAAATGGGTGATCAGGGAACCCTCCATCCCCTGTCGCTTCATCTCCCGCCGCAGCCGGCGTAGCCTCGGTGCGTGATTCATCTGCTCAGGTATATCAGATGATTGCCGCAGCCCTTTGGCGCCAGTACACTTAGAGTGCGAAGAAAGGTCCTGATCCCATGCTCGTGGTGATGAAACCGCAGGCCACGCCGGAAGAAATCCAGGCGGTCTGCGATCAGATTCAAGTCTTAGGCTTTCGGGCTCATCCCATGCCCGGCGCACAGCGAACGGCCATCGGCATTACCGGCAACAGCGGCGCCGTCGACCAAGGTGACCTGGAGGAACTTTCCGGGGTCGCTGAGGTCATTCGCGTCACCAAGCCCTACAAGCTGGTGAGCCGCGACGTAAAGCAGGAAGACACCATCATTCACTTTCCAGGGACCAATGCGACCATTGGCGGCCGGGACCTGGCAGTGATTGCCGGCCCCTGCTCGATCGAGTCCCGGGAGCAGGCGTTTGCCGTGGCGGAGCAGATTGCGCGCGCCGGAGCCCAGTTCTTCCGCGGCGGCGCTTATAAGCCGCGCACTTCTCCCTACGCTTTCCAGGGCATGGGCGAAGACGGACTGAAGATCATGGCCGAGATACGAGACAAGTTCGGCTTGCGGATTGTTACCGAGGCGCTGGATAACGAGAGTCTCGACCTGGTTGCCGAGTATGCCGACGTGATCCAGATCGGGGCTCGTAACATGCAGAATTTCTCGCTGCTCAAGCGCGCCGGCAAGACGCGTAAGCCGGTGCTGGTCAAGCGAGGCATGTCCGCCACCCTGGATGAGTTGCTCATGGCGGCCGAGTACGTCATGAGCGAAGGCAACTACCAGGTGATCCTGTGCGAGCGCGGGGTACGCACCTTCGCCGATCACACCCGCAATACCCTGGATCTGAGTATCGTGCCCGCGGTACAACGGCTAAGCCACCTGCCGATTATCGTCGACCCCAGCCATGGCACAGGTAAGCGCAACATGGTCCTGCCGCTGGCGCGCGCAGGGATTGCCGTAGGGGCTGATGGGCTGATGGTCGAGGTGCACCACCAGCCGGATAAGGCCCTTTCCGACGGTGCACAATCGTTGTACCCCGATCAATTTGTTGAACTAATGGATGAGGTATCTACGATTGCCGCGGCTGTACATCGGTCGATGCCGCGGGGAATCAAGGTCGCCGAACCCACCCGCCTCTGAGATGGGTAGGTGCTGGCTATTTTTGCTGGTTCTCGCCGCCACTGGTTGCCAGCAACGGGATTTCCCTAACTACCCCGCGAATTATCGTGAGTATGCCTACATCAGCAATGGGGGCAGCAATACGGTAACCGTGCTCGACTTGGTGAACATGCGCCAGGATCGGGTCATTGCTGTCGGAGCCGGCCCTTCCGGGCTGGCCGTCAATCCTCACCGCAACGAAGTCTATGTCGTCAATACCGGCAGCGGCACGGTCAGCGTGATCAACGCCGAGACCAATACCGTGGCTGCGACGATTCGGGTGCAGCGGAAACCCTACTTCATGGACGTGGATGTCCAGGGTGACCGCGCCTATGTCGCCAATTCCAGTGCCAACAACGTATCGGTACTGGACCTGGCGAAGCGGCGTGAAATCGGAGTGATCGGCGCCGGTGAGGGACCAGGGATGGCCCGCATTGCCAACGACGGAAAGACGGTGGTGATCAGCAACCGCGCCAGCGGCAGCGTCAGCATCGCGGATGCGCGCTCGTTCCAAGTGAGAAGCAGTTTCGATCATTGTCCCGGGGCGACCGATGTGATGATCCTGCCCGACTCTTCCAAAGCTTTCATCACTTGTTCTGCAGGGCACCAGATCATGGTCATCGGGCTGGCGCATAGTGCCGGGAGCGAACCCAGGCGCGGCGATGTTCTGCTCAGCTTTCTCGATGTCGGCCAGACGCCGCTGCACCTGGCGCTCAAGCCCGATGGCGGGGAGGCGTTCGTCTCCAATTACGACAGCGACACCATTTCCGAGTTGACCACCTCGTCCAATGAAGTGGGTGGGGCGTACCTGGTGGGCACCCATCCGGTACGCGGACTGGTCAGCGCGGACAACTCGCTTCTGTACGTAAGCAACTTCAGCGCCGGGCGAGTAAGTATCTACGGCATCGACGATGGCAAGCGGATTGGCGAGGGAGTCAAGGTGGGGGAGGGCCCAGATGCCCTGGCTTTTAACGCTTCCGGGCGTCTTCTTCTGGTGGTGGACGCACAGTCAGGAGATATAGCCGTGGTACGCACAGCTAACCCTGCCCTGCTGACGCTCTTTCCCGCCGGGCGAGCGCCCAATGACATTGTCGTCAAGGCTTTCCTGGTTCGGTAGGTGGGTTACTGCTTCTTCTTCTCTTCCCGTATGCGTTCCTGATCTGCCAGGTGGGCGAGGCGGAGCGTGTGCCGGGTGGCCGAGTAGTGGGCCCCGGCCAAGAGCAGCAAGCCGGTGACGAAAGCCCACAACATCAGACTCACCGAGACAGAAAAGGGACCGTAGACCGAATGCAGGTCCATCCACGGCAGGGCTGCGATGTACAGCATCTTTGCCAGCTCCCAGGAGAGCCCAATCACAATGGCGGTCGGGAGCACCGCCCGCACCGGCAGCTTGCGGTTGGGGAGAACCCAATAGATGAGGAAGAAGAGCAGGATACTGACGGCAGCGGCGGAGATCTGCAGCAGCCAGTGAGACAAAAACGCAAACGCGGCGTTATTCACGTGGCCGAAAAACACTGCCTGCAAGACCGATTTTTGCGCCGCAGTGACGGCTACGCTCAGCATGGCAATGGTGCCTATGCCGGCGGCCAGTCCGAGCGAGATCAGCTGGTTCATGAAATAGGAACGGTTTTTGGTCACGCCCCAGACGCGATTTAAAGCCACTTCCAGAGGAAGAAAGACTCCGGTGGAGGAAATGAGCAGCATCACCACCGAGGCAAGCCGCACGCCGTTACGGGCATGGGCCACAATCTCCATGTTCTTGGTGACAAATTCCTGGCCGGTGGGCAGGAAGTAGCGAATCATATCCGCGATGGCGTTCTCCATGGCGTGGGAATGAAAGACCAAGCGGGCGATGGTGAACATCATGACGATGAATGGAAACAGCGACAAGATGGTGTTGGCGGCGACGCTGAAGGCGTAGGTATGCACTTCGGTCTGCGTCATGTAGCGGGCAAGGCTCCAAAGCCCCGCCCCGAAGCTCGCGTTGCCGGCTAATTTGGCCGGCGGCTGCGGTTGGGCGGGAACCCCGGCGAGCGCGTCATCGACTGCAGGCGGGACGACGATCCGGGGGACGGAGATGCCGAAGGTCATAGCCCATATGCTAGCAGCCGGGGCGCCGGCTCGAAATGACTCTCACGCAGAGGCGACTACAACCTTCTGTCTTGAGGTAAATTTTTCTTGCACTGAATTCCAATTCCTGCCATAACATCAACAAGCTCGAACAAGAGTGCAATGTTCGAAATGCGCGGAAGGCCAATTGTTGTAATTGTTTCACCGCCCTCAAAGCATCCAGGTGAACCGGATTTGCTGCACACATTTAGCGGCTACTCGGCGTGTCCCTAAAGTGCTGACGATGGTCAATCGAGGTTGAAAGGGAGTTCGCTTGAAGGAAAATGGCGTGGTCAAGTGGTTCAACGGAGCGAAAGGATACGGGTTTATCCAACGTTCCACTGGTGAAGATGTGTTCGTGCACTTCTCCGCGATCCAGGAGAACGGATACAAGACGCTGAACGAAGGCGATGCGGTCGAGTTCGAATGCCAGGAGGGACCCAAAGGACTCAACGCCGCCAACGTGGTGCGCAGCGCCTGAAGTCAGATCCATTCATGGTAAGGGGGCAGCCTCCGGGGCAGTCTCCGGCGCAAGGGTGGTGAGGAGACGGTCTGCGGCCCACTGCGCGGCTTCGGCCAGCACCGGATCGGGTCCGCAAGCCCACTCTCGCAGTTTGGGCAGGTAGTTCGCGAGGCCGCTGTTCCCCATGGCGATGGCTGTATTGCGCAATAAGCCGGCCAGCTTGGCGCGTTCGACTGGAGATTGGCGAAACCAGTTGCGAAAGCCCTCCGCATCCAGTTCTGCCAGCCAGGCAAGGGCCGGATTTACCAGTGCTGTGCGGGTTGCCAGCTCTGGATCGGCGCTCAGCGGGGCCCGGCGGTTCCAGGGACACACATCCTGGCAAATGTCGCAGCCGAAGACCTGGCGGCCCATCTGGGAACGCAGAGGCTCGGGAATGGGTCCGCGCTTTTCAATCGTCAGGTAGGAGATGCAAAGGCCGGCATCCATTTGGTAGGGCGCTGTCAGGGCGCCCGTGGGGCAGGCGTCGAGGCAGCGGGTGCAACTGCCACAACGGTCTTCCGCGAGCCTGATGGGCGCGGGCGGCCGCTCGAGCGAGGTGATGATCACGCCGAGAAAGAGCCACGATCCAAGCTCCTGGTCGAGAATGCAGGTATTCTTGCCAATCCAACCGATGCCTGCGTACCGGGCGTAGATCCGCTCTACGAGGGGTCCTGTATCCACATAGCAGCGGGATTGAAAGGGACCGAGTTGCTGTTGCAGGCTCTGCTCCAGCTGCTGGAGGCGGGCGAGCAGGACATGGTGGTAATCGCTGGGCCGCCCTGAGCCAAACCCAGTCCAGGCATAGCGGGCAATCCAGGCTGCGTCTGGCGGGGCGGGATCGGTGGATTTGGGCGCGTCTGCGTTGTAGTTGGCAGCGCAGACGATCACGGATCGGGCCCAGGGGACGGCGACTCGCAAGGACGATCGCAGGAGCCGGTTGTCCTGGTCGCGACGTTTGAGGTACTCCATTTCGCCTGCACGGCCGTCCTCGATCCAGCTTTCGAAGTAGGTCAGCTCAGGATAATCAGATGGGTCCCCGGCCGGAGGGACCGGTGCTATGCCTGCTTTGGAAAAGCCCGCTCCCCGAGCCTGGGTTGCGATGAGATCGGCGATCAGATCGTGGATCATGAATCTATATTTTAGGATCACTCGGCAACGGTGGCTGCCAGGGTGGCGATAAAGCCGATATTCTGGGCGAGATTCGGCAGCAGCTGGTGCCGTTCGGCTAGATATTCAGGAGTGTTGTAGGTGACCCAGATTTTCCCCTGATCATCCTCCCAGATCAGGATTTTGAGCGGCAGGTCGATGGCGATGGTCGGTGCGGCGAGCATTAGCGGGGTGCCGCCTTTTGGGTTGCCGAAGATGAGCAGCTTGGTCGGGCGCATCTCCATTCCTACCTTGGCTGCCTCTCCACTGTGGTCGATCAGGGCGAAAACGGGTATGCCCTTGGTCTTGAGGATGGTCTGGAGTTTTCCCAGTGCGTCCTCGACTGAATGCCTGGTGGCGATATGAACTATTCCCTGGTTGGTCACGAGTTCCTCCCTGACAGTTGTTCTTTGGTCAGATGTGCGGCTTTAGGATAAGTATCGTCCCTTTGCAACCGGAACCTGGAGGTCATTGCCTGCGTATGGTTGGTGAGGGGTTAAAGGAGTGGTTGATCGATGATCAAATTCTTGCTGTGGTGCGTTCTTTTTCTTCTCTGCTGGCCGTTGGCTTTGCTGGCGCTGGTCCTGTATCCGTTGGTGTGGTTGATCCTGTTGCCATTCCGTATCGCGGGCATTGCGGTGCACGGGGCACTGGAACTGGTGGCCGCCTTGATCACTCTTCCGGCGCGCCTGCTGCGGGCTATCTAAGCCGTGTCTGTCAGGGCTGGGCGTAGTAGCCTTGCCGGGTGCGTGCGGTGAGTCCGGGTTTGGCTACTTGAACTTCCAGGCGGTGATATTCGTCGCGACGATCCGCCGGAGCTGGATCGAAGGACAATTCGTAGTAGTCCTGGGCGTCCGCCAGGCATCGTTGCAAAAGCGAGGCGATGTCGTTACTGGAAGTGAGCGCGAGGCCGCCGCTCTGAACGGCTAACACCTGCAGGCTGAGGTCGCCCAAGACTGCTTGGTGCGCGTCGCTGACGCCCTTAAGGAAATTCTGATAGTAGAAAGTGCTGCCCAGTCCCTGGGTGGTTCCCAGAGGACTGATGCTGTAGAGAATCACACGGGCCTGCCGGAAGTCAGCAGAAAGGCCGACGATCGAGGCAAATGCCTGGTTCTGTTGCTTGGGATCCAGTTCGACGCCCGGACCGGAAAGGAGAGGCCAACCGGGAGACACCCAAAGGACCATCTTGCGGCCCGGCAGATCGGGCCGGAGGGCGATTTGACCGAGAGCCTTCATGGAAAGGCTAAAGCGATCCTGGGCCTGGTATTGCGACGAGCGGCGGACGTCGCGTAAGCCGATGGCATATTGGTCAAAAGACGCGCTGAGGGCGTTGCCGTCGGTGGAGAAGCCTGATTGGATCTGGGCGCCGGTATCGGTGAAGAACGCCAGCGCCATAGGCTGTGGCAGACGGCCGCTGTTGGCGCGCAGAAACTTGTCGACCTCTCCGCGCTCGTAGGCAAGGTTCTCATAGGAGGTGTTGACGGCGTCGATGACCAGCAGGATGTGGGTGGGGTTGTGGCTGCCGGCGAAGGCCTGGAACGACGTGAGGTGGCGCGGAGTTTTGTTGTCGAACAGGGTGAAGTCCTTTTGTTGGAGGTCTCCAACAGCGGCCCCGGACTTAGTCGTCACCACCACGTCGAGGTTGATTCTGGAGGTAGGAGCAGGGCTCGGCGCAGGGTTCTGCTGGGCGCAAAGTACAGCGGCGCACACGAACGAAGCGCCAAGAAGCAAACCACAACGACGATGAATGGACATGGCCCGTTATTGGATGCGCAACGGCCGTCTTCAGCCGCCTGGTCCCGGTTCAGCCCTCGGCAGCGGCCGCGACAACATCCTGATAACTCAACGGCGGAGGGGGAGAAAAGTGGGGTGAATCTATCAGCCCAAGAGGCAGATATTCGCAGAGATACCAGTCCACAAACCGGCGTATGCCGTCCTCGATCGAGATGCTGGGAACGAAGCCGGTAACTTCTCTCAGCTTATCGACGCGGGCGTGAGTTTCGTAGACGTCGCCTGGCTGCATGGGCAACAGGCGAATGTTCGCCGAGCGGCCCAGGCATGACTCGATGGTGCGCAGCAAGTGGAGTAACTCAACTGGCCGCTGGTTGCCTATGTTACACAGACGCATTGGGGCGCGTGCACCCGGCCCTTCGGCCTTGTTTCCTAGCGGGGGCAAAGGCAAAACGCGCATGATTCCTTCTACCGTATCGTCGACAAAAGTGAAGTCTCGGCGCAAGCGTCCCCAGTTGTAAAGCTCTATCGGGCGCCCGGCCATGATGGCGTCCACGAATTTAAAGACCGCCATATCCGGACGGCCCCAGGGGCCATAGACGGTGAAAAATCTAAGTCCGGTGGTAGGAATATCGAAAAGGTGACTATACGCATGAGCGATTACCTCGTTGCTCTTCTTGGTCGCCGCATACAGACTGACTGGCCGATCGGTGGAGTCTTCCTCAGCAAAAGGAGTTTTGTTGTGCGATCCGTATACCGAACTGGAAGAGGCGAACACGAAATGGCGGCACGAGCAGGCGCGGACGCCTTCCAGCACATTGACGAATGCGACCAGGTTGCTGGCGACATATTCGTCCGGGCTGGTCAGCGAGCGCCGTATCCCGGGCTGGGCCGCCAGGTGAATCACGGCTTCAAAGTCGCCCTGCGAGAAGAGGCTTTCGGTCCGCGCCCGGTCGGCCAGATCCAGGGGAAAGAACCAGAATCGCGGCCCCATGCAGAGCTTGCGCAGCCGCGCATCTTTCAGCCTTGGGTCGTAGTAGTTGTTAAGGTTATCGACGCCCACCACTTCAAACCCATCCGCGAGCAGGCGCTGAACCAGGTGCGCGCCAATAAAACCGGCAGCGCCGGTGACCAGAATTCGTTTGTTGTCCTTTGCCTGCTTCATCATTTTTCCCTCGCTGCTAAAAGTTGCGCCAAAAACAATGGACCCAGGGTTTTTAGTAAGCTCCCTCGCCGGTTAACACCACGCTGGCGGTACGCGCCAGGATATGAAGGTCGAGCCATGGAGACCAATTGCGAACGTAGTAACTATCCAGACGGACGCGATCCCGGCGACTCACCGCGTTTCGCCCGGAGACTTGCCATAGGCCCGTCAGGCCCGGAGTTACCCGGCAATACAAGGAGAAGTTTTGGCCGTAGGCTGCCACTTCCTCTTCCACGATCGGACGGGGGCCGACCAGGCTCATCTCGCCACGCAGTACATTCCAAAGTTGAGGCAGTTCGTCCAAGCTGGTTTTCCTTAAGAACCTGCCTACACGGGTAATGCGCGGGTCGTTGCGCAGCTTGCGGTCTCTTAGCCATTCCTCGCGCAGGTTTCCGTCTCTTGCCAGGACATTTCGCAACAACTCGTCGGCGTTGGTTTTCATGGTTCGGATTTTCCAGATGCGAAATTTCCGCTGGCCCCGGCCGACCCGGTGATGACCGTAGAAGATGGGTCCGGGCGACTCCAGCCTGACCAGCAATCCAATCAGAAGGATGGGGAGGGCGACCATGGGGAGGAGCAGGCAAACCAGGAACAGATCGATCGATCGCTTGGTGAATCTGGGCAGTGGCAGCAGCAGATCTCTTCTTACCTCGACCGCCAAACATCCTGCCAGCTGGCGGGCGTCGACGGTGAGGCTGTAAAGAGCCGCCGAGCTGTGGATGATCATCAGCCTGGGAAAGAGGCTTTCGAAATTCTCCAGATCTTCGAGCAGCTTGGCGGAACCTGCCTCGGGCAGAGCGATCATGGCACGCTCCACTCCACAGGCGCGCACCGACGCAGCCAGGTGGATGTCGAGGATGGGAACGCTCGCTCCGCGAAGAGGGTGATAGGAGGACGAGAGCAGAACCACCGGCCGTAAACCAATCTCCGGATGGATTTCCAGTTCCCGGACGATCTCGGTGGACTCCTCTCCGGTGTGAAAGACGGCCACCGGAATTCCCCACCAGGGCTTATGGCAGACAAAGGCGCGAACCAAGGATCGGAGCAACGGGTTTACCACCATGGCGGCCGTCCACCATAGGAGAAGAAGTCGCCGGGGATGGGCCTGGTCCAATCGAGTAACAGAAATCAGAGTAGCGAGTACGAGGAAGCTAAGGGAGAGCGCCAGGCCCAGGCGGCGAAGCTCGGTGACCGCATTATGGATGATGCCGGGATAAAGATTGGAAAAAGCGAAGATTGCGAAAAATACTCCGAGGGCCGGCCAGAGATGGAAATAGTGATGGAAATCCAGCCTTCCGTCGACGCGGTTTCCCAGCAGGCCCGTGATCCCAGCAAGGCTGATCGCGACTGCATCACAACCTACGAAAACGAGAGAGCACAGAAATGGGTGGCAGCGGATTTTTGGCAGACGAACGAGCGGGAAGGGTCGATTCGTAGGGACTACGGTTACGGTCGCCATGAACGCCTCCGACTGTTCACCGTACACGGCGGAGATTATTGGAAAAACCTGAAGGCTTCCCGCGCAGCGAAATTAAAAATGGTTTATCGAGCGGTAGCTATCAGGGGTGTGGTATTCGTAAACTTCGCTGATCGCTTGTGGCTGGCAGCCCTCAGGGGCTTAGAGCGTGTGTGAGTAGTCGGGAAAGAAACCGCAGGTCCCTCCACTGCGCTCCAACCGTACCCTTCCAGGGCGGACGCTTGGTTGCTTCTGCGGTTGAAGTTGACCGAGTACGAGTTAGATCGGCGCGCGCATCATGCTCGTCTAATCTGGCTGAACAAGGGGTCAACGTTTGACTGCGGTGGCCGCTTGCCATGGCCGTTGGGGGTTGGTGGTACTGCCCCGCAGGTAAAGGTGTAGCCGATGCCGCGGTTGGTTTGAATCAGCTTTTGCGGGAAGTCGCGATCGACCTTGCTTCGCAAGGCACTGATGTAGACATCGACCACGTTGGTCAAGCCCTCAAAGGAGGAGTTCCATACGTGCTCAAGAATCATGGTTCGGGTGACCGGCCGATTCACGTTTCTCACCAGGTATTCGAGCAGCAGGAATTCTTTGGGTCGCAGATCGATGCTTTTTCCCAAGCGTGCGGCTCTTCGCCTAACCAGATCCAACTCCAGATCTCCCGAGCGCAGTACGTTGACGCAGTTGGCTGCGGCAAGATCGGCGGCTGCCTGGCGGAGGCGTATGGAAAGGGCGAGGCGCACCGCCAACTCGGAGGCGAAGAAGGGCTCGCGCACACAATCATCGACGCCGGCTTCGAACAATTGCAATCGCTGCTCCAGGTCAAGGTAGCGGGCAAACACAAAAAGCGACGCATCGGCGTTTTCCTGGCGCAACATTTTCACCAGGAGCACGATGTCTCCGAAGATGAGGGAGTCGGAATCGACGAGAACCCCTTCGTAGGGGGCAAATCGGGTGAGCTGAAGACACTCCCTGGCAGAGGTCACTGTTTCAACGACAAACTGGGCTGAGCTGAGCGCCTTGGCAACTCTTCTTTGTAGGTCATTGCGGGGAAGGAAGGTGAGCACTTTCAAAAGTACCTCCGAAATGGCACGGGCCCCGAGGAGAAAGTCTGGCAACACTCGATTCTGCGATCTCACATTGACCGGTGCTTGGACTAGCCGAGCGATGCGAGACTCTACCCTGGTAAAAAGGCCGGTGTAAGCCATCCGCACAGGTTACATTTTTCGTGAAGTTGCTTCCGCGACCATGCAAAGGGGTAACTCTTTGCATGGTCGCGGTAAATCCTGAAAACACCCAGTCCAGATTCGCAGGATTGGATGGCATGGGACTCGGTGAGAACCCGGATCGCATACTCGCAATCTTTCGCTGAGGGGTCTTTTAAATACTCCGCGGAGAACGGAAAGCGAGGAGTAAGACGGCAAAACCACAGCGATGCCCTTCTTTGCGGACGAGGGCAAACTTTACACAGTAGAAGAGCAATACCAGAGTTTTATTTACTCTGTCAATTCTATCTTATTTGTGCGCAACGCTCGCACATTTAACAGGAGTTCACACTAAGCATGAACTGACTTGAGCGGAAAGCCTGGAATATTGCATACCATCGTTCTCTTCTTCTGGTGAGACCGCAAGAGGCCTTTCTCTAGAGGAATAAATCATATTCGAACCATAGCGCCAAGCGGCATTTGCGGCTGTTGCGGATCGGAAACATAAAGATAAGTTAAGCCTAAAAACGCTTGCTCCAGATAGTTATCCTTTGACGTTACTCATGATTTTCGAGCGGTAAGGCTGTTACGGGTAAGCAACACGCTTCCTCAATAGCTCGGCTTTTTTTAGTTTTCTTCGTAGTCTCCCGGTAGTGCACATCTGCGCTACCAAGGAGACTCCCCCAATGTTAAGACGAATTGCTCGCACACTTGTCATCGGCGCAACGCTGGCCGCAGTGGTTTCGCCCGCCGCTTTTGCCGACCCGCTTGGCACGGATCCAGAACCAAAGGTGATTCACACTATCCTGGTGATGTTAGGCTTGCAGTAAGATACTCCCAAAGCGGTTTCACATCCAAGGGGGAAACCGCTCCCCGGATTTCCTGTCGAGAACCGTGGCGCTGATCAACATCATGCGGTTTTTCTCAAGGAAAAACCGCATACGTAGTCGTTGCCAGCAGGGCGAAGTAGGAAGTCCGGGTATGCTACGCGCGGCTGGGTTCTGACTGGCCGCCCGGAAGGGAGACTCTGAGTGCATCTCACAGGTCTGGATCTCCTGTTCTGGGCGGCTGGTTTTGTAGAGAATCTGGGCCTGCTCTTCGTTCTCTGGTATCGCCGCCGAGCCGGCGCTTTTCCCTTCTTCACCGCGCTGGCCACGCTGATCGTTATCAAAACAATTGCTCTGTACTTGGTGAACCTTTACGGAACGAAGCATGACTACGCTTATACCTACTGGTCGCTGGCCATCCTAGATATGACGTTGCAACTGTGCGTGGTCTATGAGGTTGCGTCTCTCGTTTTTCGACCTCTGGACGTTTGGGCGGAAGACATTCGGAGTAGTTTTGTGTGGCTGATAAGCGTGAGTTTGCTGGTAGCGCTTGGCCTCACCTGGCTGGGGAGTGTGCCGTCGCAAACCTGGATGCAGGCTTTGACGACTAAGGGGAACTTATTTGCATCTACGCTGTTGAGCGAGCTTTTCGTCGCCATGATGGGTCTATCGATCAAGGTACGACTTCCCTGGAGGACACATGTGGCGAAGATTGCCCAGGGACTGGGTGCGTATTCGCTGATAAGTGTGTTGATCGACACCGGACGTAGTTACTTCGGTGTAGGTCGAGAGCGACCCGCGTTTGTGGCGATATCTCATGTTCGCATGGCCGCATACCTGGGCTGCGTCACCTATTGGATCGCCAGCCTCTGGCCGGATGAGCTGCCGGCGCGAACCATGACGGCGGAAATGCGGGAAAAGTTATTTACTTTACAGGCGCAGTTGGAATATCATCTTCAAGACTTACGGTCCAGGAAAAAGTAGTGCACACACCTAATCTGTACTTCTATGCCGCGATTGGGATTTTCTTTGGTGTGCTCATCCTCATTGCTGGATATTACTACTGGCGGAATCGCTGCTCGTCGCCGGATAATTTTGAAGATCTGTTCGCTCAGCTAAAGTGGATTGACCGTAACAATATCGCCCAGGTGGCCCTGGACCTGGTGGACCCGTGTGGCCGGCCTAAGGTCGACGAGGCCGCTGCCACTATGGAAACGTCACAGTTATGGAACCTGATTGGTGGACTGGACGGACTGGAACTCCTGGAGCGAAATAGCGAAGTGTTAATCGCTCTGGCCTTTTATGTTCAGCGATGGTATCCGGAGGCACTGCCCATTGCAGAGCGTTTGCGGCTGGATGCCAGGGAACTGAAATGGCATGTTGCGCGTCTTCAGGCAGCTGCGCAAAAAGGTAACCTGCAAATCTCTTTTCCCTTCTATGCGCAGCGCGCGGTGGTGACTTACTACCTAATGACCCGCCGGGTGCTGGGTCTATATGAAGCGGCAAACTTCTCTGTGCTTGCCGACTTGCAACGCGCTCTCTAGTGTAGTGCGTCACTCAGATCGTCATTTATTCGAAGTGCGTTTTCCTCTTCATTTTCGAGCTCGGACAGGCTCCGGAAAACTCGGGACCGGGCGGGAAAAGACGTACCTCAGGGGCTAAAGCCCGGCGTATTCTCAACCAGTTGCGGCCCGACTAAAGTCGTGCCCTGATACAAAACAGAGTTTTTCCGCAGCCTGTGGAGCCCAGTCTTGGGACGCCAAACTGCGGTTCCGAGAAATGATGACATTATCGACGCACTACACTCGATCAGGTTCGGGTCCTGTTCTTGATGGGATGACAAAGAGGAGAGGGCTACTCAGCATTGGTTGGTGCGGCGCGGCGACCGCTTGGCGATTCACCATGGACTCAGAAAAGCACCCGGGACAGGTCTCAGGGATAACCTAATGCGCCAATCGAATGGCCACCACGATGACGCGCCCCATGCTTTCGATCTCTGTCCGGTATTTCCATCGTTGGCTGGAGGCGGGCGACAGGGGGTGGGGAATGAGAGTCAACCAATCGGAGTTCTTGTCCAGTTCGCACCAGCCACAGACATAGGAGTCCCGAGTCATCAAGAAATAGATGGGGCGCTGAAACTCGTGCGTCCAGTCTTTGCGAGAAGAGATGGCTCGCTTCTGGGTGTCGATGTGAACAATCGAACCGGCTGGGATCATAGGGTCCAGAGTAAGGTCGCGTTTCCCGATGATGCCCCGCCGATACGGCGTCAGCAACTGGCCAGTCTCCGGCGCCAGCAACGTAGTTTCGTCGGGCGCTTGCTCGTGACCAGGCTTGTCCGGCAGCAAGTATCTTGCCTGCTCCTCGAGCGGCCCCCCGGTCAACAACATGGTTGCGTTGGGACTGGAGAGTGGCCTGAGGAGCGCGGACTGCCCATCCGCCGGGTACATCGCGCGCAGCAGCTGGTCGGTGGGCAAGTTGTAGATGTCCGCCAGGGCTATGAGCTTGTTGACCGTCAATTCGTGTTCTTCGCGTTCTAAGCGGTCGAGCCAACTGGCCGAGACCTGATAGGACTGATTGCCCCGTTCCTGAGCAAAGCGAAGACTGCGTTCCTCGACCTCGCGCAGCGAGAGTTGCCACTGCCGGCGTATCGTGCGGAGCATTGCCCCAATCCCTGCCATCCGCTGACCCTTCCTGTCTGGCTCCATGCCGCAAAACGCACATTCATTGTTACCGGGTGCTTTTGCAACCCCCTGGAGCATCGGGGCCGGCAAAACGTTGCTGCTCGACAGCGGTTCAACGATCAGATCCGGTGCGCCATTTACCGCCACGGATACATAAGAATACTCCACAAGTTGCGCTCTGGCAGAGATAAGTGGCCTGCGGTACAGAGACGGGTATTGATTTGTGCTGCTGGTTGCGCTCGACGCAGAGTGAGTTTGGAGCACAGGCGACTGCGGAACCCTGAAGCGATTGCGATCGTTCGCAGGATCTGCGAAGAATGCATGAGAGTCCCAGCTACGACGGTAAGCCCTGCGTTTGCCGGTGAAACCGCCGGATCCCCGATGCTCAGATTGAAGTATGGTGGCCGGTAAGCGAAACAGGAACTGAGTTAATTCTTAAAGAGTACAGAGCGAGTTTCCGTGATGTCAACAATATTTGACATTTCTTCCGCAGTGTTCACTTCCATGCCTCATATAGGTTGAGGGTGACGCAAAGGTGTTATGAGCGCATCACACTTCGGGCAGCATGCTGAGCGGTGTTTGGTCGAAAGCTCAAATCGCGCCAGGGTACCATTAGACCCGGCGTCAACCAGAGCCCCTGGCAGCAGTTGACAGCACACAGATTCCAGCCGGCATGCAACCCGAGCATTCCCGGAGAGTCCGCGTGGAACTCGAGTAGCAGCCCTCAGGGGCTATAGAGACTGGGGAAAAGTGGCTGTTGCGAGTAGACAGCAGCCCTCAGGGGCTAAAGCCGGACTTGTTTTCAATCAGATACGTACGGGCTAAAGAGGGTACCCTTCAACCAACCGGAAATTTTCCGCAGCCTCGAAAGCCCGACGTATTGTCAATCATTTACGGCCCGACTAAAGTCGTGCCCGGATACAAAGCCAAGGTGTCACGCAGTCCAGGGAGCCACTATGTTCTCCAATTCGCGTCACCGCCAGCGGTTCTTCACCGGCGCAGTTTCAATTCTTGCCACCTGCTTGCTCGCAGTGGGTCTAACATCCTGTGGCGGAAGCGCAAATAACGGGAACAACAGCGGAAGCAACGGTACGGCGCCGGCGCCGACATTGACTCTTTCTCCTTCCAGCATCACGCTGACGGCGGGGGGCAGCGGACAGCAGGCTTCCCTGCTGCTGACCGCATCGACCGGCACGGGCGCGGCGACCGCCACCGTGTCTGGATTGCCCACGGGAGTTTCAATTTCCCCATCCACGCTGTCGCTGACTCCAGGAACTGCTTTGCCAGTGACGCTGACTGCGGCCGCCTCGACTGCAACCACCACGGCTATGCTTTCCTTTAGTACCACCATCGCGGGCCAGGCAATCAGTACCCAGGGTTCCCTCTCGGTGCAGGCAGCAGCGCCCGCCGACTTCTCGCTTAGCGTCATGCCCGCTTCGCTGAGCTTGGCATCGAATGGCACAGCGTCGACTGTTTCTGTTTTGGCCACTGCGGTCAACGGCTTTGCAGCAAGCGTATCCGTCGCTATTTCTGGCTTACCGTCAGGGGTTACGGCGCAGCCGTCCTCGCTCACCCTCACTCCCGGAACGGCGGCTACCCTCAGCCTGACGGCGGCCGCAGGAACAGCCCCCGGGCCGGCCACGGTCACGTTGACCGGGACGTCCGGCGCACTGACGCATAGTGCTTCGTTGGCGATCAGCGTAGTCTCTCCACCCCCGGGGCAAGCGGATTTTTCGCTGGCCGTCAGCCCTCAGTCTCTGAGCCTGACGATAGGAGGCGCCGGCCAACCGGTACAGTTGTCGGCGACGGCGCTGAACGGCTTCAGCGGCACGGCCAGCGTTGGGTTGAGCGGCTTGCCTGCCGGAGTGACGGCTAACCCCACCTCCTTGACGCTGACCCCGGGAACGCCCCAAAGCGTCACCCTGGCGGCCGGCAACAGCGCCCAGGTGGGAAGTGCGAACGTGGTGTTTACCGGCACCTCGGGGGTGCTTAGCCATACCGCCACCCTGGCTCTTACGGTGGCTTCCCCGGGGGTGAATATCACCACCTACCACAATGACAACGCGCGCGACGGTTGGTACTCGGCGGAGACGGTGCTGGCTCCGCAAAACGTCAATGCCAACGGATTTGGGAAGCTTACAGAATTACCGGTAGATGGAAAGGTGGATGGGCAGCCGCTCTACGTCAGCGGTCTTTCGATCGCCGGGCAGACGCATAATGTGCTGATCGCGGTTACGGAGAATGATAGCGCCTATGCCTTTGATCCGGACACCGGCACGCAGCTATGGAAAGTGAGCGCTCTGGGCGCCGGTGAAGCTCCCAGCGACGACCATGGCTGCGGCCAGATCACGCCGACGATCGGAATCACCGACACCCCGGTGATCGACCGGAGCCAGGGTCCGAATGGCGCGGTGTTTTTTGTCGCCATGTCGAAGGACGGGAACGGCAACTACCACCAGCGGCTGCATGCGCTGGACCTGGCGACTGGCGCGGAACTGACGGGCAGCCCTTCTGAGATACAGGCCCAGTTTCCGGGGAGTGGGTACGGTTCCACAAACGGGATGCAGGTCTTCAACCCTGGCCAATACGCGGAGCGGGTCGGCCTGTTGTTAATGAATGGACAGCTTTACCTGGCCTGGACTTCGCACTGCGACGATGACCCGTATACCGGCTGGGTGATGGCCTACAGCGAAACAACCTTGCAGCAGACCAGCGTGTTGAACGTGACACCGAACGGTCCTTCGACTCCTCATTACGGCAATGGCGAGGGTTCGGTGTGGATGGCCGGCGCCGGCCTGGCTGGGGATACGCAAGGCAACATCTACTTTCTGGACGCGAACGGCAGCTTTGACTCGTCGCTCAACGGGAATGGCTTTCCCGCGCAAGGAGACTTTGGCAACTCGTTCATGAAGGTGTCGACTACGGGGAACGTGCTGGCAGCGGCTGACTATTTCGCCGCCTACGACTTGCAGAACGAAAGCGACGCAGATCAGGATCTAGGATCTGGCGGCGCGATGCTGCTCCCCGATTTGATCGATGCCAATGGGGCCACGCGCCATCTGGCTGTGGGTGCGGGGAAAGATACGAATATCTATGTGGTCGATCGGGACAATATGGGGAAGTTCAACGCCAGCAGCAATAATGCGATTTATCAGGAGATACCGAACGGGCTGAGCGGAGGCGCGTTCTCGATGGCAGCCTGGTTCAATAACACGGTTTACTATGCGGCAGTGGGCGATCACCTCAAGGCGTTCCCGGTCACCAATGCCCTGCTGGCTACGACTCCGGCGGGTAATTCTGCGAATACCTTTGGCTACCCCGGGGCTACGCCCAGTGTGAGCTCGAACGGATCGCAGAACGGGATTATCTGGGCAGTCGAAAACCAGAGCGGGGCGGGAGTGCTGCACGCTTACAACCCGACGAACATCGGGACGGAGTTGTATGACAGCAACCAGGCGGCGAACAGCCGGGATCATTTTTCCGATAACAAGTTTATTGTTCCCATGATCGCCAATGGCAAGGTTTATGTGGGAACCACGAATAGTGTGGCGGTGTTTGGATTGTTGCCTTAGACGGCTGTACGGGTTCAGGATAAAGAACCGTCAAAAGCAATGGAGGGGCTTCGCCCCATCTTTTTCGGCCCACGTACGCCATGGCGAACATGGGGCACCCGTTCAGAGTTGGTGTGAGTGAAAGAGTTACTTGCATGCCGGTTTAGCTGCGTAGACGGGCTAGTAGGTCCTGGGGGTGTACGGGCTTGGCCAGAATCTCAAATTCGTGGCCCTGAACTCGGGCGCGATCCAACAAGTCCGCAGTGGCCGCCTGGCCGGAAAAAAGCAGGATCTTGCAATGGGGCAGCATGCCTCGAATGGTAATCGCGGCATCAATGCCGTTCATGTCGGTCATGATGACGTCGGAAATGAGCATGTCGGGCCGGAGGGTTCGCGCTGCTTCTACGGCCTTTTCGCCGTTGTAGACAGCAGTGGCGTCAAACCCGCTCTGGTTTAGGATAATGGCCAGCGTGTCTGCAATCACTTGCTCGTCATCCGCTACCAGCACCTTGGGCTTTGCTTGTGAATTGGTCATTTGCTCCTGAGGGACGATCTAAGTCTTTCTGACGCTTGTTGCTCCAGCACTGCCGTTCGGCTGAAGCAGGTCACAATATACGCTTCTGATTTTGATGCTGTCTCCCGGGGTAGCGTTGTGGGACATGCAACTCCTGGGCAAAGTTCTGCGTGTATAAGAGATTTGACCACAAAACTTTTTGTTGGACATTTTGCCGATGGCTGAACCGATTATTCGCGCCCAGCAGGTAGAGAAGTACTATGCCCAGCCAAGCGAGAACCGCATCCAGGTGATCGCGCCCACTGACCTGTCTATTGTGCAGGGGGAGATTGTTGCCCTGCTGGGACCGTCGGGCTCGGGCAAGTCCACCCTGCTGCGCATGCTGGCCGGTCTCTCCCAACCTTCCGCGGGGCAGGTCTTCTGGCATGGCAAGCCGATCATGCAAGCAGACGCCCACGTGGGGATTGTGTTTCAAAGCTTTGCTTTGTTTCCCTGGCTGACGGTGGTGGAGAACGTGGAAGCGCCGCTGATTGCCCGGGGCATCCCGAGCGAAGACCGCCGGGAACAGAGTCTGAAGATCTTGAATACGGTCGGTCTGGACGGATTTCAGGCAGCCTATCCCAAAGAGCTTTCGGGGGGAATGCGGCAGCGGGTGGGATTCGCGCGCGCGCTGGTGGTGCAACCGGAAGTGCTGTTTATGGATGAGCCGTTCTCTGCTCTGGATGTGCTGACGGCGGAGAACCTGCGCAGTGAACTGATGGAGCTGTGGCACAAGAAGACGATTCCTACCCAGTCCATTTTTCTGGTGACCCACAATATTGAAGAAGCCCTGATTCTGGCCGACCGGATCATCGTACTGGGGCGTAATCCGGGGCACGTGCGGGTGGATTTTCCGGTCACCCTGGCTCAGCCACGCGACCGCAAGAGCCCGGCCTTCACCCAGCTGGTGGATTACATCTACAAGGTGCTGACCCGGCCGGACGTTGCCCCGTCCGCGGTGCCGCAAAGAGTGGCGGTGCGGGACCAACGGCAGATGCACTACCAGATGCTTCCCCACGCCCGCCCGGGAGGGATTGCCGGCTTGCTCGAACTGCTGATTGATTACAACGGCCGGGCCGACATTTATCGCCTGGCCGACGATCTGGCGTTTGAGATCGACGACCTGCTGCCGATTGTCGACGCGGCCCAACTGCTGAAGTTCCTCAAGGTGGAAGAAGGGGATGCAGCCATCACGCCCGAGGGACGGGAGTATGCCGAGTCGGAGATCCAACGGCAGAAGGAGCTTTTCCGTAAGGCTGCGGTGGAAAGTGTTCTGCTGCTGCGGCAGATTACCCGCGCGCTGGCTACCAAGTCCGACCACACCGTCCCGGAAGAGTTCTTTCTGGATATGCTGGATGAACAGTTCAGCGCGGACGAGACCCAGCGCCAGCTGGAGACGGCGATCAACTGGGGCCGCTATGCTGAGCTGTTTGACTTCGATGCCTCGCGCAGACGGTTCATCCTGCCCGAGGAAGAAGAAACGGCGGAGGCGGTGGAAGAGACTCCTGTCTCATGAGCGAGCCCAACAAGCTGTTCAGCGTTCCCACCCTATCCCGTTCGTTGGTCATCGAGCGGACCTGGCCTTTTTTTCTTGATCTGACCGTCGCCGCGTGCGGGCTGGCGCTGTTTTATGCAGTCCTGCGCATTGCGCAGTATTGGCTGGGACACCCGGTGGCGTCGGTGGCCATTTCCGATTCACCGAAAATGTTGCCGCTGTATGCGTTCTATTCGGTGGTGCGCATCGCGGTCGCCTACCTGCTGAGCCTGATTTTCGCTGTGGGTTACGGCTACATCGCCGCTTATAACCAGCGCGCAGAAGGCTTCATGATCGCGGTGCTCGACATTCTGCAATCGATCCCGGTGCTGAGTTTTCTCCCCGGAGTGATGCTGGCCATGGTGTCGTTGATTCCGGGACGGCAGCTGGGGATTGAACTGGGGGCGATCCTGCTGATTTTTACCGGGCAGGTGTGGAACATGGCCTTCAGCTTTTACGCTTCGCTGAAGAGTTTGCCGCGCGAGCTGCGGGAAGCGACCAGCGTTTTTAAATTTTCTGCCTGGCAACGGTTCTGGCAACTGGAGTTGCCTTACGCCGCCATAGGCCTGGTGTGGAACTCGATGGTGTCGGTGGCGGGAGGATGGTTTTTCCTCATGGCGTGCGAGATGTTTGTTCTGGGCAAGCGGGATTTTCGGTTACCCGGGCTGGGTTCTTATTTGCAGACGGCTGCCAGCAGGGGCGATACCCGGGGGATGCTTTGGGGATCGGCGACCATGATCCTGATTATTGTCGCGACGGATCAGCTGGTGTGGCGGCCGGTGATCGCGTGGGCGGATAAGTTCAAGTTCGAGCAGGGCGAGAGCACCAGCCGGAAGACCTCTCCCATCCTGTACGCGCTGGAAAATTCGAATGCGCTGGCCTGGTTGAGGCGGGTTACGCTTACGCCGGCGAGCGAAGGCATCTATGCCCGCCTGGCGCGGCGGCAGCGGGAGCTGGTCGCGCGGCCGGTCCATGCGCCGCGCAAGCGATCGCAGTTGGCGGCAGTGCTGTTGGTTGCCGCGGCTGCGCTGCTGGTGAGCTTGGCTGCGTTTCGGGCGCTGGAGCTGCTGCGACATATTCATGGAGCCGAGTTGGTGGAGTTGTTGAAGGGCGCAGGGGCGACGTTTCTGCGGGTGAATGCGGCGCTGCTGATTGCCTCCGCCTGGACCATTCCTGTGGGGGTGGCAATCGGGTTTCATCCTCGCCTGGCGCGCATCGCGCAGCCGCTGGCGCAGATCGCGGCGTCGTATCCGGCCACGGCGATTTTTCCCATTTTGCTGATCGCACTGGTGCAGGCGGGGGGCGGATTGGGCATTGGGTCGGTTGCCCTGATGTTGCTGGGCACCCAGTGGTACGTTCTTTTCAATGTGATCGCGGGCGCTTCGGCGATCCCCTCCAACCTGAAGGAGGTGGCTAAGCTGTATCGGTTCTCCCGCTGGCAGCGCTGGAAAGTGGTGATTTTACCGGGGATTTTTCCGTATCTGGTGACTGGGCTGGTGACCGCATCCGGAGGGGCTTGGAACGCTAGCATCGTCGCGGAGTATTTTCACTTGAAGGACCGGACGCTGCAGACGCTGGGTTTGGGGGCGCAGATCAGCGCGGCCAGCGATCATGGCCAGTTTTCGATTTTGCTGCTGGCGACGATTATTATGTCGCTGATGGTGGTGACGGTGAATCGGCTGGTGTGGCGGCCGATGTTCCGGCTGGCGGAGAGTAAGTTCCGGCTGGATACGTAGGCAACTCGTTGGTAGCCCGTGTGCTTCGGTGTGTCCGCAGGTAAAAGCAATCGAAGAAAATCGTTTTCGGCCCACGTACGCTGGTGCGAACATGGGGCACCCGTGTAGTGCTGTGTTGACCGAGAGAGTTGTGTTGCACGAAAAACCCACCGTTAGCGGCGTAGGAAGTGGGCGGCCTGGTAGACGAATTGGAAGCCGATTGCCATCAGCCATAGGGAGAGGGCGAAACGGAGTTGACGGTTGGGGATGCGAGGCGCTACTCCGCTGCCCGCAATTGCTCCGAAAACCCCACCGATTCCCAGCTTCCACAGCAAGGCCGCGTCATAGGCGCCCCCGATCATGTGCACGCCAGTGCCTATGACCGACAGGGCCAGGCCAAAGGTTAGATCAGTGCCTACTACCTGCGCGGTGGTCAGAGAGGTGAGTCCCAACAGGGCTACCGTGCCCAAGGCTCCCGCCCCGGAAGAAGAAAAGCCTACTTCGGCCGCAATGGGGAGGGTGATCAAGGCCATCCACCTGGGACGGTCCACCAGGGGCCGGACAATGGCGTCGGGACGAAAGTGACGGAACAGCTGCCAGGCAGAGGAAAAGATGATGATCGACCCCAGCACGATGTAGAGCAGCGACTTGGGCCCATGCTGGGCGACATGGTGGAAGAAGAGCGAACCGATGATGACTCCCGGTACGCCCCCCAGCAACATCCAGAGAACAATGCGGTAGGAGACTTGCCTGCGCGCGATCTGTACCGGGACGACAATCAGCTTGACCACGGCCGCATAGGCGAGGGAGGTGCTCACTGCGATCTCCACCGGGACGTGGAGGAAGAGTATCAGTAACGGTGCCGTAACCACTCCCGCACCCACCCCGGTAAGGGCGATCACCACGGCTATCGAAAACCCGATCAACACCTGCAGCATGGGAACTCTCTTTATTGCGGTTGCACGTGGATACCACATTCCTGCTTGCGGCCACCCCAACGGCCGGAGCGCGGATCACCGGGATCAAACGGAAGACTGGTACATGGCTCGCAACCAATGCTGGTGTAGCCCTTCTCGTAGAGAGACAAGAGCGGAATGTCGTGCCGGGCGGCGTATTGCCATACGTCCCTGGTGGACCACTCCGCCAGCGGGCTCACCTTCTGTAGCTGCTTGCCGGTGGGCAGGGTGAAGGCGTCGACGGGCTGCAGATTGGCCCGTGTCTTGGCCTGCTCCCGGCGCAGCCCGGTGAACCACAAACGATATGGTTCCAGCGACGCGAAGAGCGGACCTACCTTGCGCATGGCACAGCAACGATCGGGCGCTGTCTGGTTCAAGATGCCGAATTGCGATTCCTGTTCGGCCACGGTCCATTGGGGTAAAACATTGACCAGGTTCAGACCCCAATCCTTGCTAAGGCGATCGCGATATTCGTAGGTCTGGGCAAAGTGGTAGCCGGTATCGAGAAAAATGACCGGCACATTGCCGATGGCCTGGCGAACCAGGTGGACCACGACCATGTCTTCGGCCTGGAAGCTGCTGGTCACGCAGACTTCCTCTTTTTGGGCTGAGGCTATTTGCTGGTTAACCAGGTCGATGGCTGTGGCCGTCAAGGCTTCCAGGCTCATGCGGCACCTCGTTGGAGCACGGTTAGCAGGAGTTCGACTGCGCTTGCCGGGTCGCGAGGCAATCCGGCAACGGGCGAAAATAAGGCGGATTCATGAGCGATCGAGACTTCGGCGCCGGCTTCGGCCTCAATCAGGACAAAGACTCCTATCTGTAACAGTTGCTGTATTATTTTGCGATTTTGGCTGCGGGTGCGGACTACTTCTGCTCCGGCGTTGCGTAGGGCGGTTTCCAGCAGCTGGAGCAGTTCCAGGTTGGCGCTGGCGATGGCGGCTACGGTGCTTGCGCTGCGCTGACCGGTGAGTAGTTCGCGCACCATTCCGGCAGCCACGGTGGAGTGCGATACAGGGTCGATCAGGATGAAGCTTCCGGTGCGGCGGTGGGCGGTGTAGGGGTCCAGAAACAACGGACGGGTGGTCTCGATTTCGACTACGCCGATGCTGTTGAGCTCGAGGGTGGCGGCGGGCTCGTGATCCAGGGTCTGCATGTTGACCCGGTGGTCGATTTTTTTAACCTGGGCCTTGACCGTCTGCGAGGTGTGCTTCAAGAGGTAGGTCGTGGCCGGATCGAGAGGCTGACCATCCATCCAAACCAAAGCGGCGAGAAAGTTGGTGGCGGCTGCCGGGGGCTGATGGGCGGCGGCGAGCATGTCTCCGCGGCTGATGTCCAGCTCATCCTCCAGGGTCACGGCGATCGACATGGGGGCTACGGCGCGGGCCAGATCACCGTCGAAGGTAGTAATGCTTTTGACTCGGCTGGTGGCGCCGGAAGGCAGAGCGATGACCCGGTCCCCCGGCCATATGGACCCGGAGGCAATCTGCCCGGCGAACCCGCGATAGTGCTGATGGGGGCGAATGACGCGTTGGATGGGGAGGCGGAAGGGGGCGGCCTGAACATCCTGCCCGGTGGGCACGGTCTCCAGGTATTCGAGCAGGGTTGGGCCCTCATACCAAGACATGTTCAGGCCACGGTCGACTACATTGTCGCCGTGGAGCGCGCTGACAGGGATGGTGACGAGCGAGGAGATGCCGAGCTTGGCGGCAAGGTTCTCTAGATCGCGGGTGAGGGAGTGAAAGACCTGGCTGGAGTAATCGACCAGATCCATTTTGTTGATGGCGGCTATGATGTGGCGTGTCCCCAACAAGGAGGCGATGTAGGCGTGGCGGCGGGATTGGACGAGGATGCCTTTGCGGGCGTCGACGAGAATGATGGCCACGTCCGCGGTGGAGGCACCGGTGGCCATGTTGCGGGTGTACTGCTCATGCCCCGGAGTGTCGGCGATGATGAACTTGCGATGGGTGGTGGAGAAGTAGCGATAAGCAACATCGATGGTAATTCCCTGCTCCCGCTCGGCGCGCAATCCATCGGTAAGCTGGGCAAAGTCGATGGCGGCCACAGCGTTCCCATTGGCTGCTTTGGTCACTGCGCGCAGGTGATCTTCGTAGACGTTTTGCGAGTCGTAGAGCAGGCGGCCGATCAGGGTGGATTTGCCATCATCGACGCTGCCTGCGGTCGAGAAGCGCACCAACTCCTTGGCCTGCTCGGCGGAGAGAAACTCCTCCATGGAAAACATATCTTCGACCGCGAGCGAGAGTGACATTAGAAGTAACCCTCGCGTTTCTTCAGCTCCATCGAGCCGTCCTGGTCGTGATCGATGACCCGGTTGGCGCGCTCGGACGAGCGGAAGGCCACCAGCTCGGCGATGATTTTGGGAATGGTGTCGGCATGGGAGCGAATGGCTCCGGTGCAGGGGCTGCAGCCGAGAGAACGTAAACGGCATTGCACCCACTGCTCTTCTCCGGGCAAGCCTTGCACAAAGGACTGCTCCACCGGGATGAGACTGTCGCCGCGGACCAACATGCGGCGCTGCTGGGCGAAGTAGAGCGGGACCACGGGAATCTGTTCCAGGTGGATGTAGTGCCAGACGTCTAACTCGGTCCAGTTGGAAAGGGGGAAAACGCGGATGCTCTCACCCGGATTGACGCGAGCGTTGTAGAGGTTCCACAACTCGGGGCGCTGATTCTTGGGGTCCCACTGACCGGCGTGATCGCGAAAGGAAAAGATGCGTTCCTTGGCCCGGGATTTTTCTTCGTCGCGGCGGGCTCCGCCGAAGGCAGCGTCGAAGCCGTGGGCGCGCAGGCCGTCGAGCAGGGCTGTGGTTTTGAGTAAGCCGCAGCAGCGTTTGGTTCCCAGTGCGACTGGATTGGCCCCGGCAGCGATGGCGTCTTCATTTCGCCATACCAGGAGCTGGACACCGAGGCGGCGGGTATAGTCATCGCGAAAGGCGATCATTTCCTGGAATTTGTAGCCGGTATCGACGTGCAGGAGCGGGAATGGGATGGGTCCGGGATAGAAGGCCTTCTGCGCCAAGCGCAGCATGACGGAAGAATCCTTGCCGATGGAGTAGAGCATCACCGGCTTCTCAAACTCAGCCGCGACTTCGCGGAAGATGTGGATGCTCTCCGCCTCCAACAGCTGGAGATGGCTGAGGCTGGGTGCGGAGCCTACCGGCGTTTGGGATTCCAGGGTTGGCAACATCGCTCCTTCGGTCGGTAAGACGCAATGGGTAAAACGAAAAAACCGCTGGCCAGAGGCTGGCAGCGGTTGTGGTAATTCTATGAGTTATGCGAAAGGCTAGTAGGAATTGCCTACTACTTTGCTAAAAGACTCACACCCGCTTGTGCAGCAATGACAACGAACAACAATTGTCACAGCAACAACAACCAGCGGGATGATGCAGCATTCGCATTGAGTTAATCCTCTTGCCTGGGGGGCCTTTTGTCAAGCGCTGGATACCCCAACGGTAGCGGAGGAGGTAACCGCCTTGCCGTTCACGTATAAAGAATCAATGAAATGCATACGAGTCGGTCTGATTGGCTTTGGTTTCGCAGGGCGGATCTTTCAGGCGAACGCGATCGAAGCAGTCGAAGGGCTGGAACTTGCCGCGATCGTGCAGAGAACCGGCGACGAGGCGGCGAGGGTCTTTCCCCACGCGAAGATTGTGCGCACGGTCGAGGAACTGCTGGAGGACACGAGCATCCGCCTGATGGTGGTGGCTACGCCTAATAATAGTCATCTACCGGTCACGCGGCAGTGTTTGCTGGCCGATCGCGATGTGGTGGTGGATAAGCCGTTTGCTCTGAGTTCGGAAGAGGCAGCGGAGTTGATACAGCTGGCGCGGGCACGGAGACGGCTGCTCAGCGTGTTCCAGAACCGCCGCTGGGATGGGGACTTCCTGACCGTTCGTAAGCTGCTGGATAGCGAGCGGCTGGGACGGGTGGTAATGTTTGAATCCCATTATGACCGGTTCCGGCAATTGCCGCGTCTGCATGCATGGCGGGAGAGCGGCGCACCGGGCGGCGGCGTGCTCTTCGATCTGGGATCGCACCTGGTGGATCAGGCGCTGGTGCTTTTTGGGGTGCCGGAGGCGATCTGGGCCAGCGTACGGATGGAACGGGAAGGGGCCAAGAGCGATGACGCGTTTGACTTGTGTTTGCAGTATCCCTCGAATGGCCTGAGCGTATGGCTGCGCGCCACCTGCCTGGCGCGCGCTCCCGGAGCTCGCTTCACGCTCAACGGCACGTTAGGAACCTTCCGTAAATACGGGATGGATCCCCAGGAAGCGCTTTTGCTGGCTGGAGACAAGTTTTCGTCCAGGCCGTGGGGGGTAGAGGCAGCAGACCACTGGGGCACGCTGACTACCGATGAGGGAGAGCCGGTAAGCATGCTCATCCCGACGGAGCCCGGAGACTATCGCGGTTTCTACATCAATATCCGCGATGCGATGCATGGAAATGCGACGCTGGAGGTGACTCCGCTGCAGGCATGGAGAACGCTACGGGTGCTGGAGATGGCGCTGGAGAGTAGCCGCAGCGGGTGCACGGTCTCGGATGACTGGAGTGTTGAACCTTAGCTATTGGGGCGGGTTGTTGGCTGGAGTGTCCGGTTTGCCCTCTACCTTGTGGACCCCGGACTTGGTTGCGTGCGCGGTCTTGTGATAACCGGTTTTGGTTCCCCTCACGGTTTTGTGATATCCAGTCTCTGTCCCGGACTTTGTTTTGTGGTATCCAGTCTCTGTCCCAGACTTTGTTTTGTGGTACGCGGTCTTGGAGCCGTGGCTTATGCCGTGGCCGGCATTGGTTGCGGCGTGTTTGGAGTCTGAGCCGGCGTTCTTCATGTCTTGCTTGGCTCCGGGATCGTTGTTCTGAGCAAGGGCGGCAGGAATGCCGAGTACGAGAGCAGCGGTTAAGGTGAACGATCCAAAGCGTCCCAGGTTCATGGAAGGTAATCTCCTGACAGTTAGATGAAAAACGTACCTCAGCGGCTAAAACAGGCTGCGGAAAAACTCTGTTTCGCGTGAAATCCCAGCCCTCAGCGGCTAAAGCCGTACTGATACTAGATCGGATACGTACGGCCTAAAGGCCGTACCCTTCAAAAACTTGGGTTTTTCCGCAGCCTGTAGAGCCGGGTAGGGCCATGTTATTTACGGCACGGCTGAAGCCGTGCCCTTCCAGAACCGAGTTCTCACACACCCTCCAAAGCCAGGGATAAGCAGCGCGTACCGCCCGGCTGAAGCCGTGCCCTGATACAAGACCAATTTTTCAGTAGCCTAATTAGGATGCATCCGGAGGAGATTTGCATGCGATCAGCCCCTATTTTGTTGCTCTGCTCAAGCTTATCGGCGCTGGGCGCTACGCCTAGAGCCGACCTGCTGCTGGTGAAGGGGCATATCTACACCTCCAATCCGGCTGCCCCGTGGGTGGAAGCGGTCGCTATCGGGGAGGGGCAAATCCTCTCGGCCGGCAGCAACGTGGAAGTGGAGAAGTATCGCGGTCCGGGGACGCAGGTGGTGGATCTGGACGGGCGCATGGCCATGCCCGGCATCATCGATACCCACACGCACTTTTTGTGGGGAAGCGCCGGTTTGGCGGGCGTACTGCTCTATGACGCCCGGACGGTGGAGCAGGTACGACAGATCCTGCTCGAATACTCCAAGGCGCACGGGGAGGAAAAGTGGGTTTATGGCGCGGGCTGGAATTATGGGTTCTTTCCTACCGCCGACGGGCTGCCTACCAAGGCTCTCCTGGACGAGGCTTTTCCCGATCGGCCGGCGGCCCTGCTGTCTTCTGATGGTCATAGCTTGTGGGTGAACTCGAAGGCGCTGGCGGCCGCAGGCATTAACCGGGCTACCGCGGATCCGGGGGCCGGGGAAGCGTCGGTGCGGGGCATTATCGTGCGCGATGCGAGCGGAGAACCCACGGGTGTTTTGGAGGAAGGCGCGAAGAGTCTGGTGCTGAACGTTATGCCGGTGAGCCATGAGCAGAAGCTGAGCCACCTCCGGCTGGGCATGAAAGAGGCCAACAGCCACGGCGTCACCGGGGTGGTGAATGCGACCGGCGATATTGCGGAAATGGAGTTGTACCAGGAGCTGCACCAGCGGGGCGAGTTGACGGTGCGCATGACGACGGCGTTTGCGGCGGATGTGGGTGTGCGCCATACGGCGTCGCCCGAGGAACTGGCGACCTTCGATGAGGCACGGCAGCGCTTTCACGACGATTGGGTGCGCGCCGGCATCATCAAGTTCTTTGCCGATGGGGTGATCGAAACCCACACCGCCGCTATGCTCGAACCCTATGCCAATACGCCGGGGCAAAAGGGATCAACCCTGTATACGGCGGAAGAGTTCCGGCGGGAGTTTCTGGAACTGGACAAGCGCGGCTACCAGGTGATGACCCACGCCATCGGAGACGGGGCGGTGCGGACCACGCTGGACGCGTACGAGGCGGTGGAGAAAGAGGACGGGCCGCGAGACCGGCGCTGGCGGGTGGAGCATATCGAAGCCATCAAGCCGGCGGACGTGCCTCGGTTTGCCAAGCTGGGGGTGATTGTGAGCATTCAGCCGTGGTGCTGCCCTTCGCTAGGAGAGAAGTCGGGGGATGAGCCCTGGGCGGACAATGTGGGCGCCGGCCGGCTGGAGGAAGGACTTCGCTGGCATGACCTGGCTGCGAGCGGAGCGCTGATCATTACCGGCAGCGATTGGCCGGTCGATACGCTGAATCCATTTCCGACCATGCAGATTGCCTTAACGCGGAAGTCTCTCGACGGACAGCCGGCGGGTGGGTTTTATCCTGAGCAGCGGCTGACGCTTGAAGAACTGCTGGCCGGGTATACGCGTAATGGGGCGTATGCCGAATTCATGGAAAAAAAGGTTGGCTCGCTCGAACGGGGTAAGCTGGCAGATGTGATTGTGCTTTCGCAGGATCTTTCGAAAGTGCCGGCCGGTAGCGTAGGCCAGACCAAGGTGCTGCTTACGGTGGTGGGGGGAAAGATTGTTTGGCGCGAAGGGATTTGACCGGCTACGAACGAGCGAATTTCAGGATCGGGCCGAGGTCGCTCTTATCCGCAGCGCGCAGAGCATGGATGTAACGGCTGCGGAAATCTCCCGGCTGGACGATGCTCGCACCGCCCCAGGTGAATGCCGGCCTACCCTGCCGCTCGACCAGGATATCCGCCATGATGCGCGCATGGCGGCCATTGCCGTTGGCAAAAGGATGAATCCAAACCAGGCGGTGATGAAACCGGACGGCAACTTCGTCGGCAGGGAACGTTTGGTGTTGGAGCCAGTAGCGAGTGTCCCCCAAGAGAACCCCCAGCGCCTCGCGGATCTGGTAATGAGCAATGCCGATGTTCTTTTCCGTGGACCTGTACGCCCCCGCCCATTTCCAGGTTTGGTCAAACATGCGGTGGTGCAGTTCTCTTAAATACGCTTCGGTGAGAGGGTCGAAGCGGCGAAGATTTCTTCGCTCAAACACCCACGCGTAGGCTTCTACGATGTTCTGACGCTCCCACTCATTCAGTTCTTCCTTGGTGGAAAGGTCGGGGATGAGATCGTTCTGTTCCTGGGGAGACAGCGGTGTATTGCCGTCTTCCTCAACAAAGAGGTTCATTTAGGGATGCGTTTATGTAGCAGGCGGCGGGTTTCGGCTTCGATCGCTTGGTCAATCCCGCCCACTGCCTGGTTTTCCAAAGCCATCGAGTGCTCTACCCCCAGGACGCGCTGTTTCGCTTCGGCGCGGGCCCGGTCCTCGACCAGCGCGTGCAAGGTGTCTGCACGTGGGACAAGAGCATAGACCAACTCGCAGTCGAGCGCATGAGCCATGGCGCGAAGGCTTTTCAAGGTAATGCGATCTTCGGCCTCAGCCTTTTCCAACTGCAGCGGGAGCTGACGGCTGGTTCCCAACCTGCGAGCAAGTTCCGCGGAAGAAACGCCCAGAGCTTGACGGATGGCGCGTACCCATCCCTTCGCCGGTCGTGAGACCTTTCGCGCAGCACGGTAGGGTTCTAGCCTGCGGTCAAGTTGGTGGAGCAGGAGGTTTCTGAACTGACTGCGCATGGATTGCCCTCATGGTGACAAGCTAAATATAGTCGAAATATGGGAAGATGACAAGGTATAGATAGGTGTGTTGTATGGCTATGACAATGTATAGATTGTCATAGCTCATGAGTCAGACCCAGCTAGCGGCTTCTCCAGTCGTCGATGGCGTTGCGGATGGCGGCCGGGGCCAGGTTGCTGCAGCGCATCTTGTACTCGGGAATGCCGCCCAAGGCTTCGGCCACCGCTTGCTCAGTGATGGCGTAGGCTTCCTCTACTGGTTTGCCCAGGACCATCTCCGTGGCCATGGAGGAACAGGCGATGGCGACGGCGCAACCCATGCACTTGAATTTCGCTTCCGCAATGATGTTGTTTTCAATGCGCAGAGTGACCAGCACAGTGTCACTGTCGAGCGCGCTCTTGACCATCGACTTGCCGGAAGGGCCGGCGACGCTGCCCACATTGCGTGGATTGGCGTAGTGGTCTCTTACCTGTTCGCTATACAAGGCAGCTCCTCCTGCTTGTTATGATATCCAGCTAGAGATGTTCGCGGACCTGTATACCAAAGCGGCCGAACTCGCTTCCCAGGGCCGACCCTTCGCCATTGCTACCGTGGTCAGGGTGGAAGGTTCTTCTTCTGCCCGGCGGGGCTCCAAAGCCCTGATCGATCCGCGGGGCAAATTGTTGGTGGGATGGGTGGGCGGCGGCTGCGCCGAAAGCGCGGTTCGCAGCGAAGCACTGCTGTGCATGGAGACGGAAAAGCCCCGCCTCATTACCGTGGACATGAGCGATGAGGCACTGGGCGTCGGCATGCCTTGCGGAGGGACCATGGATATCTTCATCGAGCCCGTTCTCCCCAAACCTGAGCTTCTGATCGTGGGCCATGGGCGTATTGCTGAAACCCTGGCGGTGCTGGGGGATGTGATGGGTTTCACCATCACGGTCAATGACCCGGGAGCCGAGCGCAGCGCTTTCCCGCAGGCAGAGAGACTGGTAACGGACGACTTCGATCTGACGGAAACACCCATCGGTCCGAAATCATTTGTGGTGATCGCTACGCAGCATAAGCGAGACCACCTGTGGCTGAAAAAGGCACTGGCCGGCAATGCCGCCTACGTGGCTTTGATTGCCAGCCGCCATCGCGCGGCGTTGGTGCTGGATTATCTCCGGGCGGAAGGAGTTGGCGAAGAGAAGATCGCCACCGTGTACGCTCCGGCAGGCCTTCATCTGGGCGCCTCGACGCCAGAGGAGATTGCCTTAAGCGTGATCAGCCAGATGGTGGCCCTGCGGCGCGGCGGAGAACAAACCTTGAACCGGCACGATGCTTACACGGATGCGGTGATCCGCCAGTGCGAGGCGGACGTCAGGCCCTAGTTTTCATATTTTGCCTTCAGGCGTTGGTAGTCGGCCGGCTCATCCAGGTCAAGCAGAATTCCCTTATCTTCGACTTCTACTTTAGCTATTCCGTCCAAATGATTGACGAAGATGGCGCGGGAGCCAACGTCTCCTTCGAGCGCCATGACTTCAGGAAAGACTGACCGGCGGAGAAGGACCGGGTTGCCTCGCTGGCCCTGATGCACAGGAATAACGATCTGCGCGGGCGAGCGGCGATACTCCTCGACGATTCGAGCAAGAGTCTGGGGACGAATGAATGGCTGGTCGCCAAGGATGATCAGTGCTGCGTCGCTGTGGGGATCGACGGCCGATAGCCCCGCCCGCAACGAGCTCGCAATTCCCTGCTGATACGCCTGGTTGACGACGATTTTGAGTTCTGGAGGAAACGGCAGTTGGCGGCGGATGGCTTCTGCCGAGGCTCCGAGCACGAGGACGATCTCGTGCAACGCAGCGGCTTGCACGTGGGCCAGGGTCTGCGCCAGCACGGTGCTCGCACCCAGAGGAAGCAGCTGTTTGGCTTTCCCCATGCGCGAGGAAGTACCGGCTGCTAAAACGACGGCGCTCACCCGCACGCTGATCAAAGTCATGACTCCTTTTGTGCCTGTCCTCAAGTAGGATGGGGGGCGATTATCTGGAGCGTCCAAATGCAGGGTAAACCCAGCGGGTCGGCGGTTCTTTTGTTAGTGGGTCTGCTTGTCTTCCAGGGCCTTGCGCCCGACCTGCCGGGGCAAACTCTGCCGCCGCCGCCGACAGCACAAGAACTGGACCAGTTGCTGGCTCCGGTGGCCCTGTATCCCGACGCTTTGCTGGCGCAGATCACGACCGCTTCCACCAATCCGCAGGAGATTCTGGACGTGGATCAGTGGCTGGCGCAGAACCGGCATCTGACCGAGTCCCAGTTGACCGCTGCGGCGCAGCAACAAGGGTTTGATCCGGCGTTTGTCGCCCTGGTTGGTTTTCCCCAGGTGATCGAGATGATGGCGGAAAACATCGACGACTATGCGGCCATTGGCTCGGCTGTCGTGGCGAATCAGGGAGATGTCTCGGCATCGATCCAGCGCTTGCGGGCGCAGGCGTACGCCTCGGGGGCATTGCGCAGCACGCCGCAGCAAGTGGTGAACCTACAGCAAGATGCAGGGCAGCCCATCTATGTGATTCAGCCGGCCAATCCGCAGGTGGTGTACCTGCCGCAATATGATCCCACGGTGGTGTATGCAGGTGGCTCGGGGGCCGGGCTGATCACGTTTGGGATTGCGATTGGGATCACGGCGCTGCTGGTGAGTCAGCCCTGGGGTTGGGGCGGCTGGGGATGGAACTGGGGAGGGCGGCGGATTTATTACAACCGCGGTCCGTGGGGCGGCTGGGGAGGCGGGTATCGACCGCCGCGCTACTCCTATCGGCCGCGTCCGGTGGTGTATCGGAACCGCCCCGGGTACGGGGGGAACTGGGGGTACCGTCCGCCGAATTACCGTCCACCCAGACCGATCCATCGCCCCGGGACCCGGCCGGGATACAACCGTCCGGTGAATGGCCGCCCACCCAGCAATCGGCCACCGAATAACGGCCGGCCGACCATTCAGCCGGTGCGGCCTGGCACGCCCAACCATCGACCGCATACCAGGCCGACCACGACTCGACCATCGCCCCAGGTGCGGCCTCCGTCCACCCAGCGGCCCGGGCCACAGACCAGGCCGGCGCCGCAAAAGCAAAGGCCGACCACGACTCCAAATCGTCCGGCGCCTCGACCCCAGGGCCGGCCAGCGCAGCCGCTACGGCAGGGCGGGAATGAGCCGCGAGGGCCGCGGTGAAGCTAGCAGTAATGTGTTATGGATTAGGCGATAAGCGGTGTTTATGGGTAGAATATGAGACATTATGGGAAAGGTCACGGATGGGATTCTGCCTGCCCTGGGGAGAATCCTGCTGGGGGTAGGACAGAGGCTGAAAGCAGCCCGGCTGCGCCGCCGCTACTCTGCGGAAATGGTCGCCCAGCGCGCGGGAATTGCCCGCGCCACCTTGTTCCGGATGGAGCGGGGAGATGCCGGGGTTTCGTTGGGCAACTATGCGCGCGTGATGCAGACGCTGCGTCTGGAAAAAGACCTGAACCTGCTGGCCGCGGATGACGAACTGGGGCGTAAGCTGCAGGACGCCGAAATTGGTGTGCGGGCGCGGGCGCCGCGTCGAAAAGCACCCGCCTCCGGTCAAGAGGAATGAGCGGCAGACAGAGGTCGGTCGAGGTCTACATCGATGTCGATGGAGCCGGCGGACCGGCCCGGATGGGAACGCTGCACACCCAGAGTTCCGGACGCCAGGAAGTGTTTTCCTTCGAGTACGCTGCGGAATGGTTGGGAAGCGAAGCAGTCTTTGCTTTTGATCCCGATCTGCAGTTGCTGGAGGGGGCGCAATATCCGGCACAGTCGCGCAGCAACTTTGGCATTTTTCTCGACTCGGCTCCCGACCGATGGGGACGATTGTTGATGCAGCGCAGGGAAAATCTCCGCGCCCGGCAGGAGCAGCGACCAGCGCGGCGATTGACCGAATGGGACTATCTGTTGGGTGTTCATGATGAAACCCGGCTGGGTGCACTCCGCCTGCAATCGCTGGAAGGAGGAGAGTTTATTGATAGCGACCGGCACTGGGCCGCGCCTCCGATCACTTCCGTGCGCGAACTGCAAGCGGCCAGTGATGGACTGGAACGGCATATCGATGACGAACAAAATCCGGAATACGCACGCTGGCTTAATCAATTGGTAGCGCCTGGATCGTCGCTTGGCGGCGCTCGTCCCAACGCCTCGGTGCGCGACGAAACAGGAGATCTTTGTATTGCGAAGTTCCCTAGCCGCGCGGATACACGAAATATGGCCGCATGGGAAATGCTGGCGCACCGGCTGGCTGCGAAGTGCGGCGTATATTTGCCCCAGGCGAGATTACTGGATAGTGGGGAACGGGAAAAATCAACCTTCCTGGTCAAGCGGTTCGATCGAACCGTGAGTGGAGGCAGGCGGGCGTTCGTATCCGCGATGACACTTACCCAACGGCGTGATGGAGAGCCGGGAGCAAGCTACCTGGAGTTGGTGGAGTTGTTACAGCGGCAAGGTGCAGAGACGCTAAGCGACACCCATCAACTCTTTCGCCGCATCGTGTTCAGCGTCCTGATTCACAATACCGATGACCATCTGCGCAACCACGGGTTCTTTATCGAGGAGCGTGGGCTTCGGCTCTCGCCAGCGTATGACATGAATCCATCATTGGATGGTGACGATCTCACGCTGGCCATCAATGAGACGGAAACTCATTGCGATGTAGAGATTGCACGTGCTGCGCACAAGATGTACGCGCTTACACGGAAACAGGCGGACGGAATCATCGCAGAGGTGGAAGCGGCGGTGAAGACCTGGCGCGATGAGGCTGAGGCCCTACGCATCCGGCGTTCCGAGCAGGACCAGATGACAGCGGCGTTCGCTGTCTAGGTTTTATCGATGGGGAGATGTTCATGCCTTATACACCGACGATCCTTGTGGCCACGTGGGGCGATGGGCTGTTCGCAGTCACTGGCGATGGGCGCGCGCAGGAGATTGCGAACCATCCGGTGAGAGGGCTGGCAGCGGATGGACGCGGCGGTGCGCTGGCGATTGTGGGCCAACATTCGCTATGCAGGCGTGCAGCCAGCGGCGAATGGACAACCGTCGCTACGAGCGAGTTCGAGCTTTCGTGCTGTGTGGCTGCCGGAGACGCCATCTACGTTGGAACAGACGATGCGCGCATGCTGCGGCTGAGCGAGGGGGGAAGTGTGCTCGATCCGGTCGATGGTTTCGACCGCGTCGCAGGGCGGGATGCGTGGTTTGCTGGTTCGGCAATGGTGAATGGCCAGCGTGTCGGGCCACCGCTGGGGATTCGCTCGGTCGCGGCCAACGCGAACGGGAGCATAGTGTTCGCCAACGTTCACGTAGGCGGCATTCCGCGTTCCATGGATGGGGGAAGAACCTGGCAGCCCACCATCGATATCCATAGCGATGTTCATGAAGTGCGCGCGCACCCGGCAGATGCGGACATGGTAGTCGCGGCGTCCGCTGTGGGCCTTTGCATTAGCCGCGACGCAGGCACCACGTGGACCATAGAACGCAACGGCCTGCACGCATCGCACTGCTCCGCGGTCGCGTTCTCGGGCGATGACATTCTTGTCTCCGCGTCGATAGATCCGTTTGCGGCCCAGGGAAGAATTTATCGGCGGCCGATTCGACCTGATGGAGACCTGGTGGCAGTCGAGGAGGGGATGCCGCCGTGGACCGCGGGCGGAGTTGACACCGGTTGCATCGTTACCAACGGCGCGATGATTGCAGTTGCTGATCGAGGCGGCAACTTGTACGTGTCCATTGAGTTCGGACGGGCCTGGTCATGCAGGAGCAGCGGACTGCCGGCCCCGAGTGGGGTTCTCATCTGTTAACCGCTTGCTTGCTACTGCGCGGACCTGGACCACGGGGGCACAATGCCGTTCATGCGCGCGTAGGCGATCAGTTGCCCCATGTGCTCGTTGGCGTGCACGATGATGCGCAGGTACATGCCATCGACGGTTGCGGTTTTGTTGTAGATGGTCACCTTGCGTTCGAAATCAGCGGGCTTTAAGTGGGCGCGCGCCGCTGGCACGGCAGCCAGGGAACGCTTTAACCAGTCGATGACGTCGGCTTTCGCAGTCACGGTCTTTTCCTCGTCGCCGGTCACGTTCGGCTCCCTGGCGCCGGTGACGCTTAGTAAGTAGAAATTGGCGATGGCGATGTGCATGTAGACTTCGCTGATTGAGCGCACGCCCGGCGCTGGACGCCAGGAGTACTTCTCTGCCGGGGTTGCTTCGGCTAACGCGATCAGTTGACGGGAAACGTGACTCCATTCGCCGTCGTAGCCTTCCCATAAACCTTCGTTTTGTGCGTGTACGGTCGCGGAGGTGAGCAGTATGAACAACAGAAGCTTTTTCATGATGTTCCCTTGTGGTTCCCGATGATGCGAGCTTACTGATGTTAGAGCGGAGTGCACAAGAAAGTCTGCTCCCTCAGCGGCTAAAGCCGCCGGTACTCGACCGGGTATGTACGGGCTGAAGCCCGTACCCTTCAAAAAGTGAACGGTTCGAAGGCCCTATAAAGGTAGGGACGTTACGGTCCGTTGCTGCGGTCAATGGAAATGGAAACCGCAGGTCCCTCCACTGCGCTTCGCTCCGGTCGGGATGACAAGGTAAGAGGGGCGGCGCAAGTTGGAGTTGTTGCTGGATGAGACTACTGCAGTCCCTCCACTGCGCTTCGCTCCGGTCGGGATGACAAGGTAAGAGGGGCGGCGCAAGTTGGAGTTGTTGCTGGATGAGACTACTGCAGTCCCTCCACTG
>Ga0302324_100000452_pt1 | contig 111206 bp, 92 predicted proteins | sample Palsa_T0_1_FD_201949 | JGI IMG/M metagenome (GOLD analysis project Ga0302324, IMG submission 201949) | Peat permafrost microbial communities from Stordalen Mire near Abisko, Sweden - Palsa_T0_1 | ecosystem: Environmental > Terrestrial > Soil > Palsa > Peat permafrost | place: Sweden: Abisko... | reverse complement strand
CGAACCAATCCTACTTGCAGCAAGAGCAGGTGAATCTGCAAACCCAGGAGACCACCCTGGTGGGCGCCGACATGGCCGCAGCGGCGACAGGTCTGTCTCATGCGCAGACCCAGCAGAGTGCGACCCTGGCGGCCCTCGCCCAAATTATTCCCCAGAGCTTGCTGAACTACCTCAAGTAGCCGTGAAATCGCCCTAAGTGGTGGGCGATCCATATTACGGGGATGTCGACCCGGCCTTCATAGATAGAGACGGAGCACATCCCTGCTCTGTCTTGTTTCGCCTATCTTCCTGCCTACCCTCCGGTCCGTGGCCGACGCCGCGCCCGACGGCCGCTTCTCATGCCCCCCGTAAGTCCCTCGGAGTTTGCGGCCTCTCTTAAATAGCCATTATTGGCTTCGCCCTTGAGGCAGGCTTATACCACCTCAGTGGGGTTGCTCAAAATTGGCCGAACTGAAATAATTCGTCGGCCCTGGGGTGACGAGCGCCACAGTTTGTAAGGGTATAGGTATATATAATGATACGAAGACTTGGCGTGATACTTGGTTGGAGTCGTACTTCTTCTTGGCACACTGACCACTGATCATTAGATTGACAGCACCGACGGGCTAGATTTGGCACGATGGGTGTTCCTGTTGAGAAGCTTCTTTCAAGGGAAATTCCGCTTCATCCGATCCGCAGTCATCTGCGTTGAGCTCTCGTTTATCTTGCTGTTCTTCTCGCACTCCATATTCGGGCAGGATGCCAAAGAGCCCAAGCGGGTTCTTATCCTTTATTCCTTCGACAAGGAGGAAGGTATTTACTCCGGGTTTGATGAATCTCTGCATGTCCGATTGAGGGCGCAGCTGCCCGATCGAGTGGAGTTCTACAGCGAGTATCTGGATCTGGTGCGGTTTCCAGATCCTGAACACCGTGACAACCTGGTCAAATTGCTGCAACTGCGCCTTGCCGGGAAAAAATTGGATCTGATCATTCCGGTGTCTTATTCAGCTCTGGACTTTCTTCTGAGCACGGGAAAGGATCTTTTTCCCGGAACGCCGATTGTTTCGCTCTTCAATGATCGGAGGCTTGGCGACGTAAGAAAAAGGATGCAACAACATCCCTTGCTTACCGGCGTCGAGGGCAAAGATGAGCCAGCGGAGACAGTCGAACTGGCCCTACGGCTGCAGCCTGATACGAGTAACGTAGCGGTTATTGTAGGAGACTCCCCGCTGGAAAGATTTTGGCTGGGGCAACTGCAGGCCGATCTTGCCGCTTACGAAAAAAGAGTCACGTTTACCTACCTGACCGATCTGCCAATGGACGTGCTCCTAAAGCACGTCGCAGATCTGCCGCCTCATACCATCATTCTTTACTCCTTTTACTTTCAAGACGCTGCTGGTCAGTTTTTCCTTCCGGAAGAAGCGCTCAATTCCATTGTGAAAGCAAGTCACGTACCCGTCTATGGAACTTATCTGCCGTATGTGGGACATGGGGTCGTCGGCGGGCGCATGGAGGACCCCAAAGAAATAGGTGTAGAGACTGCCGATTTGGCGCTGCGTGTCCTCAACGGCGAGAAAGCGTCGGACATTCCGCTGTCGGTCGATTCGTCGAATCGCGACACTGTCGACTGGCGGCAATTGAGGCGTTGGGGAATCAGCGAGCGCCGATTGCCGCCGGGCAGCATCGAGTTGTTCAAAGAACCCTCGATCTGGGACCGCTATCGACCTTACATTATCGGATTGATACTCCTGCTGTTCTTCCAGGCATTGCTCATCCTCGGCCTGTTGCTGCAGCGCGGCCGTCGCCACGTGGCGGAGAAGCGGCTGCTGAGCGAGAAGGCATTTTCGGATGCCGTGATCGAGAGCCTCCCGGGTGTATTCACCATGTTGGACGAGACCTCGAGGACTATACGCTGGAATAAGAACACAGAGAGGTTTGCCCGTAATCGTCCATCCCGTGAGCGACTGGTCAATGTTGCCGAAAAATACAAAGACCTTGCACGGCGCACGATTCGCGAGGTTTTTGAAAAAGGATATGCCCAGACCGAACTCGAGATGTTGGGGAAGGACGACACCACGGCGTACTTTCAATTCAACGCACAGCGTGTGGAACTCGGAGGCAAGAGGTACGCGATCGGAGTGGGAATCGATGTTTCCGACCGCAAGCGAGCGGAGGATGAACTTCGCCTCAGTGAGGCCCGGTTTTCCAGTGCTTTCGAGTACGCGCCAATCGGCATCACCCTGGTTGCACCTGACGGGCGCTTCATCAAGGTAAATCGTGCTCTCTGCGAATTGCTCGGCTACACGCCCGAGGAATTGCAAGCCAAGACATTCCAGGAGATAACACATCCGGACGATCTGCAAGCCGATCTGAACTATGTGCGCCAGATGCTGACTGGCGAAATCCTGTCCTATCAGATGGAGAAGCGCTATTTCACAAAATCTGGGCGCATGGTATGGATCTGGTTGAGTGTTTCTTTGGTTCGCGACAGCGAAGATCAGCCACTCTACTTCATCTCTCAGATTCAGGACATTACCGAGCGCAAACGCTCCGAAGAAGAACTGAAACTCGCGGAAGAGCGGTTTGCTAAGGCGTTTCGGAGTAATCCCCAGGGGTTCGTCATTAGTACCATGCGGGAGGGCCGCTACCTGGAGGTGAATGACGCATTCCTCCGCATGCTGGGGTATGAGCGCGAGGATCTCATCGGTAAGACAACCCTGGAGTTGGGCATCTGGGAGGACGCAGAGGAACGTTCCGCCTTCATTCAAAAGCTTCTCGCTGTCGGATCAGTCAAAGAAGAGGATACTAAGTTTCGGGCCAGGGATGGGAGGATTCGACAAGTCCGGCTCTCGGCCGAAATCGTTCAGCTGCAGAACGAACTCTGCATCTTAGGCCTCTCTCGGGACGTCACGGAGCAGAACCTTCTGGAAGCACAGTATCGTCAAGCTCAGAAAATGGAGGCCGTGGGAAGGCTGGCAGCCGGTGTTGCCCACGACTTTAACAATCTTCTGGGGGTCATCATCGGGTATAGCGAACTTCTTATCTCAGGACTTCCGACGGATTCCGCGTCGCACAGACGGCTTGAAGCGATCAAACAAGCTGGGCAACGTGCGGCAGCATTGACCACGCAATTGCTTGCTTTCAGTCGCAAGCAAACACCGCAGGCCCGCGTAGTGAATCTGAATTCCGTGGTGAAAGAAACTGAAAAGCTGCTGCGTCCAATGCTCGGGGAAGACATCGAGCGCGCGCTTGTTCTCGATCCCGAGATTGGACAGGTCAAAGTTGATGCCGGGCAGATTGTTCAAGTCCTAATGAACCTGGCAGTCAATGCCCGCGATGCGATGTCCCAGGGCGGCAAGCTGATCATCGAGACGGCCAATGCAGAGGTCGATGAGGGAACTATAGGGGAGGAAATTCCCGTGCGCCCGGGCCGCTATGTGATCTTGAAAGTCCGAGACACTGGCACCGGAATGGATGAGGAAACCAAGGCCCGCATCTTCGAACCGTTTTACACCACCAAGACGGCTGAGAAGGGCACTGGCCTTGGGCTGGCCACGGTTTATGCCATCGTGGAGCAAGCTGGCGGTAGCATTCTGGTCGATACTGGCCTGGGGAACGGAACGACCTTCACAATCTACCTGCCTCGAGTCGATGAAGTGGCAGAGGTGCTCGCCGCACAGACTGCGCCAACCAAGCCGGAGCGGTCATCCGGAACCATTCTCTTGGTCGAGGATGAACTGGGACTGCGCAGCGTTATTGATGAGAGTTTGCGGCAGGAAGGTTACACAGTCTTGCTGGCTGAGAATGGGATGGATGCGCTTGATGTTGCCGCTAAGTACCAGGAACCAATCCAATTATTGATCACGGACGTGATCATGCCTTCCGTGAGTGGTCCGCAGTTGGCCCAGTCTTTGAAGGCTCTGCGGCCGGAGACGCGTGTGCTCTACATATCCGGATATACGGCGGATAAGTTCGCTGATTATCCGGAATTGGATCCTGAGTTGGCGCTGCTGCAAAAACCGTTCAAGTTGGTTGATCTTGGGCAGAAGGTTCGTGACGTCCTGAACGGCACCGAAGTGTCCGCGAAGCAAACCGTGACCCGCTCGTAAGCTCCGGCAATGCTCGGAGCTAGGCCGACCAGTTCTTGGAAATGAAGTCGCCACTGCCGGCAGCTGCGGCCATGGCCACCGGCTGCTCCGCTGTGGGGATGGACGCCATAGGCTCAGTCGAATGGTGTGTCGGACCTAAGTTGGGCTGATCAACCTGTTGCCACGCCTGGCGAACATCAAGCACAAGCTCAATTTGCTTCTTGAGGATTTCCGGACTGCTTTTCAGCTGTGCTTCGAAGATCTTTGAACGTAGAGCGGAATAGAACGCGGAGAAATGTTTTGCCGCCTCCCCGCCATTTTCATGGTCGAGCGATCCATCGAGCTGCTGTAGCACAAGCAGCGAGTGCTTGATTTCCTCGCTCCGCCTCTCGATATCCCGGTCGGCGAAGGCAGCAATCGCCTGCTCCATATCATGGATGAGAAGATCGTAGAGAATGATGACGAGTCCGACCGCAGTCGCGTTTTGCGCCGCAGCCCTGAGGTACATGCGTTCCGTTTGGCTTTTTTTCATGATGAGCTGCTTGTGGTCGTTGGATTGCCGAGTTCGGCGTTGATTTGCGCCTCTTCTTCTGGTATTTGCTGCAGTGTTATATCGGCCTGGTTGTATTCGGCCGTGAGCAGCGTCTGCTGAGTACTAAGGTAACTCTGGAAATTATTGATCTGATCCTGCAAGTCCGAGTTTTCGCTGCTGATGCTTTGCAAATCGATCGTGAAAGCCCCGGTGGCTGGGTCGGTGAGCGTGTTCAACTGGTTGTTGAGGAACGACGCGAAGCCGTTCGAAGATGTTCCTTGCATGAAAGTCTGCACGGCAGCGAAATTATTTTGTACGGCATTATCCAGCGTGGCACTGTCCAAACTCAGCGTGCCATCCGTGTTCATGGTGATTCCGAGGTCGGCCAGAGTCGAAACTCCGGTGCCCCCGTTGGTATAGCCTGCGATGGACAATAAGCTGTCTTGCAATATCTGCACGCTGCTGTCACCGGCCAGTGGGCCTTCCTGATTGTTCGCGTTTACCGTGTACTGAGTGTTTACGTCGCCAATGGCGGTGTTATAAGCGCTCACAAAGTTGGTAAGGGCTTGCGAAACCTGGTCAGTATCAGGCGCGATGCTCACCGTAACCTGTCCTCCCGGAGCGGCGCCCACGAGATTCAAAGTCAAACCACTGACTGCCCCGGTTACCGTATTCGACGCACTGTCGATCGGAATTCCGTCGACTGTAAGGGATGCGTCCTGTCCTGTCGACACTTGGGTGAACCCTAGGCCGGTGGCGCCACTGATGGTGAAACCGTTGGCGGCGCCGGTGGTGTTGCTCACGATCGCCAGGCGCGATCCACTCGAATCGTTGATCACAGTGGCGGTCACGCCAAGATTCTGTGTGTTGATGTAACTGGCGAGATCGTCGAGCGTGTTTACACCGCTGCCAATCTGGATCTGTGTCGCCGGGCCCGTGCCCACCTGCAAAGTAAAGCTGCCGGGCGTCAGGTCGGTGCTGCTGCTGGCCACGGAATCGGAATATGCCGATGCGGCCGAAGCGATATTGTTGACGACTACCACGTGAGTTCCAGAGACCGTGCCGGAAGCGGCGGATGCCTGTACAACGTCTGTATCCGAAGACGTGGCGGTCATCGAGGCCAGCGCACCCAAAGGATCCGACAGTGCGGTCAAGCTGGTTTGCAGTGAGTCGACGTCCGTCTGTATCCCGTCAAGGTCGGAGGACTGTGTGTCCAAAGCCTGCTGTTGCGATTCCCATTGCAGCTCTGGAGTTTCGAGCGCAGACATTTCCGCGGCGACTGCGGAAGTAACATTAATTCCAGAAGAGGATGACCCCAGCGCGGACAACAGCGAACTCAGATTTACACCGGAGACAGAACTCATAAATGTGAATACCCCCTTCCACCGAACGACGAACGACGAACTGAAAAATAAAAACTGGAATGGTGGGACCCGTCGGTCCCACCATTCCCTTAGCTTACGTCAGCTTAGCCTTGGAGCAGTTTCAGCACGCCCTGCTGCATCTGTTCCGACTGTTGCAGCGCAGCGATACCGGTCTGCTGCAGGATGGTGTACTTCGAGAGATTTGCAGTGGTCGTCCCGATGTCCGCATCCATGATTCCGCTCTCGGCGTTCTGCACGTTGGTGATCTGGTTGTTCATGACGTTGGTAGCCGCCTGGAGCTGGTTGGAGCTGGCTCCGAGGTTGCCACGCAGCGCAGCGACAGCCGCGATCGCCGTATTGATGTCAGTCAGCGCGGTCCCGGCAGCAGCGGCGGTGGTCAATGCCGTGCCGTTCAGGGTCAAGCTGGTTGCGCTAACCGCAGCCATATTTACAGTGATGCTCGAGGTGCCAGCGCTGCTGGAATCGCTCATGAAAACCGTCAGTGTGCCGGACCCGAAAACCGCCTGGCCGTTGTACGTCGTGGCCGCACCGATCGTGTTGATTTCGCTCTGGATCGACTGATACTCGTTGTCAAGAGCAGTGCGCTGCGAGTTGCTCACTGTGCCCGAAGCCGACTCGGTGGCCACGGTGACAGCCTGGTTCAACAGCGTGGTGATCTGCGACAGGGCGCCATCGGCGACCTGCAGCATGCCGACTCCGTCGGTGGCGTTCTGCACCGACTGGGTCAGAGCGGTTACGTTCGCTTCCAATCCGTTCGCAATGGCCAGGCCGGCCGGATCATCTGCGCCGGAGTTGATGCGTTGGCCGGTGGAAAGCTGCTGCAGAGTGCTGTTCAGGGACATCTGCGTCGAGTTCAACGAGTTCTCTGCTTGCAGTGAAGAAATGTTATTCAGGATGCTTAACATGGTGAATCTCCTTCATTCGAATTCCACCTGCGCCGAGGGTGCGGCCCGTTTCTAACGTCTCGAAGGTCGAGAACCGCCCATTTGAGCAGGAGGTTTGTTTTTGACCGGCTATCTATCGGCACATTGCTGGTTTATCTTAATCAGCCCGGTCACTCCAGTAACCAGCTTCGAGTTACTTGCAGCTGGAATCCGAACGATTTGTTCCTGATCTCTCATCTTTGTCTAATTCATGGCAGACGATCATGACTGCCGGTGTTGCTACAGAGACTGTTCAGTGCCTGGTCGCGCAGGGGCGAATTCGTCGTTAGTATCGAGTGTCCTTCGCGACGCTTCAGCGTGCGCCTGGCGCAACTCCGGCGATTCTGGAAAGAGTTGCAACCCCCGCGACAGAATGTCTTCCGCCTGACTCCATTGTTTGAGTTGAGCGCGGATGCTCGCTGCGCGCAAAAACAGCTTCGGATGCCCCATGATCCGGGTGAACCGTTCCGCGACTTCCGCTGCTTCTTCCAGCCTGCCGGCCATGATGCAGCCTTTCAAGAGTCGGTCGTTATTGGCGTGCACATCGGGGAGGGCCCTGGCCGCATGCCGTAACTTGGCTAGTCCGCTGCTTTTTTGTCCTAGCTTCACTTCCGTGAATCCCAATTTGCTTTCCAGTAAAGGATTGTCCCCGGACAACTTCAGCGCCCGCTGATAGGCCATTCGGGCTTGTTTGTATTGGCCCACACCGTACAGGGCGTCTCCTCTAAGGTCTTCGCGCAAAGCGACGCTGCTGCCTGTCCGCTTGTCCTGCTCCAATGCGTGCAAGGCCTCCGAGTATCGTTCCAGTTGGAGAAAGGCCATTCCCGTGAATAGCCAGGGCTCAGGTGCGGTTGGGTTCAGCGTCAAGGCGCGCTCAAAGCAGCGCAGAGCTTCTTCGGTGCGGTTGAAGCACTCAAATTCGTGAAGACCAAGCTGGGTCCAGGCTACGCAATCGTCGGGCTTTTCCTCGGCTTTAGAGCGCAGCAGATCGAGATAGAAGGCACTCTTCGTTTCTCTGGCTTCCTGGTCGACAAGCTGTCCGAAGTGGTGGATGAAGAAATTCGCGATCGGGAGCTTCAGGCCCAACGCCTTGATCTGGTCCTCGACTAACTCATGGATCCGGCCAGCGAAGTAAATTCCAGGATGCTTGCGGAACAATCGGCAGTTTTCGTGGGCGATGTAAGACGGAGCCTTCTTGGCCCGTTCATGCCGGTAGTCGTTGGGCACGCCGACGCGGTCCCATCCGCGATTGAACCGGCTCAACATGTAGTTGCGAATGGGCGTGTTGTATCCGCCCACATCCGCGGCGCCGAGCAGCCCTGGGATATTTCGTTTCGCATCGCGGTCCAATTCCTCGTCCGCATCGAGCACCAGTACCCAGTCCGTAGTCATGGGCGCGAGCGCCGCATTGCGGGCCTTGGCGAAATGGTTTTCCCAGGGGAATGAAATGATGGTGGCGCCGAATTCACGCGCGATGTCGCAGGTGTTATCAGTGCAGCCTGTATCCGCGATCACAATCTGACTCACAACCTTGTGAGCGCTCTCGAGGCACGGTCGAATCGTGTCGGCCGCGTTCTTCACGATCATCGAGAGTCCCACTGTTGGCATGCGCGGCCTCGCAAAACATTAGAGCTTGATTTGAAGAATGCATCCCTCGGGATGCCTTTGGTGGAGGTGATTGCATGTGTAGTACCAGAACTGGCGAAGAGCCTTGTGCCTGTGTCTGGTGGATTCTCAAGAATCTCCAGCGATGATGCGGAACATCTTCAGCCGGCAGCTTGTCCGGACGGTTCGCGAGTTAGGCCAAGATGAGGCGACCGAATTGCATAAGCAAGGGCCAGCGGCCCGCGGCGGCTGGCGGTGAGGTTGTCGCCCTGCGGAGTGAAGCCCTGTTGGGCACGTCAGATTAACGCAGGAAGGGAATGCAGGAAAATAGATGAGCAGATTTCATATCACCCTGGTCCGGCCGGACGGATACCTCCATACCGAAGCCTTCCGTGAGGTTGCAGAGACCCTTAAATGGGGGCTACAAAGCCTCGGTCACACCGCGCACATCCAGGAAAATGCGGTCGATGCGATGGCGACCAATATCTTGCTGGGAGCTCATCTGCTTACGCCCGACGAAGCCTTGATCGTTCCTCGCGGCTCCATTGTGTACAACCTGGAGCAACTCGGTGGACCGAGCCTGCCCAAACATTTTTACGAACTTGGCATTCGGCAGCAGGTGTGGGATTACAGCCTGAACAACCTGAAAACCTGGGAGGTCCTCAGGTGTACGCGTCCCCCGATCCACGTTCCCCTCGGATATGTACCGGAACTAAGCCGCATCCCGGCCTCGAAAGTTCAGGACATCGACGTGCTTTTCTACGGCTCGTTGAATGACCGCCGAAGCCGCATCCTGCAAGAATTAAAGGATAGCGGAATTAAGGTTCACGCCGCTTTTGGGGTATACGGCAAAGAGCGCGACGCACTCATCGCTCGGTCCAAGATTGTCCTGAACGTTCACTTTTATGGCGCAAAGATTTTCGAAAGCGTCCGCGTGTCTCACCTGCTAGCGAACTCGAAGGCTGTAGTGAGCGAATGTTCGGCCGAGACAGAGATCGAATCAGGTCTGGCGGATGCTGTCCTGGGTCTCCCGTATGACTCGCTGGTCGACGGTTGCCTATCTCTTCTGCGGGACGAAAAGAAACGTCATCAGCTGGAAACTCGGGGCTTCCAATGGTTCTCTCAGCGAAAGGAATCCGAAATCTTGAGCAAAGCACTGCAGGAAACCGGACCAGCTGCCTGTATGTTTGGCGCTGAATTCCCCAAGAAACTGAACATGGGCAGCGGAAAAGACTGGCGCGAGGATCACTTCAACGTGGATGTTGATTCGTACTGGCAACCAGATACCGTACTGGACTTCAACCACCCTCTACCCATCGGGAAGCCGCTCGAAACCGACCGTTTCGGCACGATCATGCTGGAAAATAACTCGTTCGACGAGATCATCTCCAACGATTGCCTGGAGCATATTCCCAGTCTGATGACCGCGATGACTTCATGCTTGAATCTGCTCAAGGTTGGCGGTCTGTTTCGCATCAGCGTGCCCTATGACCTTTCCTGGGGCGCCTGGCAGGATCCCACGCACGTGCGCGCATTCAACGAGCGTAGCTGGCTTTATTACACCGACTGGTTCTGGTACATGGGCTGGACGGAAGCACGTTTCGATCTCGCACAGTTCGACTTAAAACTGAGCGCAGTCGGCGAAGCGCTTCAGAAAAAGCAAGTAAAGGGCGAGGACCTCGTCCGCTACCCTCGGGCCGTTGATCATATGGCCGTGGTGTTGCGCAAAAGGCTGTTGACAGAGGCCGAGAAGCAGCAAGTGGAAGTCTATATGAAGCGTCCGAATCGCCGGGCTGCAGCTGCAGGTCACGGCGGAGGGGCGGAGAAGAAATAGATTGTTCACCTTGCGGGATGCCCCGGCGAGTGCCGGGGTAAACATAGGCAGGTTAGTTTTTGGTTAGAACGAAACGAATCTATTCGCTATCCAGTACAGAGTTACGGGCGCCGAATTACTTCGGTACAGAGTCGAAGCGCCCCCCACTCCAGAAGAATCCCACAATTGCCGATTAGTGGGCGGGTCCCGGCGGTCTGTCCGGCCCTCAGACCTAACAGAGGAATGTCGTGATTCGACTTACGCGTTTGAACAGTCAACCGATCACCGTGAACTCTGATCTGATCAAGTGTGTCGAAAGCAATCCCGACACCGTGATCACGCTGGTGAGCGGGGACAAGATTCTAGTCCATGAGACGACGGATGAGGTCATAGCCCGCGTTATCGAGTTCCGGCGCGCTGTAATCGCCGGATTGCCGATCGGCGCTGGTGCCGGAGCCGCAATGGGGGTCACGAGCCGTACATCGCTGGAGCACATGATCAACCCGCCTGCAGAAGGAAGATCTCGTGGATAAGAGCACGATTGTTGGAATATTCCTTGCAGTCGGAGGAATTTTGGCGGGTTTACTGCTGGAGGGAGGAAAGATCGCCCAGATCCTTCAGCCCACGGCCGCCATGATCGTGCTCGGTGGAACGATCGGTGCGGTGATGGTTCAATTTCCGCTCTCTACGGTGTTGCGCGCATTCAAAGGATTGTGGTGGGTCTTTTTTGACAAGGCTGAAGACCCGAAGCAGTTGGTTGCGACGCTGGTGGGTTTTGCGCTGCGTGCGCGCAAGAATGGAATCGTCTCGCTTGACGTTGAACTACAAGCCATTACGGATCCTTTTCTTAAAAAAGCATTGATGCTAGCAGTCGACGGCATCGAGCCGGACGAGTTGCGCAAGATGATGGAACTGGAACTCGACAATCAGGCAGAACATACGGAGAAAATCGCCCAGGTGTTCGAGTCGGCCGGCGGTTTCGCGCCCACCATCGGCATTATTGGAGCCGTGCTCGGTCTGATTCAGGTGATGCAGCATCTTTCGAACATCGACGAAGTAGGGAAGGGAATTGCCGTCGCATTCGTTGCGACCATCTACGGCGTGGGATCGGCCAACCTTCTCTTTTTACCTTCTTCCGGCAAGCTGAAGATCAAGGGACGTGAGGATCTAGTATTGCGCGAAATGACTCTGGAAGGAGTGGTCTCGATTCTGGAAGGCATGAATCCGCGCATTCTCGAGACGAAACTGCTGGGATATCTGGTCGATCAAGAGCAGCCGGAGCCACAACCCGCATGAGCCGCAGAAGGCAAAAGCACGCGCACGTGAATCATGAACGGTGGCTGGTTTCCTACGCCGATTTCATTACGCTGCTCTTTGCTTTTTTCGTCGTCCTTTACTCGACCTCCCAGATGGACAACAAGAAAGTCGTACAGGTTTCTGCCGCGATCCACGGCGCCTTTCAGCAGTTGGGTGCGTTCACCGGCAGCGCTCAGGGATCTCCCCTCAGCGTCGAAGCCGCCGCTCCCGGCCCGGTACAGCCCGGCCCGGTACAGCAGATTCTGGAGCCGGAGAAACTGGCCGGCGGTGCGGGCGGAGCGGGAGTCGACGTCGATAAGTTAAAGAAAGAACTGGAAGAGGCGCTAGGAGACCAGATCAAGCGGCACGAAATTGAAATGCGGGTGACGCCGGAAGGGCTCGTCGTCAGCCTTCGCGAAGTCGGATTCTTTGCCAGTGGAACCGCGGAACTGCTTCCGGATGGGCAAGCTCCCCTAGCCCGCATTGCGCACATTCTCAATGCCCAGGGATTTCAGATTCGCGTGGAAGGGCATACCGATAACGTGCCGATCCACAAGAACGGATTCAAGTCGAATTGGGAGCTCTCCACCGCACGCGCTACCGAAGTGGTCGCATTGCTCATAGAACGGTATGGCTTCGATCCGACGCAGGTTTCAGCTGCAGGTTACTCCCAGTATCGACCACTCGGGAGCAACGAGACCGAAGCGGGGCGAAGAACCAACCGTCGTGTCGATCTGGTCGTCGTTTCCCATACCAGTCCGCATAAAGATCTTACGGAACAAGCTGCTGTTCCGGCGCGGAGGGAGAACTAGACCGCCATGTTTTCAATTATTGGCATTCTGATTGTCATTGCCGCCATCATGGGCGGCTACCTGATGGAGCATGGAAACGTAAAAGTCCTGCTTCAGCCGGCCGAACTCCTCATCATCGGAGGAGCCGCGATGGGCACGGTGTTGATCGCGAATCCGCTCCACATTCTCAAGAAAATCATATCCGGCGTAGTGGGCGTGTTTGGGGGATCCAAATTCACCAAGAAGCGATACATCGAGTCTTTGAAGATGATGTACGAACTCTTCAACAAGGCGCGCAAGGAAGGGTTAATGGGCCTGGAGGCCGACGTGGATGAGCCATCCAAGAGCGCGGTCTTTTCCAAGCATCCGCAATTCTTGAAAGATCACCACGTGCGCGATTTCGTTTGCGACACGCTTCGCATGGCCGTTACCGGCTCGGAACCATTCGATCTGGACCAACTGCTGGATCTTGATATGGAAGTCCATCACCACGATGCCGGCCAGCCCATTGCCGCTCTAAGCAGCATGGCGGACTCGCTCCCCGGCTTGGGCATTGTGGCTGCTGTTCTGGGCGTGGTCATCACCATGGGCGCCTTGGGAGGGCCCCCGGAAGAGATTGGGCGGAAGGTTGCCGCAGCTCTCGTGGGTACATTTCTTGGCATTCTGCTTTGCTACGGGTTTGTGGGCCCACTCGCGGCGAATATGGCCAAGACCGCCGAGGATGAGAGGGCATACCTCTACGTTCTTCGTGTGGTGATGATTACTTTCCTGAAAGGGACTGCACCGATCATGGCCGTGGAGGCCGCCCGCCGCGCCATTCCGGGACATGTCCGTCCGTCCTTCCAGGAAGTCGAAAAAGCGTGCCGCGGCACCGGCGGAGACGCAGCGGCTGCGGCATCAGCTTAGCCCACGGGAATTGACATGGCAACCCGTCCCATCATCGTTATCAAGAAGAAGGTCAACCATGGCGGACACCATGGAGGCGCCTGGAAGGTTGCCTATGCCGACTTTGTGACCGCGATGATGGCATTGTTCATCGTGCTCTGGTTGATGAATTCCAGCAAGCAGGTGCAAGAGGCGATTGGAGGCTATTTCAAAGATCCATCCGGAAATTCAAAGAAGGTCGGTACGGACAAGCGCGGCTCGGGCGAGAACTTCATGCTGAAGAAAGAAGACATGCCCAAGCTGAAGGAGCAATTGCAAAAAGCTGTCCAAAAACTCGACGACTTCGACAAACTGAAAAATCAGATCCAGATGACGGTTACCGGAGAAGGTTTGCGGATTGAACTGCTCGAGTCCGCCTCCGGAACATTTTTCGGAAGCGGCAGCACCGTACCCAATCAGGATGGTAAAGAGTTACTGGTCTTGCTGGCCGCGGAGTTGGGGAAACTTCCCAACAAGCTTTCCATTGAGGGGCATACGGATTCCAAGCCTTACACGGGCGCGCGCGGCTACGGCAACTGGGAGCTGTCCGCCGACCGTGCCAACGCCGCCCGCCGCCTGATGCAGCAGAACGGCATTCGCGAGGATCAAGTTTCCCAGGTTCGAGGCTATGCTGACCAGCGCTTGCGCAATTCGAAGGATGCCCTGGATCCGTCGAACCGGCGCATCTCATTGATCGTCCAATATATAGAAACCGACACAGACCCGGACGAAAAGCCTGAGGCAGGAGAACCTGCGGCCACGAAGACTGACTCCAAAAAAGAGTAGCTCAAGGTCGGCGAATGTTCCCACAACCCCGGTCCACCCAATGGATCGGGATGATCCGTCTCTGTTCGATTTCAGTACACGGTGTTCGAATCGACCCCAGTGCCCACCTTCGGCCGATTTCCCTCGCGATTTCATAACTCACTCTAATTCATAGAGATACGTTAGATCGAGATTAAGGCATCCTAATTGCTTTGTAACGTATCGGATCGGCCCTCCCCCCTCCCCCCAAGGGTGCCGGTCTGCTGGTGTGGTTTCCTTTTTTTTGCGAAGTGTAGAAGCAATAACGTCACGATCTACGACGTTGCAGTGCAAAATTTCGCAGCCTCGACAAGCAGAGGTTGCCTTGCGATTGAGGACCGATGGAATACGAAATGTGTGAGACGAAACCTTCTGAACCAGTCAATCATCTGGCTCAGGTATTAATCGCTGAAGACGACATCCCGCTCGCGAACTTCCTGCAGCGTGGGCTCCAAACCGACAAATACGCCGTGGACCTGGTCCACGACGGCCAGACTGCCCTCGAGGCCGTCGGTAAGACCAACTACAACCTCCTTATTCTGGACCTGAATCTCCCCAAAGTGGATGGCATGGCCCTGTTGTCACAAATGCGGCCAACCATGCCCACTTTGCCAGTCTTGGTGCTCACCGGCCGAAACCGGCTGGAAGATCGAGTCACGGCATTAGATGGCGGGGCCGACGACTGCCTGATCAAGCCTTTCTCGTTCCACGAGTTAACCGCGAGGGTGCGCGCGCTGCTTCGGCGCAGTGGAAAAGCCTCGCGAGAGAAGGTGCAGGTTGCCGACCTGGTTCTTAATCGGTCGGAATTTCGGGTCGAGCGGGCTGGACGAAGGATCGACCTGACCGCGAAGGAGTTCGCGCTTCTGGAGTACTTGATGATGAACGCCCGCAAGCCGGTCAACCGGCCAATGATCATGGAAAACGTATGGAAGGAGCCCTACGATGCCAAGACCAATCTCATTGACGTCTACGTCAAGTACGTTCGCGACAAAGTAGACGCTGGGGATTGCACCAAATTGATCCGCACCGTTCGCGGCGTAGGATACGTTCTCTCCGATAACTAGAAAGGGATACTCAATGTCATCTCATGCCAGAGCTTCCGAGGGAAATGTGTCGGTGAAGAAATCGATCTCAGACCCCATGTCCCGCGGGTTACATCAGGCCACTCAACCACTCAGCGTACTTCAGGGGACGCTTGAGCTTGCGCTCCTGAGCGCGAGCACGGTGGATGATTTCAAACAGGCTATCGAGCGATCGTTACAGGAACTGCAACGAGTGACTGACTCCTTCGAGCATCTCCGCATTCTGGCTCAATTGCAAAAGCCTGCCTCGGACATTACTACGTTCACAGCGTCGTCCATGGTGAGGGAGGTTCTGGCCAGTTTCCGGGCGCATTCTGCCTCTGCGAAAGTCGAATTTGTTTTTCAGCCGACCTTGGATGACAGGAATGGCTCCGGCCAAGACCGCGTCAAGTTGTCCCACAACCGAGTTTCATCAGCCTTGAAGATGGCGCTATCAGATCTTTTACAGCCTCTCATGCGAGGGAGCAGGTTGCTAGTTTCGATTGAATCAGAAGCCAACAGCGTGCTGATTCGAGTGGAGGCTGTCAATCACGGTTATTACGGGTCGCAGCTTACCGAAACACAATCCAGTCATATGACGCCGCGCCAGGAACTAGCGCAGGAAATGACTGCCATTGCCGGCGGGGAACTCATGTTCAATCCCCATTTCTCTGGGGTGCAGATGCGGCTGCCTAAAGTGCTCTTGGGCGACGGGTGTAGCGAAGTGAAAAAATCAGGCGAGGTTAGCTCATGTCTAGCGTAGTGATAGGTCAATCTTTCTCTTCGCAAGGCCCGATCATTCCGGCGACGGTAGGGGTTTTGCTCGTAAGCTCGAACGACGATCTCCGACGCGAACTTTCTTCCCGGCTTCAATCTGGCCGTTGGGAGATCCAAGAAGTCACGAGTGGTGCTTCGGCGCTCGAGAGGATTCACACGGGAGCTATTTCTCTGGTCCTGCTCGACCCCGCCCTCCCTGATCTGAAGGTTGAAGAGTTTCGCGAGATTCTGGAGTCACACTACCCCGGAGTTGAAATCATCCCGGTTAATTCGCACACTGGGCAGCCCATCCTCGCGGCTCCCACTCCCGATTCGCCGTGTTTCCATCTGGTCCGGGAGGTCGAGCGCGACGGTCCCCTCAGCATGGAGAGGAGACACTCCTCATCTACGGCCACAGCCAATCGAAGGTCGGATGATGACGGACTACCCGGCTTTGTTGGCTCCGCTCCCTCCGTACAGCGACTTTGCGGGATGGTTCGGCTGGTCGCGCAACGGGACACGAGTGTGTTGATCACGGGTGAGAGTGGTACGGGTAAGGATGTGGTTGCCAATGCCCTCCACCAACTCAGCCTGCGGCGGCAGAAGCCATTTGTGGTTATCAACTGCGCTGCCATCCCTGAGGCTCTGCTCGAAGCCGAGCTGTTCGGGTTTGTCAAAGGAGCTTTCACCGGGGCGGTACAGTCCCGCGTCGGCCGCATCCACGCCGCTCAAGGCGGAACCTTATTCCTAGATGAGATTGGTGATCTGCCCCTAGGCCTGCAATCAAAATTGCTACGGTTCGTCGAGCAGGGAGAAGTGCAGCGGCTCGGAAGCACCGATACATTTCGAGTAGATGTTCGAGTGGTTGCTGCCACGAACGCGAAGCTGCGAAGACTTGTCCAGGAGCGCGCTTTCCGGGAAGACCTGTTCTATCGCCTGTCTGTGTTCGCGATCGAGTTGCCGCCGTTGCGTGATCGCATGAGCGACCTCGGCTCTTTGACTCAGGCCTTCTTGACGAAATTGTGCCCGCGCAATGTTGTCCTGACTCCGGAAGCAGACGCGATTCTGCGCCAGCACACCTGGCCGGGTAACGTCCGCGAGCTGCGGAACGTGATTGAGCGGGCCAGCATCCTCATGGGGGCAGAACGCGAGATCAAGGCCGAGCACATCGTTATCTAAAAAATCCTTCGACGAATCTCGAACCGCACCAATTTGTGCTGTGCGGCACAGAGCTTTCAATATGACCTGCTAATAGCTTTGACCCTATGGAATTAGAACGACCATCAACCAACAGTGAGACTGTTGAAATACTACTCCTGGAAAAAAGTCAGGAGGACGCTGCGCTGTGTCTTCGTAAGCTGCAAGACCTTTCGGGCATTCATATCCACGCGGATGTGGCGTCCATGCCGATTGACTTCGTACGCCTCTTCGAGATGCGCGCTTACGACTTGGTGTTGGCAGCCTCTTGTTCCGAATGGAGCGCGCTGAGCACGTTGCAGTTGATGGAATCGAGGGGGCGCCGGATTCCCCTGATCGTGATTGCCGACGGAGTGGGGGACAAATTCGCCTCGGAGTGCATCCGGGCGGGAGCTTCCGATTATGTCCTGAAGCAGGATCTTGACCGGCTTCAGGTTGTGCTCTGGAGGGTGATTACTGAACAAAGACTCCGCCAGGATCGTGACCGGGCCGAGAGGGAACTGCGCGAGTCCGAAGAGCAATACCGGCTCCTGTTTCTGGCCAATCCCAATCCCATGTGGGTCTGCGACATCGGAGATCTGTGCTTCCTGGCGGTGAACGACGCAGCGGTCAGCCACTATGGATACTCGCGCGATGAGTTCCTCTCCATGACAGTGGCCGATGTTCACCCGGAGGAGATCCCCTTCATCGAAGGGCAAGGCTCGACACCCGATGGCCCGGGCGCTACCTCATCCCGCGAGGTCTGGAAGCACGTCAAGAAGGACGGTTCCACGATCGACGTCGAGATCAGTTCGCAAGCCATCCTGTTTCGAGGACGGCGTGCGCTCCTGGTCCTGGCGCATGACATCACTGCCGTACGGACTGCCGAAGCTGCACTTCGTGAAAGCCGCGAACAGCTGCAGTTGTTGCTCGATTCCAGTGCGGAGGCCATCTTTGGACTGGATTTGAACGGTGCTTGCACATTTTGCAATGCCGCCGCGATTGGCATGCTCGGCTATGATTCTGCCGAAGCGCTCCTGGGTCAAAATATGCACTCCAAGATTCATTCCAAGCGTGCAGACGGCAGCCCGTATCCGGAACAGGAGTGTCCGATTTACCAGACGCTTCGTAGCGGAACGCCTGCCCACTCCGACGACGAAGTGTTTTGGGGAGTCGATGGAATCAGCTTTCCGGTCGAATATTGGTCCCACCCCATCGTACGGGATGAGGTTGTAGAGGGATCGGTCGTCACTTTTTTTGATATCACTCAAAAGAGGAAGGCGGAAGAGGCTCTTCGTCGCACTGAAGAGCAATACCACTCAATCATCGAGGGAGCGCCTTACGGCATCTATCGAGCAGATTCGAACGGCAAACTGCTCATGGTCAATCCCGCTCTGGTGGCGATGCTGGGGTATAAATCCGACTCTGAACTTCTGCAGTTGGAGGATTGTGATGCGATGTACTGCCATCCCAGTGATCGCGTTTGCCGACCAGAACGGTATCCCTCCGGACACGACACAGTGGTTAGCGAAGGAGCGCTGAAGCGTAAAGATGGGGCGCAGCTGACGGTAAGATTAAGCGGACGGCGAATCCGCTGCGAGGATGAAAAGACTACCGGGTACGAAGTATTTATTGAAGACATCACCGAACAACGTCACCTCGAACGGCAACTGCTGCAAGCTCAGAAAATGGAAGCCGTCGGGCAACTGGCAGGAGGAGTCGCGCACGACTTCAACAACCTGCTGATGGTCATGAATGGGTTCGCGCAGCTCATTGCGGATTCCGCCAACGATCCGGTCAAGATCACTCACTATGCGAGTCAGATAACCGAGGCTGGAACGAAAGCTGCGTCCGTCACCAAGCAACTGTTGGCGTTCAGTCGTAGTCAGGTGCAGGATCTGAAAGTGCTGGACCTGAACAAGCTCGTGTCAGATCTATGCGGGATGTTGCCTCGCTTCCTTGGAGAAAATATAGAAATGTGTTTTTCTCTCTCCCATGAGCCTAAATTGATCCGCGCGGACCAGGCTCAGATTGAGCAAGTGATCATGAACCTTGTGTTAAACGCTCGGGATGCCATGCCTAAGGGCGGCCGAGTGACAATCGGTGCAGATCGTGTTCGTTTGGACGGATCCTACTTCAGTTCGCGCGACGTGCAAACGGCGAGGCCAGGCTACTACGTCATGCTCTCCGTTACTGACACGGGATGCGGCATGGACGATGTGACCCTGGGACGGGTCTTTGAGCCCTTTTTCACAACCAAAGAGCGCGGTAAAGGAACCGGCCTTGGTCTGGCCACGGTGTACGGTATTGTGAAGCAGAGTGGCGGATTCGTGTGGGTTTATAGCGAACTGGGCCAAGGCACCGCCTTTAAAGTGTATCTGCCTGAAGCCGAGGGAAGGATTGCAGTCGCGTATAAACCGGTCACAATCGGCGAAGATCCTGCGGGATCGGAAACGATCCTCGTTGTTGAGGACGAGCAGGGAATTCGCGACGTGACCTGTAATTACTTGTCCACCAAAGGTTATCAGGTATTGCAGGCTTCCAATCCCGACGAAGCTCTGCGCATCTTCTCGGAAGCGAAGAGACCGATCCACCTCATGTTGACCGACATGATCATGCCGGGAGGCGATGGACCTGAGCTAGCCGCTGCGATACGACAAAGGGGCCTGCGGTTACCGGTCATCTTCATGTCAGGCTACGCGGATCGCCGGGTCGATGCAGACTCGTTAGGAAGCGACGGTATATTCCTGCAGAAGCCGTTCAGCCTCTCGACCTTGGCTCGGGCCGTCCGCAGTGCGCTGGAAGAATCTAGAGTAACGACCTCAGAGTAACGACCTCGGATTGATACCAGGATTACCGGTAGTGGTGCAGTTTGGCTTTTACACGACTGTGTCATCCTGAGCGTAGCCGTTTTTCAGGCGTAGCGAAGGATCTCCCGCTGAACCGGCCTAATGCGTAAGCCAAACTGCACCACTACCTGATTGCCAGGAACATTTGTCCCGCCTATCAAGCCGTCTAGATTCGTCGTTTTAGTTTCTCGAAACAAGTGAGTGCGCGACGGCGTGCATCGAAAGGGCGATTCTGTTTCGCACTCCCACTTTGCGCATCAGCTTTGCCACATGTGCCTTCACTGTGCGCTCTTCAATTCCCAAAGGATCGCCGATCTCCCGGTTGGAGCAGCCGGCTACCAGCAACTCCAGGACCTGCCTTTCGCGATTGGTGAGCCCACGGCGAGAAGGCTGAGAAGCGCGTTCCGAAGCCGCGTTATACCGCTCGACCAGCAATGACAATACTCTGCGAGGAGCCCAGACTGAGCCGCCGTGAACCGCGCGAAGGGCACGCCCAAACTCCATCGCCGGTGCCTCTTCCTCGACGCAGCCCTTCGCTCCGGAAACAATGGCGGCGTACATGGCCTCGTCGTTCATGCGGTTGCCAATCAAGACAATGGGCAGCTTGAGATCCCGAGCTCGCCATCCCGCCATAACGTCTAAGGCTTTCTTGCCGGCTTGGTTCCACAGTAATACAACGTCAATTTTGCTACCGTTTGTAATTTCGGATGGATCGATGCAATTCAGTTCAAGGTCTGGCTGCGAGTTCAGAAAGGTTCGCAAACCTACAAACCGAATGGGTTCGCCGTTCGCAACGGCGACGTGGATGAGGGGTCTCAGCCCTGTGGTGTTGTTCATAACTTTCCTTCTTCTGTGTATTTGCACTGCTTGGACTCGCCAGGGAGTTTCCGGACTCGAATATTTCTTGCTTGGCCCTGGGACTTCGTGATCGTTCGTACGGGCTCTCATGCAACACTAACCGGGGAAGCCGAAGTCACCCTTACTTGATTACTGCGAAGCAATCCATGTGCCAATCCTCCGCAGCGAGCGCAGTAACCAGGTCGAACTTACAATCGTAACCTCCCAAAGCTGTCGAACCACTCAGCCCGCGACGCGGAAGTGCCGATAGCAAGGGCTGCAGAAATTCATGATCGGCTCCGTGAGCCTAGAGAGGGCTTTTTGGATGCACAAGGAACTAAAAGGAGAAGACATATGTCAGCACCGGGGATCCAGTTGAATTCGACGCCGCAACTTATTTATGTCCAGCCCACGATTCAGCAATATTTACAGGGCATAAAGGAAGCGCTGGTGTCGAACAACTTGCCAGCGGCTCAGCAAGCTCTCACGCAGCTAACAAAAGCTGTCCCGTCTTCTTCACCGGCTAGTGGCGAGCCGACCAGTGAATTCGCCACACGGATTAGCCAGGGCCTGCAAGCCGTGGGAAATGCTTTGGCGGCTGGCGACCTCTCAGGAGCTGGGCAAGCGGTGACTGAGCTTCGCCAGAATATCCAATCGGCGCCCGCCGGCCAGTCCGATCAGCAGCCGGCCGTTACTACATCGCCCTCACTGAGTGGCTCGGATGCTTCATCCGATGTCTCATCCAGTGATCACTCCAGCCCTGACGCAGGCCCTAGTCTGAGCGTCAGGATCTGATCTTCACGATCTGATAGTCACGAGCGCTCGTTTTGCTGCATCTGGGACTAAAGACCATAACCTTTCAGAACCCACTCTTGCTGTCGGCGACGCTCAACATCGTCAAGCCCGTGCTCCCAATCGCCGGGGCAATCCCCGGCAACTAGGCGGTCACCGAAACGCCGTTCGAACTGGACTGGGACGATGACTGCGTCTGCTGGGCGCTAGTCTGAGCGCTAGTCTGCCCGAACTGTGGCAAGTCCTGCTGCAAAGTGCTATAGGCCTGCTGAGCGGAAGTGAGATTGCCAGATTGCAGCGCCTGTCCCAACTGCTGAAATGCCTGGCTGATCGCGCTTCCTTGGCTCCCGCCGCCATCGTGATGATGATGGTGGTGTCCTTGCTCAACTTTACCCTCGACGTCTTGTTGCAGCGTCGCATAGTCTTGCTGCGCTCCCGACAGATTTCCGGACTGAAGATCCTGGGAAAGCTGGTTGAAGGCCTGTGATATGGGACTGCTGACTTGGGAAGATGAATTCGAGTTGCCCTGGGGCTCGAGACTCTGCAAACTCGCGAAATCCGATTGTGCCGCGGACAGATTGCCCGATTGCAAATCCTGCCCGAGCTGTTGAAACTCTTGCTGCACCTTCTGCAAATTGTTTTGGGTGCCTTGAGTTCGGTAGTCAGAAAAACTGCTGCTGGAAATTCCAGAGACCGACATTGTTCTCTCCTGAATCGAAACTGGTTCGTTGCCGGGGTTCTAATCGGCATTATTTGATCCAGACCTTAATCGCCGGAATCACTTTATCCAAACACGAACGTAACCTACCTATCGTCATCCTCAAGTCCACAGAGATCGACAATTTGGCTGAACAGCAACTATTCGAGGTTCATACGTATCGCTAATCTGGGATCGGTACAAATGCCTCGTTGGTGCCCCAGGCGATCTGCATCGTCTTGATAAAAGGTCTTTGAGTAATTTCGCAGATTAACCGTTCATCGAAGAAGTCCTTCAATAGCGCAGGCCTGGGTGTGTGGATAAGGCGTTCAATCGGAACGTCGCCAATCGTCGCCGGCATTTCCAGTTTTGGATGGGTGACTTCTTGTATCACGACTGGAGCATGCGTAATACCGAGTGACCTTAAGGCATATAAACGATGAAAGCCGTTTCCTAAAATCATGCGACTGCCCACACGATAAACGTTGATAGTTGATATTCCGTATCCCAGCAGCAGCATGATCGCGTGAACCGGTTGGCCGCCCGGATGGTAGCCGAGTGCGTTGGGTTCGTATGCCGTTTCATATACGCCAAGAAATCGCATATTCGGATTGTGGCTGCTGGCGGTGAACGCAGCATTGGCCGTACGCGCTATCGTAATCGGCGTCGATTCCTGTCCCGGCTCCAGACAGAATGCGGGAAGATTTTCTGGTACGCCTCTGTTTTTGACCTCTTGAACCGAGTGCAGATGAACAACCCGTTGTCCCGCAACCAACTTGTCGATCTCGACTTCCGCGAACGAAATGGGGATATTCGCAAACGTTTTCGCGAATGCAGGATTTGTTCTGATGCCAGTTAAATAGTCATTCCAGGCAGCATCCAACGGACGCGTTTCAATCGATTCGGCTACCCCCGTTTCCGCTGCCGCAAGCTCCTGGAACGCCGCCGTTGCAGCCGGCCACATGCGCTTGATCTCTTGTTTTCTTGCTTCTGTGTCAGAGACGATTTCGAGGTAGTTGTTCAGTTCCAACTGCGTGAGTGTTCCAAACAACAGAGCCAGGTGGCGAATTGCGGGCGCCGTAGCTACAGATGCGGCTTCCATTGAGCCTCCTCGGAGAAGTGCAGAAAGTGAATGGGCAGCGGCGGCGGTGCCTTTACACAGCTTTCCTCTCCGCGGCGCTCCGTTCTCAAAGTGCACCAGTTCCGCTCACAGCAGAACGTTAAGCGGAAACGATCACCATGACAGTACTACAGGCTTGATCCCCACCGGAACGCGATTCCCTGAAATAGCTGCCGGTGTGCTGGCAGTCGTCATATCTTGGTAGTACTTCCATTGGGCCGCAACCGTCTGATTCGCGGTGGTACAAACTCCTGCGGAGCAACTCTGCGAAGTGTCCCAGATGATGCCGTAGACCACGCCCGCAGCCGAACTGGCAGTCGAACTGATGGTGCATTGATAAACCGTCCCACTGGCAGTACAGGGTGAAGTCAGCACTGAGCCTGCCAGCCAGTTGTAAGTTTGCTGATAAGCGGTCAACACCTCCGCCGACGTGTCGTTCTTTAAGTAGTCCCACGTGTAGAACGCCGACCCGGAAACTCCGAGCGACCACATCGTCAGGTACATGCGCGGCATGAACGACGCCTGCATGTCGGAGTCAGTGTAGGCGTTCGTGAATCCGGTCGTGGCATAGGACATCTCGCCATCCCAGAACGGTTTCGCCAGCTCCGCTGGCTGTAAATAATCCCGCACGCTCGCCATATACATCGCCATCGCCGTCTCGGGCGTGCACGGAGTCGGCGCCGGACAATAATTTCCCGCCGAGTTTCCCGGCTTCATGTGGTAGTTGATCACATCGACGGCCGCGGCGGTGGCGTTCGCCGGAATCGGGCAAGGGAGTTGGTAACTCGGACTGCCGGAAGTGTTGTTGCAGTAGAGCTGGTTTTGCGCAAAGGTCAAGACAGAGGGAGTGTTGGCGTGGCCCGACGACATCACAATCTGTGCCGTCGCATCAATCGCGGTCGCGGTGCAGGGCGTTGCGGTCCCGTTTCCGTTCTGGTGAATCACGTTTTGGCCGCCTTGACTTCCGAGGATAATGCAGCGCGCGTCCTCCGTCAGTCGCGCCAGCTGTGCAAAGGTTCCCATCCAAAAACCCGTGCTGTCGGGCTCATTCCAGATTTCCCAGTAGCGGACGTGGGCATGAGTCTGTAAGTAGGTCGAGTTATCGACGTGGCTTGCAATCGCCGTAATCCAAGCTTTCCACGTTGCATTGGTCCCACTGCCGTCCGCGTTGAGATCGCTGGGCGGATAGCACTCGCCGTTCCCCCCACCCGTGGCGGGCAGTTGATAGTTGCAAAGCGTGTCGGTCGGGTTTGACGTGATCCAGGGTGGCGTGCGGGCCAGAGTGTACAGTGATTCCGTGACGCCGCGGGAATAATCCTGCGCGAGAGCCGCATCCAGATTGGAAAAGTTGAATACTCCTGGCGCGGTGTTGATCGACGGCCACTGCAGCGGAGGAGAATCCCAGAAGCGCTGCATCCCGTAACTCACGGTCGGGAAGTTCGTCGAGGACGTATTGGTCTCGCTAAAACCGAACATGGGAGACGCGGCCAGAGTCGTGGCACCCATCGTGAAGCTTCCCTGCAGGTTCGCGTTTCCGCTTAGAGTGACCTGGGCTTGCACAAAAGTAGCCAGCGAAAGAAAGCAAAATATCAGAATTTTCATTACCGCACCTGCATGTGGACTGCTTCAATGTCGACGTCGCCATAATTTCCGTTGCTGGAAACGGCTCGGACCAGCACGTCTTGTTGGGCAGCGCTGGGCAGCGGTGCCCACACGGAAAGCTGGGCGCCTGTGGAACTCGCAGGTGAAGCTTTCGTGAGTTGATTCCAGGTATTGCCCCCGTCCAGAGAGTATTGGCAGTAGATGATCGATCCTGAAGGTCCGTAAGTATTTCCAATTTGTGCGTACACTCTGACCTGCGATGCGTTCGTCAGGTCGACCTGCACCCTGACGACGTCCCCGAATAATTCAGAGGTAGTGCTTGGCATGGGCCAGCTTTGTGATCCCGCGGACACGAGGCCAGCGTGCGTGACCAGTGCGTAATCGATTGGCGCGGCTACGACTCCTGGAGGTCCTTGCGCACCTGCAGGCCCGGCGGGACCTTGCGGGCCAACTGGTCCCGACGGACCCATCTCTCCTCCGGGACCTTGCGGGCCGATGAGGCCGGCGGGGCCCTGTGAACCAGTGGCGCCAATCGGTCCTGTTGCTCCGATCGGTCCAGCGGGTCCTTGCGGGCCGATAGCGCCTGTGTGTCCAGCCGGGCCGCGCGGTCCCATGGCTCCTGTGGCTCCAGCGGGTCCTTGCGCACCAGTGGCGCCAGTCGGTCCCGTTGGCCCAATCGGCCCAACGGATCCTTGCGGTCCGACGGCCCCGGTGGGCCCAGCGACTCCAGCAGGTCCTTGTGGCCCAATCGCACCTGCGGGTCCGGCCGGCCCACGCGGTCCAACCGCGCCTGCAGGGCCAGCAGGTCCTTTCGGACCGGTGGCGCCAGTCGGTCCTGTTGCTCCGATCGCTCCAGCGGGTCCCTGTGCTCCGTTAGCTCCGGTCGCGCCTGTTGCTCCCGCCGGACCTTGCAGCCCCATCGGGCCAGTTGGTCCGGGTTGTCCTGGTTGCAATACGAAAGCGGAAGCGCCGTTCACCGACAACGTAACCGTGTTGCTGTTGCCGCAAAGAGTCGCCATTCCCGGAGCGCTCGTCGTGCCTCCAGGACATGCCGCCGAGATATCAAAATCCATCCGGAATTGGCCGGCGCTTCCGTTGACCTGCACGGGCGCTGGCAGTGTGCTCTGCGCGAACGCAGATGAACAATAAGAAATCGTGCTGATGACGACCAGAATTAGAAGACGGCGCATTTTTCCTCACACTCGAATTGGCAGTTGGCCAGGCGACCTCGTGCGGTGGCCGCTCCTGGATGCGCCGGAGACAAAGCAATTCACGCGCCCTGTTACCAGGACTATTATCCTTTCGTGCCGTTGAATTTGGCATTGCAGAAGAAGTTGCGGACTCTCACTCGTTCAACGTATTGCTATGACTAAGTTTGCGAGGACTCGCGAAGAAAAATCAGAAGAACGAACAAGACGGGAATGTCCATTCGAAGGTCAGGCATCAAACTTCATCGGTTAGGAGGCAGTTAAGGCTTCCAACAAAAACGCTGCTCTCCTTCAGCGTCGAGATACTTTGTCTGCCCGGACTCTTAGGAATTGCTCATCGCCGGCAGCGTGTCGCATGCCGGAGATTTGATACCGATTAGCAAGCGTCGCGTTTGAACCTGAGTCGGCGACGTGCGTCACTCAGCTACGAAAACAAAGCCACACCTTGGCTCTCAGCTTCCAATTTCGAACTTTGCGGGATGAGATGACCGAGTGGACTCATCGCGCCTCGAAAAAATCTACCACAAAAAATGCCCCACTTTTCGAGAACTGAATCGAAAAGTGGGGCACCTTACAGCAAGTGTGGGTCATCAGCCGTCCAGACCTTAGTAGCATCCGGCAGTTGCAGCCCGAGCCCCGGATGGCGCTGGTTCACGCTCCGGAGTCTCGCTCTGATGTCCCTGGGAAGCGACTTCCAACTTGAACTTGCCGACCAGGGTCTGCAAGTCCGTGGCCAAGGTCGACATGTCCCTGCATGCCTTGGCGGTTTCGCTGGATGACGCAGCCGATTGCTGAGTCAAGTTGGAGATTTCCGAGACACTGGTGTTGACGTGCTCGGTAGCGCGCGATTGCTCCTTGGCTGCGTCCGCAATTTGAGTGATCATGTTGGCGCCGCGTTCGACCGCGTCAATGATCATCTGCAGTTTGCTTCCCGCCTCGTGAGTGGCCTCGACTCCCTGCTGGACCTGAGTGGTGCCCAGATCCATAGCCTTCACCGCACCCTTGGTCTCCTGTTGTACCAAGGCGATCATGTCTGCGATTTCCTTGGTTGCCTTAGTGGTACGTTCGGCCAGCTTGCGGACTTCGTCGGCGACCACAGCAAACCCACGGCCTTGTTCGCCGGCGCGAGCCGCTTCAATGGCCGCGTTCAGAGCCAGCAGGTTGGTCTGATCCGCAATATCATCGATAACCCCGACGATCTTGCCGATCTGATCCGATTTATTGCCCAGTTCACCAATCCGCTTGGCAATGGTTTGCACGGACTCGGCGAGACTGCGCATGGTTTCAACGGTGCGTTCGACAGCTTTTCCGCCATCCCGCGCGGTGGAAGCTGCCTGGCGCGCGTTGTCCGCGGCGTGATTACAGTTTTCCGATACCTGAGATACAGTGGATGCCATCTCTTGCATCGAAGTAGCGATCTGCGAGGTCTGGTTCTGCTGCGTGCTGGCGTGTTCCGCCATCTGCATAGCGGAAGCCGAGATTTCCTCGGTGGCACCCGCCAGCTGGTAAGTGCTGGAAGCTACCTGCCGCATGATGGCCTGCAGTTTGTCCATGAAGAGATTGAACGCGCTGCCCGCCTGGCTGATCTCGTCTTTGCCGTTGATCTCGAGACGCTTGGTAAGATCGCCTTCACCCTCCGCGATGTCCCGCAGACGGCCGGCCAGTTGATCCAGTGGAACCGCAATCTGGCGGTTGATTACCACCGCTGATGTGCCCGCTCCACAGATCACCGCAATCAGAAAGACCAGGATACCAAGCGTACGCTGGCGTCGTGATCCTGCTGCAACCGTTTCCAGCTCGGCTTCGAAGTTCTTGGAGAGGCCCTTGCGTAACTCCTGAAAAGACGCCTCCAATTGCTTGTTGTCCTTCGCCAGATCGCCAACCGCCTGCTGTGTCTTCGACGAGATGTTGTCCCCGCCGTCGATCATCGCGGTATAGGTTGCCTTCGAGCGCGTCTGCACGTCCTCGAAGCTGGCGATGAGTGCAGAAATCTGCTTCTGCAGATCCGGGTTGGAGGAGGTTGCCTGCTGAGCCGCCTGCAACGCCGAAACCACAGCTTGACCATCTTGAGCGGCGCCGGCCAGCACCTTCTTGTCCTGCAACAGCACGGCGTCGTTGTAGACCTTGCTCACTTTTTGAAACGCCGCCTCGGCTTCCTGCGCCCGCAAGGCCGCGGGGAACAGAGACCCGGACGCGAGTTTCATATGCGTCTGGGTCTCTGATGCGGTCCACTGGAGCAGGAGAAGCAGAGCAACGTAACCCGCACCGAAGATAGCGATGCTGAACCAGATCTTGGCTTTGATTCCTAGATTACGCATTCCTATCCTCACTTCACTGCCAGAGTTTTTACTTTGTCGTTGGCGGCGCCTGCGCTGACGTAGCCGATTGCGCCCGGTGTAGCGGCCACGTAATCGATCAAGGCCGCATCGGTGTCAAACGTTTTCGGCATGGACGCCTGGCCGGTAAAGACCAGGCTGCGCCATCCCGCGCGGAATGCTGAGTCCGACTTCCCGACATACTTCTTCAGGAAGGCTTCGTGCTCGGCTCCGCCTTTCAGAGTGACTGGGGTTACATGGGAGCCATCCTTCAGACTGGATTTGGCTCCCGTGAAGACGTCGCGGAGATCGTCCGAACTCACTTCCGTGGCTTTCACTCCGCTGTTGGCGACCACCACGGCATCTTGCGCTTTCGCAACCGAAGCTGCGAGGACAAGGCCGAGGAACAGGGCTGGCAAGTATGATTTTTTCATGGCATTTTCTCCAATTAGTTTTTATTGACCGATTAGAAGCTGAAGCCGATCTTGGCTGCCAGCAGGTTCGCCCGGGGCTTCTCACCATTCGGGTTGTCGTCCGCGTAATAGTCCCCGTCGGTACCATGAACAAAATGCTCTTCCAGCTTTGCGTAGAAGTAGGAATTGAAGTCGTATCGGGCAGCGACAGTCCAATCCTTGGAGTAGTTGGCGGCCAGAGACGTATTATTGGTACCGCCTGCGTCCACGAAGTGGCTGTAGTACGTTCCCAACTGGAGCCTCTCGGTGACGTGATAACCGGTCGCCACGTACCAGCTGCGCCAGTCGAGCGGAATCGGAACATAAACCGGGCCAGCGGCTTCATGGAATGCAACCGGCTGCCTTCTGTACTCCGCGTCCGCGAAGAATTTTCCCTTCTCGAACTGGGTGTAGTACTGCGTAAGGCCATTCAAGGGCTGACCGAACGTAACCGGGCCCTGGCTGCCATGCAGATCGGCGATCATGGTGCTCTCGCCAATCATCAATCCCTTCAGCGGAGTGATCCAGCGTACGTCGCCGCCGAAAGACATACCACCGGATGGGGTGGTCGGCGGTGTATAGGGCACGCCAAGGCCGGTTTCCAGCGACTCCACGCCGCTGTTGATTTCGTTCTGGTACCCGCCGTTGATGTCCAGCGAACGGTATCCGACATACCCGCGATACACGAGTGTCCCGCCTTTATTTCCCAGCTTCGCGGCACCGTAGTACTCGCCGCCGAGGATGGACAGGTAGAAGCTGCGGTTCGCGATGGGATACATTCCCTGCGGAAGCAGCGCCCACAGATGAACCGCATCTACGTCCTGAGAGTCGTTGAACAGCCCAAGCGGCGTCTTGATTTTGCCCGCTCGGATGCCCGCATAGTCGTTGAGCTTGTAGTCGCCGGACGCCCAGTCGACCTGGAGTTCGGGACCGCCAAATTCCCCGAGCTGCGACATGTGCAACTGGATTCCCACGCGCAACTTGTCTGAAATTGCGTCGCTGACGCTCACCGCGCCATCGGTCCATTGCAGACTTCCAGCGCTGGTGTTGGCGCCAAGAAAGTTGTTGGTGGAGCTATAAAGAATGCCCTGGGTTGCGAATCCGTGAATCTGGATGTTTGAGAGGTCCTGGGCAAACACAGTGCCAGCACAGGCACACAGGAAAAGCAGAGCGAGTACTCGTCGAGACATTGCAATCTCCTTCAGAAGTTTGAATAGCTGGTAAATGTGAAGCCCAGGGCGTCCGGTTTTCACTTGATTGCCGGCGCTCTGAATTCAACCTGGCTTAAATTCCACTTCAACAGGTGGCCTCTTATCGGCAGCCCCCAACGTTTTCCTTAGTCGATCGCTGCGGCAAGTCTTGAAGCGATGTCGGATGCGCGCAGTTTGTCGCTCTCACCGGCTCTCTTGCTGAGGCCTCGGTTAGAATCGGCGGGAGCGAGCGGCCCTATTCAGCCGTGCAAGATCTCTTCTTCGTCAGAAACGACGCAGCCTTTCTCGCGCTGTTCATCGTTCCCTAATTCGCATGCGACCACTGCGTAGCGAAGCCAGAAGTATTCATCCTTCGGATACTGATTCCGACGCCCGTTCAGTTGAGTCCGGAGTCTTGCCCCGAGTACACTCTGGTATCAAATGATGTTGTCTTTGTCGTCGTTGGAATGTCGCCCGGGGAGAAGCAGCCAGCACGCGGGATCAGCGTGGCGTACGGACCCACTCTTCCTTCTTCGCCTGGCGCGTTCGATGTTCTTCTCGATGAAAAAGGCCGATGAGAAAGGCTAATGACCGCTGTTGAGAAGGGCCAAGCGTTTGCTACATTTCATTCCTGCCAATGCCGGAGGATCGGATAACTAGCGATGATTAGACTCTTTGAAGTCCTGGCCTGCGGCTGAAACCCTGAAACGAGAGATTGAGATGCAACGGAAGCTTTTAACTGCGGCCATCATCATCGTTTCGCTCCACGTTGGTCAGGCCGTGTTCTTAGGCAGAACTCCTCTTGGTGCCTTTGTCGCGAATAGCCTGCAGATTGTTTCCGCTCTGTTGGCGGCCGCTGCCTGCTTCGGTGCCAGACGGCGGGGGGTTGGGTTTACCCGGTTGTTCTGGGGAGTCGTCGGGTGCAGCTTTCTCAGTTGGGCTTTAGGAAATATCGGTTGGCTCTACTACGAATCCTTCCTGAAGAGCGAACCTCCCCTCGGTTCTCTGGCTTATGTTTTAACCGATGCGCGCTCTCTTCTCCTGATCATGGCGCTCATTCTCGACCCGACGGAGGAGTCGGACTCTCTCAATGTCGAGTCATTCCTTGATTTTGTTCAATTGGCCATTATTTACGCGTTGATTTATCTGGCTTGGTATTACGTGCCATCCCTGAGCGAGAGCCGCATTGGTTATATTTGGAGGTCCTCGGAACTCGAAATCGGAGGGCATGTCGCGGTTCTTGCCTTATGCGTGATACAAGCGGCGCGCGCGCGCACCAAGCAAATCCGCGGGCTATATCTTACGTTGCTATTATTCCTCGGAGTCCTGGCGGCGGGCGCAACCTTCGAAGCCTATCGCCAGCTCAAAGTTGGACAGCAACTTCCTACCGGAGCCTGGCTGGATTTGATTTGGACCGGCCCTTTTCTGGGGATAGCGCTGTGGGCCGCTCAGTGGAAGCCAGCTCCCGGCTTCTTTCCTACGGCCGTTCGAGAAAAGAGTGTCACCAGCACGCTGCTTGAGAACACCGTGTTTGCTCTGGCTCCCCTCATCGTCCTTCTGCAGGCGGCAGAACTAGGGCAGGGTTGGCGTGCAGTGAGTTTTTCCCTTCTCGGCACTTCAATTCTGTGTTTTGCAGCCCGACTTTCCCTCAGTGAGCTCCGCGAATTTCGCAGTTCGGTCAATGCCAACAAGGCCAATCTGAAACGACTCGAGGCCGAATCCAAGTTCCGCGTTGCCTTTGAAGCGAATCCGGAAAGCATCACCATCAGCACATTGGAAAACGGCACATATCTGGAAGCCAACGATGTATTTGCAGCCACCATCGGGTATGAGCACTCGGAATTAATTGGCAAAAGTGCGCTCGATCTCGGGGTGTGGACTGACGAGCACAACCGTTCCCTCATGGCGGAGAAGCTCCGGCGCGGCGAGCGCGTCACCGACTGGGAGACCACGTTTCGGACAAAATCCGGCGAGGAACGGCAGATCATGTTGTCTGCCCACCCGGTTCAGTTGGAGGGCCAGCTTTGCATTCTCTCCATCCTGCGCGACGTCACTGAGCAGCGCTTGCTGGAGCAGCGATTTCAGCGAGCCCAAAAGATGGAAGCCGTTGGCCGGCTGGCAGGTGGAGTCGCACACGATTTCAATAATCTTCTGATGATTACCAGCGCGAACCTGGAGTTGCTGGAAAAGGCGAAACAGGACCCTCAGCGCATCGATCGCTACCTGAAACAGATCCGAATTGCCACCGATCGGAGTTCGGCGCTGACCAGGCAGATGTTGGCGTTCAGTCGCCAACAGGTTTTGAGCCCTACCGTCCTGAACCTGAATACCGTGATCAACGATCTCTGGAAGATGTTGGCGCGTCTGCTCGGCGAGGATATCGAGACCATTCTCTCGCTCGATCCCGCGCTGGGCTGTGTCAGCGCTGACCGCGGACAAGTGGAACAGGTCGTCATGAACCTCGCCGTCAACGCACGCGATGCCATGCCCCACGGCGGCAAACTGACTGTCAAGACTCGGAATGTCGAAGTGAATGCCAGCACGGTCCCCGGTGGCGTGGCAGAGGCTCCATCCGGCCCCTGCGTCCTGTTATCAGTCAGTGATAGCGGGGTGGGCATGAGCCCAGCCGTTCAGGCGCAGATCTTTGATCCTTTCTTTACCACCAAAGAAATGGGCAAGGGAACAGGTTTGGGCCTGGCCACCGTGTACGGCATCGTGAAGCAGAGCAGCGGAACAATCTCGGTCGACAGTGAGCCCGGGAAGGGGAGCACCTTCAGAGTGTACTTTCCTCGTGTGAAGGAAATGGAGCGGGAAGCAGAGCCAGCCCCACCCACTGAGCCAGAGCCAGCCGGATCGGGAACCATCCTTCTCGTGGAAGATGAGACTCCCCTTCGCCAGGTCACTTCCGAGTTCTTGCGTGCCCGAGGCTATCAAGTCTTGGGCGCCGAGAATGGCGAAGTGGCGTTGGAGATTTGTAAGTCGCATACCGGCCCCATCGACCTTTTGATAACCGACGTTGTGATGCCTGGGCACAGCGGTCCCGCTGTGTCCAGGCAAGTAACGGAGATGCGGCCGGGAGTGCGAACGATCTTCATGTCCGGCTACACCGATCGGACCATGGGTCCGGACATCCTCGGCCCGAATGACGCATTCTTCCAGAAACCATTCAACCTCCAAGTCCTCGCTCGCAAGATTCACGCCATGCTGATTCGCGAAAACTAGCGCCGAAAAGTCGCTATTGGCTGCAGTCATGGCACCACACAAGCGCAGGAAAAACGGGGTTGAAATGTGGTAAGGTGAACGAGATGCGACCCGGCGGCTGCAGCCCTGAAAAGGCTGGCGTCGGTTGTTCGACTTCGTCCCTGGCCACCACTTAAATTCAAGGGTTTCGCGGCTGAAGTAACTTTGACGCTTCGTAAATATCTCATCATTCTCTCCGTGGTATTCTTCGGCTCGGTCGGAGATGCCTTTCTGGCGCGCGGGATGAAGCACGCCGGCGCCATCGACATTCACCATCTGACCAATGTCTTTTCGGTGCTCGCGAACCCGTTTATCGTCGTAGGAATCTTTTTTCTGCTGGCGTTCATGTTCAGTTACATGACGGCGCTCTCCTTTGCCGATCTCACCTACGTTCTGCCCGCTACTGCCATCAGCTATGTCGTCATGGTGCTGCTTTCCATCTTCTGGCTGCATGAGCACGTCAGCCCGCAGCGCTGGGCCGGCGTCGCCTTCATTGTTATTGGCGTTGGCGTGGTCGCCGGAGGCCCATCTCGCACCGAGCATCCGCCCGCGCGCGTCTCCGCCGAAGCAGTTGAGGAGCGCGTGTGAGAAGCCTCTATACCTGGCTCTGCATCTTCACGACGGTCTGCACCGCCGCCACGGGAGACGTGCTCGTAGCCCTGGCTATGCGCCGCATCGGAGATTTGGGCGAGCTTCGCCGCCGGCACGGCTTCCTGGCGGTGATCGTCCGACCTCTATCGAGCGGAGTGCTTTTCGGCGGTGTGTTTTTCATGGCCATCGCCTTCTTCAGCAACCTCGTTGGACTGTCATGGGCGGACCTGAGCGTGGTGGGCCCGGCATCCGCTGCACTCACCTTTGTTACTAATGCACTCGCTGCCAAATTCTTTCTGCATGAAAATGTTGACCGCCGCCGCTGGCTGGCCACGCTTTTCGTCTGCTGCGGGGTTCTTCTTCTCACCTGGTCTTAAAGGAGTACTTTCCGAGCTGGGCGAAAGCGCGTTAGGCTCGAAGCTCGCCGATTGTTAGTGTGTCAGTAAACTGGCACGATTTGTCACTCGTTACGATTAGTCATCCGCTACGATTTGTCACCCGTTACGATATGTCATCCCGAGCAACGCGAGGGACCTCGGTTCTTGCCTGTGCCATCGACGTTGCCGGCGCAGACAAACCCCCAGATCCCTCGCGTTGCTCGGGATGACACTGAGGCAAACCGCAGAGGCTGCGAGTCGGCGCCGCGTCGGGGTCTGCTCTTACTCGGATATAATGAAAAATCCGCGATGACCTCCAGCGGCACTCCCATTCCAAAACCGGCGACAATTCAGAATGCGGCTTCTTCGGCAATGAGCCGTCCGCACCCGTTGCTTTCGGACTGGCGGATATCGGTGCTTGTGCTGGTCGGGTTGTGGGCGGTCATCTACATGGTTGGCATCGAGCGCCCACCTTTGCTCGACGACGTCGACACGGTGCACGCTGAGGCCGCGCGCGAAATGCTGTTGCGGCACGACTGGGTCACGCTCTACACCAACGGCTTTCGCTATCTGGAGAAAGCTCCGCTGCTTTATTGGAGCCTGGCGACCAGCTACCGGATTTTCGGCATCAGCGATTGGAGCACGCGTCTGCCCTTGATGCTCGGCGTGCTGGCACTCATTCTTGCGACCTACCGATTGGGCCGCTACGTTTACGGCGAAGCGGGTGGCCTGTATGCGGGCGTAGCGCTGGCCACATCGCTTGGCCTGTTTATTTTTACGCGGTTTCTGATTCCCGAGGTGCTGGTCGCACTCTGGCTCACACTCGGGTACTACTTCTTTTTGAAGTCGCTGGAAGAGGAACAACCCTCACGCCTCGTTTGCTGGGGATTCGCGGCGATGTGCGCCTTGAATGTCCTGACGAAGGGTCTGATCGGACTCGTGTTCCCGGCGGGAGCGATCGGACTGTTTCTCTTGTTGACAGGCGATTTGCGGCGTTTGCTGAGGCTCCATATAGTATCGAGTTCGCTCGTGTTTTTAGTGATCGCCGCGCCGTGGCATATCCTGGCGGCGCTGCGCAACCCGGCGCAGGGTCAGGCCCGCGGATTTTTGTGGTTCTATTTCATCAATGAGCACGTGATGCGCTTTCTCGGCAAGCGCGTGCCTCCGGGGTACGACACTGTCCCGCTGGCCATCTTCTGGGGACTCCTGCTGGCATGGCTTCTGCCCTGGAGCGCATTCCTGCCGCAAGCTTTACGCGGTGTCCCAACTCGCTGGCCGGAGCTTCGCGCCAAACCAGGGAATGAGCAGGGTCGGCAGCGGCGCGCGAATCTGCTCTTCTTCTTATGGGCTTTGGTCATCCTCGGGTTCTTCAGTTTCTCGACGCGGCAGGAGTACTACACCATCCCGGCCTTGCCGGGTGCGGTGCTTTTGGTCGGGGGATGGCTGGCGCGTGAATCGGGAACTGACGCCAGTGTTTCGGAGCGTCGGGCAGGGAGGATATCTTCGGCAGTTCTGTTTGTTTTCGGTGTGCTGGGCTTGGTAGCCGGAATGTATCTCTTGTCGGTTTCGCATCGCTCTGTCCCCGGTGCCGATTTGGCGGACCTGCTCAAGAAAAATCCGGAGGACTATAACTTCTCGCTCGGGCATGTGTTTGATCTGACGCCGGCGGCTCTGGGTGCGTTTCGCATTCCGCTTCTGGGAACGTCCCTCGGCCTATTTCTCGGTACTGGATTCAATTGGATGCTGCGCCGGAGTGGGCGTCCTTTCGCGGGCAATGTTGCGCTCGCCGCCATGATGGTAGTTTTACTGGCTTGTATCCATTCCTCCTTCGGCACGTTTTCGCCGATCCTTTCTTCGTACAATCTCGCCGCGGCAATTCAAAAACAGTTTCAGGCGGGCGATGTGATCGTGATCGATGGCGAGTATAGCGATGCCTCCACGCTGAATTTTTACACCGGGGTCCAGGTGCATGTGTTGCACGAACCCAGCGGGAATCTGTGGTACGGTGCGAAATTCCCCGATGCGCCGCATATCTTCGAGACTCCGGAATCACTGCTGGCCTTGTGGAATGGTCGGGGAGAGGTGTTCCTGTGGTCGGACCAGGAAGAACCGAAAGAGCTCGTCGGCCTGCGGTCTTTCCAGTTGGCGCGCAGTGGAGGAAAATTCATCTTTACGAATCGCGATCCAAAGAAGTGACAGGCAACCCCATCGACAGCATCAAGGGCGTCGGCCGGCGTAAGGTCCCTCGCCCGGCTGCCGCCGCGCTCAGGATGACATCGCGAATGATTTTGCAAGGGAACCGCTACCTATGCAGGCCTTGCTCGTCTGTGTCGCGTTTGCTCTGGTAAAATAACGATTTATCCGTTCGCCCTAGAGGCTGAGGAAGCGCCGTTTCCTCGCGCTTTCCTCTGCCTGCTGTTTCGAGGAGCCCTCGATTGTTGATTGCATACATTATCTTGGCGGTGGCCGTCGTCGGGACTATCTCTTCGACGGTTGTTTTTTTCCTTGCCTTGTTTGGAGTGATCGAATTCCGCCGCATTGCTGCTCGAGATAAAAAAGCCTACGCAAATTTGCCGGCGAAAATGCCGCCCGTCTCCGTTCTGAAACCAGTGCACGGCAATGAGGCTCGGATGAAAGAAAACATCGAGAGCTTCTTTCGCCAGAACTATGCCGAATACGAAGTCCTGTTTGCGGCGGATGAACCGGACGACCCCGCGCTGCCGGTCATCCGCGAGATTTGCGCACGTTACCCTCATATCCCAAGCCGCATCTTGATCACCGGGCAGCCGCCCTGGCCGAATGCGCCAAACTATTGTTTTCATCGCCTGACGGAAATCGCCACGCATGACGTTCTAGTCACCAGCGACAGCGATGTTGAAGTTCAGCCGAGTTATTTGCGCGACGTGGTCACCCCGTTGCTCGATCCCAAGGTAGGGGCCGTTACCTGCGTATTTCGTGGCAAGGGCGCAGGCGGGCCCTGGGCCGCTCTCGATGCCATTGGAATGTCGGTTGAGTTCACCGCCGGTGTGTTAATCGCCAATCTTTTGGAGGGCATGAAATTCGGACTGGGCCCGACCATCGCGCTGCGCAAAGATTCCATCGGAAAAATCGGCGGATATGAGGCGTGTCGAGAGTATCTTTCGAATGACTTCGTCGTCGGCAATTTCATTTATAAGGCTGGTTTCCGGGTGGTGCTTTCGAGCCACGTGGTCGACCATATTTCGCCGCCCATGACATTCCGGCAAATGTGGGAACGACAGCTGCGTTGGGCCATGGGAACTCGTTATTCGCGTCCGAAGGGCCACTTTGGCTCGGGACTGACGTTTGCGGTTCCGTACGGCATTCTTGGACTGATCGCGGCGTCCGTTTTGGGACATCCGTGGTGGGGCGTCGGCTTATTCGCTGCTTCGTTGCTGAACCGTATGGTCGAGTGTTGGCTGGTTGGCTGGTCGGCCTCGCGCGACCCCGTTGCGAAAAGCTGGGTGCTGCTCTATCCCCTCAGGGATCTGCACGGCTTCATCATCTGGTGCGCCAGCTACGTGTCCAAACGCAGCCTGTGGCGCGACAACAATTACGTGTTGCTCAAGGGTGGCCGGCTGGTCGCCCGCCGGGCCAACGGTACTGTCGTGACGCCGGGCTAAGGGTTGCATTCCCGTTTCGAACCCAATTCCCGTTCGAATTTCCATTTCCGACACAGGCAACTTTTCGTAACTGAAAGTGTGCAGATTTGACCAGTGCTGAAAAGGCGTCCTGCCGATACTTCTAGTGAAAGGCCCGTGCGGCACTCCAGGGAAAGCTCTTATGAAGATTTTGTGCATCGACGACGATGACGACGTTCTCAGTTACCACAAAGCGCTCCTCGAACGGCAGGGATACGATGTGCTCACAGCCGCCTCTGCTCGAGAAGGCTTAAGACTTGCGGAGGTCTCTCCCATCGCGGCGGTGGTTGTGGATTATCACATGCCCGAGATGAACGGGAACGAGGTCGCGGCCGAGATCAAGCGCATCCGGCCGGAGCTTCCAATCGTGATGGTTTCTAGTGACAACGCGATTCCAAAACTGGTGCTGGACGCAGTGGATGCTTTCGTTGCTAAAGACGATGCGCACACCCACTTGTTGCCGATGATCGCCCAGGTCTGCGACCAAAACTCCTCATTCCCCACCAGCAAGTAGAAAGATTAACGATTATTGTCCAGAGACGGTCTGGAAACATTTTCCAGACACGAGGCTGTGGCTCAGCGGCTCTTGGGCCGCTCACTCCGGACGAGCGTCACGCTCCCCACGCCCAGGGCCCCCACCGCACTTACGGGAATGTCGTCGCGGCCCGGCCAGGGCGCACTCTTCGGTCTGACGATCCGCGTACAATAGCCTTTTGCACCTGAACCTGTTGGACTGAAAACCACGACCCGGAAACACGCCCGGAAAGAGGCTTGCATGACGACGACCCAACACCCCCGCCCCCAAGTCGTAGCGGAGATTCCCGCCGTTCCGCTCACCACCGAAGGCTATAGCGTTCTGCACCAGATGATGCGGCTGCGCTGGCCCGCTTGGCGGGCGCTGCCCGCAGCTGAGAAATCGGCCATCGCCAAGGAGGCCGCTGACGCGCTCGGCGCCATGGAGAAGAATTCCGCCGGCCAGTCGGCCCTGTTCTCCCTCATCGGGCACAAGGGCGACCTGATGCTGATTCATTTCCGCGAATCGTTCGCCGATCTCAACCAGGCCGAACTGCAGCTTGCCAACCTCCGCCTCAGCGATTATCTCGAGCCCACGACTTCCTATCTCTCGATCATCGAACTTGGACTTTACGACTCCACGCTGAAGATTTACAAAGAGCTCGCCGATCAAGGCATCGAGCCGCATTCCGACCAGTGGAAGGCCGAGATCGAATGCAAGCTGAATCGCCATAGCGAAGCCATGCGTCCGCGTCTTTTTCCTGAGATTCCGACGCAGCGCTATGCCTGCTTCTATCCCATGGACCGCCGCCGCGGCGAGGACAAGAACTGGTACAAACTTCCCCTCGAAGAGCGCGCCCGCCAGATGAGCGATCATGGAATGATCGGCCGCCGCTACGCCGGGCAGGTCAAACAAATCATCAGCGGATCGATCGGCTTCGACGACTGGGAGTGGGGCGTCGATCTGTTTGCCGATGAGCCCTTGGTCTTCAAAAAGCTGATCTACGAAATGCGTTTCGACGAAGTCAGCGCCGTCTACGCGTTGTTCGGCCATTTCTACGTCGGAGTGCGAGTGCTGGCGGCGCAGTTGGAGAGGCTGCTCGCTGGCGAACTCCCGAACAAATAAACGGGATAGACGATGTTGAGGAAGCTAGATTTGCCTCTTCTCCGCGCCCTCTGCGGATTTTCTCGGCGATCTTAGCGATAATCTTTTGACTTTGCTCTAGATTCCCAATCCCAGGAGAACCCATGTCCACCCTCGGCCTAATCGAATACAAAGACGCCAGCGCCGAAGTCCGCGCCATCTACGACGACATCATGGCCACGCGCAAAACCGACTGGATCAACAATTTCTGGAAGGCCATCGCGCACGATCCCGCCACGCTCAAGCGGACCTGGGAAGACATCAAGCAGATCATGGCTCCCGGCGCACTCGATCCACTGACGAAAGAAATGATCTACGTCGCGGTCAGCGTCACCAACCAATGCCACTACTGCATCGCATCGCACACCGTGTCGGCGCAGAAAAAGGGCATGACCGACGCCATGTTCAAAGAGTTGATGGCCGTCGTCGGCATGGCCAACGAAACCAACAAAATGGTCACGGGATATCAGGTCGAGATCGACGAGCGATTCAAGAGCAGCCGTTAGTCGTTGTGAAGCCCTCCGCTTCTACTTCGAGCTCCGTTTCGCGGCACGCTTCGAAGGCGGCACGACACCCTTCTCCGGACGCTCCTTCTCAATCACGTCGGAAAGCTTGTGCAGCGGTTTATCGCCCGCCGAGGACGATTGCGGACCGGTCTCAGGCACCCTCAGCCCCTGCGCGACGTTCATCGCTTCGTTGAAAGTCGATCCCGACTTCGCTGCCGCTACTGCGAACACGCCGTGCGGTTTCCCGTTGTTGAAAACCGTCGCGATATAGTCTCCGACCATCAGCCCGTTCTGCGAGTTGGGCAGCCAGGTGAGTTGCATCGCACCGGTCAACCGAACCGATGCGTTCCATGTCTCCCCACCGTTGTGAGAAGACACATAACCGACAAAGAGCTGGCAGGTCGACTTCGTGCAACTGGTATTCGGATAAAAATAGTAGTGAATGGCCACATGCGCAGTCGACCCCGAAGTGGCAGGGTCAATGCCAATGCCCGGAATAAAGTGATCGACCGTGCTGGTCGTCGGGTCGATCGGAATCCGCGTAACCGCCGACCACGTCACGCCGTCAGTCGAGGTGCTATAGACCAGATCGTTGGTCGAACACTTGCTGCGGAAGCGGCAGTCTTCCCATACCACCCAGACCGTCCCCGCACCGTCTACGGCGGCGGAAGGCAGCGGGCCGCTGCGAATGCCTCCGGCGTCAATGTGAGTCTGTATGTTGGAAATCGTCACCGGCTTTGACCAAGTCTGGCCGCCATCGGTCGAAGTGAATGACGACATGCTGTTCGTTTCGATGGGCACGACCACAGTTCCATTCGGCTGCACCAGGGGCTGGCCGCCGATGCCAGTGGCGCGGTTCGTGGTGCCAACCGCCGCGCTCCACGTGAGACCGCCGTCGCTGGAGGTGCTCATCAGAATCCCATCGCCGGTGTCGGGATTGTCCCATTCAACGTAGCAATTGCCGTAGAACGGGCTGCCCGAGTAGCTATCGCAGGCGATCCAGTTCTTGTCCGAGCTGATCACGTTGGGCCCAACGCTGACCGGATTCTCCCAGGTGAATCCACCATCGGTGGAGCGGCTCACCACCACGGCGGGCGTCTCCTTCGTGTTGGAGATGGGGAGCGTCGCGATCATCCATACGCCGTGCTTCGCGTCAAAAGCTACCGCAGGATCGCTGGCGGCATCGTAAGGACCGCCGCCATTCCCACTCGTCAGTCCAGGCAAGAATCCATTCGACCATGAAGTGCCACCGTCGGTCGAGGTAGCCCAACCGATCGCGGTCGCGCCCCCGTTCACGATGCGTCCGGTTTGGAAGGCAGACACGAGAGTGGCGCCGTTCGCCAGCATGTGCGGCTCAACTTCCGTGGCGTGCTGCCCCGGGCCGATGATGAACGGGTCAGAACTGATCTGTGTGAGGATCGGCCGCGAAGGGGCGTCCTGTGCGTGTGAGAGAGGAGCCTGCAAAAGTGCTGCTCCGAGCGCAATTACCAGCAGGGCGCGTAAAGTCTTTCCAGAGATAGCCGTTCTATGGCGACAACCAGAGAGAATGCGATTCATGGGCTTCCTTATCTATATTCATGAGGAAAGTGATTTCGTGTCGAGTCACCACCCAGGTCGCCAGGGCATCCGCGGGGTGGAAACTAGGTCCGATAGTTTCGGTCGTGCGGCTGAACATATACCGGTTGCGGAGTCGTGTCAATGTGAAGAGTTTTGCAACTAGGTCGAGATCGATCCGCAATTCAAGAAGTGACGCAGAACAGGAATAATTTTCAGATCGAGTCGACAAGATGGTAAGCCTCGCCCACCCCCTCGACTTGCCTAACTTCAAAACCTCGATGTTCGAGAACTCGCCGCAGCTTAAGGTTTGGCTTAGCGCAGGAAACTGCATGAACGATCCATTCTATTTCTGCCAGACCATTCAACCTGGCATATCGTTTGGTAAGCGATGCCAGCGATATCAACACGCCCTCGCCTCCGTCTTCGATCTGGGCAAGCTCGATGATCAGTCGGTTTGAACTGAGCGTAAAACTGCCCAAGATCACAGCCGAGCCCGCTCGGAACACGAGCGGTTCGCCAATTACAATGAGCGCTTCTACGGAATCTTTAGGAAGGTTCAGGATCTCGTCTTCGGTGAGGCCTTCGAATTTTACTTTATGGGACATGGACATCATCAGTAAGAACGCTTTTTCCCAAACTTCCACTCGTGCGCTTTCATATCCACACGCCGTCCGCGAAAGCGCACGCCCTCAGCCTCCAGCCTGAATCGCTGTTCGAGCGCCGAGTCGCCGGTCAGTTTGATCGCGCCGCCTGCGCCCAGCACACGTTGCCAGGGCAATCCAAACCCGCGCCGCAATACTGCCGCGACTTGCCGCGCCGCTCCCGGGAATCCCGCAGCTCGCGCAACCCCACCATAAGTTGACACTTTCCCGCGCGGAATCGCGCGCACCGCCTGCTCGATCCGCAGACGCCTCGCTCCAGAATCACTCTGTTCGGTTCTTCCCGCTGGAGACCTGCGACTCTTTCGCTTCACAGTGACATCACGCAAACATTCGAGCTGAAGTGGAGCTTGGGTGCCCCACCCTTCTCGCGCACTTTGCGAGAGGGTGGGGATTTTGATCTCTAGCAGACCTGCATAAGCCCTGATGGGCGGAATTGAAACGGCAACAAGTCGCGCTAAGCCGCCGTCCGAAACGCTTCCAGAGCTTCATACTCCGAGTTGTGGATTTCAAATATCGTCAGCAGTTTAGTGACCTGCATCAGATCGCCGACCCGCTTGTTCAGATTCGCCAGCTTGATCGTTCCCCCGGCGTTATGCGCCGCGATGTGCAGCGCCACCAGCGTCCCTAGCCCGCCCGAATCGATGTAGTTTACTTCGCCGAGGTTGAGCACAATACGCTTGTGGCCGTCCGCAATGGCACGCTTCACTTCGTCCCGCAGCAGGGAAGACTCTTCCCCAAACACAATCCGGCCATCGCATTCAATGGCCAGAATTCCATCGACTGTTCGTTTTGTCAGTTTCAGTTGCATCACAACACTCCTTTGCGGCCCGCCGTAAGCTTTACGCCCCAGCCGCATCCCTCATAATTCTGTCGCACTAGCCTATCGCTTGCTCGGCGTGTTCGCAAGCTGCCTGGCCACTGATCGCGTACTTAGCAGTATTTCTCTCCCCGGCATCTCCTCCTCCATTCCCGTATAATCGACTCTTCTGCCCATGAGCTACACCGTCCTGGCCCGCAAATACCGTCCACAGAAATTCTCCGAGGTGATCGGACAGGAGCACGTCACCCGCACTCTGCAAAACGCCATCGAACAGGGTCGCACCGCCCACGGCTACATTTTCAGCGGTCATCGCGGCATCGGAAAGACCACTGTGGCCCGTATTCTGGCCGCTGCGCTGAATTGCCGTTCGGGACTTCCGACAGAAGATCATCCTGTTCCCGAGCCCTGCGGCATCTGCGAATCATGCACCGAGATTCGCGCCGGCAACGCTGTCGACGTAATCGAAATCGACGCGGCCACGAACCGCGGCATTGACGAAATCCGTGAGCTCCGCGAGGGCGCGCGTTATCGTCCGGCCCGCGACCGTTTCAAAATCTACATTCTCGACGAAGCTCACCAGATTACCGACGCCGCCTTCAACGCCCTGCTGAAGACGCTGGAAGAGCCGCCCGATCACATCGTCTTCATGCTGGCGACCACGCAGCCCGAGGACATTCCGCAAACCATCCGTTCACGCTGCCAGCACTTCAGCTTTCGCGCTGTGAAGTTTGAAGCTATTGTGGCGCAGTTGCGCGACTTGGTCACCCGCGAAAACATCGAAGCCGATGACGACGCACTCGCCCTGCTTGCCGAAGCCGGCGACGGTTCCATGCGCGACGCGCTCTCGATTCTCGATCAGGCTATCGCCTCGGCCAGCGGACGCGTCACCGCCGATTCTGTCCGCAACCTGGTGGGCGCCGCGCCCGCTCACATTCTCGAGCAAGTGATGCAGGCTGTGTCCGAAGGCCGTAGCGAAGATGTTCTCCGCCAGGTCGACCACCTCATCAGCGAAGGCCACAGCCCCACCCACTTCGCCCGCCAGATGGTGCGTTTCCTGCGCAACGCGACCGTCGCGAAAGTTGCCGGCAAGGATTCGTCATTGCTGCAGGTTTCGAGCGACGAGCGCGAACGCGTCGCCCGTGTCGCAGAAATGTTCGGCGAAGAAGATCTCACGCGCCATTTTCAAATCATGCTGCGCACGCACGGCGAGTTGGGATACAAGCAGGAACAACGCTTTCACCTCGAACTTGGCTTGCTGAAAATGGCGCATGCTCAGAAGCTGCTGCCCATCGAACAACTGCTGAGCGATGTGGCGGCTGCTCCCGCGACCGCTGCACAGCGACCGCCGGCGAGACCGGCAATCATAGGCAGCGCGGCGAGTTCCGGAATGTCGGGTTCCGAGACGCGCCGTCCAGAGCCGGCTCCCCCCGCGCGCCCAAATTTTGTTTCACCATTCGCGGCCGACTCCGCCCGCAAGGGCACGCCGCGTCAGGAAGCTTCGTTAGATTCCGCCCCTTCGAACGGTCCGCGGATTGTCGCCGGAGCGAGCCAGCCAGAGCCGGTAATCATGGGCTCCGCCGCTCCTGCGCCATTGCGCGATCTGGCTCCGCAGCCGGTGATCGATAGCGATGCCAATCGAAATACAGATTGGAAGTTTGAACATGGTTCCGAACATAATTCCGGACATCGTTCCGGAAATACTCCGGGACATAGAAACGAAGCGAGCCACCTCTCGTCCGGCGCAACGATGCCGCCCGCGCCCGAGGCGCTAGGGAAGGGCACGAGTTCCACTCGTGCCGTTAGCAGTCCTGAAGAACGCGCTTCAGCGCCTGAGGGCCAACGGATCCCGGTAGCGCAATCGCCTGCTGCCGGCCCCGACCTCGATCGTCTGCAAACCGCCGTCCTGCAAGCGCTGACCGACGGCAACCAGCGCATCCTGGTCTCGATGCTCGCCGCCGGCGAATGGAGCGTGCAGGGCAACGAACTGGTCGTCAAGATCGCCGAGTCGCAGACGGTGGTGGACATGTCGTTGAGCGCCGACGCGAAACGTCTCGCGATCGCATCAGCCAGCGGAGTTCTGGGCCGGGCCGTGAAATTGAGAGTCGTGCCGGGCGCGGCAGTTGCTCCGCAGCCAAACAAGCGCAACGGTGCCACTATGGCCGCTTCCGGCCCTGGTGGCCGAGGCCGCGCCGAACAGGACGCGGTGGTTCGCCGCATGCAGGAAAAGTTCGGCGCAGAGATTCGAACCGTGATCGACTACAAAGAAAAGCGCTAACAGCTTCCGGCGGTTGGCTTCCGGATTCCGGCGGCCCGAGCGATCCGGAAGCCGGCTAGCGGAAGCCGAAAGCCGAGGTTTTATGGGCGGATTCAACCTGCAAGACCTGATGTCGAAAGCAAAATCGCAATACGATTCGCTGCAGAAGAAAATGCAGGAGACCGTAGTCGAAGCCGCGTCCGGCGGCGGAACGGTCACGGCGAAAATGGATGGCCGCAAGCAATTGCTCAGCCTGCGCATTGATCCGGAAGCTGTGAAATCGGGCGACGTCGAAATGCTGCAGGACCTGGTGCTCGCCGCCGTCAACGAAGCCGCCCGCAAAGTCGATGCGCAGATGCAATCCACAGTCGGCGGCATGCTGGGCGGTCTCGGCATCCCCGGACTCTAGACTTCACCCGGTGAGTCGTGTTCCAACGAGTGTGGGAAGCGCACAAATGGGGAAGGGCGCGACTTCAGCCGTGCCGTTAGACGCAAATTGAATGCGGCTTTAGCCGCTGAGGGCCGCCGAGTATGAAGAAGCAGCATTGCATTGCAGTTGTCATGAGTTTGATCTTCATCGCATCGTCTGCCCAACCCCGGTCCACAGCAGTTCCGAAAGAGGTGCCCATGACCAACCACGCCACCGGCCCATTCGACGTAAAGATGCATCCGCAGGATGACAATGCCGCCGACGGTGTCACCCGCATGCTCCTCGACAAGCAATACCACGGTGATCTCGAAGGCACGGCCAAAGGCCAAATGCTGACTGGCGGCATGAGCGCCGACAAATCCGGTGTTTACGTTGCGATCGAGAAGTTCACCGGAACGCTGCAAGGCCGTAGCGGCAGTTTCGTCCTGCACCACACGGGGATCATGACGCGTGGGAAGCCGGAGCTGACCATCCTGGTCGCGCCCGATTCCGGCACCGGCCAACTGGCCGGCATCAGCGGCAAAATGACAATCAACATCGCCGCCGACGGCAAGCATTCCTACGATTTCGAGTACACCCTACCCAAGGAAGATTAAGAGAAATTGAAGAATTGGGAAATTTGGTAATTGTGTGATTGAAATTCGGCCGCCAGTTACAATGACCTCAGCCAGTTCTCAATTACTCAATTCCAAATTTCCCAATTACTCAATTTCCGAACCGCCCATGTCCAAATTTGCCGAACCCATGTCCCGCCTGATCGACGAGCTGAAGAAGCTCCCCGGCGTCGGCGCCAAGAGCGCGCAGCGCCTGGCTTTTTACATTCTGCGATCGAGCGACGAGGACGCCGAAGCGCTCGCCGCCGCCGTCCGTGACGTGAAAGCCAACCTTCGCCTGTGCTCGGTGTGCAACAACATCACCGACGTTGACCCTTGCGTCTACTGCACCAGCGCGACCCGCAACCAGCGCCTGGTTTGCGTCGTCGAAGAGCCCACCAATATCGCCGCCATCGAAAAGACCAAGCACTTCAACGGAGTATTTCACGTGCTGCACGGTGCCATCTCGCCGCTGCACGGCATCGGTCCTGAGCAGTTACGCATTTCGAATCTGATCACCCGCGTCGATGCCGGCAACGTCGACGAAGTCATCGTCGCCACCAACCCAACCGTGGAAGGCGAAGCCACTGCCACCTATCTTTCGCAGCAGCTCAAGCGCGCCGGAGTGAAAGTCACCCGCATCGCCATGGGCATTCCCGTCGGCAGCGACATTGAATACACCGACGAAATTACGATGCTCAAAGCCATGGAAGGCCGTCGAGATATGTAGCGGAGATGCGCAGTTCGTGCTTTGTGGTCCGGATTCGATGCACAGATTTGTGTGCAACTTATGCAAAACTTTGCTCTTGAGCCCACGACATGAAACGCAGCTCCGGAAGAAGCTGCCGCACTACAGCTCCAGCAAACCCAGCAGTAATAATCACTTACCGGTTATAGTCGAGCCAAAGGATTATATGGCAGGCGGCTTGCACCCAGTTGCATGTTACGTCTTCTCGGTTTTGCAGATCCGTCGATCTTTTCCTGATCCTCTGATCTGTGGACTCGCCTGAGGAGCAAGAACAGCCTCAGCGCCTGTCGCGGCGCGCTGTGATGTAACCGCATCCAACTCGACGCAGAAGAAGCCGGGCCAACCAGCCCGGTTTTCTTGTGCCGCGCGGATGAGGGGCGCGCAGGTCAGCAGGGCATTTCCGGCTCGAGAAAAACATTCAGCTCTTCTTCGGTGGCCTGCAAACCTTCCGGCAAAGTCCCACGATTGTATTCCGCCATGCGGTTCTTCCACTTCAGGAAGTCGGTGATGCTTTGCGGCTCGATGCGCACCTCGACCCGGCGCAGGCTCGCGAGCAGCAGATTCATTTCATAACGGAGGCCGGCGGCGGTGCGCAGATTTTTGGCCGAGGCATGCAGCATCTCCACGCGTCCCCGCCGGTATTCCAGCAGTCCCCAGCCGGCGGGCAGTTCTGCAACCGTTACCAGGGCCGTCGGGGTCAGGTAAAAGCGTTCGCTGCCGACTCCCTGCTCGGGTTTCAGGCGGAAGCGCTTGGAACGATCGGCGAGAAAGTCGGCGCGCGTGACCTTGCACTCCACCAGCACGGAGTGGTTGGCGCGCTTCCAGCCAATAGCGTCGGGCATCTCGCCGCTGACGCAGGCTTGCTCCGACAGCACCACGCCGCAGCGATACCATCGCAGCCAGCGCACGGCTCTTTCCACCAGTTGAGGGTGAGTCATGGGAACAGTGTACGTTGTATCGTACCGTGGAAAAGTGACTGCGGGGCTTCCCGGTCCAAAGTCTGCTTTGGAATCGTGGCGACTTCTGGAATTAAGACGCGATCTTGGGGGACTCGGAGGCAACCTGCCGAGGCACAGAGCTCTTCGTCGCCTTCACGATGATCGGCCGCCGCAGCACGGTTTCCAGTAAATATCTTTCGGCGGCTATGGCCTGCGCTGCCGGGCTGCCCGCTACGAAGCCTTCGGCGGCGATAACCAGAGCTTCGTTTGGAGCCAACTTCGCGGGTTTCCGTAAGAATCCGTTGGTACGGCGTTTGGCCAACTTCATGTTGTCGATTTTTACGCGCACGATATGCCCGTCATGCGCGGTATCGAACGCATTCGCCAATCTGAGGATCGCGGCCAACTGAATCGTGATCTTCTGCTCGTCGGACAGCAGATCGCGTAGCGCCTTATGGCTGCGCGTGGGTAAAGCGCCGGCATGAAAGCGTGCGACTACCGCCGCGCGCTGCAGGTGTTCCGGATTCCATCCAAGGGGATTGCTGTGGCTCCGGATCAGCTCGAATGAAGCTTTGTGGTGTCCCTTATTCCCCTCCGACTTGCCGACATCGTGCAGAAGTGCGGCGACTTGCAGGCTGGAACGAACGTTGGCGTTATTGGAAGATTCGAGCAAACCCGTCGCGAGCAGACCGTCGTAAAGTTCCAGCGCGAGCCGGGACACGCGCTCGGAGTGGGCGAAGTCAGGGTCTAACGCTTTCGCCCACAGCTTCATGCGCTGCGTTGCAATCTGCTGCACTTGTTTGCCTTGAGGCAGGCCGGCGCGCCAAACGTTCCAGAGTGAATCAGGGCCGACGGTGCGCTGGCGGTACTCGTCGATGCGCTTCGTCCGCTCTTGGAGGATGCGCGCGTGCCAACTCTGCCGCGAGGCTGCGTCGGGAAAAATGTGGCATGACAATGCGGTGGCCCACAGCACGTCGAGATCGTGGACTTCGCCCAGCAGTTCCTGCATGTGCTTCAGGTCGTTGCTCCAGGCTTTGTGCTCGACAGGCAGAAAATTCTCGACGATGTAGCGAAAACGTTTGATGCCGATCCGCAAGGTGTGGAACGCAACCTGCGACCGATTGCGCAGCGCGCGAACATGCAGTTCACGGGCGGCCGTCCAGCGCTCCAAGGCGAGATGCTTGAAGACCGCGCTGCCGGGGCGAATGCGCGCGGCGCGCAGGGGTAGCGACTTGCTCCACTGTTGCCACTGCTTGCGGTCAAATTCATCTTCTTCGAGCGCGGCGCGGGCTTCGCGCTTCTGGTCGGTTTCGCGGGCTTGGAGAATTTGCAGCAGCAGGCGCGCTGTGGGATCGCGCGGGTCGTTGGTCGCGGGATCGGTTGAGCTAACAGCGTTTTCAGAGTGGGCTGAGGAGTTTCCCTCTTCCGAAAGCGCGGGCGAGCCTGACCCGAGCGAAGTCGAAGGGTCGGCTACGCCCACACTGACCGGAGCGAGGTAAAGCTTCTCGACCCATTCCATCATCACTTGCACGTCCCGCAGCGCGCCCAGGCGCTGAAACAGGCGCTTGCCGGCCTTCTTCATAGCTTTCCAGTCGCGGTCGGGGTCCAGGGCGATCATGCCGTCGGCCAACGAGCGGCAGCGGCGCAGCGAAACCCGCAAGTCGTGGACGGGATCGGCGCTGAAGTCCGCGGCCACATGCTCGCACTCGTCGAGCGCTCGGCCCATCCAGTAGCGCAGTCCCGTAATTTTGGGGGCAGGTTTCAAGTGTAGGTTGCGGAGGACGCGACAGGCTCCGCGGATCATTCTACCGAAGATGTGGGGCGGACACTCCTGTCCGCCGCTGTGGATGTTGGGCTTGATTTTGCTTGCCCTACCTTGATTTTGCTTGCCCTACTAGGAGGAGATCTTCGAGACATTCCAGCGCGGAGCCAACCCACCCGGAAATGGCATCAAGGGCAAGAGCAACCCCAAACGCGGCGGACAGGAGCTTCCGCCACACCAAGCGGCCATAAACCTACAGTCACCCCCCATTACCTCGGTAACGTTTTAGCTCTTACCTTTTAGCTTTACCCTTGAGCTTCAAACTTGCGCTTCCGAGGAGTTTGCCATTTCTGCCACAAACACATCGCAAGGTGCACGTGCCGCCTCGGCGCGGGCGTTTGTCCACAGCCTGAACATTCTAATCAAGTACGCACGGATGTATGGCTATGACCACAAACGCACCGAGGCGCAATTCGAAACCACCTGGAAAGAACTGCAGCAGGGGCTGCCAACGACCGGGGACCAGGGCTTTCTGTTGGGCGTATCCGACAACAAGCTCCTGCTCGACGGCATTCCGCTGGAGGCGGGAAACGCCGAGCGCAGCTTCGCCACGCTATTGAGCACAGCCGGACTCGCCAGCCTGCACTTCTCCAAAGATGTGACCGAAGAAGACTTCGTTCGGCTGGTGCGCGCGTTCACGGTCGCGGGGTCGAAAGCGCAGGATGTTTCGAAGCAGATCAAGGAAGCGCTGGCCGGGAACAAACACGGCGGTACGATCAAGATTAACGAAGTGAAGTTTGTAGCGGCCGATCCGCTGACGGGCGATGTGAGCATTGCGGCGCAGATTGCGGCGCAGACGCTGGGGCCGGAATTCAGGCAGTGGCTGAATGATCCGCAGAAGCTGTTGCAGCTGATTGCCGCTGCTGAAGGAGCAAACGCTGGCGGTGGTGGGAGCACAGGGCCGGACGGAGTTCCGATGGTCCCACTCGGAAGCGCACCGAATCTTCAGGCAGGCAAAGGCAAGGGAAGGTGGGTTCCGGACGGAGATCCCGCGGCGACAACAGGCGGCGCGGCAGCTGGGGCCGCTCCGGCGTGGACCGGTGGAATGGTTCCGCTGCAGGAACAGGAAGTAATTCAGGCGATCCGGCTGCTGACCCGGTTTGGGCAGGTGCAGCAGGATCCGAATGTTAAAGAAGAAGACATCCAGAAGGAACTGGTCGAAACTGATCCGAATACGCGGCTGAACCTGCAGCAGTTGCTGGGAAGTCTGGCGGCCAAAGCGACTTCAGAACAGCAGGACGATACGCCCTTGCTGATGAAGGCGGCCGAGCATATGGCGATCCGCTTTGCCTTGGAGCGTTATCAGAAAGGCGAAGTCAAGGTCAACGCGGTTCACCAGATGATGGAGCACATGAGCCGGCAGATGGACTCATTGCGTTCCATCCTGAAGCTGCAGGAAGAGAAGATGAGCAAGGCCGGGATTCTGGTGGAGTCGCACGCCGACATCCTGGATCGCATGTTCTGGGCCGAAGTGCCGGAATCGGGCAAGAAGAGTGTGCTGCTCTCGCATGAAGCGCCCTGCGTGCCGCCGCGAAACCTGCGCCAGTTCGTGGAAGTGTTGCTCGACCGGGACGACAAGCAGAGTGCGACCGAGATTCTGAACAACTATTCGAGTTGCCTGGGCGCGAAAGATATCGAACCGCGGCGGCGAACCGCCATCGGCCTGAGCCAACTGGCCGACCTTTACGCGCGGCTGGGCGGGCAGCCCATGGGGCAAGCCATCCGCAAGCTGAGCGAGCAGCTCATTGCTGAGAAGGATGCGGAACTGCAAAGCCTGTTCAGCGCGGCGTTTGTGCGGCTGAGTCAGGAAGCCAGTTCGGCCAAGAATTATGCCGCGGTCAACGAAGTTTGCGCCGGTATGGAGCACATCAGCCTGGAACGCCCAGTGCTGATGAGCGACCTGCGTCCGCGGGTGGGCGTGGAGAACCGGCTGCCGGAGTTTATTGAGGAAGCCGTGAATCTGGAGCCGATTCCGGCGGAGCTGCTGGCAGTACTGCGGCGGACGACGCAGGCAGGGGCGGAACATCTGGCGGACCGGTTTTTCCGCTGCATGCGGCGCGACGAATGCGATCGCATGATCGAAATGGTGAAGCAGCTGGGATCTCCGATGCTGCTGCAGTTGCGCGAGATTCTACGCACCGGCCAGCCCCGGCAGGCCTCCGGCGCCGTGGGATTGGTGAGCCGGCTCGATGTGGGCACCCTGCTCGAGTTGCTACCTGTCCGGATGCCGGAGTGGAACCGCTTCTATCATGACGTCGTAGTACGGCAGATCGCTTATGGGGCCGCGGGAGATCGCGGACGCACCCTGCTCGAACTGGCGGAAATTCTGGATCCGCTGGTGTTGCCCGAGGCGGTGGATGAAATCGGAATGAGTGGCGACTCGACGGCGACCCCACCACTGATTGCGATGGCGAGACCCGGGGAAACGGCTTCGCGTTCGCCCTACATACAGCTCAAGGCGATCGAGTCGCTGGGGCGCTTGAAGGATATAGAAGCAGTGGCAACGCTGCGGGACATTCTGGAAGCTAAGAAGACCTTTGGCTTCCTGCATCATCGTGAGTTGAGGATTGCAGCGGCACAGGCTCTGTCGAAGACCGATCCACGCTACAGTTCGCAGGTTCTGTCGGACAGCGGCCTGGAGCCGGCCGAATTGGCGATTGCCCCTCTGGATATGGCTCCGGCGTGTCCGTGGGTGCGGCAGCGACGCTATGAGCGTCTGGTGCTGGCGAAAACAGTAACCGGGACAATCGGCAGCTCGTGGGGCAAGTCGCGGATTCAGATTCGCGAGTTGAGCCTGGGCGGCGGCATGGGGACGAAGGAAGACAACCTGCGCATCGGCAGCGAAGCGGACTTGGAAATTACGCTCGGCATGCGGGCAAAGATTCGCGCCCATGTGCTGCTGCGGCGCGCCCGTGTAAACGAAGTAGGATTCGAAATTGTGAACACCGACCTGGAAAGCCGCTACCGCCTCCGCCGCCTCCTGGTAGACGCCCTGAACGCCGCGCAGAACAAGGGCCAGGAATGGAGCGGCGATCGGAAAGTGTAGGGCAGCTCTTAGCTCTTAGCCTTTAGCTCTTAGCTTCTAGAAAACACAAAAAGCCTCTGCTTGCGCAGAGGCTTTCGTGCGTTAGCGAACCTTTTACTTTACTTTCAGGAAGATGATCGCCAGGGTGTAGAGAGCCAGGGACTCGATCAGGACCAGACCCAGAATCAGCGCGAACTGAATGCCAGGGCGGGCTGCAGGATTGCGGGCCAGCGATTCGGTGGCGGCGGCGACGGCCTTGCCTTGGGCGAGACCGCAGACCGCGGAAGCAATCGCCATGGAAAATCCGGCGGTGATGGCGACCCAGCTGGCGTCGCTCATTCCGCCGCCCTGCGCGAAGGCAGGCATGGCGAAGCACAGAGCCGATAACGTCATAAACAGATAACTCAATTTACGCATTGTGTTTCTCCTCGTATCAAATTGCCGCCAGTGGGTGGTTGACGCCGTACCTTGCAGACGCCCTCACGCTGACAGCGCAGTTGTTAGTTCCCAGTTATCCGTTGCCATTTCACCAAACTGGCAACTGACATCTGGCAACTGACCACTGCTTCTAATGCTCGTCCGCGACCGCCCCGGAAACGTAAATAATCGACAGCAACATAAATACATATGCCTGCAAAACAGCCACCACAATGTGCAGGCCGCTGAAAATGATCGGGATGCCGATTGGAATCATCGAAAAGAAAACCAGCGTGATCAGATCGCCGGCAAAAATGTTGGCCCAAAGTCGAACCGTGAGCGAGAGCAGGCGAGCGAAGTGGCTTACCAGTTCGATGGGAAGCATCAGCGCCGCCAGCAGAATCCGGGCGATGAGCGGCATGCCTTCCATGGGCGGCCCGAAAAAATGCAGCAGATATTTCGGTCCGGCATGTTTGAAGCCCTGAGTGTGATAGTAGAAAAATGCGCAGATGGCGCAGCCCAGGGGCACGATAGGAACGCCGGTGGGTGACTCAAAGCCGGGGATCAGTCCGATCAAATTACAGACCAGGATGAAGATGAAAACGATGGCGAAAAACGCGGTATAGGGTTCGCTGTGATGGCCGATAATTTCGCGGCTCTGATCCAGCACGAAGCCCTCAATAGCTTCAAAGGAATGCTGCAGGCCTCCGGGAGAATCAACCGAAAGCCGGGATCGAAGCAAAAGAAAGAGGGCCAGCAGAAACGCGAAAACGAGCAGTTCCATGGCGAAGGAATTCGAAATGGGTTGTTGCGGATATTTCGGTTCGATGTGGAGCGTGCGCAGAAATGACGTGACGGGGCTGGCGAACAGCCGGTTCAGGATCGCGGTAAACCAAAGTTGTTCAGGCATGAAAATGGGAATTCCGAAAAATCTAAACCCCGCTCTTTACGGCTGCGTACAGTTCGTAACCCGCTTCGCAGGCAATCGCTCCAACCGGCAGGAATAAGCCTGCCAGCAGCCCCCGAAGGCTCGCGGGAAAACTGGTTAATATACCATACGCGGCGGCTCCCAACAACACATAGCGGAGGAGGAAGCGGGCGACGATCCCGAAGCCAGACTGACGTTTGCCGGTATCGGTAACGCGGTCGGCGAGGCCGGCCACGCCGCTCTTGAGCCAGTGGAAGTTGAGATAGGCGATGATGCATCCGCCAAGGAAGCCGAGAGCGCAGGCGCGGCCGAACTTCCACCACGCCGCTATGAACAAGGCGAGGGCAAGAGCGATCATGGAATTGCGGATGCGGTCGAGGGCGCCGGAGTAGAAGGCGTCGGGCGCGGGTGGAGCATCAGGATTAGGCTGCTCCTGGTTCATGTTGAGCTGCTTGCTTGCCAATCGTGCTAGGTAGCTCGAGGGCTAAACCCCTATCGAAAAAGAAAACTCTATCGCAGCACTAAAAGCGCTGCGCCACCCAAAAGCTCGGAGCCAAGAGCTAAGAGCCAAGAGCTGCACTAGTGATCTTACTTCGAGTCGCGGAGGACGGTGCGAATTAGTTCGAACATGCCGGCGGCGATGCCGAGGAACAGGCCGACGATGCTAATCCAGGAGGTGTGCAGCCAGCGGTCGAGCGCCGAGCCAAGAAGCCATCCAGCAACCGTGCCTGCGGGGAGCATGAGGGCCAACTGGCTATAGCGCCCAACTTGCACCCAAGGATTTTTCTTGTCGGGCGGGCCGGGGTTAGGGGGATCGGCAGGCATCGGTCGGGACTTGGCAGAAGGATTCTAGCTCATGGCGGCACGGAAGAGTCGGCCGGGCTTCGCCCAGGCCAGACGGACGAAGGCGTCCGTCGCCAAATGAGCTTCTTTAGATGAACATTTTAATGAGTCAGTTTGGCGACTGCGGGGTTCTGCGCGATGCCGAGGGCCCAATTCACCAACTCGATGAATTGGTTGGGCAGGATGCCGATGTAGAGCGTGGCCAGCCCGGTGACGCCGAGAGCGGCGCGCATGGTGAAACTGACGGCAAGTTTCTCTTCGCCCTTTTCAACTTTGCCCATGAACATGGCGTTGGCGATTTTGAGGTAGTAGTAGAGGCCGAAGACGGAGTACAGCACGCCGAGCGAGGCCAGCGCGTAATGTCCGGTTTCAATCAGGCTGAGGAAGATGAAGTACTTGCCCCAAAATCCGGCGAGCGGCGGGATGCCGGCCAGCGACAGCATAAAGACCAGCATGAGCACGGCTTCGACCGGAGCGCGCGAATAGAGGCCGTTGAGGTCATCGAGTTCGTCGCCAATCACGTTGCGGTGCCGCAGCGAAGTGATCACGGCGAAGGCGCCGAGATTCATGAACGTGTAGACGAGCAGGTAAATCAGAATGCCCTTGAGGCCGTCCGGACTGAGCGCGGTGGCAGTCCCGGCGATCAGGCCGAGCAGCATGTAGCCGACGTGAGCGATTGAAGAATAGGCCAGCAGGCGCTTGGTATTGGTCTGAGTCAGCGCCGCGAAGTTGGCGCCAGTCATGGTAGCGATGGAGACGAAGACCAACAGAGGAACCCAGATCGCCCGCATGGGCATGAGTCCAACGACGAGGATGCGGATCAGCATGGCCCAGCCGGCCGCCTTGACCGCGACGGACATGAATCCAGTGATCGACGTAGGCGCGCCTTCGTAGGCGTCAGGCGCCCACTGATGGAAGGGGATGGCCGCGATTTTGAATAAAAGTCCGGTGATCGTGGTCAGCAGCGCAACGATGGCGACCGGCTTGTATTCGTTGTGCATCACATGTTGCGCGAGTTGCTGCTGGATGACCGCGAGATTCGTGCTGCCGGTCAAACCGTAGAACAAAGACAATCCGTAAGCGAAGATGCCCGACGAGAATGCGCCCAGCAGCAGATATTTCAACGCGGCTTCGTTCGACCGCCGGTCGCGGCGCAGGAAGCCGACCAGAACGTAGGTCGAAATAGCCATCAGTTCGAGGCCGATGAAGATGAGAACGATGTCGAAGCCGGCCGCCATGCACATCATGCCGGCGACCGAGAGCAGCATCAGAGCGTAATATTCGCCGTGATTTTCGTGTTCGGTCTCGAGATATCGCACCGACATGAGAATGGCGATCGCAGTGGCTGCGAGGAAGAGATACCAGAAATAAATGGCAAAGCGATCAACCACCATCGAATTCGCCATCGCGGCGTGACCTGCGATCTTGCGGTCCTCGAGGAAGGCAAGGATCCCCGGCCTAAGAGGATTCCAAATCGCGGCCGCTGAAAACGCCACACCGAACATCGCGGTCACGGCATTCACCCACTTTTGCTCCGGCGGAATCATCAGGTCAATGAGCAAAATGCCGAGGGCGAACAGGGCGAGCAAAGTAATGGGCAAAACCAGCACGTAGTCCGTCGCCGAGAATGCGAGTGCGCCCACTAGTTCATCCCCTTTTTCGACGTCTCTGCGGCTGGCGGAATAGCCGTGGCTGGAATGACGGAAGCCGGACCCGCCAGTGGCACCGGTTGGATCGTGAGGGTCGCGTTCACGGTCCCACCCGGCAGCGGATAGTCAGGCCGCGCCATCGCCACGGTGTGGTTTACCGGCTGCTCGAGAATCTGGAAAAACGGTTTGGGATAAAGGCCGATCCAGAACGCCATGATTAAGAGCGGAACGAATGTCGCAACTTCGCGCGGCGTCAGGTCGTGCAGTTTTTCGTTCTTGGGATTGGTGACCGTGCCAAAGAACACACGCTGGTAGAGCCAGAGTAGGTAAGCGGCGGCCAGCACGACTCCAGGGACGGCCCATGCGCCCCAACGCCAGTTCTCCATGAACGTGCCCTGCAAAATTGTGAACTCGCCGACGAAGCCGTTGAGCAACGGCAGCCCCATCGACGACAGAAACATGATCATCGTGATGGTGGCGTAGATCGGCATGACGTTTGAGATGCCGCCGTATTCGGAGATCTCGCGAGTGTGCCGGCGTTCGTAGAGAATTCCGACAATCAAGAACAGCGCGCCGGTCGAGATGCCGTGATTAATCTGCTGCAGCACCGATCCGCTGATGCCGAGCGGCGTAAGCGCGAAAATTCCCAGCGTGCAGAAGCCGAGGTGACTCACGGAAGAGTAGGCCACCAGCTTCTTCATGTCTTTCTGCATCAGCGAAACGAGTGCCCCATAGATGATGCCGACGATTGAAAGGAAAATCATCCAGCCGCGCACGGTCATGCCCAGGTGGGTCGTGGTATCCGCGAGCACCTGAGGAAAGAAGGGAAGCGAGAAGCGGATAAATCCGTAGGTCCCCATCTTCAGCAGGACACCGGCTAGGATGACCGAACCCGCCGTCGGCGCTTCCACGTGGGCGTCGGGCAGCCAGGTGTGGAAGGGAAACATCGGTACTTTGATGGCGAAAGCGAAAAAGAAACTCAGGAATAGCAGAGTGGCAACGTGCGGGCCGTAGTCAGAATAGATTCGCGGTGCCGTGTCGTAAAGCGCCTGCAGAGCAAACGTGTAAGTGCCGGTCACGTGTTGATGGTGGAAATATAGAAACAGGATACCGAGCAGCATCAGCACGGAACCGGCCAGGGTGTAAAGAAAGAACTTGATCGCGGCGTAGAGCTTGCGCGGCCCGCCCCAGATGCCGATTAGCAAATACATGGGCACGAGCATGGCTTCCCAGAACACGAAGAAGAGAAAAAAATCGAGCGCCATGAAGACGCCGAGCATGCCGGTCTGCAGCACCAGAAACCAAATGTAGTATTCCTTGACGCGATTCTCAATAGCCGTCCAGGAGGAGAGGATCGAGATCCAGCCCAGCAGCGTAGTCAGCATGATGAGCAGGAACGAAATGCCGTCGATTCCGAGCACGTAACTGGCGCCGATCGAGGGAATCCAGTTACCGGCCGTGCCCTCGATGAACTTGAAGCCCGGTTCGAAGCGCTGCGCCCAGAACCACGGCACCAGTGGCAGCGAGACCAGCAGCCCGGCAAGCGCGAAAAAGTTCGCAATCCAGCGGATGGCGGCTTTGTTCTCCTTGGGAACGAACAGCAGAACGAGCGCGCCCACGAGCGGCGTGAACAGGATGATCGATAAGATGTGGTTTTGCATAAGTCAGCTTCTAGCTACTAGCTTCTAGCTCGAGCACCTTTGCTTCAGCAGTTTCGCTAGAAGCTAGGAGCTAGCAGCTAGAAGCTGCCTTCAGTGGTACACATAATAAAACGCAAACCCTACCAAGCCCGCAGTCATGACCAGGGCATACCATTGCACCAGGCCCCATTCGAGCAGGCGGGCGGGATAACTTAGCGCGCGCGCCAGGATCGCAGGCCCGTTGACGCCAATGCCGTCGATGATCCGCTTGTCCCACCAACTGGAAATCGTTGCGGTGAGTCGCGTGATCCATCCAGCGCCGTTGACCACGCCATCGATCACGTGGGAATCGAACCACGAACTGGCTTCGCCGAGACCCAGAACGCCGAGCCGGATACTTCCTGGTCCGGCGCCAATCTTGCGTCGTCCCGTGAAAACATAGTCGTAGCCTTCGTCGACGTAATACTTATTGAGCAACGTATGGTAGATCGGCGGCGCCGCGGCCGCGATGGGCTCAATGTAACCTTTGTCGGCGTGGCGATAACTTCTCCAGGCCATAGCCCATCCCGTGAACGCGGCAGCAAGCGACAGGCCCATGAACAGCCATTCCGTGCCGGTATTGTGTTCCTCTTCCTTTTCGCCAGCGGCTAATTGCGCGCTCTTGCCCTCCGCGGTGAAGACCTGGGCTTCACCGGCGAATACTGGCTCCAGGAATTTCGTGAAATGGTCGGAGCCTCCGAGGCTGTGCGGCCATCCCAACCACCCCGCGCCCACCGCGCAGAGCGCCAGAACAACCAGCGGCATCGTCATCGATTTCGGCGACTCGTGGATGTGGTGCTCAATCTCATGGCTCATGCGCGGATGTCCGTGGAACGTCAGATACATCAGCCGGAACATGTAGAACGCGGTCATGAGTGCCGTCGCGTAACCAACGCACCAGAGAATCCGATAAGCACCGCCTTCGCGCGACCACGTCTCCCAGAGGATCGCATCCTTGGAGAAAAATCCGGCGAAGGGAAAAATGCCGGCGATGGCGAACGTCGCAATGAACATGGTCCAGTGCGTGACCGGGATGCGTCTGTGCAGGTCGCCCATATTGCGCATGTCCTGCTCGCCCGACATGGCATGAATCACCGAGCCCGCGCCGAGGAAGAGCAGCGCTTTGAAAAACGCGTGAGTGAATACGTGGAACACGGCGGCAGAAAATGCTCCGACGCCGAGCGCGAGAAACATGTAGCCCAGTTGCGAGACGGTCGAATAAGCCAGCACCCGCTTGATATCGTTCTGCACCAGGCCGATCGAAGCCGCAAAAACGGCGGTAAGCGTGCCCACGATCGCCACCACCAGCATCGATTTCGGGGCCAGCACGAATAAGGCGTTCGACCGCGCAACCATATATACGCCCGCAGTGACCATCGTCGCGGCGTGGATTAGAGCGGAGACCGGCGTCGGCCCTTCCATGGCGTCCGGCAGCCAGACATAAAGCGGAATCTGCGCGGACTTCCCGCAAGCGCCCACAAACAGCAGCAGCGTGGCCGCGGTGATATATGGATTTCCCATCAGACTGGCGGCATGCCCGCGGGCGAATCCAGTTACGTCGATAAAGCGCAACGATCCGCAGAGCCACACGATAAAGAACATGCCGAGAATAAATCCAGCGTCGCCGATGCGGTTAACGATGAAGGCTTTATTCGCCGCGTCGCTCGCCGACTTGCGATGAAAATAAAATCCGATCAGCAGATACGAGCACAGACCCACGCCTTCCCAGCCCACAAACATCAACACATAATTGTTCGCGAGAATCAGCGTAAGCATGGAGAACATGAAGAGATTCAAGTATCCAAAGAAGCGGTAATAGCCGCCTTCATGCGCCATGTAGCCGGTCGAATAAATATGGATCAGCAGGCCGACGCCGGTCACAAACAGCAGCCAGATGCTGGAAAGCGGATCGAGCAGGAATCCCGCGTCGGCCTGAAGCGAAGCCGGCGTCCCGTCAGATTTCTGAAAGTTCAGATGCCCGGTGTCGCTGCCCAGCCAGGTGTAAAGAATGGTCTGATAAGGCTGATGCAAGTGATCCGGCATCGCGGCCCAGTTGGTGTACTGCCAGACCGCGCCGCAGCTCATAAGAAACGCGAGAACGATTGTGCCAACGCAAACCGCGCTCACCGTAGACTTCTGCAGCCCGCGCCCAAAAAAGAACATGAGCGCCGCGCCGATGGCGGGGAACAGCGGGATGAGCCAGATATGAGTTAGAAATACCATTCAGCACTCAGCATTCGGCACTCAGCCATTCCGGTTGAGCACTTAGCACTTGGCAGTTAGCATTTAGCCGCTCCGGGTCTTGCCCAGAATCACACAAACCTCTGATGGCCAAATGCTAAGTGCCAATTGCTAACAGCTGCGTTTCTACCACTTCAACAAATTCACTTCGTCCACATTCACCGTCTCCTTGTTGCGGAAGAAGGCGATGAGAATGCCGAGGCCAACTGCGGCTTCGGCGGCTGCATCCGTGATTACGAAAATCGCGAACACCTGGCCGTGCAGGGCGCCCGGACCGCCAAAGTGTCCGGGCATGCCTTGCCAGTAACGCGAGAAGGCGACCAGGTTCAGGTTCACCGCGTTAAGAATCAATTCGATCGACATCAGCACGATGACCACGTTACGGCGGGTGAGCACGCCGATGACACCTAACAGAAACAACGCTGCGCCGAGAACAAGGTAGTGCAGCGTCGTGATGTGGAGTAGCGCGTCCATATGAGCTTCTAGCTTTTGGCACTTAGCACTTGGCAATTAGCATTCGGCCCACTCTGCACCGTGTCGGTCCCCGGCGAAGACCTGTCATGGCTAGATGCCAAATGCCAAATGCTAATTGCTAAACAGCTGCCTTCAAATCCTCTTCTTCGCCATGACTACTGCTCCGATGATCGCGACCAGCAACAGCAGCGACGCGATTTCGAAGGCGAACATGTATTGTCCGGCATTGCGGTCGAACAGCAGGGTCGCGATTGCCTGGGTGTTTTGCGATTCGCCGTAGGTCATTCTGCCTTCGGGGAACAGCGCTTTCCCTCTCGTTGTAGCCGTAAAGACCGCTATGAATAGCCCGCCGAGCGCGGCGGCCGTGACGATACCGACCAGCCATTGTTTGTTGAACTGGCGCTCCTTCATGTTGCGTTCCAGGTTGATCAGCATGATGACGAACAGGAACAGCACCATGATGCCGCCGGCATAAAGAATGATTTGCACGCCGGCCACGAACGGGGCGTAGAGCATCAAGTAGAGACCGGCCTGCGCCAGCAGCGCGGTGATGAGCGCCATCGCCGAATGGACGGCGTTCTTTCGCGTGATCACCAGAATGCCGCCGATGATGATGGTGGCGGCAAGCAGGTAAAAGAAAAACGGCGTCGCGACCGGAGGATTTGTTACTGAAGGATTCATGGGCGCAGGGCTCCTTGCAATTCGCCCCAAAGCTCAGTGCGCATCGCCACGACGGCCGTCAAGATGAGCAACGCTAATCCCATGGGCAACAGAACTTTCCATCCCACTTTCATGAGCTGGTCAAAGCGATAACGCGGGAACGTGCCACGATACCAGATATACAGATACATGAAGCCGGCGACTTTGGCGGAGAACCAGAAAATGTCGCCCACGCGGTCGCGGACTGGCGGGATGAACATGAGCAGGCCGATCAGGCCGAGCACCACGCCGAATCCGGCCAGGCCCATAGTTTGAATCTTGAACAGCGGATGCTTGGGCATGCGCGCCGTGTTGAAGAAACAGATCGCTGCGAAGAAAAGGAACGTGAGCCCGGGGAAAAGGGAAAACACGAGGTTCGATGTGGCGCCGTTCAGCAAATTCGGGAAGGGGCGCAGCCATCCCCCAAGCCAGAGCGTGACTGCGATCGAAGACACTGCAATCATCGCCGAGTATTCGGCCAGGAAGAATAAAGACCAGCGGAAGCCGCTGTATTCGGTATGGAATCCAGCGGTCAACTCCGATTCAGCTTCAGGCAAGTCGAATGGTGCGCGATTGGTCTCGGCGACCATGGCGATGGCGAAGATGAAGAAACCGATCAGACCCAGCGGAAAGAATTTGAAGATAAACCATTCTTCCTGCGCCAATTGCGCCTGCACGATCCCGATCATGCTGAGCGTGCCGGTGCCGGTTTGAAGGCTGGTCATCATGATGACGGAAACGACGGCCAGCCCCATGGCAACCTCATACGAAACCATTTGCGCGCTCGACCGCAGCGCGCCGATCAGGGGATAGTGTGAATTTGAGGCCCATCCGGCGGTGACGATGCCGAGCACGCTGAGCGAAGAAACGCCGAGCATGAACAGAATGCCGATGTTCATGTCGGTGATGGCGTGAGTGGGGCCGAACGGCACAACGATAAAAACCGTGAAAGCTGCGAGCACCACGATGAACGGAGCAATCCAGAAGACAATCTTGTCGGCTTCGGCGGGGATGATGTCTTCTTTAAGCAGCAGTTTGATGGCGTCAGCAATCGGCTGCAGCAGACCGTGTGGCCCCACGCGCATCGGGCCGAGGCGCACTTGCATGTGCGCGAGAATCTTGCGCTCGAGCCAATTCATGGCGATGACGGCGACGGAGAGTCCGCCAAAGACGAGCAGAATATAAACCGTTGCCCAGAAAAAATTTCCCGCGCCGCCGGGCGTGAGCTTGACGCTCGGATCGAGATAGGCCTGGATGTACAGGATCAGCTCGCGCATCATCTCGCCCATCAGCGATCCACCTCGCCAAGAACAATATCGAGCGTTCCGATGACGGCGATGACGTCGGCGACCATGGCGCCGCGACACATGACGTCGAGCGCTTGCAGGTTCACGAATGACGGCGGACGAACGCGCACGCGGTAAGGCTGCGTCGATCCGTCACTAACAAGAAAATATCCCAGCTCGCCCTTGGGCGCTTCAATCGAGTGATAGATCTCGCCGACCGGCGGCTTGATCACCTTGGGAACCTTCGCCATGATGGGGCCTTCGGGAATGCCTTCCACCGCCTGCTCGATAATGCGCAGTGACTGCCGGAACTCCGCCATGCGCACAATGTACCGGTCATAAGTATCGCCGTTCTCGCCCGTAGGGATATCGAAGTCGAAATTCTTATAGTTGGCGTAGGGCATTGCCTTGCGAATGTCCCACTTGACGCCGCTCGCGCGGAGAACCGGTCCGGTCACGCCCAGCGCAATGGCGTCCTTGCCCGAAATCACGCCCACGCCCTTGGTACGCTCCAGCCAGATGCGGTTGGTTGTCAGCAGTTCCTCGTACTCGTCAATTTTCGGCTTCACGAAGTTGACGAACGTTCTCACTTCTTTTTCGAAGCCGTCGTAAGTTTCGTATTGCAGTCCGCCGATGCGAAACGCATGAGTCGTCAGTCGCGCCCCGCAATACTTCTCGAAAATCTTCAGAATCTCTTCGCGATCACGGAACGTATAGAACAGCGGCGTGATGGCGCCAATATCGAGCGCATGCGTGCCCAGCCAAAGCTGATGGCTGGCCATTCGATTGAGTTCGGTCAGGATGACGCGGACATATTGGGCGCGCGGAGGGGCTTCGACGTTGAGAAGTTTTTCGACCGCTTCGCAGTATCCCAGGCCGTTCGAGACCGCGGCGACGTAGTCCATGCGGTCGACGTAGGGATTGAACATCGTATAAGTACGGTGCTCGCCGATCTTTTCGACGCCGCGGTGCAGGTAGCCAATCACGCACTCGAGCCCCAGCACCTTCTCGCCGTCAAGCCGCAAAATCACGCGCAGCACGCCGTGGGTCGCAGGATGCTGCGGCCCCATATTGATGACGAGCTCGTTGGCGTCGAGGAACGTCTTGTCGGGCGTGTCGAGGTCGAGCGGCGAGAGTGAGGTCGGATCGGTCATTGACTCGGTCGTTGGTCGCTAGTCTTCGGTCGTTGGTCCTTTATTGCCCGCTCTCGATTCCCAGGTTGATCTGCACCCACTCATTATCCTGCTGCAATATGCCGTAATCCTTGCGCAACGGATGTCCCTTCCATCCATCGGGCAAAAGAATCCGCTTCATGTCAGGATGCCCGTCGAACCGAATGCCGAACATGTCAAACACTTCGCGCTCCAGCCAATTCGCCGTCGCCCAGATGGGGACGGCACTGGCAATGGTTTCGCCATCGGCGATCAGCGTTTTCACGCGAATGCGTTCGTTGCGCGCGAACGAGTACAGCACCCACAAAACGTCGAACTGCTTCTCCCGCTTGGGATAATGCACAGCGGTGATATCGACGCAGTAGTCGAACTCTTCTTCGTTGCGCAAAATCTGCAGAATCTCCGGGATCATCGAGCGATCGACCACCATATAGTTCTGGCCGAGATAAGTCAGAGGCTCGATGCCCGACCCGTATTCGCCTTTAAGCTTCGCGATCATGGGCGAATCCCAAGGCGTCGGTACGGGAACTGCGGTTTTCGGGGGCGGCGCGGGTTTGGCCGCGGCCGGAGCTGGAGTTCCAGGAGTCGAAGCTGCAGCAGCGGCCACCGCAGGCTTCTCCGGAGCGGTCGCCATAGGAGGCTGTGAAGGGACGGATGGCTTGGCAGGAGCGCTAGTAGTTTCCGACTGAACCGATCCCGACGAAGTAGCTTTCACCCCGCCCGGGACCGCGGGCTGATCCGCCGTTGGTTTCGGTTCACCTTCCGGCAACGGGGAAGAAGGCGATTTGATTTCGTCCGGCATAGCTCGCGAAGGCACAGAACTACGGCGCAGTGTGGTTCAAAAAGAACGATAACTTTTATCAGCTTGAGGGCATGAAGTCAACGAGGGCGAATCTCATGGTGAGCGGAGTGTTTGCTTCGCAAAGCGAAACAAACACACTATCGAAGAATCCCCGCCTGCAGCGAGGATTCCTGAAATCATGATGTCCGAAGCGAGCGTCAGAAGGAAAGGATCCTTCGACTGCATTGTCGTCCACTTCGCGGATGCCGATCGCTCAGAATGAGGTGTAGGCGGTATACAAATGGCGACTGGCTAGCCTCGCGATTGCGCTTGATACTGCTCGATCAAATCGCGGATGCGTTGGGCATCGGCTTTGCGATGACCGTGACTGGTCAGGGGGTCGGTCCCGCCCGTGGATTCGATCACGATTTCCGCCCAGAAAACTCCCGTGGAAATGTGAACCGAGGCGATTTTTGACATGGCGATGCTTTCTTCGTTACTGCCGAACAAGCGCGACTTGACGCGACTGACGCGTTGCGGGCTAACGATCAGGCGCGTGGGGAAGAAAAAGTTTCCGCTGGTCCAGCGGCTGGCCGCAAAGGTTTCGGCGGGGGAAGAATCCATGGGATTATCGAGCTTTGTGGTCATGGTCAGCGCCCAAACCGCGGAGTTGTCGCTCCGCCGGACGGACGAATGCGCCCGTCTCTACGCGAGCTTTGCAAATTCTCTACACCCATTCCAACGCGCCTTTTTTCCAGACCCAGATGTAGCCGACGATCAGGATGGCGAGGAAGATCAGCATTTCGAGCAGCCCGAACAGTCCAAAGGCCTTGAATCTTACCGCCCAGGGAAACAGGAAGATTGTTTCCACATCGAACACTACAAAAAGTATGGCGATAATGTAGTAGCGGACGGTGTAGCGTCCGCGCGCGCTGTCGATAGGGTTGATGCCGCATTCGTAAGGCATGAGCTTGGTCTTGCTGGGATTCGACGGGCGCACCAGTTTCGCAGCCAGCAAGGTGATCGGCAGAAGCGAGCCCACCAGGGCGATGAAGATGAAGATCGGAACGTAGTTTTGCGGCATAGGAATCGCGCCTCAGCAATCTGCTCAGCCGGTCATAGTAGCGCAGGTCATAGTAGCGCCGATGCGCGGATGGTTCAAGAGGCCTGCGCAATTTCCCGATCCAGTCGATGTCTCAATGCGGGAGGACGCTATTTCTCCCAGTGCGTGGTGCTGAACTGTTGCGGGTCGTAAACCGCGGGGTCGAGTTTTGCGTTGGGCTTGATGTGGGTGTAGTCCTCGCTGAACGTCAGTTTGCCCTCGGAATAGATCTCGACGCGTGCGGCGATCCAGCCATGGTCCGCGCGACGATAGTGAGTGAAGCGGATATCGTTGAGCTTCTTCGGGTCGCCTTGCGCGGGTTCGATTACGCGCACGAATAAAAGCGTATCTTTGGCGACCCAGAATTGTCGCGACGTCAGATCACCCTTGTCGGCGCCCACCACGTAGGCGGGATGCCCCTCCCAGGTGTCTTCGTGGAGTTTGGACAGATCGTAGCCTTCGCCTTGAACGACTTTGATGGTGGCTTCGGGGGACTGCGCGTACACATCAAATCCGAGGACCAGAAGAATGTTGACCAGAGGACGCGAGCCATCCACCTTATTGTTTTTCACGATGCTGAGCGTGCCGTCGGACAAAACGTAGCCGTTGCCATTCGCCGGCGCCCCGACGTCAATGCGCAACTTTCCCGGCAGCAGCGCCGCCTCATACCAGGTCTCAGCCGTGTTCGTGCCGTCAGGTTTGTAGGTCGTACTTTTTTGGACGAAGGTGACACTCTTGTACCAGGAAGACTGGTAGCGATCGTGCATCGCGCGCAGCAGGGCATCGCCGGTGCGGATGTCTTTATCATTATCATTGGCTTGCGCATGAGCCGGCGCCTGGGCCAGCGTGAAAGTGAGCAGTGCAGCGAGGAGCAGAGCTGGCTTGAAAAGATTCATGTGCAATTCCTATCCTGCGTATTCTTTTTGGTGGAAGAGATCGTACCTTATTTTTGAAGATTCTTCAGGTGAGAAGTTCGCATCGTTGGTGTCGAGCAGTCAGGCGAACTTGTCGGGAAACACGAAAACCCTGCGGGCAAGTTCGGATTGCAGCGTCGTTTCGTGATAGTAACGCGTCAGAATTCCGTTCTTCCAGGCCAGCAAGTCGGGATTGCGGCGGACGAATTCGTCCCAATTAATGGTGCGCGAGTTAATGTTGCGGGAGTGGACGCCCTGCGAGTCGATGGCCAATGCACGTGCCATGCGTTCGCGAATCAGGAAGAAGTAAGCGTGCGTGATCGTCTCGTGATAAAGCTGAAACTTGCCGCGGGCGGCGGCGTAGCGCTTGAGCGCCGCAGAGAACTTATCGAGTGCCTCGAGCGGCGGATACTGCGAAAGATACGCAAACCCCAGGCGGACGTGGTCGGCGTGGTGAAAGGAATCCTCCGGCATCGTATTTGTTTCGAAACGGCGGATGAGTTCGTCCTGATTCATTGGCCGCATCGTCCCACATCACTTCCCAACTGCAATGGCAAAGGCTGCAGCGGCGTAGATCACTAGATTGCTGACGTTGTACATGCCGTGCAGCAGATGAAGGAGGATTGCGAAGATGAAAACGGCCAGCAATAACCACGCGCCGCGAATTGTGGTTTTTGGAATCAGTAAAAGGATGCAACCGAGGATCTCGCCCCATCCCAACAGCATGCGGATGAAGCCGGGCATGTGAGTGCGGGCGAAATCGTGGGCCGCGCCGGGCAGAACAAACAGGACAGCTTCGATCAGGATTACGATGCCGAGCGACCATTGCAGGACGGTCAGACCGAGTTTGGCTTTCATGCTTCGTGGGCTCCTTATTGATTTACTTGTATTGATTTATTTGCCGGCGCGTTTGCGCGGGGACGTGGCTTTGATTTCCTTCAGGCGATGGCTGGCGCTGGAGTCGAGATCGAGATCGTAGAACTTCTTCAATTCGCGAATGCGTTCGAGGGAAGCCGGGCTGAACGGAGTCTTGCCGTCGAAAGCATGCAGGACGATGCCTTCGAGCACGTCGCCAAGAGTCATGTCATGGTATTCGGCAAAGGCCTTCAGAACTTTGAGGATGCGTTTTTCGATGCGGACGCCGGTTTGCACGCGTTCAACCAGCAGTCTGGAGTCGTCTGTCATGCGTACCAATGTACCACGGTACCAGTCTGATCGCAAGCGGCGGGGTGCTTGGGACAGGGTTCAGTTTGACGGTTTAAAGGAAGGATTCGTATCAGGGCACCGCTTCAGCGGTGCCGACAAGGGTTTAGTGTGACAGGCTTTAGCCGCTTGGGCGCTCGCACTTTTCCACAGCCGTGCACAGAAAAATATCGGAATCTTGTGACGAACAACCTTTACCGAGAATATAGAAAGCCCAAAATGGAATCGTGCGCGAATATCCAAAGCCGATCGAAATCCAACCGACTCGCCTCCAGCACCGCGGAATTGCCGCCCCTAACTCCTTTCTTCATAATATTTTGGCTCTAAGTCCTCGAGAATCAATATTTTGCCGCCGCACCGTCCGATCCCTCGGCGCTAACCCCTGCGCAATCAGGATTTTGCCGCTGAGCACGAAAAAAATAATCGCCCAGCCCATGTGCAGGCGAACCATGTGCTGGCGAACCATGCGCAGGCTAACCAACTGCAGCGGAGCCACGTCGATCAGCCGAATTCAACCCTTTGTTTATAATCTCCCTTCCATCGCAATCATCCAAAGGACTCCATTGGCACTCGACGATCATATTTACAATCTGCGACGCGAGAAGTTGAAGGCGATTGAGGCGCTCGGCCAGGCCACATACCGCAGCAAGTACGAATTCACCCACACGCTGCCCCAGATTCTGGCGGAATATACCCCGAAAACCGCCGAAGAACTCGAGCAGGCGCGCATCAACGTGCGCGTGGCCGGCCGCATCATGGCGATTCGACTGATGGGCAAGGCCGGTTTCGCTCACCTGCAGCAGGACGGAAAGAGACTGCAGATTTATGTGAAGAAAGACGCAGTTGGCGACAAGGGATTCGAACTCTACAAACTGCTCGACCTCGGCGACCACATCGGCGTGAGCGGATATCTATTTCGCACGCGCACGGGCGAGCTGAGCGTCCACGTCGAGGAAATCACATTCCTAAGCAAAGACCTGCTGCCGCTCCCAATCGGTAAGGCGGTTGAAAGCGACGCCTCCGCCGAAGGCGGATCTGAAAATCGCAATGCACTCACCGATGTTGAAATGCGCTACCGGCAGCGTTACGTCGATCTGGTGGTGAATCCAGAGGTGCGCGAAGTTTTTCTGAAGCGGACGAAGCTGGTGCAGTCGATGCGGCGCACACTCGACGCCCACGGGTTCATCGAAGTCGAGACGCCGATGATGCAACCCATCGCCGGGGGCGCGGTGGCGCGGCCGTTTGTAACGCATCACAACACGCTCGATATGGATCTGTATCTGCGCATCGCGCCGGAACTTTATCTGAAGCGGCTGGTGGTGGGCGGATTCGATCGCGTCTACGAGATCAACCGCAACTTCCGCAACGAAGGCTTGGGATGGCGATGGAATCCCGAGTTCACCATGCTCGAGTTTTATCAGGCCTACACCGACTACCAGGGCGTGATGGATCTGACCCAGGAAATCATCACGCAGGCGGCAAAAGATGTGACCGGCGGAACGAAGACGAAGTGGGGCGAACAGGAAATCGATTGGGCGAATTGGCAGCGGATGACCATGCGCGAGGCCATCATCCACTATTGGCCGGAAGCGGCGGGCGCGAAGCCCGAGATGGGCGAGTTTGCCAGCGGCGAGGGTGTGAAGAAGCTGGTCGACCGATTCAACGCCGCCCATGCGCACATGGCATACGAAGCGAATGCTCCCGCGGGTAAGAACATTGCCGCGCTGTTCGAGGCGGCGGCGGAGGAGCATCTCACGCAGCCGACGATCATTTACGAATATCCCACGGCGATCTCTCCCCTGTCGAAGCAGAAGCCGGACGAACCGGACTGGACCGAACGCTGGGAAATGTTCGCGGGCGGAATGGAGATTTCCAACGGCTTCAGCGAACTCAATGATCCCGAAGACCAGCGCCGTCGGTTCGAAGGCCAGTTGAAGGAACGCGAGCGCGGCGACGATGAAGCGCACCAGATGGATGACGACTACATCCGGGCGTTGTCGTATGGAATGCCGCCAGCGGGGGGAGTCGGCGTGGGCGTCGACCGATTGTGCATGCTGCTCACCGACTCGCACACGATCCGCGATGTTATTTTGTTCCCGTTATTGCGGCCGGAAAAAAGCTCAACCGCAGAGGACACGGGGGACTCAGAGGAAAAGCCGAAGAGCTAGCGGGGATTTGTTTATCCCGAACGGCGTCATCCCGACCGGAGCCGTTCTTCAGGCGAAGGGAGGGATCTCCCGAACACCGCTCATTACGTCTCGCCTATTAACGTCCCTTCTATTAACTCCCCGGTACCTGACAATGCACTATCAGTAGTGCATCCCGATTCCTATACTCGACTCATCAGTTTGGGCTCTGTTGTGGCCGCGCTGCCGTAGCGTCCCGTTAACCCTGCGGGCACTGGGTCGGCAGCGCGCTGCCTTAGATCGCTGCGTCGCTTCCACCCTACGGAATCACAAGCCCCAAATCCGATTCGCCCCCAGGACCAATGCAAACGTGAGCGCGGCGATCAGCACTTCACCGAGAGCCCCCACCATAAACGGACGCAAGCCTTGCTTTGACATCTGGCGGAAGTTCGTGCGCAGACCTACCCCTGCAAACGTCAGCAGGAAGGCCCATCTCGACAGGTTCGCCAGCGAGGTGACCTGATCTTTGTTGAAGGCATGAAAGCTCACCAGCAACGACATGATGAGGAATCCAAGTACGAACTTGGGAAACTTGTTCCACAGGAACGCAGCTTTGTTGCCGACAGTGGAGGCTTGTCCGCGCTTGGCCCAATAAATCGCGTAGCCCAACACGACGAACCCGATCATCGCATTGCGCGCGGTTTTGGCGAGCACGGCGACCTTGCCCGCGGCGTCGGAATAGAGTGCGCCGGTGGCCGTAGCTTCGGCGGTATTGTCGACTCCTAAACCCGACCAGAGGCCGAAGACAGTATCGCTCAAGTGGAGACTGTGGCCGATTAACGGGAAAGTAAACAGGGCGAGCGCTCCCAGCGCGAGGATGGCCGCAATGGCAAAGGTGGAGTCTTCGTCGTCGGCATCAATTGCGCCTTTGGCGGCGATGATTGCGGAGACGCCGCAAATCGACGAACCCACGGCCAGCAAACTGGTAAGTTTCGGAGTCAGATGGAAGGCACGGCCCAGCGCGTGCATGAGCAGCAGGGATAGAGTAATCTCGACGATTACCAGAGCCAGACTGATGCCGCCGAGTTTCAGCATGTCGGCCAGCACAAATCGCGAGCCCAGCAACACGATTCCGACCTTGAGCCAGAATTCGTAAGTGTCGATTCCGGGCTGAAGTATCTTAGGCACACTGAGAAGGTTCGAGATGATGAGGCCAATCACAATGGCCCAGAGCACATACTCGATGTTGGGAAACGTCCAGTGGTGGGTCTTCGCGTAGGTGTTGAGGAATTTCTCCAGAAACTTTCCGGCGTAGCCGATCACGGCCAGTAAGATAACGCCGGGAATGAGTCGCAGAATGTTTAGCGGAGCCTTGTCGGACCCGACAGGCGACGCTGCGATCGAAGTTGCCATGACATGTCTCCTGAGAAGCGCAAAGCTACCACGGGATTTTGCCGAACAGGTTCGCGCGGACCGCGAGCGCGAGTCCCAGGGCAAGAATCACGGCCCAGGTGTCGAGCGAGAGTTTGAAGCCCTCGCGATTAGTTTTGGTTGGCATAAGCCCTTCTCTCAAGGAACGCGGCGCCGCATGGCGCTGGTTGGTTAACACCGCCGGCCCGGAAAAGGAGAGTGCCAAAACCGAACCGGCGGCGATTCTGAAGGGAAGGCGCCCCTCAGAAAGTTGACAGCACGCTGGGGAAGACTCTTCCGCAAGGTTGAGTCCGCAAGGTCGAATTTTCCTCAGCGGCTAAGCGGGTTGCTGAAAGGCCTGCGATTGCGGTTGACGGGCGCGGCCGAACGCCGCGCCCTTTCAACCAAAGCCATGCCCTAAACAGCAGGCCCTACGGCAGGTAGTAGCGGAACGAGGTGTAGATCATGTTGTCCAGGCCAGAAGGCGAGGTTCCGCCTCCTCCCGTGAAGCCAACACCAGACCACGTTTCCCGAGTCACGTACGAGTATTGCGCCCCGACGCGGAAGCGGCCTTCCTTCCCCGAGTAGACGCTGTACCAGAAGCCGGCGGTACCTTCAATGATGGCACGCGTGTCACCCGTGCAATTGGCGAGAGAGCCAGGAGCGAATCCGCTGTTTGCGGTGGGAACGGTTTCCGTGTAGCAGCCGTAGTTGGAGAACTTGGGTGCGCCGTAGCCAACGGCAGCGCCGTCGCCATTCTTCCCCAACGGATCCCAGCTCGCCGTGCGGGCAGCGTATTCGGAGCCGCCGTAGGTGTAGAGATCGAGCTTCTTCGCGTGGTACTCGAGTGTGACCAGGCCCTGGAGATCCTTCACGAGGTGGAGGGTTCCGTTGCCGTTCACCGAAGTATCGGCGAGCTGGGCTGCGCCGTAACGGCCGATGCCGCTGCCGCCAAAGCCATGCAGACCGAAAACGACGTGCTTGTCGGCGAATGTCCAGCGGGCGTTGGCGCCGAAACCGCCACCGTTCTTGGCATTGTTATAGGCCGCTGCGGCCGTACCGCCATCGGCCAGAGACGGGCAGTTCGGCGACACCGTGGTAATCACCGGAGGTGTTGCGCCATTGTTTACGGTCTCCTGGCAAGGGAAGACGCGACTGCGGAAACGGTCATAGACGCCGAACACCTCATAGTGTCCGAAACCGGGATCGAAGGCCAGCTTGGCAACGACGTCGGGAGAAGGATTGAACGAGTAATTGGAGGTGGTGTTGTAGCTGTTGCTGGCCCCAGCTTCGCCGACGAGGAAATTGTCGGCATTACCGTGGGTGGTGAGGGTGGCTTCTGAGTTTTCCATGGACACGGCGACCGCCACTTTGGGGCCGAACGCTTTGGTCACGCGAATTCCATACTGGCGCGCGAACGTGAACCCAACGTTATAACCCGGGTCGATGGTCGCGGGCCGGGCATCGTTGACTCTGCCGGTGTCATCGCTGGGAGCGATCGAGGCCTTGGATTCCGTGAGCAAACTCCACATCTGGCCGCCGAGGATGCTCCAGCCGTTATCCCACTTGGCTTGGCCCCACGCTTGCCGCAGACGAAGCGTGTAGCTGTTGGTTTGGGTGGCGCTGGAGGTGACTCCGGCAGAGAGAAAGTCGGCCGACACATAGCTGGAGAACGCGACGTTCTTTATACGGCCGCTGACGTAGACCGTAGGCCGGCTCTGGCGTGCGGAACCGAAAAACTCCGATACCTTGCTTTGCGAAGCGCCCGGCATAGTGAGTGAATTGAAGGGCGTCGGCAGGTCCGCTCCAAGGGCTCGCGACCGGCGCACGAACGCGGCTTCGACGAAGCCGCCGGGCGTAATGGTGATGCCCTTGAAATGGATCGAAATCGGGCCTTCCATAGGGTTGGTGGAGGGCGGGCCCTCTAGGACGGTGACGGTGGTGGTTGTGGTTTGCTGAGGCTCGCCAGCACTGCTGCTAGTGCTGCTGCCGATGCCACTATTAAGCGCGGCGATCTGCTGCGGTGGCGTGGTTTGAGCAGGTGCGGCAGTCGACGGATTTGACGCAGCGGGTTGCTGGGCTTCCTGCCAGGCTGCTTGACGCTGCAGTTGCTGGGTCAGTTGCTGAATCTGCAGTTGTTGTGCGGCCAGAGCGTCTTTCAGGGCCTGAACATCAGCGCCGGTCACGGTTGGCGGAGCTGGCGCCGCGGCGGGAACGGCCGCCGCCGGATTTTTCACAGGAACTGTATTCGACGCCGTCTCAGTTTGTGCCCACGCGCCCGCGGTTAATGCCGCCAGCGTAAGGGCCGTAAGAAACAGGTTCTGGTTGAGTTTCATGAAAGTAACTCTCCTTCGTTGAGTTTTGTTTCGCACTGCTACTTCATTGGGAAAAACAACGAGAGACCACAGCCCCTGGTTGGAGGCACGGCTCTCCTTTTTTCCGGCTGGCCTTCTGGGCAATTCACTGCGCCAGCTGGATTTACAAAATCATTACAATAAACGTACTCGGGATATCTGCCGATACTAGCGAAGGCCAGCGCCTTTTTCATTAAAGGACGATGAATTTCTGGTTCGCGGGGAATTGGCTCGGATAGTCCCTGGGGAAGCGTCAACGCCCAACTAAACATTCGGCGACATAACATCCCTACTGTCTGTGTCTACTCACTCTTGTGGCCTCCGACGACCATGGGGAGGATGCTGGCGGTATCTTTCTTATGGTCCCTCTTGTGGTCTTCCTTCTGGTCTTTCTGGCGTTTGTCGTGCTTGCCGGACCGCGATACGCGTTGAGAGATCAAGTCTGCCAGAGTCGTGTGGTCGAGGATGCGGGCGGCCGCGTCGCGGACGTCGAGGAAAACCTGATACAGGGCGCGGTGCGGGATGTCCCGGTGGATAAGTTCGCGCAACTGCTCGGCGTCGCCGAAGGGCGCCAGTGGGCCGTCAATCAGGCGCATGATCTCGCTGAGATGGATATCAGCGGGATCACGGCGCAACTGGTAGCCGCCTTTGGCGCCGCGCACGCTCTCGACCATCCGGGCATTCTTGAGTTCGAGCAGGATCAGTTCCAGAAACTTCTCGGGCAGCACCTCTTCGTAGGCGATGTCGCGGATCTTGATGGCGCCCTGGCGATGATGACGGGCCAGCATCATCATGGCCTGCAAAGCGTACAGTCCTTTTTGTGAGATCTTCATTTGGCGACTCCATAAACCCGATCTAGCTAATAGACATTATTATCATGGATGGCTATGCAAGTGGTATTCCAATGGCAAAAAAAGTGGAGGGGAAGTTACGCCTTTGAAGTCAATAGGTTAGCTGCGGCCCGGAAAAAGCCCGAGAATGCGATGTGCAGACGATTGCAGTTGCGAGACGGGAAAAGTTCCCCACAGGGTGGGAAACATCGCCGTCCTTGCAGGATCCTGCACACGTTCGAACAAACTGCGTGGGCGTCGCGTGGGACTGAGATCTCTGCTGGAAAAGTCACGCCGAGAGACGCAGGACCGTCGCGGTAATGTTGTCGGGACCACCGCGTTCCAGCGCCAGGGTCACCAGCTTCTGACAGGCCTCGGCCGGAGGGTTGGTTTGCACGACACCGCTAAGCTCCGCGTCGCCGACCAGGCCCCAGAGACCGTCGGTACACAGAAGAAGAGTGTCACCCGCTTCTAGTGGGACAGGATGCTCGGGAATGTGTGGAGTAACGTCGCGACCGGAACCGAGGGCAGCGGTAAGAATGTGGCGCTGCGGATGCGACTCGGCATCTTCGGAGCGCACAATACCGCTCTCGACCAGCCGGCCAACATAGGAATGATCGCGGGTCAGGCGGGTGATGTTTTCGCCGCGAATCAGGTAGAGGCGGCTGTCGCCGACATGGGCAAAATAAAGCTGGCGCTCGACAATGGAGAGTGCGGTGCAGGTGGTTCCCATGCCGTAGAACTGCGGATGCTCGACGGCAAAACGTTGAATGTTCTGATGAGCGGATTGGAAAGCCTCGATCAGAGTATCCTGCGGATTTGCGCCGAAAGCGTTGTCGTAGACGCTGCGCACGGTCTCTACCGCGAGGCGACTGGCTTCTTGTCCACCCTCGTAACCTCCCATGCCGTCGGCAACTACGGCGAGGCGACCCTTGCGGCGGAAGTCTTCGTCGGAATCGGGCTCCCAGTAGAGATGGGAGTCCTCGTTATTGGTGCGCTGGCGGCCGATGTCAGTCAGGCTAGCGGCTTCGATTCCGGGCTTGAGGGTTTTGACGTCAACTGCCATAGATATAAATTGAAGAGCGAATGCGTGGCCGGAAACTGGTGTGACAAACTGGTGCGACGAACGTCGATCTGAATCGAAAACTGTGTTGGACCCCGGTCATTATAAGGGAAGCCTGCCGCTTTCGCCCCCGGGGTCCGGCCGTCTCCATTGGCCCTTAGGATCGTGTAGCCTAACACTTCCGGCGGCAATCCGGACAGCGAGGCCAGTCTTGTCCGGAAAAGCGGAGGCAAGGGTCTGAGGAAAATCATGCGGAAAATATTGCTCGTGATGATCGGTCTATTGCTGATGACGGCGCCGCTGCTGGGGCAAGCGAAACGGTTGTGGGTGCTGCGCCCGCCGGGAGAGATGGTCGAATACGATCCGGCGACGTTTGCGGTGAAGCAGATAATCAAGGTGCCCGCCGAAGCGGTCGAGTCGCAGGGGAACATTTTGGTCAACCGAGCGGGGCAAATTCTGTATGAAGCACCTGTCTCGCTGCCGCTTTCCGAGGAAGATGCGGAGTCGGCGCACAAGGTGTGGTTTTGGAATGGGCGCGCTGCGACCACGCCCGCCGGGACCAGCGCCGCTACCACGATCGACCAGGATGTGAAGCGCGAGGTTACCACCACAGGATCGAATCAGGCGGTTACGGAGTCGGCTGCCGTGGCTTATCTTTCAGCGGCGGCGGACGGTGGGCATTTGTTTTGGTCGGCGAATCAGGCGCGGCGGCTGCAGCGGGAAGATGTATCGCTTTCGACCGCCACGACATGGCAGGCCTGGCGGACTGATCTGAGCGGCGCGGAACGGGAAGATCTGGCCACGTCAAAGTTTCCGGACTGCAAATGTCCGACCGGGACGTGCGATGAGAGTTGCCCATACGGGGTGGTGTGGGCGCCGGACACTGGTGTAGACAAGTTTTTCCTGATGACGCAGTTTGTCACGGGACAGACGGCCCCGGTTTACAAAGCGAGCGCGCGCTATCGAGAAAAGGGCGGAAAGTGGTCGGCCGAGGCGTTAAGCGAACCTTTGCAGCGCGTGCTGGACGCGACCGCAGATGGGGGAGCGATCGTCGAGGCGATTCCGGATACTGGCTGCTGCGGATGGTCGAACCAGAGTAACGATCTCACGCTGGTGTTGAGCGGAGAGACGTTGGGCGAGAAAAAGATCACGGTGTTTGATGAGCAGGCGACGTACAAAAATCCTGACTACGACGTGAGTTTCTATACCTCGAACGCGCGGCTATCGCCGGAGTTGGGATACGTGGCGATGACCATTGTCTCGACCGCGCAGGAAAATAAAGCCATTCAACTGGCGCAGGAAGGGCAGGCGAATCCCGAAGAATCCCAGCGGATTCGCAAGGCGCTGGCCGAGTTGCCTGCGGTGGAAGTGAAGCGCATGTTGGAGTCTCCTGAGCGGGTTGCGTTCGTGCCGCATGCGGTGCTGGTGGGCTGGATCAACGAGAAGGAAATTCTGATCATCGAAGATCATGTGCTGGTGGCTTACAACGTTGGGACGGGCGCGCGGCGGAAGTCGAGCGTGCGGGTTGAGGATGCGGGGCGGGTGTTTTTACGGTGAATGCGCGAGCGTAACGTTCGGTTGGCCGACAACCCACCCAGAATCGTCGGCCTTACTGCGACGGCTTGCTCAGGGCTATAATTTCACGCACTGATGGCCCTTACCTCTGGCACGAAGCTCGGACCCTATGAAATCCAGTCACCGCTGGGCGCCGGCGGCATGGGTGAGGTGTACCGAGCAACCCAGAGCAGCCTGGGTCGCCAGGTGGCCATCAAGGTTCTTTCCCCGGCGTTCGCCTCCGATCCGGACCGACTGCGGCGCTTCGAGCAGGAAGCTCGCGCCGCCTCGGCTTTAAACCATCCCAACATTATCTCTATTTATGACGTGGGCCGCGATGGCGGAACGGCCTACATCGCGATGGAGTTTGTCGACGGCAAGACGCTGCGTTCGCTGCTTGAAGCCGGGCCCATCGCTATCAAGAAAACGTTGCAGATCGCCGCGCAAATCGGAGATGGCCTCGCCAAGGCGCACGCGGCGGGCATTGTGCACCGCGACCTCAAGCCGGAAAACATCATGGTCACGCGCGACGGCTTCGTGAAGATCCTGGACTTCGGCCTGGCCAAGCTGATGCCGTCACTCGATAATTCCACGCAAACCATGACGTCGCCTTTGCCGGGCACGCATCCCGGCATGGTGATGGGGACGGCGGGCTACATGTCGCCCGAACAGGCACGCGGCGTGGACGTCGATTATCGCTCCGACATATTTTCGCTGGGCGCGATTCTCTATGAAATGGTTGCGGGCAAGAGGGCGTTCCAGGGGCCCAGTGCGGCGCAGACTCTGGCCGCCATCATCGAAGATGATCCGCAGTCTCTGGCGGAGGCGAACCCCAAGGCCCCCACGCCGTTGCGCTGGATCATTGAGCGCTGCCTGGCGAAGGAGCCTGATGATCGTTACACCGCGACCCGCGATCTGGCGCGTGATTTGCAGAGCATCCGCGACCACTTGTCGGACGCATCCACGTCGACGTATATCGCACAAGCCGCGCCTGCGCCTGCGCGCCCGAAGTGGATGAATCCAGCGTTGTTCGCGCTTGCGGGCGTAGTTCTTGGCGGCGCGCTCACGGACTTGCTGCTACCACGTCCGAATGCCGAATCCGTTAGGCTTCACGCGCTGACGTTTTCCGGCGACGATCGCGAGCCCAGTGTTGCGCCCGACGGGCGCACCGTCGCTTTTACTTCCGGTCGCGACGGAAAGGTCCGCGTCTGGCTGAAGCAACTGGAAAGCGGCAGCGAAACTGCGCTCACCCCCGGCCCCCTCGACTACCATCCGCGATTTTCACCCGACAATGCGTGGGTGCTCTACATCCAGGACCACGCCGCTTACCGCGTGCCTTCACTGGGCGGAGAACCGCGCAAACTGCTCGACAATGTCGACGACGCCAACTGGTCGCCTGACGGAAGCCAACTGGTGTTCACGCGGGTCGTACACGATGGGCCCAAGATCGCAACCGAGGCCGGGACCGCCTCCGTCGCCGACGGAACTTCGCGAGTCGCGCACCGCTTTGAAGATCGCGACCTGGCGGAGCCCTCCTGGTCGCCGGATGGCTCTACGATCGTCCTGACCGAGCTGCGCGGCGGTACCGTGGGCTCGGCGATCCGCACGGTGACCCTGCTGGACCTCGCTGGGCAGAGTGTGCGCGAACTGGAGTGTCCCCTGCCCGGCGGCGCACTCTCTGCCGCCACGTGGTCGGGCGACGGGCGCAACATTGTCTACGAAGTGCCCGAGTCGCCCGCCGATGTCTCGGGCGTCTTGGGCGGCGCCGTAGGTTCTCCCGGACGAGTCCTGTTACAGGACGTCAAGACAGGCAAGGCACGCACGTTGTTCTCCACGCAAGCGCCGGGCTCGCGAGTGGAAATAGCGGAGCCGGGCCGCATCATCTATGACATGGTGGCCACGCGCGGCAATCTGAGGGAAGTCCCGCTCGATCCCGCATCTGGCGCGGCGGCGCGATGGCTGACCCGCGGCAGCAGCATTGACCGCCAGCCCTACTATTCCCCCGACGGAGAGTCGGTCATCTTTTCTTCGTCGCGCAGCGGCAATGCAGACGTCTGGGAGGTTTCCACCAAAACCAATTCAGTGCGCCGCTTGATCGACCACCCGGCTTTGGATTGGGACCCGTTCGTGACCTCCGACAACAAGAACCTGCTTTGGAGTTCCGATCGCAGCGGGCATTTCGAGATCTGGATGGCGGACCGGGACGGCAGTGCGCCACGCCAGATTTCGCACGACGGCACTGATGCCGAGAATCCCGTGGCCATGCCCGGGGGATGGGTGGTTTACGCTTCCTCGCAAGCTGCGCACCCCGGACTATGGAAAATGCGGGCCGATGGCAGCGAGGCCACGCTGCTCGTCCCCGGCACCGTCGCCTGGCCCGACATCAGCGCCAATGGCCAGTACGCCCTCTATCACGTACTTACCGGAGCGTTGGGTGCCACGATCCACGTCGTGCGCTTGTCGGACGGCACACCTGTCGAATTCAGCCAGGAGGGAATCCGCGCCAAGTTCGCGGGGGATGGACACTCTATCCTCTTCATCGATAACGAACATGGAGATATCGTGCGCGCAGAGTTTCCCTCGGCTGCCGGAGCGCCCGCGAAGATGGTAGTCCCGGCGTATCCTGACATGGAGACCGAAACCTTCGACGTCACGCCCGATGGACTCCGCCTGGTTGTCGCTTACCTGCAGAACACACGAAGTTTAGTGGTCGCGGACGGTGTTCCTGAAGTCAAACCCGCCACTCGCGCGAAGTAAGCGCACCTTGTGAGCGTAGGAGACTTGTGGTTATCGCCGCGGATTGTGCACCGATAACGGGCTGCCCGGAAGCAAAAAGTCTCAGATGATCGTTCCATCTCGCTTCCGCTGACCTGCGCGGTAGATCATCCAGCCGAGAAAATTTGCCCCTACGACGACCACGGCTATCTTTGCCGAGTAGCGCCATGAAGTGGCGACATCGATTACGGGGAAGATCGAGAGCGCGACGAAGAGCAAGGTGACTAGAAATCCTGACGCGGCCGCTACGCGCAGAACAAGGCCGGGACGGATGCCGCTGGCTTTCGGCGCCAGCAGCGGAATGGCGAACAGCGCCAGATACGCGATGCCGTAGAAGGTGAATCCCCAGGTGAGGAGAAGTTCGTAGGCTTCCTGCTCGCCGACTCCGATCAGGGCGGCGAGGCTGGCGGCGAGAGTTGCGCCTCCCAGAAAAAGGATCGAGTTCACGGGCGTTTTGTAGCGGGTGTGCAGGCGCGAGAACCACGCAGGCAGAAGGTGGTCCCAGCCCGCGGCCATGGGCAGGCGGGCGCTGCCGCTGAAATACAGGCTGAAGGTCGAGAGATAGTTGGCCAGCAGAAGGAAGATGGCGACCGGGACGATTACCGCGCCGAAGTTGCCGAAGCCGAGCCGCAGCGCTTGCGGAATGGGGCCGATGACATCGACGGCGTCGGGCGAAACGTAGGCCATGATTGCGCTGGTCGTGAAGATATAGATCAGCGCGATGAGCGGGGCGGTGATGAGGATGGAGCGGCCGATATTGCGTGCGGGGTTGCGCGATTCTCCGGCGAAGATAGCGACGTATTCAAAACCGCTGAGCGCGCCGAAAGTCATTTTGCTGAAGACGCTCAGCGTGAAAAGTGTAAGTGGCGGAGCGGCTAGACGCAGGGGGTGAAATGCAGTCGGTTTTCCGTGCCATGCGTTTACCAATGGAAGTCCGACGAGCACGGCGACGGTGATGAGCACGGCTATGCTGCCGGCATTGTTGAACCACTTGCCAACGGCAAAACCAATGCCGGCCAGGAGCATTTGCAACGCGATCAGGATGACTGAGGCCGTGAGCACGGCCCACTTGTTGTCGGCGATCCAGGCCAGCGAAGGCACCGCATACCCTACGAATGTGGTGGTGACCAGGCCGATGACGGCGACATACAGCATGATAAAGAGCCACAGATTCCAGGCGACCAGGAATCCGATCTGATCGTTGAAGGCGAGACGCGCCCATTCGTAGAGACCGCCTTCGAGGGGCATCCGGCGATTGAGATGCGCGACGACCAGAGCGAGCGGGATGAAGAAAAGCAGCATAGCCGTGAGCCACAGAACCACGTGGGCCGGACCGGCTTTGACTGCGGTGCCGAAAAAGTCGGGGACGATCACGAGCAGGATTTGCGCGAGGACAAGGTCGAAGAGGCCGAGTTCGCGGCGCAGGTTGCTGCTGGGAGGCTGTTGTGGGTTAAGGGGCGAGTTGTCGGTGGTGGGCAAGGTTGAAGTTCAGAGATCGAAAATTCAGGTTTTTTTGTCTTGATCGAAAACCGAGGTTCCTCCGCCCCTCGCATTCGCTCGGGGGTCGGAATGACAAGAGTTTTTGTTGGCTCCCCACTCTCTACTTCTTCTCTGCTGGTTTCAGCAACAGGTCCTGATAGTCGAAGCTGAAATCTGCCAGTGGAGAAACTGCGGCCATTCTTGCGCTGTTGATCGAGCCGTCGGGATTCAGGGTGAAGGTCACGAAGGCGTCTTCTATGGTGCGGTCGCGCCAGTGGGCCTTGAAAGTGTCGTGTTGCCAGTGCTGCAGGTCGCCGATCATAGAGGGCGTGTGATCGAAGGTAATGACCAGGGCGCCGTTTTCCATGCGGATGCTAATTGGCCCGTACCAGGCGTCGGTGTAGACACCAGCATATTTTTCGAGCGGGAGCGAAGGCTTGGAGTCGGCGGCGCGAGCGCCTTCGGCCTGCTTCATGGCTTCGGCGGCTTCTTTTTCTTCGGTATCTTTGAGGGACTTGTAGGCTGAGATCCAGTCCGTTGGCGGCACTTGGAAATAGTGATCCAGTACATGGTAGAGAATGGAATCGAATGCTCCGCTTTCTTCCGCGTTGGTCAGCACGACCACGCCTAGATTCTCATCGGGCACGAGCATGACGCGGGAAACGAATCCGGCAACGCCGCCGGTGTGGCCGACCAGCTTGCGGCCGTGATAATCGCGCAGCATCCAGCCGAGAGCGTAGTCGGCGAAGTTGGCTTTCAGTCCGGCGAGAGCTGGCGGAGGGTTGCCGATGGGGAGAATAGTTTGCGGCGTCCACATTTCTCGGGAGCGTTGCTCGGTGAAAAGACGGCCGTCTTTTCCGGGACCACTAGGGTCAGTGAGCTTTCCGCGGTTGAGTTGCAGCTGCACCCACTTGGCCATGTCGGCGGCGCAGGAATTGATGGAGCCGGCAGGGCCGGCATTGTCGAGCGCTTCGAAGTGGATGACTTGCAGTTTGTCGTCCATGCGAGAGTGCGGGAAGGCAACGTTATCACCGGGCTTGATGTTGGCGTTGGTGACGGTCGAATGGGTCATGCCGAGCGGCGCGAAAATGCGTTGCTGAATATAGTCGTCCCACGAAGTGCCGGTGACGGCAGGAATGATTTGTCCTGCTGTCATGTAGAGCAAGTTGTCGTAGGCGTAGTGGCTGCGGAAGCTGGATGCAGGTTTCATGAAGCGCAGCTTGTAGATGATTTCGTCGCGGGTATAGGTCGAGTGCGGCCAGAAGAGCAGATCGCCTTCGCCGAGTCCCATGCCGCTGCGGTGCGTGAGCAGATCGCGAATCGTCATTTCATGCGAGACGTAGGGGTCGTACATGACGAAGCCGGGCAGGCGCTGGTAGACGGGATCGTCCCAGGACAGCTTGCCTTCGTCGATGAGCGTGGCCAGTGCCGCCGTGGTGAACGCCTTGGTGTTGGAGCCGATGCCGAACAGGGTGAATTCGTCGACGGGAGTGGGATCGCCCAGCTTGCGGACGCCGTAGCCCTTCGCGACCACGACCTTGCCGTCCTTCACAATAGCCACGGCCATGCCGGGGACGTCGAAAGTTTTCATCGAGGAAGTGACGTAGGCGTCCAGGTCGGAGGGTGGGGCGGTCGGGGCTGGCGACTGCGCTTGTGCGGAAGTGATAAGAGTCGCACCGATGAAGATGAATACGATCGCCAACTTGATGAAGCGAGTGTGTAGCATGGAGCTCTCCGGGACGCTGGCTGCGTGCGAGAATTACAACGCGGAGATTAGAACACAGAAGGGGCCCATTCTCCGAGAAGAGGCCGACCACGTGCGCCGAAGGACTCATGCACACTTATCTCTTGGAACGCGAACAGTGGCTGCCGAAAGCGGTGGAGGATGTGTTTCGCTTTTTCTCGCGGCCGGAAAACTTGCAGGTCATTACGCCGCCCTGGCTCGACTTCCGCATGGTGGAAACGCCGGAGGCTTTGGCCGCTGGTTCGTTGATTCGTTACCGGCTGCGCTGGCGCGGGCTTCCGATCCGGTGGACTACGGAAATCAGTGAGTGGAATCCTCCGCACGGATTTGTCGACCGCGAACTTTCCGGCCCGTACGCGCTGTGGAATCACGAGCACTGGTTCGAGGCGCGCGACGGAGGCACGATCATGCGCGATCGGGTGACGTACGCTCTGCCCCTGGGATGGGCCGGACGCGTAGCTCAGCGGATAGTTGTCAGGCGCGATGTGGAGGCGATTTTTGACTTTCGCGCGGAGACCATGCGGCGGCTGTTTCCGGGGTAAAGCGGCGGGAGGCACTCAGCATTCGGCACCCAGCATTCAGCCAACGGATGTAATTGCAGGGAATAGATGGTGGGCTGCGGAGGTGGTTATACTGCATGAGTATTGCTTAGGGCTTTGGATGTTCGGGAATCGTTCAGAATGGCTGAGTGCTGATTGCCGCAGAACTGGGAAGGCTGACGGAGTTTCGATGGTTTCGCAAGACTTCATCTTTTGGGAAGTAGACGTGCAATCCGACTTCATGTTGCCGGGCGGGAAACTGTACGTGCAGGGCGCGGAGAAGTTGCTGCCCAATATCCGGCGGCTGACTGATGCGGCGCGGCAAGACGAGGTATTTCTGGTGTCGCATGGATGTTTTCACATTCCGAACGATCCGGAATTCGAGATCTTTCCTCCTCACTGCGTGAAGGGAACAGCTGGAGCCGAACTGGTGGCGGAGGCGGTTGCTGAAAAAATTGTTCGCGTGCCCAACGAAGCGGACGCGAAATTGCCGGAGAATTTATTCCAATATCAGCAAATCCTTCTGGAAAAACAGACCCTGAACATTTTCGAAAGTCGGCACGCGGAGGCTCTGGTGCAGCGCCTGGGAAGTGCTGCGGAGTTCGTGGTGTTTGGCGTGGCAACAGAATATTGCGTAAGCTTCGCCGCCAAAGGCCTGCTGGAACGGGGACGGCGCGTAGCCGTGGTGCGGGATGCGATCGAAACGCTAAACGCAGAGGATGGGCAGAAAACGATTGTCGAGCTAGAACGGCTGGGTGCGCGGGTCACGACTACGAATCAGGCTCTCAGCGCGCTCAGACGCTGAGAGCCTGGCTCATCTTTTCATCTTTAACTGTGATGGTCGCCGTGGTTGTGGCGCCAGGTCCAGTATTCCTTCTGCTCCTCGGGAGGCAGTTTGCGGAAGTCGCGGTGCGGGTCGCGATGGGTTTCAGCGGACCAGCGATTGTAGTAAACGACCTCGTTGTTGTCCCACACGTGATAATCGGTGTAGTACGGATCATAAACCCGATAGTAGTGATGTTCGCATGCGATTCCTGCCAGCGACGAAGTCAGCGCCACAGCGAGCAGCAGGGAACTCAGGGGATGGGAACCACGGCTCATGTTTGTCTCCTTCGAGATGAAGAAACACTTCTGAGTCTGATTAGTTGCTGAAACGTGGGGTTTGGTTTCGAAAAAGTATTACTTCAAAGTACTGCTCGCGCTAATCGTGTTCTGCAAAGTGGCTTTCCGCGCCTATAACGTTTGCTTCCGAACCGTATTTCTTTTGCTTTCGATTGCTTTTCAACGGAGTCGGATTGTAATAGACTTGGGGATCGAGGAGACCTCCCAGTTGAGCGACCCGTTGCGCGCACTCTTGGATTTGCCGGAGCAGGAAAGAACCGAGCGGGGGCTGGAACACACGCCCCGCGAAATCTGGCAGCAGCCGGACACATGGAGCAAGACTTACCAGCACTGCCTGGACCACCAGGCCGAGTTGAACGATGTTTTGCGGCGCGCCGGAATCGGCCGCGGCAGCACTTCTTCGCCAACCGTCTATTTGGTGGGAGCCGGCACGTCGGACTATACCGGGCGGGCGCTGGCTCCGCTGCTCCGCGAGCGCTGGGGCTGCGATGTCTGGCCCATACCGAGCACTACGTTGCTGACCGAATTTGAGGAATTTCACCGCCCGGGCCGAGAGTATCTCTGGATTTCGTTTTCCCGTTCGGGGCAGAGTCCTGAGGGAGTGGCCTTGCTCGAGCAGGCGCTCGACCGCCATCGCGAGATCCGGCATCTGGTGATTACCTGCAACCAGCAGGGGCCGATGGCGCAACTGTGCGCGCGGTATCCCGATCGCGCTTTGGCCCTGGTGCTGGACGATGCGGTCAACGACCGCGGGCTGGCGATGACGAGTTCGTTCAGCAACATGGTTCTGGCCGGGCAATGCGTGGGGCATCTGGAAGACTTTGCAGAGTTCGGCGAGGTAGTGGCGCGAATGGGCGAGATTGGCCGGGAATTTCTTCCCGCCGCGGCCGAAGCCGCCGCATCGATTACTGCGCTGGGTTGCATGCGCGCCTGTTTTGTGGGCTCCGGGGTACTGCGAGCCGTGGCCGACGAATCGGCGTTGAAGGTCGTTGAACTCAGCGCCGGAAAAGTAACCACTCTGGCGGAAACGCCGCTCGGGCTGCGTCACGGGCCCATGTCGAGCGTGGACAGCGAAACGCTTTTTGTTGCCTTCCTGTCGAGCGACGAGCGCAGGCGCGGCTACGAACTTGATCTGCTGCGCGAAATCGATCGCAAGCGTTTGGGTCGGGTGCGCGCGGTGGTCAGCGCACGTGCCGATGACGAGATGGCGTCGCTGGCGGATTACTCTTTGTCGCTGAATCGTGCGGCGGGTCTTCCAAATAGCTTCCCCAATTACTTTCCGGATCATTATCGCCCGGCGCTCGATGTAATGCTGGGCCAGTTGATCGGCCTGTTCTCCGCCATGCAATACGGCCTCAAGCCCGACCAGCCCAGCCCCGGTGGAACGATTACACGCGTGGTTGCGCCTATCAAACTCTATTCGTAACTCCAAGCCTTTCGTGCGCGCGCCATCAGAGAGTGAGGGGCGATGATCGGGCGAACGATTCCTTACTTCAGCCTGGACGCGTAGCCGAGACGAATACACGGCCGGCCAGGGCTTCCCGGATCGCCACTGGCAGATCTGAGTTGATTCCTCTTTTTGCGACAAATCCCGAGCCGCCGGCTTCCATAGCAATCTTCATGAAGTCCGTGTCGGCGGTCATGAAATCCATGTTTCCGCTCAGGAACACAATCGCGGCCTGACAGCCAGAGGCACGAACCAGTCTGGCGGTTTCAATACCGTTCAGCCCAGGCATTGAAAGGTCCAACACCAAGACATCCGGAGCGTGCTTTTTAACGGCTGCGATCGCGGATATTCCGTCCGCGGCGGTGCCCACGATGTCGCAGTGCGGCCTGAGCACTTCCGCGCAAACCGCAAGGATCTCCGGCATGTCATCGACCAACAGGACACGAGGCAGTTTCACGTAATGCTCCTCAGAATTGTGGCGAAAGTATTTAGCGCAAGAAGTGCGGGAACATGAATTCCCTGACAGTTGATAATGTATACGACGTAGACGAAATCATTCAACGAACGGTGGTCACTGCGCGGTGGTTACCGCCGGTGGGATTCATTGTGCTGAGGTGCGCGCAGCGCCCGCGCTAACGGTCTAGGTGACGCTCACTTCCGTATAGGTGCCATACACCTGGCGCAGGGCTTCGCAGATTTCGCCCACGGTGGCGTAGGCGCGGACGGCATCGACAATGTAGGGCATCGTATTGGCGGAGGACACGTCGCCGCCGGTTCCGGCTTTCGGCTCCTGCGCTGCGGCTTTCTTCAAAGCTTCAAGCGCGCGGTGAACTGCCTCATTCGAACGCCGGGCGCGCAAGGTCTTCAGCTTTGCGGTTTGTTGGCGAGCGACGCTCTCATCGATGTAGAGAATGTGCGGCGATTCCTCTGCGATGACGAACTCGTTGGCGCCGACGATTACTTTCTCGCGGGCTTCGACTGCGCGCTGGTACTGGTAAGACGCCTCGGCAATTTCTTTTTGCGGGTAGCCGCGATCGATGGCTTTCACCATCCCGCCCATGGCATCGAGCTTGCCGAAATAATCGAATGCGCCGCGTTCCATTTGCAGCGTTAAGTTTTCTAAAAAGTATGACCCCCCGAGCGGATCGACCGTCTGCGTCACACCCGATTCGTAGGCGATGATCTGCTGCGTGCGCAGCGCGATGCGCGCCGCTTCTTCCGTGGGCAGGGCCAGAGCTTCGTCGTAAGAATCGGTGTGCAGCGATTGGGTTCCGCCGAGGACTGCCGCGAGCGCCTGTATGGCCACGCGGGCAATGTTGTTCATGGGTTGCTGCGCCGGTAAAGATACTCCCGCGGTTTGGGTATGGAAGCGCAACAGCCAGGTGCGCTGGTTCTTCGCGCCGAAACGAGTCTTCATTACTTGCGCCCAAATCTTCCGGGCGGCGCGGTATTTGGCGATCTCTTCGAAAAAGTCGTTGTGCGCGTTGAAGAAGAAACTCAGGCGCGGGCCGAACTCGTCCACATCGAGCCCGCGGCGGCGCGCCCACTCCACGTACTCGACGCCGTCATATAGCGTGAACGCCAGTTCCTGCAGGGCAGTCGACCCGGCTTCACGAATGTGATATCCGCTGATGGAAATGGTGTTGAAGCGCGGGGTGAACTTCGAGCCGAACTCAAATGTGTCGATGACCAATCGCATCGACTGCGCGGGCGGATAGATGTATTCCTTCTGCGCGATGTATTCCTTGAGAATGTCATTCTGGAGCGTGCCGGAGATTTTCTTCCAGTCAGCGCCTTGTTTTTCCGCGACCACGAGATACATCGCCCAGAGCACTGAGGCGGGCGAGTTGATGGTCATCGAGACAGTGGTTTTTTCGAGATCGATGCCGCCGAAAAGAATTTCCATGTCTTCCAGCGAATCGATGGCGACGCCGCACTTGCCGACTTCACCTTCGCTTGCGGGATGGTCGGAGTCGTAGCCCATGAGCGTGGGCAGATCGAAAGCCACCGAAAGCCCGCTGCCGCCATGTTCGAGCAGGTACTTGTAACGCTGGTTGGTTTCTTCGGGCGAGGCGAAGCCGGAAAACTGGCGCATGGTGTAAAGCTTGCCGCGATATCCGGTGGCGTGAATGCCGCGCGTGTAGGGCGGTTGGCCGGGATAGCCGAGGTAATTCTCTTCGCTCCAGTCCGTGGGCAGATCGGCTTGCGTGTAGAGGCGGCGAATGGGCACGCCGGAGATTGTGGTGAAGCGGGCGTGGCCGTGTTCGTCGAGATTCACGCCGGTGGGCGCGCCAATCGGCCGCTCGGGGGATTTCTCCAGCGTAGGCGCCAGCGTTTTCTCGGCCCAATTCCTTTCTGCGGCGGAAGGATGGCGGTTCTCAAACACATCGGCGACGGGACTCTCGGCGACGCGCGGCTGGTTGGACGGACGAGACGGCTTCTTTTCCATGCGGAACTTTCCTATCAACCCAGTGTTCTGGTTCGATGATAGGGAAGTGAGGACGTTGGAGCAAGGCGCGAATATGTGCACGAAGCGACCGGTCGGTCAGTTTTGGTGGACGAAGTCGCCTGTCATCCTGAGGAGGGCGCAGCCCTCTGAGGGACCTTACGACATCGGGACCTTGCAATGCAGCCGACGTGCGCCGCCGAGCTGCCTGCGGTCCAGGCATTCCATCGGCGTCATTGCAGCTCGCTGATGACGTAGGGTCCCTCGCATCGGCTTCGCCGGTGCTCAGGATGACAACTGGATGATCACGATGAGTTGCGCGACAGTTCCCATGCTTTAGCGTACTTCCATGAGACGTAGACGGCATGATAGAGGTGCAGTAGCAGGCCTTCGCGGCCGTCGAGGAAGCCGAGGCGGAAGAAGTAGTTGTAGATGAACGTTGTCAGCGGCCGCAGGACGATGTTGATCACGCTGAACCGGACTATGCCATTCGCCTTCGCTACCACCATCTCCGCGCCCAGCGACGAGTAGCGGTTCATGTGCTCGATGTAGTCGGAGAGCGTGGGGTAGGAGTGGTGGATGAGTGCGTTTCTGAGTTGCCCTGACACACCTTCGCTCAGTTTCGCGTCTTCATGCACGAGCCTCTCTTCAAATCTCGCCGCGCCTCGTTGAAAGAACCTCAGCTTACGATCGGGCCAGAAGCCGCCATGCTTGATCCATCGGCCAAGAAACAGGTTCTTTCGCGAAACGAAGTATCCGGTCATGGCGACGAGGAAAGAGTCTGGGTTCCCCTGTGCCTTCATCATCGAGCGCATTTGCTGTAGCGTCTGCCGAGTCGACAGATAGGTGAGAGCTTTGGCCCTTTCAAACCGCATGCTTGAATCATCGGTAATTGTCGGACCTTTAAAGAGGAAGGAGAGCTCATCCAGCAGAGCGGTTTCGATTTCCTCGTCTGCGTCGAGGCTCAGGATCCACTTTCCCTGCGCCTTGTCGATGGCTGAGTTCTTTTGCGCGGGGAAGCCTTTCCATTCTTCGACAAACACTTTCGCGCCGAACGATTTTGCGATGTCTACCGTGCGGTCGGTCGAGCCGGAGTCAACCACGATGATTTCTCCTTTGCCGTCGGCGACCAGTGGCTGCACGCTGGCCAGCGTGCGGGCGAGGTTGGCTTCTTCGTTAAACGTGATGATGACGACGGAGAAATGCACGGGGCGTAGTTTATCAGGGCGATGGTGTGCGCAGATCGCCCTGGATATGTGGAGGGGACTTCGCTCCGCGCTACATCTGGCCTCCGGGCTGCACTGGTTGAGCCGGCGCAGGTGCGGACGAGGGCGGTCCGACCGGGGCCGCATCCTGACGTGGGGTGACGTAGGGCACGGCGGGCAGATGCGTGACCTGGCCGCGGGTGGCGTCGGCGACGTTGATGCCGGCGTGATCCAGCAGCAATCCGGTGGCGCGATCGAGTTCGATTACGGACTTCTCGTAGGCGGCTTTCGCCGAAACCAGATTCGATTCGCCGTTGGTGAGCGTGGCGGCGTCCTGCAGAATTGTTACCGTCGTGGTCAGACCGACTTTCAGTTTCTGCTGATCGGCATCGAGCGTCTGGCGTGCCAGATCGACGGCGGATTGCGCCGCTTGCACCGAGACGCGGTTCTGTTTCACATCGAATTGCGCGTTGCGTACTTCGATCCGCACCTGATTTTCGAGCTGGAGTTCACGCACCTGGGCCTGGCGGTATTCGAGTTCCGCGCGCACCTGGTTGGATTGCGCCAGGCGGTTGCGAAGGGGAATGGTGAGGCTGAGGCCGACGCCCTTATCGGGGGCAGTGGAATTTACCATTTGACTCAAGGCGTTGCCGTAGCTGACCGGCGGGGGCGGGGTCGTTCCCTGGAACGGCGGCGGCAGGTTGCCCGGGCTGTAGCAGTCAGTGGTGGTTCCGGCAGAGCACAGCGGCAGGCCTGGGTTGATGTTTCCGCCCACGCCGGACCCGCCATAGTAAGCGAAAGCCTCGAGCGTGGGCAGCATGGAGTTGCGCACGGCCTTGGTGTTGATGTCGCGGGACTGCAGATCGATGCGCGACTCCACCAGTTCAGCACGATGATGCAGAGCGTCAGTGATCATTTCCTGGACGGGAGTGACGGGCTCGGCCTGCGGGAGTTGCATGGTCGAAGTCGGAACGACGTCGGCTTCAGCCAGCACCGGGTCTTCGATGCTGCGGCTCAGAGCGTTTTTCATGAGCAGCGCCTGCAGCTGCAGGTTGTTTTCGGCCACAATCAGATTTTGCTGGTCGGTGGCCACGGTGCTCTCCGAACTAACGACCTGAATGGGCGGCGCGGTGCCGACCTGCGCCTGGTGCCTGGAGTCGTCGAGCGCTTTCTGCGCGTAAGTCAGGGATTCCTGCTGCACCCGAACATTTTCGTAAGCGTAAACCAGGTCCCAGTACATGTTTTCGATCTGGTCGACGGTGGTGATGATTTGCAGGCGGAAGGCTACGTCGGAAATCTCGCGGTTATTCCTGGCAATGCGGATGAATCGCGTGTTGGGCAGGAATCCAAAACCCTGCAGCAGATTTTGCGTGAAACGGAACTGAAAGCTCGATCCGACGAATGGCGTGATCAGGCTGAGCGGGTTGTTGCTGGTGAGGTGAGTATTGTTGAATGCGCCGGTGAGCGCGCCACCCCACTCGAAGCCCTGCGTGTAACCGAAGTTGGCGGTGTAAGTGTTTTCGGTCACGACGGGAATGGGGCTGGATAAGTTGGTTGATTCCGCGTCGTCCCGGTCGAATTGGAGCGTACTGGTGACGAGGGGATCGAAGGCGGTGATGGGCGCGCCGATGCCCAGGGTTGAACTGACCAATCCGTTGGTGCCGGTGCCGGCGCCGCCGGCCGCGATCGTAGTGCCGCCGGTGCCGGAGCCGACGGTTCCGCCGAGTCCGCCGACACCGCCACCGGGGGTGTTCTGCACGATGCCGGTATTGACGCCGAGAATGCTCGCTCCTGATTTCGCCCGCAGCAGATCGGCGTCGGCAATATTCAGGTTATAGCGGGCGATGTCGATGTCGAGATTGTTCTCCAGGGCGAGCGCAACCGCGTCGTTGATCGAGAGATAAATCTTGCCATCGCGCATGAGCGAGTCGATGCGCGCCGAGTTGGCCAGCTTCGGCTGGGGGACCGTCTCGGGCCGGTAGGGTTGCAGAATGTGAGGAAATGCCGAGCGCGGATTCGAGTAATCCCTCAGATGAACGGGCTGCGTCTGGACGGGCAGAGGCGCAGTGGGGGGCGCAGACTGTGCTGGCGCGGCTTGTTGGGCGCACAGCGACGCCGGAACCGAAACTATGGATAGGATCGACGCGAAGCCCAGTGACAGCAGGCGGAAGGTCCAAGTCGAATGTCGAACCATTGAACTGAAACGCCGAGCGGAAGCGGTTAAGCGCGGTAAGAACATGGATATTCTCCTTGCATGAGAGCGGGGGCGCATGGTTTCAGGATCAGAATTTTAGTAATCCCAATGTTGGACGAAAGGCGCAAAATTACGTCTCTTCAATCTTAGCGGGATAAGTTTCGCGGGAAGCGCGGAGGATTGTAAAGAATTGTGAGGAGAAAAACGAAAGTGGCGCGCCACGGTCGGCGCCGCACGCCGAGCGCCGCTGTGGAACAAGACCGGCGGCGCTCGGCGTGCGGTTAACCTCTATTGCTGGGCCGCTGGCGCGATCGACGGCAAGTCCTTGCGCGGCGCAACGTAGGGAACGTTGGGCAAGCCGCTGACCCGGCCCTTGGCGGCATCGCCGATGTTGATGCCGGCGTGATCGAGAGTGGTGCCGACGGCGCGGTCCAACTCGATCCGAGACTTTTCGTACGCGGCCATGGCCGACATCAAAGTCGATTCGGCCGTAGCCAGCCCGCTTTGAGTCTGCAGGACGAGGGTCGTGGTCGAAGTGCCGAATTGATACTTCTTCTGTTCGGCGTCGAGCGACTGTTTGGCATAATCCACCGCAGCCCGGGCGGAGTCTACGCTGGCGCGATTCTGTTCCACTCCAAACTGGGCGTTGCGAACCTCAATACTGATGCGATTCTCGGTTTGCTGCAGTGCCATCTGGGCCTGCTGGTACTCCAGCTCCGAGCGAATCTGGGTAGCTTGGGCGGCACGGTTGCGCAACGGGACGTTGAGCTGCAGGCCAACCCCTTTGTCGGGAGCAGTGGAATTGACGAGTTGGTTCAAGGTGGCGCCATAGCTGACGGATGGCGTGGGAGTTGTGGCGCATCCGAATCCTTGCAAGGAGGGATCCAGATTTGCGCAAAGGTTCGCGGGATTTTGGGAGCCGCCAACGCCCGCGCCCCCGTAATAAGCAAACGCGTCGAGCGTGGGCAATAGCGCGTTGCGCACGGCCTTGTTGCTGAGTGCGGTGGTGTTGAGCGTAATGCGTGATTCAATCAGATCGGCACGATGGCGTAGCGCGTCCGCAATCAGATCCTGTATGGGCTGGACCGGTTCGCTCTCCGGAAGTTCCATGGTGGAAGTTGGAATCACGTCCGCTCCGGCCAAAGCCTGATCGCGCAGAGTGCGGGTGAGCGCGTTCTTCATGAGCAACTGCTGCAGCTGAAGGTTGGTGAGGGCAATCGTCAAGCCTTGCTGGTCCTGGGCGACGGTACTCTGGGCGCGGACCACCTCGATGGGCGCCAGGCTGCCGATTTCGACCTGCTTTTTGGTGTCAGAGAGAGTCTTGTCGGCGAAAGCCAAAGATTCTTTCTGGACGCGCGCGTTTTCGTAGGCATAAACCAGATCCCAGTACATCGTCTGAATCTGATTCACCGTTGTAATAACCTGAAGACGAAAAGCCACGTCGGAAAGTTCGCGGTTATTCTTGGCGATGAGAATAAAGCGATCGTTTGCGGCGAAGCCAAAGCCCTGGAGAAGGTGCTGAGTAATGGTGGCCTTGAAACCCGAGTTCAAACTGGGACTAAGGCTGCTAAAGAAGCTGTTGGTCGTGGCCCGGGTGTTGCTGAACCCCACCGTCAGGTTCGTGCCCCACTGGAAACCTTGCTGGTAGGAGAAATTCACCGTACCGGTATTTTGGCCCAGACTAGAGCCTGGAAGCACGCCCTGAAAGATACTGGTTGCCTGTTGGCTGAAATGATCTTCCTGCAGGGTGCCGGTGAGGATTGGGTCAAAGCTGGTGATGAGTGATCCAAGGCCGAGCGTTGAGCTATTCAATCCGCCCGCGCCCGCGCCCGCGCCGCCAGCGCCGAGGCTGGTACCGCCAGTGCCGGAGCCGACTTGGCCGCCGAGCCCGCCAACTCCGCCGCCAGGAGTGTTTTGCACAATGCCGCTCGGCACACCGAGAATGGCAGCGCCGGCTTTGGCGCGCAGAATATCGGTGTCGGCGATATTCAGGTTGTAGCGGGCAATGGCGATATCGAGATTGTTTTCGAGGGCCAGCGCGATCGCATCGTTCAGCGAAAGGTACAGTTTGCCATCGTGCATCAGCGAGTCGATGCGCGCCGTGTTAGCCACATTCGGTGGCGCCAGGCGCCGGGCGGTATAAGGCCCGATCGGGTTGGGAAAGTGCGACACCGGCTTGGCATAGTTCAAGACAGGCAGCGGTTGGTCATTCGGGGCATTCTTCGGTGTAGGAGCAAGGGGCTGCGGTTCCGTCGTGTTCTGGGGGGCGGGAGCCGCGGGCGCATCCTGGGCCCAGCTCGCGAGAGTCAGCGTTGCGAATAGGCTGGCAGCAGCGGCGAGCCGGACGGTTGAAGCTAATCGTGCGAATGGCATCTACTCATCTCCATTTGTGGACCGGTTCATTTCAGAACCAACTGAATTTGAACTTGCTGATCTTGAACCACTGATTCTGAATCAACTGAATTAAGGCATTCTTCTAAGACTTGGTCTTAAACGTTGCGAAAAACTTGGGCTTTCTGAAAACCGCCCCCCAATCCAGTCCGCACAGGCCGACGTCCTGCTCAGGCATTGGTACGCAAATGACCGGCGGAAGGTTCCTGAAAGCGGGAAAAAGACAAATTTTCCCAGTCCTGCGGCCGATTCGTTGTCGTCCCCCGCGTTGGTCTGACCGTATTTCCTGGGACAAAGCAGCAAGCTTCCATCCGGGAGGCCGAAGATCTGCGGAAAGCATTCAGTATATCTGACCGGAACTGGACTTGACTCACGCCGCATCGCTCAAAGAACTGGTAAATTTGCTGGCACTCCCTGAAATCGCTTGGATGATGCAACCGGCGTGCGGGACTCGAAAGATCGAGATGCGCAATCTCAAAGTAACTCTCTCCTATGACGGGGCGGAATTCTCCGGCTGGCAAGTGCAGCCCGACGCCAACACGGTGCAGGGCACACTTGCCTCAGCCATTGGACGGATCACGGCGGAAAAGGTATTGCCGCAGGGCTCGGGGCGGACGGACGCGGGGGTGCATGCGCTGGCCCAGGTGATGACATTTGTCACGGAGTCTTCCGTTCCCACGGAGAATTTCCTGCGGGCGCTGAACGATATTTTACCGGCGTCGGTGCGCGTGCTGGAAGTGGCAGAGGCTGCGCCGGAGTTTCATGCACGGCATTCGGCCCGGGCGAAAACTTATCGCTATCGCATTTACCGGGAGTCGATTTGTCCGCCGTTTCTGGCGCGGTATGTGTGGCACTATCCTTACAGCTTGGGTGAAGAGTCGATGGGGCGGGCCGCGAAACTGGTAGTGGGGGAACACGATTTCACTTCGTTCGCGGCTGTCGATCCCGAGCGGGGCCGGAGAGAAACCGCCGGGCTGCGGCCCTCGACCGGGTCTGAGACCCGGTCGCACATGGCCAGTGGCGCGGGCGGCATTGCGGCTGGGACTCCAATATCGAATGTGCGGAAGATATTTTCTTCGTCGTGGGAGTGTTTGGGGGACGAGTTGGTCTATACAGTTCGAGGTTCGGGATTTCTGCACCATATGGTGCGGAATCTGGTGGGCACGTTCATTCTGGTGGGCAAGGGGACGTTGCAAGTGGAGGATGTCACGCGCATCCTCGAGGCGCGGAACCGGTCGGCAGCGGGCGCGACCGCGCCGGCGAGCGGGCTATATCTGGTGAATGTCGAGTACTGATATCGAGTACTGAAGGTTGTCGTCGGGACCGAGCAGGAGAGACTTTCGCGAGCCTTCCTACAGATTAGGATTTCTGAATTTAGGATTTCTCAATGGCGACTGATCTACAAGTCGGAGCGAAGCAGCTTACATCGGTGAATCCGGCGACGGGCGAAGTTCTGCGCGAAATCGACTGCGCGAGCGATGGCGACGTTCAGGCCGCCGTGGCGCGGGCTCGTGCGGCGCAGGCCGCGTGGCAGGAGCTTGGGCTGCGGCGGCGGGTCGCTATTCTGCGCGAGTTTCAGCGGAAGCTGCATCAGAGCAAGTCTGAGATCGCGGAAGCCATCACGCGCGAAGCCGGCAAGCCGCTCGCGGAGTCGCTGGTCACCGAAGTGCTGGTGGTGCTCGACGCCGCACGATTTCTGATCGACAACGCCTGGCGGTTGTTGCGCGACGAACCAGTGCCGCACGGCAACCTGGCCACGAAGCTGAAGAACGGGTGGTTAGTCCGCGAGCCGCATGGCGTGATCGGGATCATCTCACCGTGGAATTATCCATTTTCGATTCCAGCGACCGAGACGCTGGCCGCTCTGGTGGCGGGCAATGCGGTGGTGCTGAAGCCTTCCGAACTGACGCCGCTGGTTGCACTCGAGTTGGCAAAGTTGCTGCACGCTTCGGGCGTTCCTGAGGACGTGTTTCCGGTTGTCATTGGCGAGGCCCCGGCGGGCGCAGCGCTGTTGCGGTGTCCGATCGACAAACTGGTGTTCACCGGCAGTGTTGCGACGGGCAAGCGGATCGCGACCGCTGCCGCGGAGCGACTGCTTCCAGTCGTGCTCGAACTGGGCGGAAAAGATCCGATGCTGGTGCTCGACGACGCCGATGTGGACGTGGCTTCGAGCGCGGCGGTGTGGGGAGCGTTCGTCAATGCGGGGCAGGCCTGCCTCTCGGTTGAGCGTTGCTACGTGCATCGCAGTTTGTACCAATCGTTTGTCAACGCGTGCGCGGAGAAGACGAGTCAGTTGCGCGTGGGTGATGGTATGCATTCGCGGACCGACGTGGGGCCGATGATCCACGAACGGCAGGTGCGGATCGTGGAATCGCATGTGGAAGACGCGAAGGCCCGCGGGGCACGGGTTCTGGTCGGCGGCACGCGGCTGCCGGATCTGGGAGCAAATTTCTACGCCCCAACCGTGCTGGCTGGCGTGACCCACGACATGCGGATCATGCGCGAAGAGACTTTCGGTCCGGTGCTGCCGGTCATGGCATTCGACAGCGACGACGAAGCGGTGCGGCTGGCCAACGACTCCGAGTACGGCCTCGCGGCGAGCCTTTGGACGCGTGCCAGCGCGCGCGGCGAAAAGCTGGCGCGGCGCATTCATGCCGGCACCGTCATGGTGAACGATGTGATTTCATGCTTCGGTATTAGTGAAGCTCCGCACGGCGGCGTGAAGGCCAGCGGCGTGGGTCGCACCCACGGGCGTTTTGGGCTGGATGAAATGGTGAGGAAGAAGTATCTGGATATCGACCGTATGCCCGGGATGAAAAAAGTCTGGTGGTATGGATATGGTGAGAGCTTTCGGTGGAACATGGAGGGTTTTCTGGATATGCAATTCGCGCGGGGCCTGGGGAGGCGCTTGCGCGGGGCGTTTCGGGCTGCGGGGGTGATTCGGCGGAAGCAACTGTAACGGTTTGGCCGCGCTTCGCCCAGGTCAGACGCACGAATGCGTCCGTCGCCGCAGGATTCGTGGGTGCTCTCACATGAGTCGTGACAACTCTCACATAAATTCGTGGTGACCGCGGGATTCGTTAGTCGTTGACTCGGTCGCCGTGGCTGCGAGGATGTGAGACTACCAGGAACCGCACCGGAACCGACGAGGGATTGCGGATCTGATGACGCTTTCCCGGCAGCACGCGCATGCCGCTTCCGGCTGCCAGCAGCGTGGTCTGACCTTCCACTTCGAGCAGCACTTCGCCCGAGAGGATGAAGAAAAACTGCTGCGCCTTTTCGTGGTGGTGGCGAATCTCGGCCGCGCCGGGAGGCATGAACTCTTCAATCACGCTGAGTTGGTCATCGTTGACCAGATACCACGCGTCGCAATCCACTCCCCAGCGATAGTGCTCGGCGTTCTCCCGGCTCACCGGACCGGGTGTGGCCGAACTGGCATGGGTCGAGGTTCGCTGGACAGCCGGCGGAATTTTCTTCGCCATACTTTTCGTCTCCTGATCACCCAGTGTAATCTGGTCGCCATGAGTACAACTACCAATTCCCATCCCACTGATTCCAGTTCGGCAACAGATCCCAAGCGGGAATTGCTGCGCCACACCCTGGCCACGCTGGCCTACCGCGGCGGGAAAGCCGTGCGTCTTGCTCCGGGAGGATTTGCCGAGTTTCAGGCAGGTGAGGGCGTGCGCACGCCCGGGCAAATTCTAGCCCATATCGGTGATCTGCTGGACTGGGCGCTGTCCATTGCGAAGGGTCAGCAGAAGTGGCAAGACTCGAAGCGGTTGCCGTGGGAACAGGAAACCGAGCGCTTTTTCGCGGCGCTCAAGAAGTTCGATGACTTTCTGGCTTCGAGCGAGCCGCTGCATGCCTCCTGCGAAAAATTGTTTCAAGGGCCAGTCGCCGACGCTCTAACGCATGTCGGACAAATCAATATTCTTCGCCGATTGGCGCGCGTGCCGGTGAAAGGCGAGAACTATTACCAAGCGGCGATTGAGACCGGTCGAGTGACTTCCGACCAGGCCGCGTCGAAGCGCGAGTTCTAATCGGCCCGGCGAATTATCTCGAGCGATTGCGGTAGAGGGAAGCGTCCACCTGCTGGGCCATTGCTTCTAGATTGAGTGCGATCTCCAGGAATTGCGCCAGTTGCTGGCTGATCTCTTTCGGCCGGCTTAGCACGTCGTGATATTGGACGCGGAGAGTTCTGACGTACGGCTTGCCCTCGACCCACGCGTAGACTTCACGCAGATGTTTCTCAAACGCATTGGAGATAGTGGTGGGATCGGCGCCCGCCTTGTAGGTTCCACGGCGGCGCAACATTTCGTCTTGCGATGCGAGCACTTCCGGCAGCGGCCGCTGCATGAAGATGATTCTGTATTCGTGGCCGGCGGGAAGCGAAAGCAGAAGGCGCGAAATAACTTTGACGATTTTGCCTTCCGCTTCGGCGATGCAGGCCGGATCGCTGGGGAGCTGCTTGATCCGTTCCCACTCGAGATAGCCGCGCGGATTGTCGGTGTCGGCCCGGCGCTCGCCGTCGGAGAGCGCAGTCATCCCTCCGGCAACCAGCATCTGCATCATGAGAGAAGTACCGGAGCGCGGCAGGCCGGAGACGATTGTGATCATGCGTTCCTTATAAGAAAATGAAAGGAACAGACTAGCAGAGGCATCTGCGACGCAGATGTTTCGTGCTCACGGTTTCAGTTACAATGACCGCGTTGGGCCGAATCCGGCGGCGTTTGGGCCGCTCGAACGAGGGGTACGTCCTTTGGCGACTAGCGAAGTGGCCGCGTCTGGCTCCCAGAATATTCCGCAGCTTCCCCACCACAAGGTCAAGATCAAGAAGGCCGGGCAGCGCGCCTGTAACGAGAAAAACGAAAAAGGAAAGTTTTGTGGCGGGCACTTGAAGCGTTGGTTCTACACGACCGACGCGGTCGAGCTGGCCTGCGGAGACGCGGAGAAGGCCTGGGGCAAGAACGCCGAGGTCTATCGCTGCGAACATTGCAAGACGCTCTATCTGCCGACTCCGGGCGAGACCAAGACTAACGTTGCTGGCCAGGGAATGATTTCGGTGTTCGGGCTCACGCTGCCGCCGAAGGAGAAATAGCTTCTAGCTTCTAGCTCCTAGCTTCTAGCTAAGAGCCGGCGGCATGAATTGCATTTCAAAGATCTAGAAACAACCGAACTTGGCTTTGCCCATCAGCCCTGGGCGGCTGTCGCTACATAAGTTTTGCCAGAAGCTAGCAGCTAGGAGCTAGAAGCTCTTGCACAATCCCGATCTCATCTACGACTGGAACCAGCAATACCCGCCCGGGCTGAAGCCCTTGGGACCGGTGTTGATCAATGACGAGACCCTGCGCGATGGGCTGCAGTCGCCGTCGGTGCGCGATCCTTCCGTTGCAGAGAAGATTGAGATTCTTCATTGGATGGAGGAGCTGGGAATCCAGTCGCTGGCCCTCGGACTGCCTGGCGCGGGGCCGCGCGCGGTTGAGTCCGTGACTGCGTTGGCGCGTGAGATCGCTTCCCAGAAAATGAAGATTCGCGCTAACTGCGCGGCCCGGACGCACGAGAATGACATTCGGCCGATTGCCGAGATCGTGCAGAAGACGGGGTTGCGTATCGAGGCTGCGACTTTTATTGGGTCGAGCCCGATTCGCCGATTCACCGAAGGCTGGACTGAAGATTTTCTGCTGCAGACTACCGAGAAGGCCGTCCGGTATGCGGTTTCGCTGGGGCTCGACGTGATGTACGTCACCGAGGACACCACCCGCTGCGATCCGGAGACGGTGAAGAAGCTGTATTCCACGGCAATCCGTTGCGGTGCCCGGGCAATCTGCATCTGCGATACGGCTGGGCACGCCACGCCGATGGGCGCGCTGGCACTGGTGCGATTTGTGGTCGAGGAAGTCGTGAAGCCCTCGGGCGACGCGATTCGAGTGGACTGGCACGGACATAATGATCGCGGGCTGGCCATCGCGAATTCGATGGCGGCGATTATCGCCGGCGCAAATTGCGTGCATGGATGCGCCATTGGGCTCGGCGAGCGCGTCGGCAATACGGCAATCGACCAGATGCTGGTGAATCTGAAGCTGATGGGAATTGCGCCGTGGGATCAGCAGGATCTGAGCAAGCTAAAGCCGTATTGCCAGGCTGTATCGCGGGCGACGGGCGTGCCGATTCCGGCGAATTATCCCGTGATGGGCGACGATGCGTTCCGCACGGCGACGGGTGTCCATGCTGCCGCCATTATCAAGGCGTATCGCAAAGACGATGCCCTGCTGGCGAATACCGTGTATTCAGGCGTGCCTTCGCATTTGTTTGGGCTCGATCAAGTGATTGACATTGGTCCGATGAGCGGAAAGTCGAACGTACTCTGGTGGCTGGAGCGGCGCGGCATTCCGGCGGCTGACGAAGTTGTGGACCGCATTTACCAACGAGCCAAGCAGAGCGACCACACGCTGAGCGAAGCCGAAATTCTGGAGTGCGTGCCGGCGGCGACGCACAAGAAATAGAAATAAGAAATGACAGGCGCATGGCTCCCCTAAAACACGCGATTCTCGGTGCGGGCGGGGTTGGAGGCTTAATCGGAGCCTGTCTGGCGCATTCTGGCGACTCGGTGACCATGGTCGTGAGGGCGGAATCCCTAGCTCAGTATCCTGAACAACTTCGTCTGGAAAGCGCTTTTGGAAACTTCACCGTGCCGGTCTCGTATGCTGCTGAAGTTCCGCCGGCTGATGTTCTCTGGCTCACGGTCAAAGCCACGCAACTGGACGCGGCACTGGCTTCTTTCACGAAGCCGGAATCGGTGCGGGCGATTGTTCCTCTGCTGAATGGTATCGACCATCTGGCTGAACTCCGCGCCAGATACGGCGCCGGGAAAGTTATCGCGGCAACGATTGCAGTCGAGACCGAGCGCGTCGCACCCGGCCACATCGTGCATCGCTCTCCGTTCGCCCGTCTGAACGTATCTTCGACCGGACGAACTTTCCTCAGCGCGACTCTCGACGAGTTGCAGAAGATGGGATTCGAGTGCCGGTTCGTCGACGACGAGCCCACGCTGATGTGGAGCAAGCTCGTTTTTCTGGCAGCGTTCGCGCTGACTACCACTGCGGCCGACAAAACCACGGGCGAGATTCTCGGCGATCCCTCCTGGAGGCAGATGGGATTGTCCTGCATCCGCGAGGCCAGCGCCGTAGCGGTCGCCGAAGGCGCGAAAATTGACGCGGACGCCGTGATCGCCGGGGTCATGAAGATGCCGGGGAACATGCGAAGCTCCATGCAGAAAGACGTGGAGCAAGGCAAGACTCCAGAACTTGACGCCATCGCCGGACCGATTCTGCGCGGAGCCGCGCGGCACGGGATCGAAGTGCCGGTGACGAAGAAGCTGGTCGCAGAGGTGGAGCAGAGGGCGGGTTTGCACCCACTCAATTTGTCATCCTGAGCGGAGCGAGAAGTTCGCAAATGCGAACTTCTCGCGCAGTCGAAGGACCCCTCGCACGTTTCCACTATTCGCGGCTGGTCTTAGAGTTTCGTCCAGCACTGATCGTGGCCGAATGTGGAGTCTTAAAACGGAACTCCCCGCGACGCCGCGTGCGCCGCCAACTGGCAAGGGATCCTTCGGCTTCGCGGCTGCTTCGCGTTCGCGAAACAGCCGCTGCGCTCAGGATGACAGAACAGGAAATGTGCTCCAAAGAATGCCCAAAGGGCGCCGAAGTGGCGGTTCTTTGACGCACCCTGCTACCGCCCTTCGTAATGCTCCGTTCCACAATTGCTAATCCTCTTCTCATCCCTCGCGTTGTAGACTTACGGAATACTCGCCATGAGCCCGAATCCTCCGCGCCCGGATGTGCCGGACCTTGCGCTTTCCGCGCAAGCTCAGCAGGAAGTGGCGCGTCTGGCCGCTTCTCCGGAAGTCCGCTCGGCGTTTAACTGGTTTCGGACACAGGAGCCGCAACTGTCGCAATGGCAAATGGAAATGGCCCGGATTCCGGCGCCTCCGTTTGGCGAGTCGGCGCGGGCGGCCTGGCTGGCGGAGCGCTTTCGAGAAGTTGGGCTGGACGATGTTCGTATCGACGATGTGGGCAACGTCTTCGGCACGCATCCCGGCTTTGGCCGGCGGTATGTGGCGCTGAGCGCGCATATTGATACCGTGTTTCCGGCGAACACGCCCTTGAACATTCGGCAGCAGGGCAGCCGCATCTACGGGCCGGGAGTTTCCGACAATGGAGCGGGCGTGGCCGCGCTGCTGGCGATCGCATCGCTGCTGCGGAAAGTGCGCATCCGGCATGCGCTGCCGTTCGTGTTTATAGGGAATGTGGGCGAAGAGGGCGAAGGCGATCTGCGCGGCATGCGGCACATTTTTTCGACTCCGCGCTGGAAAGACTCGATTGCCTACAGCCTGGTGCTCGACGGCGCGGGCGCCGACACGATTGTGGCCGAAGCTCTCGGCAGCCGCCGTTTTGAAGTGATCGTGCGCGGGCCAGGCGGACATTCGTGGAGCGATTTCGGCGCGCCCAATCCGATTGTGATTCTGGCCAAGGCGATCGAAACCTTTACGGCGACTGTGGTTCCGACCACGCCCAAGACGACATTCAACATTGGAGTGATTCGCGGCGGGACTTCGGTGAATTCGATTCCCGAGTCGGCCAGCATGAAGGTGGATATTCGCTCGACCTCGATGACGGAGATGGAGCGGCTGGAGCAGTCGCTACGCGTGGCGCTGAATCGTGCGGTGGAAGATGAAACCATGACCGCCGAGATGCGATCTTCTGCCCAGAAGCGGCCGGCCGGAGTGAGTTGCGAAGTCGTGGTGATCGGGAACCGTCCCGCGGGTGAGTTGGCGGCAGGGGCAAAGATCTTACAGGTGGTGCGCGCCGTCGACGCGCAACTTTCCAATGCCGCGCAAGTGCAGCGGGCATCGACCGACGCCAATATTCCGCTCTCGCTGGGGCAGGAAGCGATTGCCATCGGCGGCGGCGGGTCGGGCGGCGGGGCGCACACTTTGCAGGAGTGGTTTGATTCCAACGGACGCGAACTGGGCCTGAAGCGGATTTTGCTGACCATGCTGGCGCTGGCGGGGGTGGGGGAATGAGGCTGAGTCGAATGTCATGCGCTCAGGGGCTAAAGCCTGCAAGAAAAAAAGAGATCCGATCGCAACGCTGGAAGCGCTGCGCCACCCAAAATCAACGACGCGGCAGAGGGCTTCTCGCAGCGCGCCTCTTGTTGTCAGCTTTGTTGCTGTGCTTGTCGGCGGTTCTTGGCCTGCCGGCCCGGGCGCAGGACGTTTTCGGCGGCCAAACGCCGGACGCCAGGCCGAGGGCCGACATCATTTTCGAGCATGCCAATATTTATACCGGTGTGCCCGACAACACGCCGTTCAGTTCCATTCTGCGTGCGGAAGCCATTGCCGTGCGTGGCGATCGCATTCAGGCCGTGGGCAAGACCGCTGACATTGAAAAGCTGAAGGGGCCGCAGACTCAGGTGATCGACCTGGGCCGACACTTTATGATGCCCGGCTTCAACGACGCGCACCTGCATCTTGACGACGCCGGAATGACGAAGCTGAGCGTGGATTTGACGGGAGCGCAATCTCTCGAGGAACTGCGCGCCCGGGTGTCGAAGAAGGTCGCGGAGTCGAAAGGCGACGATTGGATTCTTGGTTCAGGCTGGGACGAGACGTTATGGCCGGTGAAGGTAACCCCCACGCGCTGGGATCTGGATGAAGTTTCCGGCGGGCATCCGGTATTTCTGGTTCGCATCGATGGGCACATCGCGGTGGCAAATACTCGGGCCCTGCAATTGGGGAGCATCACGCTGGCCAGCCGCGATCCGCAGGGCGGGCACATCGACCGTAACGAGAATGGCGAGCCCACTGGCATTTTGCGGGAAACCGCACAGCAGGCGGTGCTGGGTGTGATTCCCAAGCCGACGCACCGGTTGCGCCGCGACGCTCTTGAAGTCGCGCTCGCTGATCTGGCTGAGCATGGGGTGACCTCCGCGCAGGATTATTCGCCGAACTGGGAAAACTTCGAGATTTACGAAGAGCTCGAAAAAGAAGGCAAGCTGACGGCGCGCATCTCGGAATGGCTGCCCTTTGACGATCCGCTGGAGGAGTTAAACCGCAAGCGCAACTCCCATCCGCAGTCTGATCTGATGCTGCATACTGGCATGCTCAAGGGATTCATGGATGGTTCCCTGGGATCGCACACGGCAGCGATGCTTGAGCCCTACGCGGACGATCCGCAGAACTCCGGCTTGCCGCGTTACGAGGCGCAGAAACTGAACGACATGACCAAGGAGCGCGTGCAGGCGGGCTTCCAGATTGGTTTTCACGCCATCGGCGACAAAGGCATACAAATGGCGCTGGATGCCTTTGCCGGAGCCGAAAAGGCTGCACATGACGCACACGTGAAAGCGCCCGACGGAGGCGACGACTTCCGCCTGCGCATTGAACACGCCCAGGTCACGACGCTGGCGCAGTTCGCCCAGTTCAAAAGCTTGAAAGTTATCGCCTCCATGCAGCCCGGTCATGTGCTCACCGACATGCGTTGGGCGCAGGACCGTCTGGGACCGAGGCGGGCGGCAACTTCTTATGCCTGGCTGACTTTTCTGAATAAAGGCGTGACGCTCGCCTTTGGCACGGATTATCCGGTGGAACCGGTCTCGCCGTTCCGCGGGCTTTACGCCGCGGTGACCCGAAGGAGCGAAGACGGCAAGCAGGAATATTTCCCCGCGCAGCGGCTCACGATGGATCAAGCGATTTCCGCCTACACGACGGGTTCAGCCTTCGCTGAATTTGAGGAGAAAGAGAAAGGCAAGCTGGCGCCGGGCATGCTCGCGGATTTTGTCGTCCTCGACCGCGACATAACCGGCGCCTCACCGGAGAAGTTGCTGGGCGCGAAAGTCCTGCGCACCGTCGTTGGCGGCAAAACGGTGTACGAAGCCAAGTAGGCCCTGGCCTTGGGCTTGTAAGAGTCTCAAGTTCGGATTTGTGGAGTTCGAGGAAGAACGATTCGTATCAGGGCATGCCTTCAGGCGTGCCGCGCTCGACAAGCATTGCACACCCGCTTTAGCGGCTGCATGCTGTCGTGTGGCAAGCCAGAGCGGCTAAAGTCGTTCGTGTTTCGCGCGTCTGGGCGGCACGGCAAGCGATGCCCTGATACGAATCCTTTTTCTCAAAACTGCAACCACCTAAATTCATCGCTAGAGAGATTCGTTCGCAGCGCTTTATCCCAATTCAGCGAGTCATCAAACGGTTTCGCGGGTTTATGCGTCTAAGTGAAAGCCCCGGCCGCAGGCGTGTTATCGTGCGCATCCGGGTGTCGGGTAAATGGGTATAATAAAAAAGTTTGGGTGTTTTGGAGGAAGTGGACCTATGGATTCGGGCGCAATGTGGATGCGCATGAAGGCTCACGGCTGGGCCTACACGCTGAGTATTCTGGCAACGCTTTCCGTCGGCATTCTGATCGGGACGGTGATTTCCTACGGAGTCAAAGGGAAAGAAGGGCAAGGACAAAAGAGCGATGCGACGCCGCTCACCATGCCTTCGCCGCAGCAGATGTCGAACACGTTTTCGCAGATCGCGAAGCAGCTGGAACCGAGCGTGGTCAATATCAATACGGAATCGACCATCAAGAACGTCCACCGTCGGCGTCCCGGGCAAGGTCAGGATGATGAAGAGGGCGGCGGCGATGGCAGTGGCGGAATGGATGACTTCTTCAACCACTTCTTCGGTGGTCCGGGCGGCCAGGCGGGGCCTGGAGGCCAGGGGGACGGCGCCATCCGCGAGCGTTCGCTGGGTTCGGGCGTAATTGTCGACCCCAAGGGATACATCGTGACCAATCGGCACGTGATCGAGAAAGCCGACCGCATTCGGGTTCGCTTCGAAGACGATCCGCCGGGCGTGCAGCACGATGCCAAGGTGATTGGCGCCGACCAGGAAACGGACCTGGCGGTGATCAAGGTTGACCTGGACCGTCCGCTGCCGGCTGCGAAAATGGGCAACTCCGACAGCATGCAGGTGGGCGACTGGGTTCTGGCCGTGGGCAGCCCGTTCGGGCTATCCGAGACAGTGACCGCGGGAATCGTTTCGGCCAAGGGACGCGACATTGTGCCCGGCCGTCAGTTCCAGACTTTCATTCAAACCGATGCGGCGATCAATCCGGGCAACTCCGGCGGACCGCTGGTCAATATGAACGGGGAAGTGATCGGCATCAACACCGCGATTCTGAGCGAGACCAACGCCTATGCGGGCGTGGGTTTTGCCCTGCCGTCGAAAACCGTGGTCGATGTCTACAACCAGTTGACCGGGCCGGAGCACAGGGTTTCGCGCGGTTCGATTGGCATTATGTTTGACGCGGTGGAGAATCCGGCGATTGCCCGGGTTTACGGCAATGGATCGGGTGTGACGGTTTCGAGCGTGGTGCCGGGCAGTCCCGCCGACCAAGCGGGATTGAAAGTGGGCGACACCATCACCAGCGTCGACGGCAAGAAGGTGAGCAAGGGCGCCGAACTGGTGGGCGACATCGCCTCCCGCAAAGCGGGATCGAAAGTCACACTGACATTCCTGCGCAACGGAAAATCTCAGGAGACGTCGGTGACCATTGCGGATCGCGCCAAACTGTTTGCAGCGCGGCTCGGGGACACCCAGGATAGCGACGACGAGAGTACGCCGAAACAGAGCAAGTTCGGCGTGACGGTTCGCAAGGTGACGCCGGAGATGGCCGACCGTCTCGATATTCCTCAGGGGAAAGGCGTGATCGTGCAGGACGTGAAGCCGAATTCGTTCGCCGAAGACGTAAATCTCGGACGCGGCGACATCGTTCTGGAAATCAACAAGCAGCCGGTGAACAGCGAAGAAGATTTTGCCCGCATCGAGTCCAGCCTGAAGAGCGGCCAGGATGTGGTTTTCCTGGTGCGGCAGCGGGGCTCAACTCGTCAGGACGGCACGATCTTTCTGCCGGGTACACTTCCGTAACCGAAATTGGCCCAACGGGAACTGGCACTGTAGCGTCCAATCGAGGATGATTACAATGCGAGTCCGGTTGGGCCTTTTCATTTTTTACGGAAGGTTAATTTGCGGTTTGCAGAAGGCCGTGGTTCGATGCCCACTCGGTTTTCCTGCGGTGAAGGTTTCACGTTGAAGCTCTCGACTGAAATCCGAGGAGCACGATTTCGCGCAGGCTGTGCGCTGTTGCTGGCCTGTGCGTGCGTTCCCGTGTTGGCTGCAGGCCAAAGTTCCGCCGCCGATAACGCTCCAAAAACGACGGCGAGCGCCACCACCGCTCCCCAGCATCCAAAGGCGACGCCGACGGCAACAACCTCCGTGCCGGGGGCTAAGACGAAATCCAGCACCCAAAAATCTGGCACAACGACTTCCGCTTCGAAGAAAAAGTCTGGCGCCAAGATTCACACGGCATCGTCCGGAAAGCACCCTTCTCGGAAGAAATCAGCGCGGGCACGGGGCCAGCAGAAAATCGACTCCGAGCGAGCCGAGGCCATTCAGGAAGCTCTGATCCGCGAGCATTATTTGTCTGGCGAAGCCACGGGCAGCTGGAACCAGGCCAGCGAAGAAGCCATGCGTCGCTATCAGGCCGATCATGGCTGGCAGAGCAAGGAGGTCCCCGACTCGCGGGCGCTGATCAAGCTGGGTTTGGGGCCGAGCAAAGACCATCTGTTGAATCCGGAAAGCGCGATGACTACAGTGCCCGATCCGCCGCGCGCGCAGTCGATGCCCACCACCTCGCACAGCCCAACGCCGGCGGCCGACCCGGCTCCCGGACCCGTTTCCAACCCCTCCGATTCTTCCCATCCGCAGTAGAAAATCAGCAATTAGCAGTTAGCACTTAGCATTTGGCCGCACAGGCTGGCGAAGCTCCATGCCAGAAGTTCGAACGTGCAAGTGCCACTGGCCGGAGGAATCTCGGAACAGGCGTGGCTAAATGCTAGATGCCAACTGCTATACGCTAGTTTTTCTTGTAGCTCGTCATTACCGGCCGCGGGAAGTAAGGCAGCGGCTGATTGCTGATGATGGCCCGCGGATTCGCTTCGACCAGTGCCTCGGCGATTTCTTCTCCGCAGACTTCCGCGGCGGCATCGCGCGAAGTGGAAAGAACCGGGACGCGCTTTTCGAGGTCATGCGCATCGGTGGCGAGAACGTGTACGGCCTGACGTTCGAGCAGCCAGGTCGCGGCCTGCCGCACGCGCTCACCCCAGAATCCCGTCAATGCCGATCCGGTCATCTGAATCACGCAGCCCTGCTCGGCCCACTCCACCACTCGTGACAGGCTCTCGCGCAGGATCGGGTTGCGCTCGGGATGAGTGATGATCGGCGTGATGCCGCAGTCTCCCAGCTTGGAAAAAGAATCCGTAGTCTGCTCCGGCACACCGTAGTTGCTGAACTCGACCAGCAGGTAGCGCGTACCTTCGATGACGTAGCGGGTCGGATGGGCGAGCGCGTCCTGAATGTTTTCGTAAGAAAGGTGAAAGTCGCAACCCAGGCTCAGTTTCGGCGAGTCGCCGACGAGTTGCTGCAGGTGCGCCAGCAGTCCCTGCAGGTACTGGCGATCATAAGGATAGCGGTCGTTGGCGTGCGGCGTGGCGACCATGTGCGTGATGCCGTCGGCGGCGGCCGCGCGGCACATCGCCACTGAGACGTCCCAGGATTTGGGCCCGTCGTCTACTTCCGGCAGGATGTGAGAATGAATGTCGACCACAGTTGTACAAACCGTCAAGTACGAACCGGCACGCTCCCGGTCTTACCTATGTTTTGATTTAAGCAGATTCGTCGGCAAAGGCCAAGCGCAGGATGCACGTGTAATAGCATAATGTCCGAGGTTTGAAAGCCATGTCGCCAACTCCGCTCGCGCTCGTTACGCTGCTCGGCGTGATCCTCTGCTGGATCGTCTTCGCAGGCATCTTCCTGCTACGCAAGCGTCCTCCAAAAGAAACGGAAGCGAAGCGCGATCGTCGCGCCCTCCTGGGGGTCTTCTTGCAAATGTGCGGCTATTTTCTCGTCTGGTTCCAGCCGCCGGGGACTCGATTCTTGCCGCCAGTCGCCGCGCTTTCCGGAGTCCTCGGAATCGTTTTTGCGGTGTTCACGATTTCGCTGGCCGCCGTCTCCGTTTGGCTGATGAAGTCTGCCGTGCGCACGCTGGGAAAACAGTGGGCGGTGGCGGCACGGCTGGTCGAAGGCCACAAGCTAATCACCGAGGGGCCGTATGCCTACGTTCGGAATCCAATCTACACCGGCATGTTTGGAATGCTGCTCGCAACCGGGTTGGCGATGGAGCACTGGATCGCGACCATTGCCGCAGTGGTCATTTTTGCCGCGGGCCTGGTCATCCGGGTGCGAACCGAAGAGAAGTTGCTGAGGGCGGCCTTCGGCCAGGAGTTTGAAGATTACGCCCAGCGTGTGCCGGCGGTCATTCCAGGGATTTACTGATTCGAGGTTTTACCAGATTGTCGGAACCGCGCGGGAGCTGCGAATTTCTTTGTCCGCCGTGATGAGGGGCAGATCCTCAATGAGTGCGGTAGCGCCAAGAACGCGGTCCACCCGATCCTTGGGATAGCTTGGCGGCAACGAGAATGCCTGGATGGCAATCCTGCCTGTGATCGGCAGGATAGTGAAACGGCGCTCCACGTCGAAGAGAAAAGTCTTTAAGTCCGGGTTGAGGTCAATCTGCCCGTAACTTGCAAGCCTTGCGATTTCTAGAAGGGTCATGCACGACACCGCCAGACCCTGCTCTTTTGCGCGCGCCTCTTGGATTGCTTTCTGTGCTCTTGGAGATATGCGCTGATGATCGCCAGCCAGCCAGAGGACCACGTGAGTGTCGAGCAAGATCAATATAGATCGCCCCACTCTTCGGGGCTGAGAATGGGAGAGACGATGTCTCCCTTGATTTCGATTGTTCCCTTACCGTTAAAGAAGCCGAAGATGTCGTCTTTTTCTTTCTCCACCGGAACGAGCTTCGCCACCGGCTTCCCGCGCTTGGTGATGACGACGGATTCGCGCTTAGCGGCAACTTCGTCCATGATGGCGAGGCAGCGGGCTTTGAAGGTGCCGGCGGGGATGGT
>Ga0302324_100000449_pt1 | contig 111638 bp, 102 predicted proteins | sample Palsa_T0_1_FD_201949 | JGI IMG/M metagenome (GOLD analysis project Ga0302324, IMG submission 201949) | Peat permafrost microbial communities from Stordalen Mire near Abisko, Sweden - Palsa_T0_1 | ecosystem: Environmental > Terrestrial > Soil > Palsa > Peat permafrost | place: Sweden: Abisko... | reverse complement strand
CCCGCGCCGCAAACCCCGCGTTGATCGTGCTGGGCGTGACTGTGCTCACCAGCATGGACGAAAACGATTTGGAGAAGATCGGGATTCGCGGAACAGTTTTGGACGAAGTCCTGCGCCTCTCGGCCCTGGCCCTGGCGAATGGATGCCAGGGCATCGTCACATCGGCCCGCGAGTCTTCGACCTTGCGCACCGAACTAGGAGACCAGTTCGCCATCGTAACCCCCGGCGTGCGTCCCGCCGGCACCGGCCACGGAGACCAGGTCCGCGTCGTCACTCCCGCAGAAGCAATCGCCGCTGGAGCAAGCCACATCGTCGTTGGCCGTCCCATCACCGAAGCTGCCGATCCGGCGGCGGAAGCGCGGGCCATTCTGTCGCAGATCGGCTGACTCAAGTTAGGATCGATCTCAGCCGAGGAAAGAGTCATGCCTAAGAAAAAGCGTGGACGCTCGCCTGCGCCTACGAAGCCACCGACGAGCCCAGCCGTGAACTCCAAAACCTCGCCAATAGCGCCGAAGACGGATTGGATTGGCTCCATGAAAAGCACGTTTGAGATTCTGGGCGATATTGTGTCCCCCGCCAGCGACGAGGACGAGTGGGAAGTACTGCGCGATTGAAGCGATCCTCCGCTGCCCACTTCAGCCGACTCCGCAACCTCCGACGCACTCCCGGTGTGCACGCCTGCTCCATGTCGCTCCGGGTAAGACCTTTCGCGAACGGGTGAGACCGGCGTACTATTGTTTGGTTTTCAAGATCAAGAAGAAACTCCCGGCTTTGTCGCAGAACCCGACACGGATACAGCATTAAGCAATCCCAGTTCACATATTTACGGAGAACATCGTGATCCAGAAGAGTCTGTGGCGTGGAGTTCTGATTGTTGTTATCAGTGTGGCGCTCGCCACCCCTGCCAGGGCAACCAGCCTCGACACTACCGCCAGGAACATCGTGATCGGAATTGTGGCGGTGACTGCAGCCGTCGCGGTCGTCATCACCCTTGTCATCCTGCACGAATCAAGAAAAGACAGGACGATTACGGGATGTGTCAGCTCGGAAGGAAGCGGGATGACCATCGCCGACGAAAAAGACCAGCAAGTTTACGCGCTATCTGGTAACACAGTGGGCATTACTCCAGGCGAGCGAATGAGCCTAAAGGGTAAGAAAGCTAAGTCCAAGGGTGCTAAGCATACGCTTGTGTGGGTGGCGACAAATGTGAACAAGGACTTCGGCGTTTGTCAGCCCTAGGCGCACCGAACTGAGAGACGGGTTCGCATTCGTCCCTCCCGGCGTGCGCCACTCTTTCTGCTACTGCAGCTTCGCGTACTCCGCTTTCGCTTCCTTCAGAATAGGAATGTCGGAGTCGGCGTCTTTCCAGAGCGTGAAGAAATCCTTGTAGGCGGCGAGCCCCCGGACGCGGGCGGCATCGGCATCCGCTCCCTGCGAAGTTTTTGCCTGTCGCCCGTTCGCGCGAGCCACGCCCAGGCGCGCCAGCGCTCCCGTCCAGCAGTTCCAGACGAGCCCGCTGTGGTCAAGGATTTTCTGAAACTCCGCTCCCGCCGCGCTGGCCTGTCCCGCAGCCAGATATGCCTCGCCGCGCAGGTAAACGTCATAGAGGCAGGAGAGATTGCTGACGAACGTAATCTGGCCTAGCTCATTGCTGGAGGCAGCCTGCAGCGCGTTCAGGGCGGCTGCCGGATTTCTTCTGTCCAGCGCCAATTGCGCCTGGATCGCCGGCAGCCAGAGCGACTGCATCTGCGTGTCCAACGGATAGCGCGAATTCAAGTCCTTGGCCAGCGATTCGGCCCGCGCCGTTTCGCCCGCCATGGCGAATGCCAGCGCCGCTTCACTGGCCACACCCTGGCTCGCGGGAGCCAGCTTTAAACCTTCCGCCGCCGTCTGGCGCGCTTCTTTCGCATTGCCGTACGCGGCTTCCCGCAGAGCGCTATTCTCCTGCCAGATAGCCCCGTTCTCCTTGCTATCGGCGCGAATGGCGGAGTCTACCGACCGCTGGGCCAGTTCGCGGGCCTTTCCCAGGTGCCCGGCATACGCCTCGGTGTCGGCGCCGAGGGAAAGCCCATAGTTTTCTTCCGGCTTGCCCGCGAACCATTGCTGCTGCTCCGCCATGGCAGCGGAATCCGACGCCAGAAACGCAAGAGAGTATACCGCCATGCGAGTAATGTAGTCGTCCAACTTCTTGGCCTGTGCCTCGCGAATGGTGCTCCGCGCCTCATCGAATCGCTGCAAGGCCAGGTAGCAGTTGGCGAGGTTGTCGTACGGAGCCACGTTGGCCGAGTCGAGCCGCAGTTCCTGGCGGGTCAGTTCCGCGGACTTCTCATATTGTCCCTGCTCGGCATAGACGACGCCCAGATTGAGGTAGCCTCGGGACTTTTGCGGGTAGCTCTCAATCTCCTCCTGATATGCCTGCGCCGCCTTGCCCAGTTCTCCGGTGACATTGAGATAGTAATTCGCGGCCAGCGCGAGCTTCTCCCGCTCGCTGGCATGATCGCGCAACTGGAAAGCCCTGGTGAGGTATTCGCTGGCCCGCCCCGGCTCGGCAAGACTGAAGTATTCCCCGCCCACCGCCAGATACCCCATGGCAAAATTCGGATCGAGTTGGATGGCGCGCTGGTTGTAAGGCAAAGCCGCGCCCGGCCCTTTTTCCCGATCCGCTTTCTGCCCAAGGCTGTATGCCTTGAGAGCCTCCAGCGAAGAAGTGGTGGCCTGCTCCAGCGGAACATCGAATCTTTGCACTGTAGCCAGCGATTCGCCCATTTTGCCGCGCAGCTTGGAAACCGCGCCGCCCAGGGCGTCCAAGACCTTCTCCTTGGCCGGCGCCGTGACTTGGTCCTGCGCCAGCGTGTCTCCATTCTGGCAATTCACCGCCTTCAGCCCCAGCACGTAGTCGCTGCCCAGGCTGCCGATCGAACCGGCAATGTATGCCTTGCTGCCCGCCCGCTGGCACAGTTCACGCGCCAATTCCGGCGTCAGTTTTGTCCCCGGTGGACGGGTCATCTCCTGCAACGTGTCCGCCACTTTATTGTCGGAGAGGACATTCAGGAACGGCGACTGGTTTAGCGCAACGCTGAGCGCGGTCTTGAGCGTATCGTCGAAAATCGCATCGCCCGTGCTGTTGGCAAAATCGGCGATCACGACCGTGTCCTTGTCGGTCAGGCGCCCGCTCTGAAGCGAACGATAATAGAGCCCGCCCGCAACCAGCGCCACCGCCAATACGACAGCCGCGGCGTATCGGCTGAACTTCGCCCGGCCCACGCGCCCGCTGGCCGTGGCGCCCGTGCGTTTCGTTGAAAAAGCCGCCGACACCTGCGACTCCGTGTCGCGCTTCAATCGCTGCAGGTCGGTCCTTATCTCTGCCGCACTCTGGTAGCGCAGGTTGCGGTCTTTCTCCAGAGCCTTGTTGATGATCCTCTCTAAGTCGACCGGTACGTCCGGATTCAGCCGCACCGCCGCAGTTGGCGCCGAGTCCAGAATCGCCTTGAAGATGACCGCCGAACTCTCCCCGCGAAACGGCAGCGTGCCCGTCGCCATCTCGTAGAGCACGGCGCCGAACGAAAACAAATCGCTGCGCGCATCCAGCTCTTTGGCCCGCGCCTGCTCTGGCGACATATAGGCCACCGTGCCCAGCGTCGAGCCCGGGCTGGTCAGATGCGATTCCCCCACTGTCGCGTCGAGCGTGTCGGCCGCTGCGATTCTGCTCGACGAAATCGCAGCCGGCCCCAACTTCGCCAGACCAAAGTCCAGCAGCTTGGCATGTCCGCGCTTGGTGACGAAGATGTTGGCGGGCTTGATGTCGCGGTGTAGGACCCCTCCGGTGTGAGCGGCGTCCAGCGCATCGGCGATCTCAATCGCCAGGCCGAGTGCAACGTCGGTATCGACAGGTTTTCCGCCGATACGATGCTTTAGCGTCATGCCGTCCAGAAACTCCATGACGATAAAGGGCTCGCCTTCTTGCTGCCCAATCTCATAGATGGTGCAGATATTGGGATGGTTCAAGGCGGAAGTTGCTTCCGCTTCCCGCTGAAACCGGGCCAGGGCCTGGGAGTCTTTGGCTACCTCATCGGGCAGAAACTTCAGGGCGACAAAGCGGTGCAGCGTTACGTCCTCAGCCTTATAGACCACACCCATGCCGCCGCCGCCAAGCTTCTCTACTATGCGGTAGTGGGAGATGGTTTGGCCGATCATTAGACGATAGGTGCCTCCCGAGTGCTTCATCTTACGGACACGAACGCGGCCAGTCAACGGATGGCGGTTCTGGGCAGTGGCAAGGTTTGAAAAAATCCACAGACTCACTTGATGAGTTTTACGCGGCACAAGAGGAAATCGCTCCGGATGGTCGGGCTACTCGGAAACCGAGCCATGGCCCGGGTACGGCGCAGCTTGCTCTGCGATCGTCTTGCGTAACTCCTCCGCCGATCCGCTCAGAAGATTGCGCAGCACTGCTACCTCCGCGGCAATGCCGGTATGTAGCGCCGGGTCCACATCGGGCGCGAAAAGCGGAGAGTGGTTCGACGGCAGCATAGCGCCGTCAGCCTTGGCCTGCGCCAGCTTCTGCGGGTCCGCTCCTCCCAGGCTGAAGTAAAAGCCCGGAATTCCCTGCTCCGTAAAATAAGAAAAATCCTCGGAGGCCGTAATCGGCTCCGCCGTGACCACATTCTGTTTTCCCAGCGCCGACTCCAACGCACCACGCAGTCGCTGCGCCAGAGCCGGGTCGTTGTATACCAGGTCCGTGCCTTCATAGTGCTCGATCGAAGGCGGACGGGGCGCGCCAGCCGCTTCGGCCTCGCCCTTGGTAATGCGCGCAATCGCCGCGAGCACCTGCTTGCGCACCTCTGGCTTGTTGGTGCGCACAGTCAGTCCCAACTCAGCTTGATCCGGAATAATGTTGTTCTTGGTGCCGGCCTGAATGTAGCCCACCGTTACCACAGCCATTTCCCCCGGCTTCACTTCGCGCGAAGCGATGGTTTGCAATGCCAGAATCGTTCGCGCAGCGATCACAATCGGATCGATCGCCGTGTGCGGCGCGGAGCCGTGCCCGCCCTTGCCATAGATCGTGATCCGCAGTGAATCCGCATTCGTGTTGTAAACTCCGGGCGTGATCCCCACCCTCCCTGCGGGAAGCGTATTGCCCACGTGCAATGCCACGGCCACGTCGGGTTTGGGAAAGCGCTTCAGGAAGCCGTCGTTGAGCATTCCCTTGGCGCCGCTAATCGTTTCCTCGGCCGGTTGGCCGATCAGCATCAGAGTCCCGTGCCACGTGTCTTTGCTATGCGCCATGATCGTCGCCGTGCCCAGAATCGCCGCCATGTGCAGATCGTGTCCGCAGGCGTGCATCACCGGAACGTCGCGGCCCGCATCATCTTTGCTGCGAACCTTGCTCGCGTAAGCCAGGCCGGTCTTCTCTTCCACCGGCAGCGCATCCAGTTCGGTGCGAAGCATCACCGTCGGCCCCGCGCCATTCTTCAAAATGGCGACAATCCCCGTTCCGCCGACATGTTCCGTCACCTCATAGCCGAGCCCGCGCAGCCGGCTCGCCAGCTTCGCCGCCGTCTGCGTCTCGTGCGAAGAGAGCTCGGGATTCTGATGCAGGTCCAGATACAGCGCGTGCGCCTCAGGATAGGCGGCGTCGACTTCCTTCGATGCCGGCGATTGAGCGCTCGCCGAGCCCACCAAAGCCGCAAGAAGCAAGAGTTTTGTCGGTTTCATAGTGCACGGATCATATCCGTCGCTGCCGCAATATGTAAATAATCTTGCCCTAAGATTCTCGCTTCGCTCCGAATTCCCGAAACAGATGAGCGCTCAATTCGTCTTCGAATTCCAACCTTCAATTCCGCGATTGCCGTCTTCCCACAGGTGTACAATTTATTTGGCAAGCACTGGTTTGCGCCCTTCGTTAGCAAACCTGAGGTGCTCATGAACGTCCACATCAGCTACCGCCTTCATAAAACTCCCGCCGTAGAAAAAGACATCCAACATCAAATCGAAAGACTGCGGAAACGGCTGCAAGTTTTCCGCCCCGAACTGATTCATTTGAAGGGCATGGTCGAGGAAATCTCCGCCCGCGAGGGAACCTGCGTTTCTCTCAACCTCCGCCTGCCTTCGGGACAAATGGCGGTCCAGGCCAAAGCCCCAAGCGCGGCCGCCGCGGTGAAGATATCTTTCGAAGACCTGCTGCAACAGCTCAACAAACATAAAGAGCTCCTGCGCTCCACCCACAGGTGGCCGCGCCGGCAGAACGAGGCGTCGAACCGCAAGAAAGCTTCCGTCCCGTTCGAGCAGACTCTGGCCGCGGTGTTTCCAGAAACCGTTTCCGCCGAGGACGTCCGTTCTTACGTCAACGTAAATCTCGCCCGCCTGGAGCGTTTTGTGGAGCGCGAAATCTATTTCCGCGAAGCCGCCGACCAGGTCACGCCCAACTCGATCAGCAAGGAAGAAGTGATTGACGAAACCATCGCCGCCGCGCTCGGCGATGGCGCCGAAGGCTACGGTAAAGATAAGCCCGATCTCCTGGCCCTCGAGCCCTGGCTCTATCGCTTGGCGATGAACGCTCTCGATCAACTCTCCCGTCCCGAGGAGAACAACGGCGGCGTAGTCCGCCTCGAAGCTTCGGCCCGCAAACCCAACGTCAAGGCCAGCGACGAGCCCGAACTGCAATTCCACCAGCCCGACGAGGCCATCACGGAAGAAACCATCATTGCCGACGGCCGCGTGGCCACTCCCGAACAGATCGTCGGTTCCGACGAAATGGTGCGCCTCATCGCCACCGCCCTGCGCGACGTCCGTCCTGACCATCGAGAAGCCTTCATCCTGCACGCCCTCGAAGGCTTCGGCGTCGACGAAATCTCCGCCATCACCGGCGCCCCACCCGATCGTGTGCTTTACTCCATCTCCGCCGCGCGCGACCATCTCCGCAAATCGCCCCGGCTCGTTCCGCAATTCAAAGGGCGGATCGCCAGCCTCGGCACCGCATAAACCCATTTCCACCTGAATAAGACTGGAGATAAGCCGAATGATTTCTCGTGAACAGCTCCATGAATTAGCCCAATTCGAAGACCCGAAAGGCTGTGCCCTCAGTTTTTATTTTCAACCCGCCGCGGCTTGCAACAAGGCTCACAAAGAAGACGCAATCCTCGCCAAAGACCTCGCCCGCGAAGCCCTGCGCCACTTGGAAAGCAAAGGCAAGTGCGAATCCGCCCGCGCCGATCTTGACCGCATCGTGCGCCTGGCGCATGATCTGCGGAAAAACGGCCTCCGCGGCAACGGCCTGCGCGGCAACGGCGAGCGCGCCAAGGCTGTGTTCGCCTGCTCCGCCCAGAACTTCTGGCGCGAGTACGATCTGCCCGCGCAACTCGGCGGCACCGAGCTGCTGGTGAATCGCCGCTTCCATCTCAAGCCTCTGGCGCACCTTCTGGGCTCATTCCCCAGCCTCGGCGTCGTCCTCGTCGATCGTCATCGCGCCCGCCTGTTCGATCTCCGCCTGGGCGAGTTGACCGAGCGCGAAGCATTTTTTCATCCGCTCTCGCGCCGTGGCCGCAGCGACGGCTTCGCCGGCTATGATGCAGGCCACGCCGAACGCCGCGTCGCCGACGAAGCCCGCCAGCATTTCAAGACCGTCGCCGAGTTCCTCAAAGATGCCCTGGACAAAGGCGTGTTCGAGAGCTGGATCCTCGGCTGCCAGGATACTCACTGGCTGCCGTTCGCATCGCAATTGCATTCCTACGTTTCGCGCAAGCTGCTGGGCCGCTTTACCGCCGACGTGGCGCACGTGAGCCGCGACGAAATCCGCTCGCAAGCCGAACGCATTTTCGCCGATTCGCAAACCGGCCGCTGCAGCGAAGCGGTTCGCGAAACTCTCAGCCAGGCCCGCGGCAACGCCCGCGGCGTCACCGGATTGCGCCGCGTGCTCCGCTCGCTCGAGATGGGCGAAGTGCAAACCCTGCTGGTGGGGCAAAACTATCGCGCCCAGGCCGTCGAATGCTCCGGTTGCGGCCATCTCGACGCCCACCTCGTCAACTTCTGTCCGGCCTGCGGACGCCAGACTCGCAAAGTCGTCGACGTGGCGGAAGCCATCCTGCCCTGGGTGATTCTCCACGACATCGAACTGTTCTACGTCAAGGACGATTCCGAGTTCGACAAAGTCGGCAACATCGCCGCCCTATTGCGTTTCCGCTCCGAACAAAACACGAAAGCACGCTCCATCCCCGATCTCCCAGCAAGCCCATCCCCGACCGGCGGGGCAGAACTGGTGGGCCGCGACCGCGGATTAGCCAGCGGCTGATTCCGCAAATCAATCGACTCGTTATTTATCCAGAAGCTACCGTATAAATTGCGTTGGGTGGGGCACGGCTTCACTGCTTGCGGGAAACCTCACGATTCGTATCAGGGCATGCCTTCAGGCATGCCGCACGTGCCGCGCTATCAATCGCGCCTTGAGGCGCTGCGGGGATGAATTCGAGTTTTTCCGCAATCTGTTCCAGTCGTACCGCCGCCCAACCATATCTCCGCCGGGACGTGAGCAATCCTGCACAGCATCGCGCCCCTCGGCCTGTCATAGTTGGCTTGTCGGAAATTGACTTCAAGAAGGAGCGAATCATGAGAAAGCGACTCTCGATTAGGAAAGTCACACTCCGCGACCTTGACCCTCAGCTAACAGCGCTCGACGGAATTAACGGTGGCGTCTTACCGCCTCCCACTAACATCGTTATTTGTACCCCCACAAAGAGTTGCTTGACGGAGACTTGCGCTTGCGCAACCTCGAGCACTTGTGCTGGCTATACTTGCAATGCCTGCACCTTGGGTTGTTGACCCATGCCAATGAAGGCTACAGGGAAGAGCGGCGCCCCGTCGCGGTTACTGGACGTGCAGCTCTTGCACATGCTGCCGCCGCACCCGGATTTTGCTTTCGTCTTTGCGGGCCGCGGCCAGGTCATAGGCAAGCTGCATTCCCAACCATGTCTCCGCCGTGCTGCCGAACGCCTTCGCCAGCCGAATCGCCATCTCCGGGCTAATGCCCGACTTGCCATTCACCACGTTATTCAGAGCCTGCCGGGTAACGCCCAGCACCTTGGCGCCCTCGGTCACCGAGAGTCCCAAAGGCTCAAGGCAATCATGCCGGACAATCCGGCCCGGATGTACTGGATCTTTCATGGGCATCGCGCTGGCTTCCTTCCTGGTGTGAATGGACTTAATGGTAATCGATCAGTTCAACGTCAAACGCATCGGTCCCTTCAAAACGGAAAACGATGCGCCAGTTAGCCCGCACCGTCACCGACCACCACCCCTTCAACTCGCCTTTGAGCGGGTGCAGACGATAACGGGGAATATCCAGGCCTTGCGGCGTCTTGGCGGAATCGAGCACCGTAAGAATTCGCAACACCGTGTCCAGCAAATCGGGCCGTATTCCGCTCCGGTCGCCGCGCTCATAGAGCCGCTCAGCTCCCGATGCTTGAACGTCCGAATCATCAGCCTACACCGTAAAGTGAGTATTGTCACTTGTCAACAGTGCGCGGCCCATTGCCTCGATAGACAGATCGCAAACGACACCCTGTCATCCCGGCCGAACCGGAGCGAAAGCGAGCCAAGTCGAGGAACCTGCTTTTTCTGCCTCGGTACGGCGACTTCCGCCAATTCCCCGTAGAGCGCCTTCTGCGCTTCCTCGTCGCCCTCGATCACGACGTTGCAGATCGTCGTAATGCCCCATCACAACAGAAAAAACGCCCCCGCCCTGCAAGTCTTCTGAAGCCGACTCGAAAAAGAACCTGATAACGCTAAGCGGAGTAGACTGGCTGTGAATCCTGGGGGGCTGAAACACATGGCCTACTACATCGACCTGTTTTCTCCAGAAACCTATGACGCATTCGCGCGATCGCCCCGCGATATTTCTGGATTTCGCGCGCGCCATAAGAATGCGGCCGACAAGGTCAAGCCCGGAGACCTGTTTGTGTGTTACCTCACTAGGCTTTCCCGCTGGTTCGGCGTGCTCGAAGTCCTTGAGGGACCCTTCATAGATAGCAAGCCCGTTTTCATTGTTGAGAACGACCCTTTCGTCGTCCGGTTCCGAGTGCGACCTAAAGCCTGGCTCAGCGTGGAGATGGGCATCCCAATCCACGACGACGAAATGTGGGCAGGCCTTTCTTTTACCCGCGAACTGCATAGGGGCTCGCTTAGCTGGACGGGGAAGGTCCGCGGTAGCCTCGTGCGCCTCGACGATGAGGATGGCGCGTTTCTCACCGGAAAGCTCATGTCTCAAACGGCGCAGGGCAAGTCCTACCCGCTCAACGAGCAAGACAGGCGGAAACTTGCGACGCACACCGTAAACCGGCCCGAGAAAGTCGTTAGCGTCTCGGTTCCCGATGATGCAGGCAACGTCCCAGCCGCTGACGTTATTCCGGGCGAAGTTGAGGCTCGCGAATCCATTCGAATGCAGGCATTGATCGCGATCATTGGCGAACGAATGGGAATGTCGATCTGGATTCCCCGATCCGACCGTGCAGCCGTCTTAGGGGAGTGGACAAACGAGGGGAACAGCCTTCTCGATCGGCTACCGCTGAATTACGACGACACGACCCTCCGGACGATCGAGCAGATTGATGTCCTATGGCTCAGGGGTCGATCAATAACCCGCGCCTTTGAAGTAGAGCACACAACGTCTGTGTACTCGGGGATCCTTCGAATGGCAGACCTTTTGGCCCTCCAACCAAACATGGATATCAAGCTTCACATTGTCGCGCCGGAGGCGAGGCGCGAGAAAGTTTTTCAGGAGATACGGCGCCCAGTGTTCTCTCTTCTCGACAAAGGACCGCTTGCCGAAAGCTGCACCTATCTCTCATATGACAGCCTCAAGGAACTGGTCGCAGAGAAACACCTGTCCCATCTTTCGGACACAGTGCTCGACGAATATGCAGAGGAAGCGGAGTAAGCCTGAAGCAAAATGTTATCGCTGATGCAGCTCGTCGCGAGAGCGAGGAGCAGTCCACCTCAGATCCATTCCTTCGCGTAAGCGTGCGACTGCGCGCTTGCGCGCGCGACGGTAAGCCTTGCGCTTGCTCCGCTGATGGGATTCTAGCTGGGGTGCGACCTTGGTCCTCATGAGAAGCGCACAATCACGCGCAACATAATTCTACGTACTATTCGACGCCGACGCTCGATGATCAGGGCTCCATTTTTTTCCACAGCCCCATTGTGACATCTGACCTTGCGCCCCACTTCAAATTCGTTCATCATTGCCCCGGCACAGGCAGTAATAAACAGTTCATTGAAAACTGAATATCGCGTGGCCTAAGTCCTTCCCCCACAAGGTTTTGCGAGTAGAATCCCGCTGATTTCAGTCTCGACAGAAATCGCATCACTGATTCTAAATAACTTACGGGATGCCAATGCGCCTAACTCCTTTGTCCGCAATATTTTATGGACAAGTTCTCTAGAATCAATATTTTAGCCGCATTCGGTTCGGATCGAATCGACATAAGTCATTGATTCCAGAGAATTAAGCGGATTCGGTCTCTATTTTTTTCGATACGCGGTCTGACCACAAACGAAGCCCTGGAACCCCCACCCGGCGTGATATGCTTCCCGCTTTCCCGCAAGCAGGAGGAACTCATGCCATTCTCGCGCCGTGATTTCGTAAAGACGTCCGTGCTAGGAGCAGTCGCTGCCGGAGTAGGAACCCGAGCTCAAGGCGAAGACGCAAAGCCAACCGCGCAAGAGCACGTTGCCGACAATCAGTCGCAATCCGGATCGTACAAGCGCCCCATCATCGTCTGCGCCAACAACGGCTTCAACTATCTCGACGACGCATTCGTCTTCCTGAAAAGCGGCGGAGACACGCTCGACGCCGCGCTTCGCGTGGTCAAAGGCCCGGAAGACGATCCCAAAGACGATAGCGTCGGCCTCGGCGGAATCCCCAACGAAGAAGGCGTGGTCGAACTCGACGCCTGCTGCATGCACGGACCCACGCGCCGCGCCGGCTCCGTCGGCGGCGTGCGCAACATCAAGAATGTCTCGCTGGTCTCGAAGGCCGTGATGGAGCACACCGGACACGTCATGCTGGTCGGCGAAGGCGCGGAGCGCTTCGCCGTGGCCGTGGGTTTTCCGCGCGAGAACCTGCTCACCGAGCACTCGCGCAAGATCTGGCTTCTATGGAAAGAGTTCCACTCCACCGACGATTGGTGGGGACCAGGCCTCGCCGACCCGCACTGGCAAGCTCCCGCGTCGCATTCCAGTAACGACAAGCCGCAGTCTGAACTGTGGCAAGAGAGAATCCAGAATCTGCAAGCGCGCGCCGCCGATCTTGGCATCGAGCCGGAGCAGCAACTGGCCGCGGTGCGCAAGGTTCTGTTTCCGCCGACCGGCACGATTCACTGCTCCGCGCTCAACGACAAAGGCGAAATCTCCGGCTGCACGACGACGAGCGGATTGGCCTTCAAGCTCCCCGGACGCCTGGGCGATTCGCCCATCATCGGCGCGGGTTGCTACACCGATCAAGACGTGGGTTCGGCCGGCGCGACCGGCAGCGGCGAGGAGAACATCAAGGTCGCCGGCGCGCACACCATCGTCGAGAATATGCGCCACGGCATGTCCCCGCAGGAAGCCGGCATGGACGCGCTCAAGCGCATCGTCCGCAACTACAACGGCGACATGAACAAGCTGCGCTTCGTCGATATGACCTACTACATCCTGCGCAAGGACGGCGCCTACGCCGGCGTTTCATTGTGGGAGGGCTACTCGAAAGACCGTCCTCACAAGATTGCCGTTCACGACGGCACGCGCCACGCCGAGGTGACCGTGAGCCTGCTCAAGGGATATTCGCAGGATTTTCCGCCGGTTCCGCACGTTCCAGAGGATCTGAAGTAAGGATTCGGAGTATCTGAGGTGGTGAAGAACCAGATCAAGAACTGCCCTTGGAAACGATTGCGACTCCGGCTTTGGAGGCAGCCGCCAGCAACTGCCGGTCAAGCGTGGCTAGCGGCAACTGTTGCTGGAGCGCGGTCTCGAGATAGACGGCGTCATACGCCGTAAGCCGGAACTCGCGGGCCGTGTGCAGGACGTGCCGCATCGAAATCGTATCCTGGCTATTCTCGATGGCTTGCGCGATCACGACATCAAGATTTTGCAGAGCCTCGGTTGTGTCGGAAGAGGTCAGCAGGCCGCGCCGTTCGGCGCTGACGAATCCGTTCGCAATTTCGAGTTGCCAAAGTGCGGGGACGACTGCCCGATCACCGCCCAGTAGCAACTCCTTGACGCGCTCGGCATAAGGCGCGGTCGGGCGATCCAGGAACCAGGCTAGCGCAATAGAGGCGTCTAGCACAAAGCGCTTCACCTGCGGCCTTCTTCGATGAGGTCCTTGATCGTCATGCCCTTGGGCAGCGGCTTGGCGCGCTTCCGAATTCGCTCAATGTCGGCGAAGACTTCTTTCAAATCGACTTTCTTATTCTCGCGTGCGGGAACCAACATGGCCGCAAGCTTGCCTCGACGCGTGATCCCGATCTGTTCGCCTGCGCCGGCGCGTTCCACGAGTTCCGATAGTTTTTGTTTGGCTTCGAATAGTCCTATGGTGCGCATGGGGGCCTCCGAATCATCTAGATGATTATGCTAGATGATACCACGAGGGCTGAGGAACCAGTCTATGCGAACCTCACCTTCACGTCCGGCCCCTTCTCCAGGTGAATGCTCTCAATGAAGCGCACTTTACCGGTAAGCAGAGTGAGGATCACCGACGAAGTGCGTGTGCCTTCGCCGAAGAAGCGGACACCTTTGAGCAGCGCTCCGTCAGTCACTCCGGTGGCCGCAAAGATGAGTTGCTTGCCGGGAGCGAGGTCTTCGGCTTCGTAGATTCGGTTCTTATCTCTGATGCCCATGCGGGCGAGGCGTTCTTCCTGATCCGGCTTCACGACCAGGCGTCCGAGCATGTAGCCATTGAGGCAGCGAATGGCGGCGGCGGTGATCACCCCTTCCGGCGCTCCGCCAGAGCCCATGACCGCATGCACGCCGGTGCCGATGACGGCGGCGGCGATGCCGGCGGAGAGATCGCCGTCGCCGATCAGGCGGATGCGGGCGCCGGCGGCGCGGATGTCGCCAATCAGCTTTTCGTGGCGCGGGCGGTCGAGCACGATCACCACCAGATCCTCGACGTCACGCTCCATCCTCTTGGCGATGTTCTTCAGATTATCGGCAACGGGAGCATCGAGATCGACAGCGTTTTTGCAGGACGGTCCGACCACGATTTTTTCCATGTAGCAGTCGGGAGCGTGGAGCAGGCCTCCACGTTCGGAGGCGGCGAGCACAGTGATCGATCCGGGCGCGCCGGTGGCGCAGAGGTTGGTGCCTTCCAGCGGATCGACAGCGATATCCACCTCGGGGACTTCGCGCCCGTCGGGAAATTCGGCGCCGACTTTTTCGCCGATATAGAGCATGGGCGCTTCGTCGCGCTCGCCCTCGCCGATGACAATGGTGCCGCGCATGGGAATAGAGTCCATGGTCTGGCGCATCGCCTCGGTGGCCACCTGGTCGGAGAGCTTGCGCTCGCCCTGGCCCATGGTATGGGCGGAAGCGATCGCCGCCACTTCGACCACGCGCAGAAATCGCGACGCCAGGTCGCTTTCAATGTTTTCGCCGAAACTGCGAGCCTTGCCTTCGGGACGGGATTGAGTCCCCATAAGAGCCTCCGAGCAGAGTTAGGAAATGGTTACGCGCCGGGTTGAGACTATATCCCAATCATAGGCAGATTGAAAGAAGTGGCGGGAGCTATGGGAATAACCCATATTGGACGCCGCAGCGGCCGTGATATTCTCTCAAGCTTGCTGGGAAAAAGGAACCTCATGCCGGAATCGCGCCCGCTGACTTTTCTCTGCATAACGACCTACGAGAAGGGGCAGGAGTTTATGCGCGAGTGCAAGCGCCAGAGATGCCGCGTGCTCCTGCTTACGTCGGAGAAGCTGCGCGATGCCGACTGGCCGCGGGAAAGCCTCGACGACACATTTTATCTTCCCACCGAAATCCCTCTGGCCGACATTGTGCAGGCTGTGACGCACCTCACGCGCACGCAGAAGATTGACCGCATCGTAGCGCTCGACGAGTACGACATGGAAACCGCCGCGACTCTTCGCGAACACCTGCGCGTGCCGGGCATGGGACTGACGACGATGCGCTACTTTCGCGACAAGCTGGCCATGCGCATGAAGGCGCTGGATCGCGGGGTGCGCGTGCCGGATTTTGTTCCTGTGTTAAATCACGGCGACATTCGCTACTTCCTCGAAAACGTACCCGGACCCTGGGTGTTGAAGCCGCGGCAGGAAGCGTCGGCAATCGGAATCAAGAAGATTCACGCCGCCGAAGAGTTGTGGCCTGTGCTGGAGCAACTCGGGGACAAGCAGTCATCGTTTCTGCTGGAAAGATTCGTTCCGGGCGAGGTCTATCACGTGGACTCGGTGGTGTCGGAAAACGAAGTGGTCTTCGCCAATGTGAGCAAATACGGCAAGCCGCCGATGAATGTAGCGCAAGGCGGCGGAGTGTTTACGACGTTCACGGTGCCACGGGGAAGCGAAAAGGATTCAGGGCTGCGCGAGATCAATCGCGACCTGATTGCGGCGCTGGGTCTGGTGCGCGGCGTGGCGCATACGGAATTCATTCAGGCGCAGGCCGATGGGCATTTCTATTTTCTGGAATGTGCGGCGCGCGTGGGTGGCGCTTACATCAACGAAATGGTCGAGGCTGCGACGGGTATTAATTTGTGGCGGGAGTGGGCGCGCATTGAGATCTGCGGTGGCAATGGCAGGTATAAGCTTCCTGCGGTACACGAGGAGTATGCGGGCGTGATTCTTTCCTTGGCGCGGCAGGAGGAGCCGGATACTTCAGGGTATAACGACCCGGAAGTGGTGTTGAGGATTAAGAGGCATCACCATGCGGGATTGATTCTGCGGTCGAAAGATCCGCAGCGGGTGCAGGCGCTGCTGGATAATTACAGCCAGCGATTTGTGCAGGAGTTTCTCGCGGTCGAGCCGCCGAGGGAAAAACCAACCGCGTAGCGCCTAGATAAAGACTTCGGGCGATACCTGAAATCGGCGACTAAGCCGCCGAATGTGTTCCGTAGTCAGCTGCCGCTTTCCATGCAGGACTTCGGAGACGATGCTAGGCGTCCCGAAAACATCCAACAGATCCTTCTGTTTCAGATTATTCGCGAGCATCAGTTCCTTCAAGACATCCACAGGACTAGCCGCCTTGAACGCGTAGTGCTTCTCTTCGAAATCTTCGATGAGCAATGTGAGCAGTTCAGCCATGCGGCGTTCGGCAACAGTCATCCTCTTACCTTTGCTGTCCAACTCTTCCAGCAAGGCGAGGTAACGCTGGTTCTCCGCGTCGCTGAGGATAACAGCTGGCAGGGTGCTGGACAGCAGAGCGGCATACTCAGATCGGGCTGCGGTCGCATTCATAGTTTCCAAATTCCCCTGTCGTACTCGGCATGTGTCAAAACATGGCGTATGTAGATTCGACCGAAAGCGTAATTAATTTCCGTAATCAGCCGGTACCGATTGCCTTTAACGTTGAAGACTGTCCATTTCCCGACGGCATCCGCGCTCGAAAAAGTCCTGCGTACGTCCGCCAGACTTTCCCACTGCGCTTTCTTAGAAATCCGAAACCATGCGTCCAGCGGAACTTCAAGTTCGCCGCGCCGCGCGACGGCTTCTTTAAGCTTCTTGCGGCTGATTACGTGCATGCCATCCCCGAGGGGTTCGCATTATGCGAACATTATACTTCGCAGCATGCGAACAAGTCAACAGCAGTCTTAGAACGCGTCAATCCCCGTTACGCTCTGGCCGATGATTAATGAGTGCACATCGTGGGTGCCTTCGTAGGTCTTCACCGATTCCAGGTTCATCATGTGGCGCATGATGGGATAGTCGTCGGCGACGCCGTTGGCGCCGAGGATGTCGCGGGAGAGGCGGGCGCACTCGAGGGCCATCCAGACGTTGTTGCGCTTGGCCATGGAGATGTGCTGGTGCTCGACCTTGCCTGCATCTTTCAGGCGGCCGACTTGCAGTACCAACAGTTGCGCTTTGGTGATCTCACTGATCATCCAGGTGAGTTTGTCCTGGACGAGTTGGTGTGAGGCGATGGGCTGGTCGCGCCATTGCTTGCGCAGGATCGCATACTGCAGAGCACAGTCGTAGCACGACATGGCTGCGCCGATCGCGCCCCAGGCGATGCCGTAGCGAGCTTGATTCAGGCACATCAGCGGCGATTTCAGGCCGTCGCTTTTCGGCAGCAAGTTTGACTCGGGGATGTGAACGTCTTGCAAAGACAACCCCGAAGTGACCGAGGCGCGCAGGGACCATTTGCCGTGAACATCGTTCGAGGTGAAACCCTTGCGGTCTTTTTCGACTAAGAACCCGCGAATCTTGTCGTCTTCGTTTTCCACCTTGGCCCAGATGATGGCGACGTCGGCGATGGTGCCGGAGGTGATCCACATCTTCTCGCCGTTGAGGACGTACTCGTTGCCAACCTTGCGGGCGCGGGTGCGCATGCCGCCGGGATTCGAGCCGAAGCCAGGCTCGGTGAGTCCGAAGCAGCCAAGCTTTTCGCCTTTCTGCATGGCGGGCAGCCAGGTTTGTTTTTGTTCTTCGCTGCCAAAGGCATGGATGGGATACATCACGAGAGCTGACTGCACGCTGACGAAGCTGCGCACGCCGGAGTCGCCGCGCTCGAGTTCCTGCGTCATCAGTCCGTATTCGACGTTGCCCATGCCGGCGCAACCGTACCCTTTGAGCGACGCGCCGAAAAAGCCGAGATCGGCCATGGGCTTGACCAGTTCGCGCGGAAAGCGTCCGGCCCGGTTGCACTCTTCGATGATGGGGACAAGGTTCTCTTCGATGAACTTGCGCGTGGTATCGCGCACGAGGCGCTCTTCTTCGGTGAGCAGAGAATCAAACTGGATGAAATCGACACCCTTAAATTTGATGGCAGGCATGATGAAATCTCCGTGGAGGGCAAACATATGACGGTAGCAGGGGCGAGGGAACGGGGTCAACGCCGGCGAGACAGCCGACACAACCTTACTGTAAAATCAAAGACGACGGAAGAGAAACGAGACGTAGCCGTAGAGTCTTCCCGTGGATTCCCGGTTTCCAGGCTGAGCTTTCCGGGCTGAGCTTCTGAACATCCCATCCACAAATATCCGCGCGGGAAAATGATGCGGATGGCTGCGCACACATTAGAAGAGATCAGGAGAAACGAACTATGGCAGTTGGCGCGAAGATCGCAAAGACGGCGGACCGTAAGAAGGTGATGGACACGAGCAAGAGCACGGATTGTCCCAAATGCGGCAAGACGACGCGCATCGTCAAGCGCATGAAAGACCGCGAGCGCGGCGTACCGGGCGGAATTTATATTTCGTGCTCGGCGTGCGAGTTTTACGAGAAGCTGTAGGGACAGTTTCCAATTTCAGGTTTCTGGTGTCCATGGCCGGAGAATAGGGAATCGGCTTCCCTGCTCCGGCTTTTGCATTTTCGCGAAGGTCTTGCACCGCCCTCGATTCGTACATACATATGTATTGACACGGTCGGGTTTCTGGCCTAGTCTGGAACCAGTGCCGGACATCGGCCATGCGCTTTGAATGGGACGAGGCCAAGAACGAGCGGAACTTACTGAAGCACGATGTCCGCTTCGAGACTGCTACTCTCGCATTCGATGACCCGTATGCTTTGACGCAGCGGGACGAATCGACAGTCGAGGAGGAACGTTGGATCACTCTTGGATCAGTCGGTCTCGATGCGGTGCTCTTCGTCGTTCACACCGTGAGAGAACGGGGTGAAACAGAAGTCATCCGAATCATTTCAGCTCGCAACGCGACGCCGCCTAGAAGGTATGAGGAAGCTCACCAAGGACCAAAAAAGAGACATCGCCGCTATCCGGGCCATGAGAGACGAAGACATTGATCTCTCTGATATGCCGGAGGTCCTGGACTGGAGCAAGGCGGAGATAGGCAAGTTCTATCGCCCGCCGAAAAGATCCGTGACCATGCGCCTGGACGGGGATGTTATCGATTGGTTGAAGGGCTACGGCAAGGGCTATCAGACGCGGGTTAACCTGCTGTTACGGCACGCCATGGCCAGTTCAACGGACGGAAAAATGTTGTCCAAGGCAACGGAACCGCGTCGGCAAACTCGCGTCCGATCTCGTGCTTAACTTCCTACACCGCTACTGTAACTGAGGTCTCGGTTCGGGTCACAGGCCGATATAGCGTATCTCTCTCGATCGGTTCCCTGCCAGCGGCGCGGATCAGGCGTTCCAGTTCTTCGCGACGCATGCCTTGCGGCGTGGTCGCGCCCGCGTCGTGGTAAATCTTTTCTTCAATCACGGTGCCATCCATGTCGTCGGCGCCGAAGCGCAACGAGATCTGCGCCATCTTTGACGTCACCATCTGCCAGTAAGATTTGATGTGGGGGAAGTTGTCGAGGACCAGGCGACTGACGGCGATCTGCTTGATGTCGAGCATGCCGGTGGTTTTCGGCAGATGCTGCAGCGGAGTGTTATCGGGGTGAAAGGCCAATGGGATGAAGGTTTGGAAGCCGCCGGTTTCGTCTTGCAATGCGCGCAGCTTGAGCAGGTGGTCGACGCGGTCTTCGTCGTTCTCCACGTGGCCGTAGAGCATGGTCGCGTTCGATTTCAGCCCGATCTGGTGGGCGAGTCGGGCGGTATCGAGCCATTGATCGCCATCGATCTTGTGATCGCAGATGATGTGGCGAACGCGGTCGGCAAATATTTCGGCGCCGCCTCCGGGGAGCGAGTCCACGCCTGAAGCTTTGAGTTGTTCCAGCGTCTCGCGAATCGAGAGCTTAGCGCGCTTCGAAAGGTACGCGACCTCGACCATGGTGAAGGCCTTGAGATGCACCTGCGGAAAGCGCTGCTTTAATCCAGAGCAGAGATCGAGGAAATACTGAAACGGCAGGTCGGGATGCAATCCTCCGACGATGTGGAATTCGGTGACGGCTTCACTGTATCCGGAGGCGGCCGTTTCGAAAGCCTCATCGAGCGCCATGGTATAGGCGCCGGACGCGTCTTTTTTGCGGCCGAAGGCGCAGAGCCGGCAGGCTGCGACGCAGACATTGGTGGGGTTGATGTGGCGATTGACGTTGAAATACGTCTTGTCGCCATGCATGCGCTCGCGGACGTGGTTGGCCATCCAGCCCACGGCGAGAATATCGCCGGTGCGGTAAAGAGCGAGGGCATCGTCGGCATTCAGCCGCTTGCCAGCCATCATTTTGGCGTGAATCGGCGCGAGACTCAGGTCGTCGGTCTGAAATTGATGGTGCTGGCGCAAGGGAGACATCCCCTTGATGATATCGCAGGAACGCGGCCAAGTCACAGAAAGACGACTCTAGCGTCCTGCGATGATCCGGTCGCTTATTTTGGCGTACTCCGATTCCGGGATGAGGTGCCGCGCTACCAGTTCGTGCGTGTTCTTAAATGGACGCTCCGCGATGATGCGATCGGCTTCGCGCTGCGTCATGCCCGGCAGGCTGAGCAGGTCTTCCCGGGAGGCACTGTTGATGTTGATGGTCTTATCGCTGCTCATCCCTTCCTTCACGCCTTCCACCACGGCTTTGGTGTCGCGCCGCATGGTCTCGGTTGCCTCGGCGGTTTGCCTGCGGATTTCGTCGGGGTTGTCTCCGGTGGAGCAGGCAACGATCGAACCAAGCAGCAAAGGAAGAGCTGTGAGCCACATCGAACGCACCTTCATGCATCGCATAAAATTTTGATGCCATGGCGGCCTTTGCGGTTGACGATTATTTCTCGATCTCGGCACCCTGGGTGAGCGCCGACGCCACTTCGGGTCAAGCGGGCAATTCCCAGCCTTCGTCCTTCATTTTCTTGTTGGTCCACTGCTGCAGGCGCTCGAAGAGCGTGGGATCGATCACGGCGAAGCGAAGACCGACGCGGCCTTCGTCGCCGAGCCAGACGATGCGAGCCTTGGCCCGAAAAATGATTTCGTTGTCGGGGAGCGGGAAACTCACGTCGAGAAGACCGGAAAAACGCATCGGCTCTTTTAGTCCGTCGAGTCCCATGCCGCCGGTGCTGAGGTTTACGCCCTGCACGCAAACTTCCTCGCCTTGCTGATTCTTGAGCGTAACCGAAAGCTCGACGCGAGCCCGGAAGAATTTCTGCTGCTCGAGGCTGATGAATCCCAGAGAGTTCGCTCCCTCGCCGGGCGCGACTGTGATGTTGTACTCCTTCAGCTTGCGGCTGAGGGTGCGGCGGGAGATGCCAAGTTGTTCCGCGGCCTGGCCGCGATGGCCTCCCCTGCGCTCCAGCGCGCGGATGATCATCTGTTCTTCCATGCTGTCGAGGTTGCCGACCGGAATCGATGCGGACTGGCGTAGCGCGACCGCGCCGCCGGACATGCCGTCAACGATCTGTGGCTGGTGAATCTCGGGACGGGTGGCCTCTACCGCCACTCTGGCGACGAGGTTCCTCAGTTCGCGGACATTGCCTTTCCACGGGTGCGAGAGCAAGGCTGAGACGGCCTCCGGTGTATACGCACTGTCCGGTTTCTTGAGATTGAGGAAGTGCTCGGCCAGGGCGACGATGTCCTCGGGGCGATCCCGCAGTGGTGGCACGCGAAGTTGAAACTGGCCGAGCCGGTGAAAAAGATCCTGACGGAAGCGGCCCGCTGCGACCGCCGCTTCCAGGTCCTGATTGGTGGCGGCGACGATGCGCACGTCGACTTTGATTTTGCGATTGCCGCCCAGCCGGTAAAAAGGGTATCCATCGAGTACGCGCAACAGCTTCACCTGAGTCTGAAGCTGCAGTTCTCCGATTTCATCGAGGAAGAGCGTGCCCTTGTCGGCGAGCTCGAAAAGGCCGGGCTTGGACGAATCGGCGCCCGTAAACGCGCCTTTCTCATAGCCAAATAACTCACTCTCGACTAAGTTCTCGGGAAGCGCGGCGCAGTTGATATCGACCCAAGCGCGGCTGCGACGGTGAGAGGATTGGTGAATGGTGCGCGCAATGAGTTCCTTGCCAGTTCCGGTCTCTCCGGTGATCAAAACGCTTTCGGTGTGGCCGGCGACGCGCTCCACCATACGCATGAAGCGATGCATCAGTGGGCTGGCGAATATAAAGCTTGTGCCGTCAATTTCGCGCGAGACGGTACGTTCCATCTCGTCTTCTTCCGGGCTCTGCCGCTCGACGGAGGCGAATGCCAGGTTTGCTTTTTCCTCTGGCACGGCGAGCAGGGCAATCATTCCTGCCGGTATGGAATTGCCGTCACGAAGCAACGTGACGGACATCTCTGCGGTCAACTCCTTTTGAGACCTGGTTGCACAGCGGCATAAAGATCGATATTGACCGTGCTCCAGCACCGCGGCCAGCACGGTCTTCTGAAGCCGACGCTGCTCGGCGCTGTCCTCACATGAAATAAGAGCTGCCAATGCTCGGCCCACGACGTCCGCGGAAGTACAGCCGAATATCTGCAGAGCGGATTCATTGCCGGCGGTGATGTTGCCGTCAAGATCGGCGGATAAAACTGCGATTCCCGCCACAGGGCTGCGCGCAAGAGCAGCCGCAGGCGACGAATCGCAGCTTGCAAGGCTGGTTTTGGTGCCGAAAGCACTCCCGACTTGAGGCTGCGAATTGAGATTTACTGGTGGCATCCCGCGCGTTTGGATTTGATCTTGACACAGGGGACAGCTGCGGGAACGCAGGATGCTGCTTCTGCTGGTGACGAAGGTAATTGGTTACCTCGCGAGGAGCAAGCCGAAGATCTCAACCCAGTCAACACCTAAGAAACACGATGGGGTTCCTTTTAGCGTTACGTCAGTAACTTCTTAAAACCCTCTAACAACAATAAGATTTTGTGATCAGGCTCCGACCGGACGCGCGCGTAGGAATAACCTTCCGACGCAAGCGGCGTAGCCTGTCGCCTCCCCTGGGGCAAAAGTGACGACGGAATGTCGACTCAGACAAAGCTATTTGTCGGGATCACGGCTTCGCTTGGGCTGGTAGTGCTAGTCTCCGCCCTTCGGCACTGGCAATCCGCTGATTTGACACGGTTTGTCTGTTATCTGGCAGTGGCCGCCCTGGCCTCGGGCTTGAAGGTGCAACTGCCGGGCATCGACGGCACGATGTCGGTAAATTTCCTTTTTATTCTTCTCGGCGTGGTGGAATTGAGCCTGCCGGAAACTCTGGTAATCGGCTGTACCGCCAGCCTGGTTCAGAGTGTGTGGCAGACCCGGAAGAAGCTGGATCCGATTAAGGTCGTCTTCAATGTGTTCGGAATGATGGCTAATGCCAGCGCATTCGCCTACATAAGCTACCACTGGCTTGACGCGAGGCAGACCGCCAGTAAGCCGGTGCTATTGATGGTGGCGGCGCTGGTTTTCTTCCTGGCAAACACACTGCCCATTTCCGTAATCATCGCCCTTACGGAAAACAAATCGAGCGGCAAAGTTTGGTCGGAGTGCTACTTCTGGTCTTTTCCCTACTACCTGGTGGGAGCGGCCGCGGTCGGGCTGGTGGGAATCATCAACCAGCGGGCCGGCTGGCAGACGTCGCTGCTCGTGCTTCCACTGATCTATTGGGTGTATCGCTCCTATCGCCTCTATCTGGGACGACTGGAAGCCGAGAAAGACCGGGTCGAGATTGAGAAACGGCACGTGGAAGAAATTGCGTCGCTGAACATGCGGACCATCGAGGCTCTGGCCCTGGCCATCGAGGCCAAGGACCAAACCACCCACACGCATCTGCAACGGGTACGGGTGTACGCGGTAGAAATTGCCAAAGAAATCGGCCTGCCGCCCGACGAGATCGAGGCGTTGCGTGCGGCGGCGCTGCTGCATGATATTGGAAAGCTCGCCGTGCCCGAGCACATCATCAACAAACCGGGACGGCTGACTCCGGAAGAGTTCGAGAAGATGAAAGTTCACCCGCTCGTGGGCGCCGAGATTCTGGATCGAGTGGCCTTCCCGTATCCCGTGGCCCCCATCGTGCGTTCGCACCACGAAAGATGGGATGGATCGGGATATCCAGCGGGCCTCGCCGGCGAAGAGATTCCCGTCGGGGCGCGGATTCTGGCAGTGGTCGATTGCCTGGACGCGCTGGCTTCCGACCGGCAGTATCGTCCCGCCATGCCGCTGGATCAGGCCATGGGCAAGGTGAAGGAAAAAGCGGGCACATGGTTCGACCCGAAAGTGGTGGAGGTTCTGGAGCGCCGCTACCTCGACTTGGAAGGCATCGCAAAAAAGCATGATGCCGGTTTTATTCCCTCCGGGTTCTCCAAAGATCTTCGCGTGGAACGGGGCCTTGCGCCAGCGACGGGATTCGAGAAATGGGCCGACAACCCGCAGAACGAAGGCGACTTCCTGACCTCGATCGCGTCGGCGCGGCAAGAGGCTCAAGCCATGTTCGAGTTGAGCCAGGATCTTGGGAACTCGCTAAGCCTGAGCGAGACGCTTTCGGTGTTGTCGATGCGGCTGCGCAAGCTGATTCTCTACGACTCGATTGCCGTATTCGTGAACCGGAATGGCTGGCTGCTGCCGGAACTCGTGAGTGGCGAAAACTTTCGCGTCCTGTCGTCCCTGAAAATACGCGTGGGGGAAGGCTTGTGCGGGTGGGTGGCGGAGAATTGCAAACCCATCATCAACGGCAATCCGCAGGTAGAGGCGGGCTATGTCGCCGATCCAAAGGGCGCGACCCTGACTTCGGCGTTGGCTGTTCCTCTGGAGGGATTGAACGGCGTTGTGGGCGTGCTTGCCATGTATCAATCAACCCAGGACGCCTTCACGCCAGACCATTTGCGGATCCTGCTGGCCGTTGCCTCCAAGGTTGCGCTCTCGGTGGAGAATGCGCTGAGGTATCAGCAGGCGGAAAGCTCGGCAACCACGGATTTTCTCACCGGGCTGCCGAATGCGCGCTCGCTGTTTGTGCACCTCGCGCAGGAAGTCGCGCGCTGCCGGCGCATGAAGACTTCGCTCGCGGTGATGGTCTGTGACATCGACGGGCTCAAGAAGATCAATGACTCGTTCGGCCATCTGGAAGGGGACAAACTGCTGCGCGAGTTCAGTACGCGGCTGAAAGAAGCCTGCCGCGGTTACGACTACGTCGCGCGCATGGGCGGGGACGAGTTTGTGGTTACCGCGCCCGGGCTCACGGCGGAAGCCGCCTTGGAGAAAGCCAACCGCTTGAACCAGGCAGCCGTCGAAGCTGGACGGCACACTTGCGGACGAGACGTGGTGACCTTAAGCGTTGGAACGGCGTTCTGTCCGGAGGACGGATATGACGTGGAAGCGCTGCTCGCCGAAGCCGACCGGCGCATGTACTCCATAAAGCAGATCCATCATGCACGAGCAGCCACCTACCCCGACCCATTGGCGCGCGGCGCTTCGGTGAAATAAATGTTGAGATGGAAAATTGTCGGGCATGTGTTGGCGCTGTTAGCGACGGTTCTGCTTGGAGGATTGTTGTCCGCAACTCTGGTGCGGCTCGCGCCCGGCTTTGATGTGGATGAGCAGGAACTGGATCCGCACCTGAACGCGGCGAGCGTCCAGGCATTGCGCGCCGCCCGTCAGCAACACGACAACGTTTTGCGGTTTTATTTCTCCTACATGAATCGAGCTGCGCATGGCGACTTCGGAACTTCGCTCGCCCTGGGACAACCCGTGCGCACGCTGTTACGCGATCGCGCGCCTCTCACCCTGCGCTTGCTTTCGCTCGGCCTTGGACTGGCCTGGGTTCTGGCCTTGACCATGGCCCTGACCGCGGCCTGGCTGCGTCTCTCCGCTTATGACGCGCTGACCACTGTGGTGAGCGGAACATTTCTTTGCATTCCCGCCGCGGTTCTGGCGTTGCTCTCAGTCCTTTGGAATGTGCCGGGCGCATTGGCAATTGCGCTAATCGTGTTCCCAAGCATTTACCGATATGCTCGGAACCTTCTGGCGAAGTCGTATTCTCTGCCCCACATTCTTGCCGCGCGCGCGAAAGGCCTGGGAGAAGCTCGCATCCTTTGCTGGCATGTCGTGCCGGTGGTTGCGCCGCAGTTGCTGGCCGTGGCCGGGGTGTCGGTCAGCGTGGCTATTGGGGCGACAATCCCCGTCGAAGCTCTGTGCGGGCTCGCGGGCATCGGACAACTGGCGTGGCAGGCCGCGGTGGCGCGCGATCTCCCCTTGCTGGTAAACATCACGATTCTGGTGACGTTGGTGACCTTGCTGGCCAATTCTGGAGCGGATTTAATCGGTCATATCGTCAGGGGCCAGCGCGCATGAATCTCTGGCGAAAACTGGCGTGCGCGGTTTTAGTGCTGGTGATAGGCGCGTCGGTCGCGGCGGGCTGGCTGGCCCCTGCGGGATACGCCAAACAGTACCGCGAAGAAACGAATTCACCCCCTTCGCATGCACACTGGTTCGGAACGGATGAGATTGGGCGCGACCGCTTTGCCCGCGTGTTGTACGGAACCAGGATTTCCTTGTTGCTCGCCCCGGCCGCGGCTTTGCTCTCAACGTTAATGGCGGCGCTCATCGGGGGGCTTGCCGGCTATCTGGGAGGCGCCTGGTCACGGGTGGCGATGACAGTGACCGATTTGTTTTTGTCACTGCCCTGGTTGTTCTTGCTAATCACGGCGCGGGCGCTGATGCCGCTGAATGTGTCCCCGTTACTCTCTGTGCTGGTGACATTTCTACTGCTGGGGCTACTGGGATGGACCACCGCGGCTCGAGTGTTGTGCGCGTCCGCCGGGTCGCTACGCTCGTCGGATTTTGTGCGCCAGGCGCGGGCGGCGGGAATCCACGGACAGCGGCTGTTTTGGATACACGTCGTGCCGAATTTGAAGCCCGTGCTGTATGCGCAGTTTTGGATTTCAATTCCGGTCTTCATCTTGAGCGAGGCCAACCTCGGCATCCTCGGTCTAGGTGTGGCCGAGCCCATGCCCTCGTGGGGAAGTTTGCTGAAAGAGTTGGAAGGGCTGGTTTCCGTTGGCGAAGAGCCGTGGAAGTTCGTGCCGCTGGTTCTGCTCGTGATCGTTGTGACGTCATTCCACCTTTTGCTTTCCAGGCAGGACGAGATGGCAGTGTGAGACTCCAGAACAGAAAGTGGGAAAATATGGAAAGGTTCGGCGCGAAAACAATTGCCATTACGCTGCTCTGCTTGGGATCTTTGCTGGGGCAGGCGTCAGCGCAAGGTGGCGAACTCAGGTTTTGCCTGCGTTCGGAGCCAAAGACTTTCGATCCCCTTAAAGTGGAGGAGGACGCGTCGGCCGCGATTCGGTACTTGACTGGAGGAGTTCTGGTGCGCGTGAATCGCCAGACTCAGCAACTGGAACCCGAATTGGCGCAATCGTGGAAAGTTTCAAAAGACGGCCGCCAGATTACCTTCCGTTTGCGCGGTGGAATCTCATTTTCCGATGGCACGCCGTTTTCTGCCGCGGATGTAGGCTACACGGTCCAGCAGTTGATGGACCCGGACCTGCATTCGCCTACCGGCGACGCCTTTCGCTCGAGTCCTGGGAGCGTCGAAACCAAGGTGATTTCTCCAACTCAGATTTCGATCACCTTCCCCGCTCCGGTCGCTGGATTGGATCGCCTGTTCGATCAGGTCGCGATACTTTCCGAGCGCTCGCCCAAAAAGGAAATGACAGTGCTCGGACCCTTCATGGTCGCCGATTACAAGCCCGGATCATCGGTGCTTCTGAAACGAAATCCCAACTACTGGAAAACCGACGAGCAAGGGCGAAAGTTGCCCTATTTGGATTCGATACGCTTGGATATCCAGCCCAATCGCGATGTGGAAATGCTGCGCTTCAAGCGGGGAGAACTGGACTTGATTAATTCTCTGGACAGCGAATATTTCGACAAGCTGGCTGCCGCTGCGCCGCAGCTGGTGCATGATGCCGGCCCGTCGCTCGACAGCGAGCAGTTGTGGTTCAACGAGGTCGCGAAGTCGCCGATTCCGGCCTACAAAAAGAATTGGTTCCGCTCGGCCACCTTCCGGCGGGCAATTTCGGAGGCGATTAATCGCGACGACCTTAGCCGCATTGTCTTCCACGGGCACGCTCAGCCGGCCGTGGGTCCGTTCTCGCCAGCCAACAACTTCTGGTTCAACGGCAGCCTTAAGCCCCAGCCTTACAGCCCCGATGCGGCATTGAAGGCGCTGCAGGCCGACGGCTTCCGCATGGAAAACGGAGCGCTCAAAGACAAAGACGGCAACGAAGTCGTGTTTTCCATTATCACGAACGCGGGCAGCAAAACGCGCGAACGCATGGCCGTGCTGATCCAGGACGACCTGCAAAAAATCGGCATCCACGTAAACGTGGTTACGCTCGACTTCCCTTCCCTCATCGAGCGCATGACGCAAACCTACGACTACGAGGCCATTATCCTCGGCCTGACCAATGTTGACCTGGATCCGAACGGCGAGATGAACGTGTGGTTGAGTTCCTCCGAAAATCATCAGTGGAATCCACAGCAGAAATCTCCCGAGACTTCCTGGGAAGCCGAGATCGATCGGCTCATGAAAACGCAAGCGTCTTCCACGGATGCGCGAAAGCGGAAAGAGGCGTTCGACCGCGTGCAGGAAATCGTGGTCGAGCAGGAGCCGTTCATCTTCCTGATCAACAAGAATGCGCTTTCCGCAATTTCAATGACGGTGCGCGGCGCCGCACCTGTGATTCTATCGCCGCAAACATTCTGGAATGCCGAGCGGCTCACGGTGTCGGCGAAGTAGGCCGACCCTTTGCCCCGGATTCTCGCGGATTCATACGGATTGGAACATCAGGAAGCGGAAGAAATATGGCCTCTCAGATTCCGGAAAATCAGACTCTACTGTCGGCGCACTTCGCTGTGCGGTACGCGGGCAAGCCGCCGGTCCTGCGCGATGTGCAACTGGAAGTCCGGCGCGGCGAAGTATTGGGGCTTGTGGGGCAAAGCGGCTCCGGGAAAAGCACGCTGGCGATGGCGATTCTCGGGCTTCTCGAAAGGAAGCGGGCGCATGTCGAAGGCGCGATCAGGTTTCAGGATTCCGATCTGCTGCAACTCTCGGAGCGCGAACTGCGTGCGCTCCGGGGGCGAGCGGTTACGCTGGTATTGCAGAGCCCGCTGTCCTCTCTGAATCCAGCGCTGAAGATCCGAACCCAGCTAAAAGAAGCGTGGCGGGCGCACGCATCGGGTTCGGCCACGGACTGCGCGAACGTAATCCGGTCTTCGTTGCAAAGCGTTTCCCTGCCCGCAGACGATGATTTTCTGCGCAAGTATCCTTCGCAGATGAGCGTGGGCCAGGCGCAGCGAGTGCTGATTGCCATGGCAGTCATGCATCGTCCCGCGCTGCTCATCGCCGACGAAGCGACCAGCGCTCTCGATATCATCACCCAATCCGAGATTCTCGCGCTTTTTCGCGAACTAAACCGCTCCACCGGAATGGCCATTCTCTATATTTCTCACGATCTCTCTTCCGTAGCCGGCATTTGCGACCGCATCGCCATTCTTCACCAGGGCGAGATTGTAGAGTGCGGAGCCACCGATCAGATATTCGCTCATCCACAGCACCAATACACGCAGCGGTTAATGACGGCAATCGCGCGAGTTGCGCCCGCGGGAGCACAATCGCAAGTGAAGACCGAAGCGGCTGCTGCTCGTTAACCCCATGCGTCCTGCATTCGCGCGTCAAGTCGCCTCGCACGCATCACACCTGCATTCGAAGTCCTCTTTTTTCTCGTCGTAACCGAAGCTCAAAAACCGAAGTAATCGGATTGAGTCTTCGGGACAAACTGTCCCACGCCCACCGGCACGGGACAGAGTGGCCCAATATCTGCGCCAGAGGCCGCCAGGTACTCCAATCATCACAATGACTTACAAGAAACCGATTGGCATCGCCCGTGCACTGGATAAGGCGTGTCTTAGCACAACTTTGTGCGGAAGGATGAGATTTTATGTCGCAGACACTGAAAGCAAAGAGCCCCGGTCGCGGTCAGCGCCACAGCGCAGCCTGGGGAAAGCGCTTGAGTATGCTGTTGCTGCTCCTGGTTGCGGAGGCCGCCTTCGCCCAAGATTGGCAAAGCACCGGCAGGCCGGTTGGCAAGTTCGCCGCCGACCTGGCGCCAACGGTTGCACGAGCCCATCAAGGCGTAGCCGCTGATGAGACCGTGAAGGTCATCGTGCAATACAAGCAAGTTCCACAATCCGAGCAAGAAGGCAGAGTACAGCGGCTTGGCGCCCGTCTGAACCAACGACTCGGTATGGTCAAGGGCATCGCTCTCACAATTCCGGTAAACGCCCTGCCTGCCTTGGAAGCGGACCCCGAGATTCTTTCCGTAAGCATCGACCATCCCATGCAAGGACTGGATGACACTACGGATGTGGCTACCAACGTGCCCACAGCGTGGAACGATGGCTACAACGGGGCGGGAATTGGCGTGGCCGTGATTGACAGCGGCATTAACGACAGCCATCCCGATTTGTGGAATTCGACCGAGTCTCATTCGCGCGTGGTCTATCATCAGGACTTCACAGGTACGGCGACCTCTAACTGGAGCGGCGCAAAGTACGATCTCTACGGTCACGGTACCCATGTCGCCGGAATCGTTGGAGGCAACGGTTATCTTTCAGGCGGGAACTACATTGGAGTCGCGCCCGGCGTAAATCTCGTGGATCTTCGCGCGCTGGACCTCAATGGCGCCGGCAGCGACAGCACCGTGATCGCGGCCATCCAGGAAGCGATCGCGTTGAAGAGCACTTACAACATCCGGGTGATCAACCTGTCGCTCGGACGCGGCATTTTCGTCAGCTATACCCAGGATCCCCTCTGCCAGGCCGTGGAATCTGCCTGGAAAGCTGGAATTGTGGTGGTGGTGGCTGCGGGTAATTACGGGCGAGTTAGTGTCGAAGGCAGCAACGGATTTGGAACCATCACCGCCCCAGGCAACGATCCCTATGTCGTCACCGTGGGCGCCATGAAGAGCAACGGATCCACTTCGCAGGCGGCTGAAACCCTGGCAAGTTACAGCTCGAAGGGTCCCACCACTTACGATCACGTGGTAAAGCCCGATCTCGTTGCCCCGGGCAACGACATAGTTTCATTGTCCGCGCCAGGCGCCACCCTGGAAGCGGCTTATCCCGGCGAGTTGGTCACCGGCAGCGACCGCAGGAACGACTACTTCACGCTGAGCGGCACCAGCATGGCAACACCAGTGGTCAGCGGAGCTGTTGCTCTGCTCCTGCAGCAGAACAGCAAACTTACTCCAGACCAGGTAAAAGCTCGGCTGATGAAAACCGCGTACAAAGCCTTCCCGAACTCATCCGTCGCGTGGGTTCCGCATCTCTCGCAGAACTTTACCGACACTTACGATCTGTTCTCAGTCGGTTCGGGCCTACTTAACGTGCAAACGGCGGTATCCAACACTGACCTGGCTCCGGCCACGGTGGGCGCGGCGTTGTCTCCCTCGGTGGTCTACAACCCGCTCACCGGAGTCGTTTCCATGGTGAATGGAAACGGCAGCGTTTCCGTCACTTCGGTGGTATGGGGAACGTCGGTCGTTTGGGGTACCTCAGTCGTGTGGGGTACGACTGTATCTGGCACCTCCGTGGTTTGGGGAGCCTCATTGCCCTGGAACAGCAACCTGCTGGGCGCCTTTAGCGTGGTCTGGGGCTCGGCCCTGGGCACAGGCACTCAAGCCACAAGTGTGGTTTGGGGTGCAGCTGTGCAGAGCACCGATGGAGCGTTCTCCGCTGCTGGAGACGATGAGCAATAGCCGTGCAAGTGAAACAACCAGAAAGGAGAAGATCATGAATCGCAATACACGGCTCACGCAAATGTTCATCGCAGTAATGGTCCTGGCGGCGATTGCCACCACCGTATACGCGGGGCTGGCAAGCCACGCCCTGCACTCGTCCTATGCTCTGGCTGTCCTGGCCCTGGCTGCGGCAACTTCGCGCATGAAGATCAAACTGCCGGGAATCGAAGGCAACATGTCGGTCAACCTTCCGTTCCTGCTGATGGCGGTGGTGAATCTGAGCGCGGTGGAAGCTGTCTTCATCGCAACCGTATCCACTGTGGTGCAGTGCTGGCCGCAGGCAAACGGCAAGCTCAAGCCGGAGCAAATGTTGTTCAACGTCAGCATGATGGCGTTCGCAACCGGCATGGCGAATCTAATCTGGAATGCCGCCAAGGTGAGTTGGGCATCCGAGTCTCTGATGCTCGCTTCGTCAACCACCGCTTTCTTTCTGGGACAGACGGTTCCGGTGGCCAGCATCATCAAGCTGACCCAAGGCGCGGGCATGCGTCGAGTCTGGTTGAGCATCGTACAACTGTCGTTCCCTTACTACGTGGTGAGCGCAGGCGTGACTTCAATGGTCAACCTGGTCGGCCATCGCTTTGGCTGGCAAGCCGCGCTGGTGGTCTTCCCTGTGATGTACGGAATCCACCACTCGTACCGGCTGTATTTTGCCCGGGCCGCGGAAGCTCTTCGCACGGCGCCACTCGCAAGAGCGGCCGCCGTTGGCGTGTAAGAGAAAACTGTCGAGCGATCGACATCCCTGCAAACAAACTGGCGTTCCGGAGTCCGCCGGAACGCCATTATTTTTCGCAAGCTCAACCGAGGTCATTGCACGGAGAGCGACGGCTCCTCTCGTCGCCACAGCCCCAACCCCTGCGACCCCAGCGCCAGCATCCCCAATGAAAGTTTCGCCAGGGGCGCCGATTCCGCCGGGGCCGCGTTTGCTTCCTCCGCGAGTTGCCCGGCCTGGATGGGCTGGTCGGCGACGGTTTCGTAAGCATACCCGGTCACGGTAATTTTCAGCCGAGTGTCCTTCGCGACTGTCACACCCGTCAGCCGGATCCATCCGTAGTGTGTGGCTCCGTCGACCAAAAACTTCACACCCAGATATCTATTCTGCGCATTCACCCAGGGCCCGAAGACGCTCCGGTGATAGAACGAAGATTCGTATTCGTCTTCTTGCGATCGGAACATAAACTCTGCGCCGGCAAACGCCCGCGCCGGGCCTATGCTGTTTCCCTTGAAGAGAGCGGCCGCATACTTTCCGGCACCCGTAATTACGCCGCCGCCATTGAGTGGGTTCACACTCACGTCCGCGAAGACCCCCTTGTAAGCGAAATAGTAAAAGAAAAACCCGAAATCGGGATTCCCGTCGTGATTCAAATCGATGGAAACATTGGTATTGAACGGGATCGATGTATTAGCCGCCGTGTAGACAATCTCCGCTTCCGCCGGTTGAGCCAACGCCATCATGCTCACACCCGCGGCGCCTGCGGCGAGGGCGTACGCATTCAAGTGGCTGAGAAACGACTCGGAGAGCTCCTGCGTAGTACGGGGCCCCTTCGCTGACCGATCCATAAATCGCCTCCAGGCGGATATTGCTCCGGACGTTAGTTTGCCAGCATTTGCTCCTCGCGCCGCCACAACTCTAGCCCCTGCGACCCCAGCGCCAGCACTCCCAGCGACGGTTTCGCCAGCGGAGCCGATCCTGCCGGAACGCTTGCTTCCTCCGTCAATTGCCCCGCTTTGATAGGCTCGCCAGCCACGGTTTCGTAGGCATACCCGGTCACGGTAGCCGTCATATTCCTGTAGTAGTCAAGCTTCGTCGTAAGCCGGATCCATCCGTAGTGCGTGGCTCCGTCGACCACAAAGTCCACGCCAAGATATCTATTCTGCACATTCACCCAAGGTCCGAACACGTGCCGGGAATAGCTTCGCGAGTCATAGGCGAACCCTCGTGAATTGAACATCGGCGCGCCGTCAGCAAAAGCCCGCGCCGGGCCGATGCTGGCTCCCCTGAAGAGCGGAGACGCATACTTCCCCGCTCCCGCAATCACCCCGCCGCCATTGACTGGGCTCACGTTGAGGTCCCCATGGAATGAGTGATAGGCGAAAGTGTAAAAGTAAAACTTGAAATCCGGGTTGCCGTCGTGATTCAAGTCGATGGAAACGACGCGATCGAACGGGATAGAAGTATTAGCCGCCGTGTAGACAATCTCTGCTTCCGCCGGTTGCGCCAACGCCATCATGCTCACACCCGCCGCGCCCGCGGCTAGCGCGTAAGCATTCACGTGGCTGAGAAACGACTCGGAAAGTGGCTGCGTGCTGCGAGGGCCCGTGGAAGAACGGTTCATAGAATCTCCTTGGGTTTGGCCGGGGATTAGTTAGCAGAATTCTCATTCGGAAACAAGTGGCCTGTCAACATGAAATTTGCAACCATCTTCATCCGTCATTCTTCATCCGGCATTCTTTCGGAGATTCAGAGCAGCTACCGAAGCAGAATCTCCGACTATTCACGACGCCACAGCGCCAGCCCCTGGGAACCAAGTGCGAGCATTCCTAGCGACGCTGGTTCCATCGGCGCCGTTTCCGCCGAAGCGTCAGTTTCCTCGGTTATCTGGCCAGCTTTGATCGGCTGATTAGCTACCGTTTCATAAGCATAGCCAGTCACAGTGGCCGTCAAACTCCTGACCTTGTCGAGTGTCACCGTAAGCCGGATCCATCCATAGTGCAGTTCCCCGTCGATGAGAAACTCCACGCCCAGAAACCGATTCTGCTGATTCGCCCACAGTCCGGAAACCCTGCGGTAATAGATAAAGTCGTAATCGAACCCGAACGTGTATAGCATTCGCTCGGCCCGAATCGCATTAAATTTCTGCCTTGGCCCGATGCTGCCTCCGTTAAGAAGCGCGAAAGCGAAACTGCGGGCTCCGCCCATCACCCCGCCACCAGCCCGAGGATTTACCTCCAGACTCGCGCCGAACGAATGGTACGCGAAAGTGTAAAAGTAGAATCCAAAATCGGGAGTTCCATCATGATTCATGTCCAGGCGGAAATGGCCATTCAGGGGAACGGTTCCATTCGCCGGCGTGTACACAATCTCCGCCTCAACTGGTTGGGCCAACGCCAGCAGACTCACGCCCGCCGCGCTCGCGGCCAGCGCGTAGGCACTCACATGTCTTAACAGCGATTCTGATATTTCCTGAGCTGCGCGCGATCCAGTGGACGAATGTCTCATAGAATCCCCTTGGCCTTCCCGATCGTCGACCGATCTTGAATCCTCATCCTCCGATGAATGCATGTCAATACGAAAGAATTTGCAACCTCGGATCAGGATTAGTCGGAGCCGCTTGGCGTCCCGCACTCACCCGGTATAAAGTAGCTTTCTCAGGCGTAACCCCAGGCTTCCTGTCATCTGCTGGAACTTTCATGAAAACTGCCCTCCTCGCGCTGCTTTTGATCGTGTTGGCGCAGCCCCACGCTCACCCGCAAACGCCTGACGACTCTCAGAACAAAAGCTCAATTCATGGCACCGTCGTCGACTCCAGAACCGGACAACCCCTGAAAGGCGCCGAAGTCTCGCTCCGCACTTTCTCGCCGGGGGATCGCGGCGAGCCCAGCTCTGCCGTCTCCGACCCCGAAGGCCATTTCGCCTTCGAGGGCTTAGCTCCCGGAAGATATCGGCTCACCGCGTCTCGAAATGGTTACTTGAGCCGCGATCCGCGCTTTGGCGGCGGCCTGCGCGGCATGGTCACGTTGTCTGCGGGACAACATCTCGACGACGCCACCCTTCGCCTCATCCCGTCCGCCGTAATCGCGGGCCGCGTCACCACCGAGGGCGATGAACCTGCGCCCAATATCTCCGTGCAGGCCATGAAGTATACCTACCAGGGCAACAAGCGCCAGTTATCCGACGTGGGCACGGCCACCACCAACGATCGCGGCGAGTACCGCATCTGGGGACTCGCTCCCGGCAAGTATTACGTCCGCGCCACGCACCCTCGGGGCGCAACCGCGCTCCAGAACAGCCAGGTCTACGTTCCCATTTTTTATCCCGGAGTCAGCGATCCGTCCCGCACCCAAACCATCGATCTTCATCCCGGCGAGGAACTCCCCGGCATCGACTTGAATTTTGTCGCTTTGCATTCCGTCCGCGTGCGCGGGCGCGTTGTCAATGCGAGTTCGGCAATCGCCAAAGGCGCTCAGGTCACGCTTGTGGCAGGATCGGGAAGCATGGTCTTTTCCATCGGCGATGCCTCCGCCGATGCCAAGGGAGCGTTCGAGGTCCGCGGCGTTCCGCCGGGATCCTACACGCTGATCGCCGAACAATTCGGCAACACCGATTCCGAGAAGGTGATTCGCGGACGCACCACCGTCGAAGTCGGCGACGTAAACCTCAACGACGTTGAGGTCGTCGTAAGTCCGGGCTCGAGCGTGAGCGGTCATGTTCGCGTCGAAGGCAAGTCGACTCTCGACCTCACCAAGCTCACCGCATCTCTGGACGCGCAAGACGACCTGTCATCCCTGGGTTTTGCGCCGGACGTGAACAGCGCTCCCCTGCGCGCGGATGGCACCTTTACCTTTCGCGACGTGCCTGAAGGCAGTTACCAAATCAATATTGTTCCGTTGCCGGGCGGTTACTACTTGAAGTCCAGCGGCGAAGGCGACACAGTCGATGCCGGCGTGAGAGTCGCGCGAAATCACGCCGCTGCCGTGGAACTCAATCTGAGCGCTGGCGCCGGGCGCATCGCCGGAACCGTGTCGAAGGACGAACAACCTTCCGCCGCGGCAACCGTGGTGCTCGTTCCGGACGCGCCGCGCCGCGGCCAATCGCGCTACTACCGCCAGGCGCTCACCGATTCGTCCGGCAGGTTCACGATCAACGGCGTTACTCCCGGAGACTACAAATTATTCGCTTGGGAAGAAATCGATCGTGGCATGTATCTCGATCCGGATTTCCTTCAATCCTACGAGGATTCCGGCAAGTCCGTGCGCGTGGAAGAGGGCGCGAGCCAGAACATTCAGCTCGACCTGATTCCAGCCAGCAATTAGCTTCCTTGAATTTAAAAGCTCTCCTCTTCGTCCTGCTTCCGCCAAGCCTCTAACCCCTGTGCGCCCACTGCCAACGTGCCCAGGCTCGCGGCTTTGACCGGCTGGGTCGTGGACGCCACTGGCCCCGCTTCGCTGTCACTATCGTCCGTGCTCTTTGTCGCGCCAGCAACAATTGCCTTGTTCGGGATAGTTTCGTAACCGAAGCCGGTCAACACAGTGCTGCTGTAATTCGTGATGACTCGCGCCCAGCCGTAATGAACTTCACCCGAGATCAGAAACTTCAGACCGAGGTAGGGAGGATGATTGCCAGCCCATGCGCAAATGCTGAAATTGCCTCTGGTAATCGATCCTACTCTCTCTACCATAAGGAGATTGCGCGATTGAAATGGGCGAGCGTCGCCAATCCGCGCGCCACCGGGCGCAGCCGCCGCGCACGAAGTCCTGAGCGAGGTTTTCCACTCTCCCCAGATTGCGTTTCCAGCCTGCGCGGGCACGACCGTCAGCCATTCGCCGTAGCCCCCCTCGGGAGGAAAGCGAACGGCGTCGGAACGATAGAGACTCAGCCCGAAATCCGGGATTCCGTCATGATTTATATCGAACTGGATCACACCAACATTTGAGTTGATTGGTATGTTCACCGGCGTGGCAATGATGTGGGCTTCCGCCGGCTGCGACAAGGCCAACACCCCCACTCCCGCTACGCTCGCTGCGGCTGCGTAAGAGAGCAGATTCTTATCCAACCTTGCGGCTAGCCGAATTTGTTCCCGGCGCCGCGGCTTATTCCCTTTGTTTGGTTCCGGCTGGGTCAATCTGCCTCCCCTGTCAATGTGAAAGGTTATCCGATCCCCACGTCCTGACGGTCGCTCAAGACACTTGTTCTTCTTTCGCGCTTTCGCCAGGCAACCAGCCCTGACGATCCTATCGCCAACATGCCGAGGCTCGCCGGTTGCGCAGAGGGTGAAGCAAAAGCCGCCGCGCTGGCCCGGATGTTGCTCTCATCCGCATCGCTTGTCGCGCCGGCGGGGATCGGCTTGTTCGGGATGGTTTCGTAAGCGAAGCCCGTCAATACCGTGGCGCGCACGGCCACCATCACCTGCGCCCAACCGTAATGAACCTGCCCGTCGATCATGAACTTCAATCCGAGATAAGGCGGATGCGCGCCGTGCCAGGGACAATGGCTGCTTCTCCCTCGGGTGTAGCTGCCCGCGGCCTCGAGCATAATCTGGGGCCCGGCGCGAAAGCGGCGAGCGCCGCCGATTGGCTCTCCGGCGTGCACCGCGGCGGCGCACTCGTTTCTATCGCTAAACACATCCCACACTTCGTTTTCGGCTTGGGCCGGCACAACCCTCACCAAAGAACTGAAGTTTCCCATCGGAGGGTTGCGGGCGAACTGGTAGAAATTAACGCTGAGTCCAAAGTCGGGAATTCCGTCATGGTTGATGTCAAACTGAACGATCCCGCCATTCACGGGAATCGGTATATTTACGGGCGTGGCCACGATGCGGGCTTCGGCGGGTTCGGCCAGGGCCAGCATGCCCACTCCCGCCGCGCTGGCCGCCAGTGTGTACGCCAGCAGATTCTTGTCCAGCCTTGCGCCGATCCGCGCCCGCTGCCGTTTCTGAATTTTATTTTGTGCGTTTGAAGTTTGCCGAGGCATAGCTCTCCCTATGGTTGGAACATTCTTTCGCGAGCTACATCTACTCGGGGGAGGATCAGCGTTCGATCATATCCTAACTGCGAAAAAAAAAGGAAGCGATATTGACCCCGGCGCGCGAGGAAACGAACGCGCACCACAGTCAGCACTCGTCGGCTGGCAGCATCCTGTTCCCGTCCTAGTTTCGATTTTCGTAACATTCCCCCGAAACTCGAAACAAATGGCGCAAGGTGGAGTATTATGCCGTGACTCTGGGGCCGGTTGACACGCCCCAGCCGTCGAACGGTTTGACACCTCAAAAATGGACAGGATAAGAAAATGAGAAAAAATACTCCCCCACTCTCAGGACTGGCTGCGCTTATCTCCGCGGCCGTGTTCTTTATTTTCACCATCCCAGGACAGGCCCAGCCGCAGCAACTATTGACGCGGCATGTGCGCGACGCGGTTGCCAATGGGCAGGCGCAGTTCGTCGGGCAACTCCCGGCAACCCAGACCCTGCGCTTCGATATTGTTCTGCCGCTGCGCGATCGCGCAGGGTTGCAAAATTTCGTGCAGGAAGTCCAGGATCCTACCAGCCCCTCCTACCACCAGTTCCTTACGCCGCAAGAGGTTACCGCGAGGTTCGGTCCCAGCCAGGAAGATTGGGATGCCCTGGTTGCCTTCGCGAAAGCGAGTGGCTTCGAAATAATCAACGGAACCCGGGAAGAACGGGACCTGAGGCTCACCGGCTCGGTGGCGAACATCGAGAAGGCCTTCCATGTGACCCTCGGGACCTACCAAGACCTCACGGAAGACCGCACATTCTTTGCCGTGGACCGCGAGCCCACCGTCGACCTTCCCTTCCAGCTTTGGCACATCACCGGTTTGGACAACGATTCCAGGCCACATCCCTTGTATGTGAAGAAGAGCGACTACGCAAAGGCCCATGGGATCGATCCGGACAAAGTCGTGTCGAATGCCACCACGGGCTCCGGCCCTTCGGCTTCTTTTTTGGGCAGCGACATGCGCGCGGCCTACTACGGCGGAACGGCGCTCACCGGGACCGGCCAGACGATCGGCCTGTTTGAATTTCTGGGCACCGATTTGGCCGACTTGACCACGTACTACAAAAACGTGGGGCAAACCGAACCTTACACTCCCACCCTCATCTCAACGGGCGGGTATAGCACGAGCTGCACTGAGAGCAGCGGATGCGATGACACTGAGCAGACCCTGGACATGACGCAAGCGATGGGCATGGCCCCAGGCACCACGATGCTCTATATGTACGTTTGCGGCAGCGCCTCGAGTATCAGCGATACTGCCTGCATCAGCGCGATGGTTTCGACCACGGACGCTCCCTTGTCCAAGCAGATCAGTTGCTCGTGGGGCTGGACACCTGCGGACCCCAGCACGCTGGACCCCTACTTTGAGCAGATGGCGTCGCAAGGCCAGAACTTCTTCGCCGCGTCTGGCGACAGTTCGGCCTGGTCGGCATCGAATGAAGCCTGGCCAGCGGACGATGCCAACATCGTCTCGGTCGGCGGCACGGACCTGACAACCTCCAGCGCGGCCGGGCCGTGGAAATCAGAAACCGCCTGGGCGGATAGCGGCGGCGGCATCTCCCCGGATTCCATCCCGATCCCCTCCTGGCAGAAGCTCTCGGGCGTTATTACCTCTACCAACAAGGGATCCACGACTCTACGGAATGGCCCAGACGTGTCGGCCAACGCGAATTTTACCTTTTACGTCTGCGCCGACCAAACCACCTGTACGGCTAACGACTACGGCGGAACCAGCTTTGCGGCGCCCATGTGGGCCGGCTACCTGGCTCTGGCCAATCAACAGGCAGCGGCCAACGGCGACACGATCGGCTTCATTGATCCGATCCTCTACCCGGCGGCTCTGACCTCAAGCTACGGCACCTATTTCCACGACATCACCAGCGGCAGTTGCGGCACCTATTCGGGAATAACCGGCTACGATCTGTGCACCGGCTGGGGCAGTCCGAATACGACCGGGATCATCAACCTGCTGGCTGGATCTGCGACGCCGAGCTTCACACTTTCGGATTCGCCGAGCAGTTTGACGATTACCCAAGGCGGCAGCGGCACCAGCACCATCACGGTGCACGATGTGAACGGATTCACCGGCAGCGTAACCCTGGCCGCGTCCGGCTTACCCAGCGGCGTAACCGCAACGTTCGGCACGAACCCCACAACCGGGACCAGCGTGCTCACTCTGACGGCTAGCGCCACGGCGACTACTGGAACGTCCACGGTGACCATCACCGGAACCTCCGGCAGTCTGACCGCGACCACTACGCTTGCTCTCACGGTCAATTCATCGGCGACGCCAAACTTCAGCGTCAGCGCCTCGCCTACGTCTGTGACCGTTACTCAGGGCGGCAGCGGAACCAGCACAATTACCGTCACCAGCACAGGCGGCTTCAATTCCGCAACTACGCTGAGCGCGTCCGGCCTGCCTTCGGGCGTGACGGCCACGTTCTCTACCAATCCGGTGACTCCGCCGGCGAACGGCAGTGCGAGCTCAACCCTCACGCTGACCGCCTCCTCCAGCGCAACGGTCGGCACGGCTACGGTGACGATCACCGGAACCTCGGGATCGACCAGTCATAGCGCCACCATAACCCTAACGGTGAATGCCTCTTCGGGTACGCCGAACTTCACCCTGTCGCTGTCGCCTTCTTCTTTCACGATCGATGACAACGGCAGCGTATCCACCACTCTCACCGTTACGAGCGTGAATGGATTCCATTCTGCAGTGACGTTGAGCGTGAACGAATTCCCCACTGACGTTTCGGCGACGGCCTCGGCCAACCCCGTAACGCCTCCAGCAAATGGCAGCGTGAAAGTAACCATAACGTGGAGCGCTACCAGGAACGCGCCGACTGGAACCACAACCATAGAACTGATCGGAACTTCCGGATCACTCACCAACGAGACGCCCGTCACCATAACAGTGGCACGTTGACGACGTCCGTTTAGGCAACGATCCGATCCTTTAACCAACACTCGAGCCGCCCCTAACGGGTCGGCTCGATTATCTTGTGAGGAATTGTGTGCCGGGCGACGAGAGTGCATGACTACGGTTTGAGTCGAGCACGGTTAGTTTCTATTTCAGGGTGACGCCGCGGCGCTACAACGTCAAATCTGGTTCGAGGAACACGTTGAGCTCTTCTTCGGCGGGAGCAAGGCCTTCGGGAAGAGTGCCGCGGTTGTATTCCGCCATGCGGTTCTTCCACTTGAGGAAGTCGGTAATGCTCTGCGGTTCGACGCGAACTTCAACGCGGCGCAGGCTGGCGAGCAGCAGATTCATCTCGTAGCGGAAGCCGGTGGCGCTGCGGAGATTCTTCGCGGAAGCGTAAGCAGTTTCGATTTTTCCGCGGCGGAGTTCGAGCAATCCCCAGTTTGCGGGCAGTTCTTCGCGTCGCACGAGTCCGGCGCAGACGAGGTAAAAGCGTTCGCAGCCGACTCCCTGCTCGGCCTTCAGGCGGAAAGGCTTGGCGCGGTCGGCGAGGAAATCAGAGCGCGTAACCTTGCACTCGACCAGCACGGAATGGCAGGCGCGCTTCCAGCCGATGGCGTCGGGCATCTCACCGCTCGCACAGGCTTGCTCGGAAAGTACGACTCCGCAGCGGTAGCGGCGCAGCCAGTGGACGGCTTTCTCGACTAGTTGAGCGTGTGTCATGGGTTTGGCTTCCGGGCTTTGCCAGAGGCGTAACAACATTTGTATTCGGAGAAGCGCTGGAGCGGAAGTGCTGGGAAAGCTTACCAGCGCAACCGGCTGTGGAAATCCGCCTCAAAAAATACTTTGACCTGCGTCTCTGCCAGTGCCCGGAAGCCCTGTTCTTGGGTCGGAGAGCTGGAATAGTGACCCGTTAGCCCCCTCCCCCCCTTTTTGCATAATCTTTAGAATCATCGGGTTGGCGGGAAATTCTCCGCAACATCGGGAATCTAAAGAGCTTAGATACTAAGATCTTTGAAACCAATGACTTAGGGGCGCGACGATTTGCGGTCTCGCGACCGTCACGACCTCGACCATGATCGCGCAAGTGATGGGCTGTGCACAAGGTTGGATGTCACAACCGGCTTGTGGAAATCCTAGAGAGCCGCTTCGCGTTTGCCTTCCAAGCCGTTCCTACGTTGAATGGCGCGGTCTTTATCGGCATTGGTTTTAGGATCACTGGCCGACGTAATACGGTTTCCAGCAAATGGCGTTCGGCGGCGATGGTTTGCGCGGACGCTCCCATGGGTGTGTAACCATCGGCCGCGATAATCAGAGCTTCGTTCCCTTTGGTCTTGACCTGAACATTTTCAATTCGGATGCGGCGGATGTGGCCGTCATGGGCGGCGTCCAGGGCATTGGCTAGGCGCAGGATCGCGGCTAGCTGGATCGTCGCTTTCTGCTCGTCGGGGAGGAGATCGCGCAGGAGCTTGTGCCTTCTGGTGGGCAGGGCTCCACGGTGGAAGCGGGTGACGATGGCGGCGCGCCGGAGGTCCGCGGGGTTCCAGCCGAGAGGAACGCCGTGTGCGTGGATCATGTCGAAGGAAGTTTTGTGATGTCCTTTCTCGCCTTTGGTCTTGCCAACATCGTGGAGGAGAGCGGCGGCGAGCAGGCTGGAGCGGGCAGAAGCGGAGTCGACGGAAGGCTGCCATCCCCAGGCAAGAAGGCCGTCGTAAAGTTGAAGAGCCAGGCTGGCGACGCGCTCGGAATGGGGGAAATCGGGATCGAGGCTATTCGCCCAGAGCTTCATGCGGCGAGTGGCGAGGACTGCAATCTGTTTGCCTTGCGGCAGGGCGGCGCGCCAGAGCTGCCAAAGAGAATCGGGGCCGACCATTTTGGTGCGGTAACAAGCGATACGCTGGGTGCGCTCGGAGAGAATGCGCTCACGCCAGCGGCGACGCGAAACAGCATCAGGAAAAACGTTGCACGAGACCGCCGTCGACCAGAGCACGTCGAGGTCATGAACTTCGCCGAGCAGGTCCTGTATTTCTTTGAGGCCGTTGCTCCAGGCTTTGTGCTCGACGGGAAGAAAATTTTCGACGATGTAGCGGAAGCGTTTGATGCCGATGCGAAGAGAGTGGAATGCGACCTGGGAGCGGTTGCGCAGAGCGCGGTTGTGGAGTTCGCGGGCTTCGGTCCAACGCTCCAGGGCCAGGTGTTTAAAGAGCGGGCTGCCGGGGCGGATGCGGGCGGCGCGAGCGGGGAGAGACTTGCTCCACTGGCGCCACTGTTTGCGGTCGAACTCTTCGAGAGCGGCGTTGGCTTCCAGTTTTTGTTCTTGTTCGCGCGCAGTGAGGATTTTCTGAAGGACCTGTGCAGCTGGGACGGCGGGACTAGACTGCGCGTTGGATGCGCCTGAGACGGACTCGGCGCTTGCTTGAGATGCCGGCAAAGCGGGCGAGGGCGCCCGCTCTACACCGGTTCGCTCCAACGTGTCGACCCACTCCATCATGACCTGGACATCCCGAAGGGCGCCGAGGCGCTGAAAGAGGCGCCGTCCGGCCCTTTTCATGGACTTCCAGCTGGGATCGGGATCGAGCACCATCAATCCGTCGGCCAGGGAACGGCAACGGCGCAAAGAGACGCGCAGATCATGAACGGGGTCGGGACCGAAATCGGCGGAAACGCGCTCGCACTCTTCCAACGCCCTCTGCATCCAGTAGCGCAGGCCGGTGGTTTTGCTGGCGCGGGTTGAGCGATGGATTGGGGAAGGCACAGGTTCCGCCGGGCCGAAATATTGGCATCACCATTTTCGCCGCTGTTGGCTGCGAACGCCAGTGGCAGGATACATGCGCGGCGGAAGACGGGTTCCACCGCGCGAAACGACCGCCAGTACAACGGTGCGAGTTGATCTGTTGCCGATTCTTCCGTTACCTCCGTAATGTGCAGGCCCTTACCTGTTGGATTTAACCTCATATCACCCAGAGCCAGAGCTGCGGGTTGAGGGGTGTTTTATCAGCAACGAAACTACATTTCACGCCAACCGGGCGGCGTCGGCACGCGCCTTCGTGCACAGCCTGAACATCCTGATCAAATACGCGCGGATGTACGGTTACGATCACAAGCGCACGGAAGCGCAATTCGAAATCACCTGGAATGAATTGCAGCAGGGTCTGCCGATCGCGGGAGATGGCGGCTTTCTGCTGGGGGTTTCGGACAACAAGTTGTTGCTGGACGGGGTACCGCTCGAAACCGGGCAGACGGAGCGCAGCTTTGGGCAGCTCCTGAGCACAGCCGGCCTGGCCAGCCTGCACTTCTCCAAGGACGTTACCATCGACGATTTTACGCGCCTGGTACGCGCCTTTACGGTGGCCGGCTCCAAAGCTCAGGACGTGGCCAAGAACATCAAAGAAGCTCTGAGTGGGGGAAGCAAACACAGCACCATCAAGATTAACGAAGTGAAGTTTGTGGCGGCCGATCCGCTCACCGGCGACATCAGCGTGGCGGCACAGATTGCGGCACAAACCCTGGGACCGGAATTCAAGCAATGGCTGAACGATCCGCAGAAGTTGCTGCAGTTGATCGCGGCGGCTGAGGGCGCGAGCGCGGCAAGCGGCGGCTCAGGACAAGGCGGTGGACCTGGAGTTCCTTTCGGAAGCGTTCCGAACGTTCCCGGGCACTGGGTCGCGGGGCCAGGAAGCGGGACTGGAACTGGCGCCGGCGCTGGGACGGCGACTGCGCCAGTGTGGGAGGGTGGAGTGGTACCGCTGCAGGAAGCCGAGGTGATTCAGGCGATCCGGCTGCTGACACGATTTGGACAGGTGCAGGGCGATCCGAATGTTCGTCCGGAAGACTTGCAGAAAGAAGTGGGCGCAACCGATCCAAACACACGGCTGAACCTGCAGCAATTGCTGGGAAGCCTGGCGGCCCAGGCGACCACGACCCAAGAGGATACGCCTCTGCTGATGAAGGCCGCCGAGCACATGGCGATCCGCTTCGCACTGGAGCGTTACCAGAAGGGCGAAGTCAAAGTGAATGCCGTGCACCAGATGATGGAGCACATGAGCCGGCAGATGGACTCGCTGCGCGGGATTTTGAAGTTGCAAGAAGAAAAGATGAACAAGGCCGGGATGCTGGTGGAGTCGCATGCCGACATCCTGGACCGGATGTTCTGGGCGGAAGTGCCGGAGTCGGGAAAGAAGACGGTGCTGCTTTCGAATGAAGCTCCGTGCGTGCCGCCGCGCAACCTGCGCCAGTTCGTGGAAGTGTTGTTGGACCGTGACGACAAGCAGACGTCGGCCGAAATTCTGAATAACTATTCCGGGTGCCTGAGCACCAAGGAACCAGAGCCGCGCCGCAAGACGGCGATTGGACTGAGCCAACTGGCGGACCTGTATGCCCGGCTGGGTGGCGAGGCGATGGGCGGGGCCATCCACAGAGTGACTGAACAGCTATGCGAGGAAAAGGATCCCGAACTGCAAAGCTTGCTGAGCGCAGCATTCGTGCGCCTGAGCCAGGAGGCCAGCGAGGCCAAGAACTACCAGGCGGTCAATGAAGTCTGCGCCGGGATGGAAAAGCTGCAGCAGGAGCGTCCGGTGATGGTGAACGACTTGCGGCCGCGCGTGGGGGTAGAGAACCGAATTCCAGAGTTCATTGAGGAAGCGCTGCGCAACGACTCCGTGGCCGCGGATCTGTTGGTAGTCTTGCGGCGGACGTGCCAATCGGGAGCCGAGCATCTGGCCGACCGGTTCTTCCGCTGCATGCGGCGAGACGAATGCGACCGCATGATCGAACTGGTCCGGGAGATGGGCCCTCCGGCGCTGGCGCAACTGCGGGAGATTCTGCGCACCGGGCAGCCGCGACAATCGTCGGCGGTGGTGGGATTGTTGAGCCGCCTGGACGTGGGCACGCTGTTAGAACTGTTGCCGGTGCGTCTGCCCGAGTGGAACCGCTTCTATCATGACATCGTAGTTCGCCAGATCGCGTATGGAGCCGCTTCGGATCGCGGACGCACGCTGCTGGAAATGGCTGAAGTTCTGGATTCGGTGGTATTGCCAGAGGCCATCGACGAAATCGGGATGAGTGGCGACCTCACGGCCTCGCCGCCGCTGACGGCGATGTCCAAACCGGGCGAATCAGCTTCGCGTTCGCCGTTTGTGCAACTGAAGGCTGTGGAGTCGCTGGGGCGGCTGCGGGACCCGGAAGCGGTGCCGCTGTTGCGCGAGATTATTGAGACGAAGAAAAGATTCGGATGGGTGCATCACCGCGAACTGAGAATTGCGGCGGCGCAGTCCCTGTCAAAAACCGATCCGCGCTACAGCGGCCAGATTCTATCCGACAGCGGCATTGAGCCGGCGGAGTTGGCCATCGCGCCTTTGGATATGGCTCCGGCGTGTCCATGGGTCCGGCAGCGCCGCTACGAGCGGATGGTGCTATCGCGCACGATCGGCGCGACGATCGGGAGTTCGTGGGGAAAGTCGAAAATCCTGATCCGCGAGTTGAGCCTGGGCGGAGGCATGGGAACGAAGGAAGACAATCTGCGCATCGGCAGCGAAGCGGATTTGGAAATCTCTCTGGGCCTGCGGACGAAGATCCGGGCGCATGTGCTGCTGCGGCGGGCGCGGGTGAATGAAGTGGGATTCGAGATCGTCAATACCGATCTGGAAAGCCGCTACCGCCTGCGCCGGTTGCTGGTGGAGGCGCTGAACCACGTTCCGCAAAAGAAAGATCAGGAGTGGAGCGGGGAACGGAAAATCTAGCTGGGCTGGTGCTGATCTGCGCTCCGCGGACAGCCGAGGGCGGCTGTCCCCACATAATCTGCCACATAATTTCAAAAGGCCTCGTGCGCCTAACGTACGAGGCCTTTATCTCTTCGCGTTCGCCGTCTACTTCACGACTTTGACGAAGATGATAAGGAACGTGAAAAGGACCAGCGACTCGATGAAGGCCAGTCCCACGAACAGGGCGATTTGAATTCCGGGACGGGCCGCGGGATTACGGGCCAATCCTTCGCAGGCCGCGGAAGCGACACGGCCTTGGCCCAGAGCGGCCAACGCAGCCGCGAAAGCCATGGCGAAGCCGGAAGTGATCGCAACCCAGTTGGTGCCGCCGGAGGCAGCCGCTTCGCCACCTTGGGCGAAGGCAGGCATGGCGAAGAGCGACAACGCCGCCATGGTTAGAATCAGGAACGCAACTTTACGCATATTCGACTCTCCTTAAGAAATATCGCCAGGAGGTGGTTGACGTCATCCTCGAGCAGACGCCCTCACGCTGACGAAAGCGTTACATAAAGCCGGAAGAAATCAATGTTCGTGAGCCGTGGCCTCGCCCAGATAGACACAAGCCAAAATCACGAAAATATAAGTCTGGATCAGAGAAACTCCGATATGAAGCCCTTCAAAAATGATGGGCACGCCGATGGGTACCAGGGAAAAAAATACGAGTGTGACCATTTCGCCGGCGAACATGTTGGCGAATAAACGAACTGTGAGCGACAACAGGCGCGCGGTGTGGCTGAAGATTTCGATGGGCAACATCAACGGCGCCAGCCACCACACCGGACCCATGAAATGCTTGAAGTATCCCAGCCCATTCGCGCGCAGCCCCTGGAAGTGATAGTAGAACCAGGTCAGCAGCGCGCAGCCCAGGGGAACAACGGGGACGGCGGTTGGAGACTCAAAACTGGGGATAATGCCAATCAGATTGCTGGTGAGGATGAAGAGTCCCAAGGCCACGAGATACGGCTGGTAGGGACGGTAGTGGTGGCCGATGATCTCCTCGCCCATGTTGCCGATGAAGCCCTCGATACCCTCCATCGTGTGCTGCAGAGCGCCGGGCTGATCGACAGAAAGCCGGAGTCGTACCGCGATGAAGAATAGGGTCAGCAACAGCATCACGATAACTTCCATGGCGAAGCTGTTGGAGATGGGCGCGGCGGGGTGGTGGGGATGGATTCCCAGAACGAGCATCAAAGAGGTGACGGGGCCACCGAAAAGGTGGTTGAGCAGCGCGGTGAACCAGAGTTGCTCCATAACTTACGATTCCAAACTTGTGATTCAACAAAATCCTGATTGCAAACTTCTAAGAATTAGGGTAATGGTGCAGTTTGGCGAGGAAGCGAGCCAAACGCGCGATTATTGCGTCGCAAAGAACGCGACGCTTCGCGCGGCTCGCCCAGATCCTTCACTGCGCAAAGAACGCTTGTTCAGGATGACAATCAAACTGCACCACTACCAGAATTAGTACCCCCGGCGTAGAGCGGTATAGGCTTCAAAGACCGCTTCCATCAGCATCGCCGCCACTGGCGTACACAGTCCAAACAGAAAGCCCCGAAAGGCTTGTGAGGAACTTGTGAATATAACATAGGCGACGATTCCCGCCAAAAGATAGCGGAGGAAAAAACCGTTCACGAGGGAGAATCCGTGGGCGGGCTGTTTGGCGTCGACGATGCGGCTGGCGAGGGACTGCACGGCCTTGTTCAAGGATCGGAAGCTCAGGTAGGCGATGAAGGCTCCGGCGGCAAAGCCGAGGGCGGTGATCAAGCCGAAGCGCCAAGCGGTTAATAGCGTGAAGACCGCGCCGAGAACGAGCACGAAACGCAGCATTCTGGGGATGGCGGCGGAGAAGAAGCGGTCGGCGGGGGTTGCCGGCTCGCAGCCTGCGGACGGTGGTGGTGGAATGGAATGCATCAAGTTGAAGATTAGCCCCAGCGAACGTTGACTCAGGGGTTGAAGTCCTCGCTCATAATAGGATCTTTATCGCAGCGCTGAAGCTCTGCGCCACCCAAAATCATACCGTGCCGGCGGAAGAGTTCTGGCGCCGGAGCGTTACGAGTCCGTCTTGTCGCGGGACAGGGCCGAGGCCATGCGGATCATTTGCGCGAATCCGACGACGGCGCCGAAGATTACTCCTGCGAGGTAGAGCCAATGAGTGTGCAGCCAGTAATCGAGGAGTCTGCCGAGTGCGTAGCCCAGGAAGACGGCGGCAGGAATGATGAAACCGATCTCGGAGTAACGAGCTGCGGAGACCAGGGCGTTCGGTTTCGGCGGACGATTTGGATCTTCGGACACGACAAGGGTGATTCTACTCTAAGAGCCCGAGGAGGATTCCGGGCAGCGCCTGAAGGCGAAACCGACAAGGCGGGCAGTTGGCAGGCCTGAAGGCCTGCCCTGATACGAGTCTCAATTGTGCGAGTACCGAGGTCAACCCTGAGCGAGGCCGAAGAGGCGGCTGTCCTTACATGAGCATCTCGGGTATTTGCGTTAGCGGATCAGCTTCGCTACCGCGGGATTCTGCGCTATACCCAGCGACCAGTTCACTACCTGAATGAACCGGTCAGGCATGACTCCGATGTAGAGGGTGGCGAATGCGGTGACGGCGAGCGCGGCACGCATGGTCCAACTCACCGACAGCAAGCCTCGTTCTTCGGGCTGGCCCATGAACATCGCGTTGGCCATCCTTAAATAATAGTAAAGGCCGAAGACAGAATAGAGCACGCCCAGCGAGGCGAGCGCGTAGTGTCCGGTTTCGATGAGGCTGAGGAAGATGAAGTACTTTCCCCAGAAGCCGGCGAGGGGCGGAATCCCGGCGAGCGAGAGCAGGAAGATCAGCATGAGGACGGCTTCGACGGGAGCGCGCGAGTAGAGGCCGTTGAGGTCGTCGAGTTCGTCGCCGATCACGTTGCGGTGGCGCAGCGAGGTGATCACGCCGAAGGCTCCAAGATTCATGAAGGTGTAGACCAGCAGGTAAATCAGGATGCCTTTGATGCCGTCGGGGCTGAGTTCGGTGAGGGTTCCGGCGATCAGGCCGAGCAGCATGTAGCCGACATGCGCGATGGATGAGTACGCGAGCAGACGCTTCGTATTGGTCTGGGTGAGGGCGGCGAAGTTCGCGCCCGTCATGGTGGCGATAGAAACGAAGACCAGCACCGGAACCCAGGTAGAACGCATGGGGAGCAGTCCCCAGAGCATGATGCGAAGCAGCATCGCCCATCCGGCGGCTTTCACGGCGACGGACATGAATCCGGTGATGCAGGTGGGCGCGCCTTCGTAGGCGTCGGGCGCCCACTGGTGGAAGGGGATGGCGGCAATCTTGAACAGCAGGCCGGTCATCGTGGTGAGCAAGGCAACGATGGCGATCGGATTGTGAGGGTCCTTGGCAAGAAGCTTAGCAAGTCCACGGCTGATCTCGTACAGGTTCGTGCTTCCGGTGAGACCGTAGAGCAGCGAGAGGCCGTAGGCGAAAATACCGGAGGAAAACGCGCCCAGCAACAGATACTTCAGCGCCGCCTCGTTGGAGCGGCGGTCGCGGCGCAGGAATCCTACGAGCACGTAGGTGGAAATCGCCATCAACTCCAAGCCGATGAAGATGAGGATAATGTCGAAACCGGCGGCCATGCACATCATTCCGACCACCGAGAGCAGCATCAGGGCGTAGTACTCGCCATGGTTTTCATGCTCGGTCTTCATGTAACGCACGGACATCAGAATGGAAATGGCTGTGGCCGCAAGAAACAAATAGAAGAAATAAAGGGCAAAGTGGTCCACCAGCATGGAGCGCATCATGGCCAGGGAACCGAGGGATCCGTTCGCCTTCATCCAGAGCTGAATTTTTACCACGCCCCCGGTGGCGAAGAGCACGCCGATCAGAGCGGTAACAGCATTCGCCCACTTGGTCTCAGGCGGGATCATGAGATCGATGAGGAGGATGCCAAGGGCGAACAGAGTAAGCAGAGTGATGGGCAGGGCGAACAGGTAGTCGTTCCAATTGAACGCGAGCGCGCCCACTAGTTCTTCCCTTTCAGCGACTGGGCGCCGGCCGGCGGATTCGTCACAGAGGCCGTAGTCGCAAGCGGCGTAGCGGTTTCAGGTTGCACCGCATGTCGAACAGCCGGTTGCACCGCGGCATTCTCTGCGCCGCCAGCCTTCGGATTGCGGACGTTTTGTACGATCTGATTTACCGGCTGCTCCAGAATCTGGAAAAACGGTTTGGGATAGAGGCCGATCCAGAAGGCCATGATCAGCAGCGGAACGAAGGTCAGCACTTCGCGCGGCGTGAGGTCGTGCAGCTTTTCGTTCTTCGGATTGGTGACCGTGCCAAAGAAAACGCGCTGGTAGAGCCAGAGCAAATATGCGGCGGCGAGAACAACGCCAGGGACGGCCCATGCCGCCCATCTCCAACTCACCATGAAAGTGCCCAGCATGATGTAGTACTCGCCGACGAAGCCGTTGAGCAGCGGCAGTCCCATCGAGGAGAGGAACATGATCAAGGTGATGGTTGCGTAAACCGGCATCACGTTGGAGATGCCGCCGTATTCGGCGATCTCGCGGGTGTGGCGGCGCTCGTAGAGAATGCCGACGATCAAGAACAGGGCGCCGGTCGAGATGCCGTGATTGATCTGTTGCAAGACCGATCCACTCAACGCCAGCGGCGTGAGCGCGAAGATGCCCAGCGTGCAGAAGCCGAGATGGCTGACCGAGGAGTACGCCACCAGCTTCTTCATATCCTTTTGCATGAGAGAGACGAGCGCGCCGTAGAGGATGGCGATCAGGGAAAGAGCGATCATCCAGCCGCGGACCTTGCCGTGAGTCAGCACGTCGGGGAAAAACGGCAACGAGAAGCGGATGAAGCCGTAGGTTCCCATCTTCAGCAAAACGCCCGCCAGAATGACGGAGCCGGCGGTCGGAGCTTCCACATGGGCGTCCGGCAACCAGGTGTGGAAGGGGAACATCGGGACCTTGATGGCGAAGGCGAAGAAGAAGGCGAAGAACAGCAGTGTGGCAATGGTGGGGCCGTATGCTGGGTCAGAGTAGATCTTGGGCGCGGTTTCGTAGAGAGCGGTGAGGCTGAAGGTGTAAATGCCGGTCAAATGCTGGTGATGGAAGTACAGGAACAGAATGCCCAGCAGCATCAGCACTGAGCCGGCGAGGGTATAAAGGAAGAACTTAATGGCGGCGTAGAGTTTGCGCGGGCCTCCCCAGATGCCGATCAGCAGGTACATCGGGACGAGCATCGCTTCCCAGAAAACGAAGAAGAGGAAGAAATCCAGCGCCATGAAAACGCCGAGCATGCCGGTCTGCAAGATCAGAAACCAGACATAATATTCCTTTACGCGGTTCTCGATGGCGGTCCATGAGGAGAGGATCGAGATCCAGCCCAGCAGCGTGGTGAGCATGATGAGCAGGAAAGAGATGCCGTCGATGCCGATCACGTAGCCCGCGCCGATGGAGGGGATCCAGTTGTTGGGCGTGCCCTCGATGAACTTGAAGCCGGGATCGAAGCGCTGCGCCCAGAACCACGGCACCAGCGGCAACGAGACCAGGAAACCGCCGAGCGAAAACAGGTTTGCGATCCAGCGTACGGCGTCCTTGTTCTCTTTGGGAACGAACAGGAGAACGAGCGCGCCGACGAGAGGCGTGAAGAGGACGATCGAGAGTATGTGGTTTTGCATTAGCTTTTGGCTCTTGGCTCTTGGCCTTTAGCTCAAAACTCCTCGCCGCGGTTTCAAGCTAAGAGCCAAGAGCTAACAGCCAAGAGCTTCATCAGTGATACACGTAATAGAACACGAAGCCTACCAATCCCGCGGTCATCACCAGCGCGTACCACTGGACCAGACCCCATTCGAACAGGCGCGCAGGATAGGACAGCATGCGCGCCACAATGGCGGGGCCGTTGACGCCGATGCCGTCGATGATCCACTTGTCCCACCAACTGGAAATTGTTGCGGTGAGACGCGTGATCCAGCCGGCGGCGTTGACTGCGCCGTCGACTACATTGGTGTCGAACCACGCGGACGCATCGCCGAGTCCGAGCACGCCCAGGCGGAGATTTCCAAGCTTGCGGCGGCCGGTGAAGACGTAGTCGTACCCCTCGTCGACGTAATACTTGTGGAGCAGCACGTTGTAGACGGGCGGCGCGGCGGCGGCGATGGGCTCGGTGTAACCCTTGTCGGCGTGGCGATAGTTTTTCCACGCCATACCCCATCCGACGCCGGCAGCGGCCAAAGACAGTCCCATCAGCAACCACTCCGAACTTGTGTTGTGTTCTTCCTCTTTGGCTCCAGCCGCCAACTGGCCTGCTCGCCCTTCTTCCCTAAGGACTTGAGCTTCGCTGGCGAACACCGGCTCAAGGAACTTCGTGAAGCGGTCGGAACCACCCAAGCTGTGCGGCCAGCCCAGCCATCCGGCGACGATTGCGCACAGCGCGAGCACGACCAGCGGCGCGGTCATCGATATGGGCGATTCATGAATATGGTGCTCCACCTCGTGGCTCATGCGCGGACGACCATGGAAAGTCAGATACATCAGACGGAACATGTAAAACGCGGTCATCAGCGCTGTGGCGTAGCCAACATACCAAAGGAAGCGGTAAGCGCCACCTTCGCGCGACCAGGCTTCCCAGAGAATCGCGTCTTTCGAGAAGAAGCCGGCGAACGGGAAAATGCCTGCGATGGCGAGCGTGGCGATGAACATGGTGCGGTGGGTGGTAGGAATGCGATGGCCGAGATCGCCCATGTTGCGCATGTCCTGCTCGCCGCTCATGGAGTGAATGACAGAGCCTGCGCCAAGGAAGAGCAGCGCCTTGAAGAAGGCATGCGTGAAGACATGGAAGACGCCGGCGGCGAATGCTCCTACGCCGAGCGCGAGGAACATGTAGCCGAGTTGCGAGACGGTGGAGTAGGCGAGCACGCGCTTGATGTCGTTCTGCACGAGGCCGATGGAGGCGGCGAAGATCGCCGTCAAGGCGCCGACAACCGCGACGACTAACATCGACTTCGGCGCGAGCACGAAGAGAGCGTTCGAGCGCGCGACCATGTAGACGCCGGCAGTGACCATGGTGGCAGCGTGGATGAGCGCGGAAACCGGCGTGGGGCCTTCCATGGCGTCGGGCAGCCAGACGTAGAGTGGAAGCTGCGCCGACTTGCCGCAGGCTCCGACGAAGAGGAGCAACGTGGCTGCAGTGATTATTGGATCGCCGATGGCGAAGCGTCCGCTATGCGCAATGTACGTCACTTCAGTGAAACGGAGCGATCCGAAATACCACGCGATGAAGAACATTCCCAGAAGGAATCCTGCGTCGCCGATGCGGTTGACGATGAATGCTTTGTTGCCCGCGTCGGTGGCGGACTTGCGATGGAAATAGAAACCGATCAGCAGATACGAGCACAGACCCACGCCCTCCCAGCCGACAAACATAAGCACATAGTTGTTGGCGAGGACGAGCGTCAGCATGGAGAACATGAAGAGGTTGAGGTATCCGAAAAAGCGGTAGTATCCGCCTTCATGCGCCATGTATCCGGTGGAATAGATATGGATCAGCATGCCGACGCCGGTGACGAACAGCAGCCAGATGCTGGAGAGCGGATCAAGCAGAAAGCCGGCGTCAGCCTGAAACGCGGCGGGAGACCCGTCATGGGTCGTGTAGTTCATGTGGCCGGTGTCGGTGCCGAGCCAGGTGTAGAGGATGGTCTCGTAAGGCTTATGAAACTGTTCTGGCGTCGACGACCAGGCTGTGTATTGCCAGACTGCTCCGCAGGCCATGAGGAACGCAAGCACGATGGTGCCGACGCAAACGGCGCTGACCGTGGCCTTCTGCAGCTTGCGGCCGAAGAAGAACATGATCGCGGCTCCGAAGGCCGGCAGCAGCGGGATCAGCCAGATGTGAGATAGAAAAAACATTAGTTCTCAGTTCCTGAGCTTTTGGCTCTTCGCTTTTGGCTTTTAGCTAAAGCATTTGGCTAAAGGCTAAGAGCTAAGAGCGGTTCTCTACCATTTCAGCAAATTCACTTCGTCTATGTTGACCGTCTCCTTGTTGCGGAAGAAGGCGATAAGAATGCCGAGGCCTACCGCGGCTTCGGCGGCGGCGTCGGTGATTACAAAGATGGCAAATACCTGGCCGTGCAATCCTCCCCACATACGCGAGAAGGCGACCAGGTTCAGGTTCACGGCATTCAGAATCAACTCGATCGACATCAGGACGATGACCACGTTGCGGCGGGTCAGCACACCGATGACACCCAGCAGGAACAGGGCTGCGCCGAGGACTAGATAATGTAGCGTCGTGATGTGGAGCACGGATTCCATAACGGCTCTTAGCTATTAGCTCTTGGCTCTTAGCCTTTTGCTCGGTACTCGGTACGCGGTACTCGCAACTAGATCCTCTTCTTTGCCATCACCACGGCTCCGATGATCGCCACCAACAGCAGCAGCGAGGCGATCTCGAAGGCGAACATGTACTGTCCGTACAACATCGTGGCTATTTTCTGCGTGTTGTCGTTTTCTACGATCGGGAGCACGTGGTCGGGGAAGATATCCTTCCCTTTGGTATACACGGCGATAAACAATCCGCCCAAGGCCGTGGCGGCAATGATGCCTACCACCCGTTGGCTGTTAAACTGCCGCTCTCTGATCGAGCGGTCAATGCTCACCAGCATGATGACAAAAAGGAAAAGCACCATGATTCCGCCGGCATAAAGAATGATCTGCACGCCGGCGACGAACGGAGCGTAGAGCATCAGGTAGATCGACGCTTGGGCGAGCAGCGTGAGGATCAGCGCCACGGCCGAATGCACGGGGTTCTTGCGCGTGATCACCAGGATGCCCCCGATGAGCATGATCCCGGAGAGCACGTAAAAGAAAAATGGTGTGGCTACGGGTGCCATATCTTTTCCTGAAGCAACGCTACGCCGGCCGTCAGAATCAGAACGCCCAAACCCATGGGAAGCAGGACTTTCCATCCCATCTGCATGAGCTGGTCAAAGCGATATCGCGGGAACGTGCCACGATACCAGATATAGAGGTACATGAAGCCGGCAACTTTCGATGCGAACCAAAAAATGTCCTGCACTCGCACGCTTACCGCAGGAACGAACAAAAGCAGGCCGATCAGGCCGAGGACGACGCCGAATCCGGCGAGGCCGATGGTTTGAATACGAAAGAGCGGATGCTTGGGCATGCGTACGGTGTTGTAGAAACACATGGCGGCGAAAAACAGGAACGTGACGCCGGGGATAAGCGAGAAGGTCAGATCCCACGTCGAGCCGCTCAGCAGATTCGGAAACGGCCGCAACCATCCGCCGAGCCAGAGCGTGACCGCGATGGAAGAGACCGCGATCATGGCGGAATATTCGGCCAGGAAAAACAACGACCAGCGGAAGCCGCTGTATTCGGTGTGGAAGCCCGCGGTCAACTCGGATTCGGCTTCGGCCAGATCGAAGGGCGCGCGGTTGGTCTCGGCGACCATGGCGACGGCGAAAATGAAGAAGGCGATCAGTCCGAGAGGGAAAAACTTAAAGATGAACCATTCGCCCTGCGCCTGCTGCGCCTGCACGATGCCGATCATGCTGAGAGTGCCGGTTCCAGTGGCGTTCAGGCTAGTCATCAGAATTGCCGAGACGACCGCCAGTCCCATCGCGACTTCATAGGACACCATCTGCGCGCTGGAGCGCAGCGCGCCGATCAGGGGATAGTGCGAGTTCGACGCCCAGCCCGCCATCACAATGCCCAGCACGCTCAGCGACGAGACGCCGAGCATGAAGAGGATTCCGATGTTCATGTCAGTGATGGCGTGCGTGGGACCGAACGGGACCACCACAAAAACCGTAAACGCCGCCAGCACCACGACGAACGGCGCCACCCAGAAGATAAGGCCATCCGCCTCGGCCGGCATGATGTCTTCTTTGAGCAGCAGCTTGATGGCGTCGGCGATGGGCTGCAGCAGGCCGTGAGGGCCGACGCGCATGGGACCGAGCCGCACTTGCATGTGGGCCAGGATTTTGCGCTCGAGCCAGTTCATCGCGATCACGGCAACCGACAGGCCGGTGAACACCAGCATGATGTACACGAGAACCCAAAACATGTTTCCCGCGGCTCCGGGGGTTTTATCGCTGGAAAGGTACGACTCGATGTATTGGATGATCTGCCCCATCAGCGGTCCACCTCGCCGAGGACGATGTCGAGCGTGCCGATCACGGCGATCACGTCGGCCACCAGTTGTCCGCGGCACATCACGTCAAGGGCTTGCAGGTTCACGAATGACGGCGGACGCACGCGCACACGGTAGGGCTGCGTGGAGCCGTCGCTGACAATAAAGTATCCCAGCTCGCCTTTTGGCGCTTCGATCGAGTGATAGACCTCGCCAGCGGGCGGCTTCATGACCTTGGGAACTTTGGCCATGATGGGGCCTTCGGGAATTGCGCCGACGGCCTGCTCGATAATGCGCACGGACTGCCGCATCTCAGCCATGCGCACGAGGTATCGATCATACGTGTCGCCGTTCTGGCCGGTGGGGATATCGAAGTCGAAATTCTTGTAGGTGGCGTAAGGCTGGGCCTTGCGTAGGTCCCACTTCACGCCGCTGGCGCGCAGAACGGGTCCGGTGACGCCGAGTGCGATGCAATCCTGCGCGGAGATGGTTCCGACGTTCCTGGTACGTTCGACCCAGATTCGATTTGTAGTGAGCAATTCCTCATACTCGTCGATCTTGGGGCGAAAGAAATCGAGGAAGTTCTTCACTTCTTTTTCGAAACCGGTGTAGGTTTCGTACTGCAGGCCGCCGATGCGGAAGGCATGGGTGGTGAGGCGCGCGCCGCAATATTTCTCGTAAATTTTGAGAATCTCTTCGCGGTCACGGAAGGTGTAGAAAAGCGGCGTGATCGCGCCGATATCGAGCGCGTGTGTGCCCAGCCACAGCTGGTGGCTGGCGATGCGGTTGAGTTCGGTGAGGATCACGCGCACATATTGGGCGCGCGGCGGGGCTTCTACAGTGAGAAGCCTTTCCACCGTCTCGCAGTAGCCGAGCCCGTTCGAGACCGCGGCAACGTAATCCATGCGATCCACGTAGGGGTTAAACATCGTATAGGTACGGTGCTCGCCGATCTTCTCGACGCCACGATGCAGGTATCCGATCACACACTCCAGGCCGAGAACCTTTTCGCCGTCAAGGCGAAGGATGACGCGCAGCACGCCGTGGGTGGCGGGATGCTGAGGGCCCATGTTAATGACGAGCTCGTTGGCATCGAGAAACGGCTTCTCTGGCGTTTCCAGATCGAGATGCGAGAGCGAAGTATGTGGGTCGGTCATTCGTTCTTACTGCCGCTTCTACTGGCCGCTTTCAATGCCCAGGTTGATCTGCACCCATTCGTTATCCTGCTGGAGGATACCGTAGTCTTTGCGCAGGGGATGGCCTTTCCAGCCGTCGGGCAGCAGAATTCGTTTCATGTCGGGATGCCCATCAAACTTAATGCCGAACATGTCGAAGACTTCGCGCTCCAGCCAGTTAGCTCCCGTCCAGATGGGAACGGAACTGGGCAGGCTCGCGCCATCGAGAATTTGCGTTTTCACCCGAATGCGTTCGTTGCGCGCGAAGGAATAGAGTACCCAGACAACCTCGAATTGCTTTTCGCGCGTGGGGTAATGGACTGCGGTGATGTCAACGCAGTAATCAAACTGCTCTTCATTGCGGAGAACCTGGAGAATCTCAGGAATCAGAGAGCGATCGACCACCATGTAGTTCTGCCCGGCATAAGTCAGCGGCTCGATGCCGGAGCCGTAGGAGCCCCTGAGCTTTGCGATCATCGGCGAATGCCACGGAGTGGGAGCTGGAGCGGCCGGTTTGGCAGGCGCCGCAGATTTAGCGGGCGCCGCAGGGGCCGGGGCTGCCGGCGCGGCGGCCGCCGGCTTCGGCTCGCCTTCTGGCGGCGGTGAAGAGGGCGATTTGGTTTCGTCCGGCATAGCTCGGAACGCACAAACCTACGGCTCTGAGTGTCACGAAGAGAACGTTAACTTTTATCAGCTTGAGGATACGGTGTCAACGAGCCGGGCGAGGAAAAGTTGGAGGCTTGCGCCCGGAACGGCGCGGCCTGTGCGTTATCCGCGGGCTTGCGCCTGATAGCGCTCGATCAGATCGCGGATGCGTTGCGCATCGCCTTTGCGATGTCCGTGGCTGGTGATGGGGTCGGTGCCACCGGTGGATTCGATCCGAATTTCCGCCCAGAGCACGCCGGTCGAAATGTGCACCGACGCAATCTTCGAGATGGCGATGCTCTCGTCGTTGCTGCCAAACCAGCGCGACTTGACGCGGCTGACGCGCAGAGGGCTAACCACCAGGCGCGTGGGGAAAAGAAAATTGCCCTGGGTCCAGCGGCTGGCGGTAAAGGTTTGGGCGCCGGACTCGGCTGCAGCAGTGGGCGGGTTTACACCCATTCCAGCGCGCCTTTCTGCCAGACCCAGATGTAGCCGACGATGAGGATGACGAGGAAAATCAGCATTTCCATGAGGCCAAACACGCCGAGCGCCTTGAACTTGACGGCCCAGGGAAACAGGAAAATGGTTTCCACATCGAAGACCACGAACAAAATGGCAATGATGTAATAGCGCACCGTGTAACGGCCGCGCGCATTGTCGATGGGATCGATGCCGCACTCGTAGGGCATCAGTTTGGCCTTGCTCGGATTGTCCGGACGAACCAGCTTGGCCGCCAGCAGCGTGACCGGAAGAAGCACGCCGATGACTGCCATGAAGATAAAGATCGGTACGTAGTTTTGCGGCATCGGGCCCCTCACGCGGCTCGCCGGTGGAACGGTCGAGCAAGGTGATCTTACCGCTGATGAGGAGTGACTTCAAGAACAGATGTGTGCAACTCCAGACATTTGTCGGGAAGCACGAACACTTCTCGAGCCAAATCTGATTTCAGCGTGGCTTCGCGGTAGTAGAGGCTCAGGATGCCGTCTTTCCAGATAAGCAGATCGGGATTCTGGCGGGCGAACTCTTCCCAATCCGCGCCTTGGCAACACGCCATCCGCTCGTGGATCAGGAAGAAATATGCGCAGGTGATGGTTTCGTTGTAGAGCTGCGTTTTCCCGCGGGCGGCGGCGAATCGCTTCAGCGCGCTGGCAAACTTCTCCAGCGCCTGGAGAACCCGATACTCACGCAGATAAGCGAACGCCAAGCGGACATGGTCGGCATGATGGAAAGAATCTCCGGAAACGGCGTTGTTCTCGAAACGGCGGATGAGTTCTTCGTTGGTCATCGAAAATACTCGCAGCCTAACTCTCGCATGGCTACGCCCCCTCGCCAGCCGCGACCGCCCAGGCTGCGGACGTATAGATCACAAGATCCCCAACGTTGAACATTCCGTGCAGCAGGTGGAGGACAATCGCGAGCACAAAAATCCCCACCAGGAACCAGCCGCCGCGGACTGCGGTTCGCGGGATCAGCAAAAGAACGGAACCGATGATCTCGCCCCATCCCAGGACCTGGCGAACGATATCTGGCATGTGCGTCGTGGCGAAGTTGTGGCGGGCGTTCGGCATCACAAACAAGATCGCTTCTAGGAGAATCACAAGTCCCAAAGTCCACTGCAATCCGGCGAGGGCGGTTTTCATCCGTCTTTCGCTCATAGGTGACCTCTTCTATTTGTCTGCAGTTCGCTTGCGGGCTGGCCTCGCCTTGATTTCCTTCAATCGGTGGCTGGCGCTGGAATCGAGATCGAAATCGTAAAACCGTTTCAATTCCTGAATGCGATCGAGCGAGGCCGGGCTGAACGGCGTTTTTCCGTCGAAGGCATGGAGCACGATGCCTTCCAGCAGATCGCCCAAGGACATGTCGTGGTACTCGGCGAAAGCCTTCAGGACTTTGAGCAACCGCTTCTCCATGCGCACGCCGGTTTGCACGCGTTCCACCAGCAGCTTCGAATCGTCGATCATGTGTACCACTGTACCACAGTACCCAGGTACCGATAATGGATTCTTGCTCCGGCGGCGAGGGCGCACGTCCGGGGGCGGGTTGTTTATAATCTCGTTTCGACACTTTTTCATCGTCTCTCGCGCTGATAAGGCAATTCCCTATTAAAGGACTCTCTTGGCATTCGACGAGAACATTTACGAACTGCGGCGCCAGAAACTGAAACAAATCGAGGCTCTAGGCCAAACCGCGTACCGCAGCAAATACGAATTCACGCATTCGATTCCGCAGATTCTGGCGGATGACTCGGGCAAGACTGCGGAACAACTGGAGAATCCGCGGATCAACGTGCGCGTGGCCGGCCGGATCATGGCGATTCGTCTGATGGGCAAAGCCGGATTCTGCCATCTGCAGCAGGATGGAAAGCGCCTGCAGATTTACGTGAAGAAAGATGCGGTCGGCGACACGGGCTTCGAGTTGTACAAGCTGCTCGATCTCGGCGACCACGTTGGCGTCACCGGTTACCTGTTTCGCACGCGGACTGGCGAACTGACGATCCATGTGGAGGAGATCACTTTTCTCAGCAAGGATCTGCTGCCGCTGCCCGAGAAGTTTCACGGGCTCACCGACGTGGAACTGCGCTACCGGCAGCGCTACGTCGATCTGGTGGTAAATCCTGAGGTGCGGGAAGTTTTTCTGAAGCGCAGCCAGCTGGTGCAGTCGCTGCGGCGGACGATGGGGGCTCACGGATTTGTCGAAGTCGAAACGCCCATGATGCAGCCCATTGCAGGCGGGGCGGTGGCGCGGCCGTTTGTCACGCACCACAACACGCTCGATATGGATTTATTCCTGCGCATCGCGCCGGAGCTTTATTTGAAGCGCCTTCTCGTGGGCGGATTCGATCGCGTGTATGAAATCAACCGCAACTTCCGCAACGAGGGTCTGGGCTGGCGGTGGAATCCTGAGTTCACCATGCTGGAGTTCTATCAGGCTTACACCGACTATCAAGGCGTGATGGATCTCACGCAGGAATTGATCACACAAGCAGCGGCAGACGTGACTGGTGGAACCAAAACGAAATGGGGCGATCAGGAAATTGACTGGGCGAATTGGCAACGCCTGACCATGCGCGAAGCGATCATTCATTATTGGCCGGAAGCGGGAGGTGCGAAGCCGCAGACGAGCGACTTCGCTTCTCACGACGGAGTAAAGAGGTTGGTCGAGCGGTTCAATACTGCGCACGCGCACATGGCGTACGATCCAAAAGAGCCTGTCGGCAAAACGGTCGCGGGCCTATTTGAGTTTGTTGCAGAAGAGCACCTGACGCAACCGACGATCATCTATGAATTCCCCACGGCGGTGTCGCCGCTGTCGAAGCAGAAGGCGGATGAGCCCGAATGGACGGAGCGATTTGAAATCTTCGCCGGACAGATGGAAATCTCCAACGGCTTCAGCGAACTCAACGACCCGGAGGATCAGCGGCGGCGCTTTGAGGCGCAGTTGAAAGAACGCGAGCGCGGCGACGACGAGGCGCACCAGATGGATGAAGATTACATCCGCGCGCTGTCGTACGGGATGCCTCCGGCCGGCGGCGTGGGCGTGGGCGTGGACCGGCTGTGCATGCTGCTCACCGATTCGCACACCATCCGCGACGTGATTCTGTTTCCGCTGCTGCGCCCAGAAAAGAGCCCAAACACAGAGGGCACAGAAGATAAGCCGTAGGAGCTTCGTGGTTGGATTTCGGTATAACCTCCCAGTACCCTACAATGCACTAGAAGTAGTGCAGCTCCGTTTCTATAATTTTTTCATGTATTTGGGCCAGAAGTGGCAGCGCTGCCGTAGTGTCTCTCGACATTGGGTCGGCAGCGCTTTGCTTTTCCCGCGGCGAATCTCTACTTCGATGCTTTTCCTGTGCCGCCCGTGCTCGCTGAGGTTTGCTGCGCTTCGTAGGCGGGCTTGTCGGGGCTGAAGTTGGCGCTTAGATAATCAATCAGAGCATCGCGGTCTGCGGCATCGACCACCGCTCCCCATTTCGTCATCTTGTCTACTTCTTTCGTCCAGGCAGCCTTGCTGAGACGCTGTTGCAGGATGATGCGCGCCTCGTGGCACTCCAGGCACGCGGCGGTGGCCTTCGCCTGCAACGCCCCGGCGGGAAGATCCGCGGTAACGTTGGCAGGCGCGGCTTTTTGCGCCAGCGTGAACGGCGCCAATATGAGCAGGGCGGAGGCGGCTAAAGCCGCGTTTGATTTTTTGGGGGTCTGCGGCGCGGCTGAAAGCCGCGCCCTTTCAAAACTAAGAAACATGGATTTTCACCTGATCGATAGCGTTGTAGAGATAGCCGCTGGGATTCCAAACTGGCGTCGCCGGTTGCGTGCGCCCCTGGCTATCCGTGGCGCGTGACAGGATGGTATAGTCTCCGCTCTTGCCGGCTTTCCACTCATAGCTCCACAGGCGCCACGCATAGTGGGCGTGGTCGTGGCCTAGCTTCGCAGAACTCCAGCTAGCGCCGCCGTCGGTGGAGATCTCCACTTTCACGATGTCGGCTTCGCCTGCCCACGCTGTGCCATGCACGACCACTTTGCCTGCCCTTAGGCTGGCGCCGTCGCTCGGTCCTGAGATCACCGATTTCACGCTCAGGGCGGTAACCGGATGCGTGTCTTCGGGCTTAACGACATCGCCCGGCTTCACTGGCTGGTTGGGCAGTCGATAGCCGGTGCTCATGAAATTTCCGACGAATTCCGCGTCGAGCACTTTGATCTCGGTCAGCCACTTGCAACTGGCTGCGCCAATCCAGCCGGGGACGAGGGCCCGCGCGGGAAAGCCGTGATGCTTCGTGAGCGGAGATCCGTTCATGCGCGTAGCGATCAGCGTACCGGCGTCGAGTGCTTTCTCGATCGGAATGCTGCGAATGAACGGAGGAACTTTGCCCGGAACTTCATCGAGTCCGCGGAACATGACGTGCTTGCCGGTGGGTTTTACTCCACAGCGCTCCAACACATCGCGCAGACGCGGGCCGGAAAACCGGGCGGTGCTGACGGCGCCCTTGCCCCACTGAATTCCGGGCACCTGAGGCCGATGCAGACTGCGTCCGTTGCCGGCGCATTCGAGCGTGTTCACGACGGAGTGTGTCTCAAGCTTGGAGAGCTCAGCCAGGCCCAGCGTGAGCGGTTTCTCCACCTCACCGCCAAGCGAGAGTCGCCAGTCGTCGGCACCGAGTTCGGCCGGCTCGTGCATGTGATTGCGCACGAAGAAGTGTGGGACCGGTGTAAGCCAGGTATTGAAATATTCGACGGGCGATTCGAGGTCGACGAAGCGAAACGAGCGGAGAATCATGCCCTCTTCGCCCGGAAACTCGACGCCCTGCGCCTGAGGGAGGGCCCAAGTAAAGATGGACGGCGCTGCCCCTGCTACCAGCGCCGCCCCCGACATCTGTTTGAGGAAATCACGTCTGGAATTCATATTTTGCGAACATGTCTTGCAAGCTTGGACAGAGTACTGCATTAAAGGAGTGTTAATTTGAAAAATCTTGGGGGAAGCTTTCCTAGAACGGAAGGCTTACGTTCACGGCGTCAGGCCCACTATACTGCAAAGGGCGCTGCATCGACTTGAACACCACCCCATCTACTACGTACGCACCATGGCCGAGCGCGATATTGGGAAACGCCCCACGCGGATCGTGGTTTGCGCCCAACCCGTCTACTCACCCTTCTGTCCCCCAACGACCATGGGCAGGACGCTGCCTTTTTCTTTTTTCTTGGGGGTACGTTTACCCTTCGTTGCCCGCGGTCCGGGGCCGGCGATCAGGTCCGCTAGAGTCGTGTTTTCCAGAATGTGGGCAGCCGCGTCGCGCACGTCGAGAAACAACTGGTAAAGCGCGCGGTGCGGAAGATCGCGGTCAATCAAGGTGCGTAACTGCTCGGCGTCGCCAAACGGCGCCAGCGGACCGTCAATCAACCGGATGATCTCGCTTAACCGGATGTCGGCAGGATCGCGGCGCAACTGATAGCCGCCTTTGGCCCCACGCACGCTCTCCACCATGCGCGCGTTCTTCAGTTCGAGCAGGATCAGTTCCAGAAATTTTTCTGGAAGATTCTCTTCATAAGCGACCTCGCGAATCTTGATGGCGCCTTGATGATGGTGGCGGGCCAGCATCATCATCGCTTGCAGAGCGTAGAGTCCTTTTTGAGAGATCTTCATGACCGTCCATTATGCCACAAGTCCACTTCACTAATAGACTTTATTGGCGTTACGGACATAGCAATTGCGGTTCCGTCCGTTGCGGCCAAGGGAGGAACGAGTACGGCTCGTCCTTTCAACGATTTACGGGAATGCTGCGCCAGGAGGCGAAAATGCCAATGTGCATCTCATTGCAGTTTGGTGGTTTGCCGGAATACTACTAATCGGCGCCCGTTTCGTTAAGATCGCTCGGGTAAGACGCGGAGCACTTGCACCGTGACGTTATCCGGGCCACCCCGTTGCAAGGCCAGCTTCACCAGGGCGGCGCAGCACTCCGCCGGAGTGTTGCCGTTGACCGCGGCCTCTAGCTCGCGGTCGTTCACGACACCCCAAAGGCCGTCGGTGCAGAGAACAAAATCGTCACCATGTTGCACAGCTAGATCCGGTGTGGCGCCATCCACCGCCACTTCCCTTCCCGCTCCTAACGCCGCCGTCAGGATGTGGCGATGTGGGTGCTTCTCCGCATCCTCGGCGCGGACGAGGCCGTTTTCCACCAGTCTGCCGACATAGGAGTGATCGCGAGTGAGGCGGGAAATGCGCGCGTCGCGCACCAGGTAAAGGCGGCTGTCTCCGACGTGCCCAAAGTAAAGATGGCGACCACGGAGAACAACGGCCGTGCAAGTGGTGCCCATGCCATGAAATCCCGGATGCCGCTCGGCATAGCTTTGAATCCGCTCATGCGCCACGGCAAACGCCTCCAGAAGCGCCGCCTGGGGATCGTCGCGGAAGACATTGTCGTAAACTTCTCGAATCGTCTCGAGCGCCAAGCGGCTGGCTTCCAGTCCGCCCTCGTATCCGCCCATGCCGTCGGCGACCGCCGCCAATCTACCCTTGCGCAGGAACTCCGCATCTTCGGCAGGCTCCCAATAGAGAAACGAATCCTCATTGTTGTCGCGCACGCAGCCTACGTCGGTCAGGCTAGCTACTTCGACTCCGGGTCTTACCTTTATGCACTCAACAGCCAATTCGCAGACCTCAGCCGACAGCACAGATTGACCCGGCCATTATAGACAAGAGGCGGCGCTAAAGCCCACGTCCGCTCAGGATTCCGGAAAAGAAAGAGCCGCGACCTGCGCGGCTTAGCCCTGAACCTTATGTTGTGAATGCGACAGTTACGCTGCCGCTTGATTTGTGCGCTTAAGGAACGCGAGCAGATCGGCGTTGATTTGATCCTTGTGGGTCGAGCACATGCCGTGCGGCAGACCCGGATAAACCTTCAAGGTTGCGCCCTTCACCAGCCTGGAGGAAAGAAGCGCCGCGGCTCCAATTGGTACGATCTGGTCGTCGTCACCGTGGAGGATGAGCGTGGGCACGTCGAACTTCTTGAGATCTTCCGTGAAGTCCGTTTCGGAGAAAGCCTTGACGCACTCGCAAGCGGCCGGGAATCCGCACAGCATCCCCTGCAGCCAGAACGAGTCGCGGAGGCCTTGCGAAACCTTAGCGCCTGGGCGGTTGGCGCCGTAGAACGGCGCGCTCAAGTCCTTGAAGAATTGCGAACGGTCGGCGAGGACGCCGGCGCGGATCTGGTCGAATGCGTCGATAGGCAAGCCGGCAGGATTGGCGGACGTCTTGAGCATGAGCGGCGGCACGGCGCCGATGAGCACGGCCTTGGCAACGCGCTTGGTGCCGTGGCGGCCGATGTAGCGGGCGACTTCGCCGCCGCCGGTGGAATGGCCGACGTGGATCGCGTCCTTCAGGTCGAGGGTTTCGACCAGCGTCGCTACATCGTCGGCGTAGGTATCCATGTCGTTGCCATTCCAGGGCTGGCTGGAACGGCCATGGCCACGGCGGTCATGGGCGATGCAACGATAGCCGTGAGAGGCCAGAAAAAACATCTGATCTTCAAATGCATCCGCATTGAGGGGCCAGCCGTGGCTGAAGACCACGGGCTGTCCGCTGCCCCAGTCTTTGTAATAAATCTGCGTACCGTCTTTGGTTGTGATCGTGGCCATAAACTTCTCCTTAGTAGTAATTCTTTCTCTTTCGCAAACTGGATGAACAAACAACAAACGCGACGGGTCAAGCGGCGCGTGCGCGTGGGCTTGCCGGCTCTTCGTGGAACCGCTTCGCGGCGAAGACGGTAAGCACGATGAACAATGTCATCACGACGAGTTGCGCGATCAGGAACGGTGGCTCTTTCTGCGTAGGAGCCAACGCCTTGAGAGCGGGCACCTTCATGAACGACTGCGCAACCAAGACGAAGACGTTCAGGTAGAGAGCAATCGCAGCGGAAATCACATAAGTCCGGCGCCACGCGCCGTCGAGATGAAACGCATAGCGCGCCAGAATCGCAACCGCCAGCGCCACCAGCGAGATGATGCCGACGATATGCGAAGGCAGTAGGTGGACGAAGGGAAATCCGTAGCCGGTTACGCTCGTCGCCACCGTGGTGACGAGAAAGAGCGCAGTCCAGCCGTTGAGCCACTTGCCGGAGAGTAGCCCAAACAGCACGATCAGACCGGAAACGATTCCAACCAGGCTGATCAACACGTGCAAGAGAGTGTAGGTCGCCAGAGACATGCCGAAAATCATGTTGCGCCTCTTTTCTGAGCAGAACGGAGATGTATTGCAGATGTTACCGAGGTCGAAGGCGATACATTTATACAACAGTTTGGCCAACCGCATGGGGATCGCGGGTTCGCATTTGGGTCACCCACGAAACTTCTGCCTCGCGAGGCTGTGGATTTCGGCTGCAAATATTCTGGGGGCAGGTTGCGGGAGTTGAGATGCGGAGATTGAGGTTTTCATTCGATTTCGGGTATACCCCCTCCCCCTCGGTATATTGGAATCATCGAGTTAGAGAGAAAATGCGAATTAGAATCAAGAGCTTACGGGTAAAATCTTGCGTTCACAGAAGTTACGAGCAGTGACTCTCCAAAGCGGTATCCTGCCCGGCTTCACGATGATGGACTGATTTAAAGCGGGGCGCAAGGTCAGATGTCACAAGCTCACAGTTCTCGGTTCTCAGTCTAAGGAGGAACTCTCGCTTGCCTGGTAAAGCTTCAGGGGCATTACCGTAGCGTAGCGGGTGAAATCGCGGTCGGTGGTGAAGATTTGCCAGTCGCGGCGAAAGGCGGCGGCGCAGACGAGGAAGTCGATAGCCGAGCCGGCGATGCCCCGGGAACGGCACTGGTTGTGGATGTGGGCCGCTTCCTCGTAATCGGCAAGCTCCAGGTGAGCATCGTCAAACGCGCGCATCTGGTCGCGCAGTCTCCTGAAGCTAGTTCCAGGGCGGATGCCAGAGAGCAATTCCTGCCGGATGGGACCTACGAGTTGAGCACGCCCGTCACGGATGAGTTCTCGCAACGCCTTGGTCAGGTGCCGCTCCCGGGGGTTTAAGTCCGTGCTGGTTCGCCGCAGAGCAAGCGACCAGATGGGCGTGTCGACCAAAACCAGCATGGTCAGGACTGCTTTCTGCGGCGCTCAGCTTTGTAATCGTATTTGGGATCGAAGTCGACGGAGCCAAATGCCTTCAGTATGCCGAGCTGCTTGCGGTGTTTCACGTATTCGGCCAGCGCGGCCGTTACCGCTTCTTTCTTGGTTTTGTGCCCTCCAGCACGGCGGGCTTCCTCGATCAGATTGTCATCCAAGGCAAGGTTGGTGGCCATGTGTAGATTATTACACACTGTAATGTGTAGAACAAGTGTCATGAGTACGCCAAGCGAATAGATGACAGCGGTCAGAACGTGCCGGCTGGTCATGCGGCGCTGAAGCGCCGCTCTTCCACGTTGTTCCACCTTCCATTCTTGCCTGTGAATGCCCTACAAAGACGTCCGGTGCCTTTCAATATCTGCCTGGAACCTCGGGGTAGAATCTTACGTAATGGTGAAAATTCCCGTAGCGGCGTTGATGGTTGCTCTCTCGTTGGTTGCTCTCCCGTTGTCGGTTGGCGCCGTGGCGGAAGATGTTCACGCAATTGCCCAAGCTGTGGACGAGCATTACAACCATCTGCGGAGTCTGCAGGCGGAGTTTACGGAGATTTATCGCGGGTCGGGGATGGAGCGGACGGAGGCGGGAACGCTTTGGCTGTCCAAATCAGGACGTGCTCTGGGCGGGCTGAAAAAACCTGGCAAGATGCGTTGGGAATACCGTTCTCCCAGGGAGAAGCTGTTTGTGAGCGATGGGAAAGATGCGTGGTTTTACGTCCCGGGCGACCGGCAGGTGAGGAAGACGGAGGCGCGGAAGCTGGATGATATTCGCTCTCCGCTGGCGTTTTTGCTGGGCAAGAGCAAGCTGGAAAAGGAGTTGCAGGGGCTGTCGCTGGCTCCCGATGTTGCGCCGCTCGAGGTGAGGGACGTGGTTTTGCGAGGCGTGCCGCAAGCCTTGGCTGACCGGGTGAGCGAGATTCTGCTGGAAGTAACCCCCGAACATAGGATTGCGCGGATTGTGATCGACGAGGTGGATGGGTCGGAGACCGAGTACCGGTTCAGTGACCAGAAGGAGAATGTTGGGATCGCGGAGAAGCGGTTCCAGTTTAGTCCGCCGGCGGGAATCGAGACGATTGAGGGGGAGTTGGGGCCGTAAGGTTCCTGAAACGGTATCGCACTGACGTACATAGACTTACGATAGAGACGCGGACTCCGGTTTCTTGCTGGGACGGAGGTTACTTGCGATACTGATAGAGACCGGAAGTTGCCGCGATCCGCGCTCGGGATGGGAAGCTGGAATGTTAGACTGAGCCGAGAGATTGCGCGTTTGCGGGAGTGATAAAGAGAACGGGTAGATGGCGGAATTCGAGGTAAAACTCGCGGACGAACGAGGCCGCCTCCACCAGCAAGTGGAGCAAGGCTACTCGGTGGCGGAGGTGCGCGACCGCTTTGCCTCGCAGGGATATCTGGTTTACTGGGTAAAACCGCAGGGAATGCTTTCGGGCGGCCTTTCGTTCGGCCGCAAGCGCAAGCTGAAGCAAAGCAACTTCCTGGTTTTTAACCAGCAGTTCCTGACGCTGATCAAAGCCGGGCTGCCGATTCTGAACTCGCTCGATCTGTTGATCAAGCGGCAGCGAGATGTCCAACTGCGGCAGATTCTGGAGAATGTGCGGGAGCGGGTGAAAGGCGGAGAGTTGCTTTCCGATGCCTTTGCCACGCATCGCGTGGTGCCCAAGATCTATACGACCACGCTGATGGCGGGAGAGAAAAGCGGAAACATCGACGAGGTGCTGACCCGCTACATCAACTTCCAGCGGCTGGCGATGACGTTCCGGAAGAAGCTGTTCGTGTCGCTGATCTATCCCACGCTGCTGGTGAGCGTGGTGACGATCATGGTGATGTTTCTGTTCACCTATGTGGTGCCCAAGTTTGCGGAGCTGTTCGAGAGCCTGGACGCGAAACTCCCGGCCATTACTTTATTCATGCTGGCGGTGGGGAAGAACGCGCAGAAATACTTCCCGTTTCTGGTGATCGGGCTGGCGCTGGCGATTTTTGTATTTTTTCAATGGCGGAAGACGGACCGGGGCGGCGATCAGATTGACCGGGTCATCCTGAAGCTGCCGCTGCTGGGAGACATACGGCTGAAACATCAGGTGGCGACGTTTTCGCGGATGCTGGCGACGCTGCTGCAGGGCGGCCTGCCGCTGGTGCCGTCGATGGAAACGGCGGGCAGTTCGATGAGCAGCCGCGGCATTCAGAAGGGCATCATGCGGGCGAGCGTGAGAGTTCGCGAAGGGCAGAGTCTGGCCGGCAGCCTGGAGGAACAGAATATATTTCCGGATCTGGCGGTGGAAATGCTCGAAGTGGGCGAGTCTACCGGAGCTTTGCCGGCGATGCTGAATTCGGTGGCGGAGTTCTACGAGGAGGATGTGCAGACGGCGCTGGGCGCTTCCATGGCGCTGATTGAGCCGTTGATTCTAATCGTGATGGCGGTTTTTGTGGGCGGAGTGTTGATCTCGCTGTATTTGCCGATCTTCACTTTGGGAGTCCATTGATCGGGTAGCGGGAAAGAACGCAGGGATGTGAAATATGGCAACAGCGGAAAAGAAATCACTGTTCGTACACGGCGAGAACGGCGGGCAGGTGGTGACCACGGGGAATCCGATCACCGACCTGGAGCGCGCGCAGGACGTGGCACGGCGCTATCGCTGCGAGTTTGTCGACCTTACGGATTTTCAGCTTCACCATGAGCTGTTCAAGAAATTTTCGCCCGAGTTGATGTTCCGCTACAACTTCGTGCCGCTGGAAGAGACGGCGGACGGCAAGCTGGCGATAGCCATCGCCGATCCCAGCCAGCTGATGATGATCGACGAGATCAGCCTGCTGCTGCAAAAGCGGATCGTCACCAAAGTGGCGACCCTGAAACAGATCAGCGACATTCTCAAGAAGACGGAACAATCGCAGCGCGTTCTGGAAGAGGCCAGCGAAGGCTTCCAGATCATTCGCGAGGACGAAGCGACGGGCGCCGAAGAGACGCTGACGATCGACAAGCTGACGGCGGCGGGCGACACCAGTCCGATCATCCGGCTGGTGGATACGACGATTTTTACCGCGCTGCAGCGGCGCGCTTCTGACATTCACATCGAAACCCGCGACGATTCGGTCGTGATCAAGTTCCGCATCGACGGCGTGCTCACGCAGGCTATGCCGCCGATCGGCAAGGAGCATCATTCGACCGTGATTTCGCGCATCAAGGTGATGAGCGAGCTGGATATTTCCGAGCGGCGCGTGCCGCAGGACGGGCGCTTCCGGGTGAAGTACAACGGGCGCGCCATCGACTTCCGCGTCTCCATCATGCCATCGATTCACGGCGAAGACGCTGTGCTGCGCGTGCTCGACAAAGAATCGATGAGCGAGAAATTCAAGTCGCTCACGCTCGAAGTCGTCGGTTTCGACGAAGACGACCTGCGCAAGTTCCGGCGCTACATCAAAGAGCCTTACGGCATGGTGCTGGTGACGGGACCGACGGGCAGCGGCAAGACCACGACGCTCTACGCCGCGGTGAACGAAATCAAAACCGACGAAGACAAGATCATCACGATTGAAGACCCGGTCGAATACCAGCTTCGCGGCATCACCCAGATCCCGGTCAACGAGAAAAAGGGACTGACCTTCGCCCGAGGCTTGCGCTCGATTCTGCGTCACGACCCGGACAAAATCATGGTCGGCGAAATCCGAGACCAGGAGACGGCGCAGATCGCCATTCAATCGGCGCTAACCGGCCACCTGGTTTTCACCACGGTTCACGCCAACAACGTCGTCGACGTGATCGGCCGCTTCCTGAACATGGGAGTCGAGCCCTACAACTTCGTCTCGGCGCTGAACTGCATTCTAGCGCAGCGGCTGGTGCGCTTGATCTGCGAATCATGCCGGGTGCAGGTAAGTTATCCGCCGGACGTGCTGGAGGCCAGCGGCCTGGATCCGGCGCAGTGGTCCAAAGTCGCGTTGTATGACGGGCCGGGATGCATCGAGTGCGCGGGCACCGGCTTTCGCGGACGAACCGCGATTCACGAATTGCTGGATTTAAGCGACCGCATCCGCGAGATGATTCTGGCGCGGAAACCGACCTCGGAAATCCGGCGGGCGGCGCGGGAAGAAGGCATGCGGTTCCTGCGCGAGTCGGCGCTGGATAAGGTCCGGCTGGGGCTGACCACATTGAAGGAGATCAATAAAGTCACCTTTATCGAGGCCATGCGGTAAGAGAGAGTGGCAGTGTTCAGTAGCCAGTGGCTGGTACTGACCCCGACTAACGTGCCCTTTCAGATATTGCATTCGGCACGATATGGCGTTTGAATTGTAGCAAGAGAGAGTGAACTCCCGAATGAACTCCGCTTCCAATCCGGCAAAACCGAGGCTGGCGTGTGAGATCGCCGCGGATCGCGTGCTGGTGGGCCGGCTCGCCGAAGATGGCCGCAGCCTGGAAGCCTGCGCCGCCCGCGAACTGGCGCCTGGCACCGTGGTTCCCGACTTGGTGGAGGGCAACTTGCGGCAACCCGACGCGGTGAGGGAGGCTATAGCGACGGCCCTGCGCAGTTTGGTGCCGCGTTCCCACGATGTGATTGCGGTGGTCCCCGATGCGGCGGTGCGCGTGGTGCTGCTCGAATTTGACACGCTGCCATCCAACGCCGAGGAGGCCGCCGGTGTGGTGCGGTTTCGCTTGAAGAAATCTCTGCCGTTTGACGTGGATAAAGCCCGAGTTTCCTACCACGCGCAGAAAACCAATGAAGGCGTGAAAGTGGTGGCGGCGGTCGCGCTGGCCAGCGTAGTGGAGGATTACGAGGCCGCGTTCCGCGATGCCGGATTCAACCCGGGGGTGGTGTTGCCCTCCATGCTGGCGGCGCTGGGCGCGGCCGAGGGACAGCGCCCCACACTGGTAGTAAAGGTGGATTCGCGCACCACGAGCATCGCCATCCTCAGTGCCGAGCAGCTGCAACTGTTCCGCACGCTGGAAAACACGCGGGGCGTCACCATCACCGGCGAGCAGTTGGCTGAGGAAGTCTACCCTTCGGTGGTGTTCTTCCAGGACACGTATCATCTGAATATCGAAAAAATATTTGTTGCGGGATTGTCCGATACCGGCAGCGCGGCTCCGGCGCTGAGGGCGCAGACCGGCGCGGACGTGCAGGAGCTGGTAACTTCCTCGCAACTGGGAGCCAGCAGCGGAGGCGCCGTGCCGCGCTGGAGAATGGCCGGAGTGGTGGGAGCGCTGATTTCCTAGCGAGGAAGCGAAGCACGACAGATGGAAGATAAGGAAGCGAGCCAAACGCGCGATTTATTCACCCGCAAAATGCGCGGGCGATTCGCGCGGCTCGCCTAGGTCCTTCGGAGCGCAAAAAGCGCGCTGCTCAGGATGACAATTTGAATTGGCGTCATCGCCGAAAGAATTATGCGGCTCAATATCAATCTCGCCAGCCAGCCCTACGAGGATGCCCCGCAGTTCTGGCTGCGTTGGGGATCGGCGCTGGCCGGGGCGGCGATTCTTACGCTGGCCCTGATCGCCATCACTGTCACGGGTTGGTTTCACGCCCGGCGTGACCATGCTCAGATCGCCGACTTGCGCGCCCAGATCGCCGAACGCGACCGAGTGCGCGCGAAGGCCGAGGAATTTCTCGGCCGTCCGGAGAACCGCACCACGCGGGATGAATCGCAGTTTCTCAACGGACTGATCGAGCGCAAGTCGTTTTCCTGGACCCGGGTGCTGGAAGACCTGGAAAAAGTGATGCCGGCGCGGGTCCACCTGGTTTCTATCAACCCCGAACTGGACGAGGATAACCAACTCGCGTTGAAGATGGTGGTGGCGGGCGATTCCCGCGATCGGGCCATCGAACTGGCGCGGCGCATGGAGGATTCGCGGCGCTTCACGCAGACTTATATCGAAACGGAAAGCTCCAGGGTCGCGGCCGGTGGAGACACGATTCAGTTCGCCATCAACGCGATTTACGTTCCCGAGACCGTGCCGGTGCAGAGTGCGAAAGTTGAGATATCCAGGCGGAGCAAACATTAAAATGCCAGACTTGCGAAAGACGCGAAAAAACATCAAGACCGCACTGGCCATCCTGTTGGGTGTGGATGTGGTGACGGTTGTGGTGTTGTTTTCGCCCCTGGTAGGCTCGACTGCCTCGCGGAGCCAGGAAATCGCCCAACTGACGGTTGAATTGCAGTCGAAGACCCGAGAGGTTGAGCCGCTGAAGGATCTGGACCACAAAGTGATCACCGCCAACCAACAGATCGCCGAGTTCTACAAGAAGCGGTTTCCGGTGCAGGATTCGCAGATTGCCACACAGTTCGGCAAACTGGCCGCCGCCAACGGAGTCACGATCGAGCAAGCCAAGTATAAAGAGAAGGAAAAGGATAAGGATAAGGATAAAGAGCCGGGAACGGACCGGCTACAGCCGGTCGAGATGGAAGCTGACCTCTCGGGAAATTACGTTTCCCTGGCGCGCTTCATCAATGCCCTGGAACGCGATGACATGCTATTTATCATTCGGAGTGTCGAACTCGGCGGCGAGCAGACCGGGCCCATTAAGCTGCAAATGAAACTTGAGACGTATTTGAAGGCGGGCGCGTAGTGAAACTGGGAACCGAAAACCGGAACAAGACAATCGCGGCGGCTGTGCTGGGAGGGTTGGCGCTGCTGATCGTCATCTACCAGTTCGTACCCTCCTCGTCGACCATCGCTTCCACAGCGACGCCAGCGGCCACGGGCCCGCAATCGTCCACAGGGAGTTCCGCTCACCTGGCGGAACCACACGGCTCCGGAACCTCGGGGAAAAAGGAGCGTGCCCCGCAGAGTCTCGATCCCACCCTGCGCCTGCAGCAACTCGCTGCAACCGAACAGATCAAATACGAAGGATCGGGAAGAAACATTTTCGTGTCGCAGGCGGAGGAGATTCCCAAGCCGCAGGGCTCCGGCGCCACGGACAAAAACGACAAGGACGCGGCAATCCATACACCGCCTCCGCCGCCACCACCGCCTCCGATACCTCTGAAGTTCTTCGGATTTGCAAACCAGTCCGGAGAAGCCAAGAAAATTTTTCTGTCCAAGGGGGATGACGTGTTCATCGCGGGCGAGGGCGAGATCGTCGACCGGCGCTACAAGGTTTTGCGGATTTCTCCTACCTCGGTGGAGATACAGGATTTGGTGGGCAGCGGCCCGCCGCAGAGCATTCCTCTGACCCAGGGATAGAACAGACTTGTAATCGGCTAATTTAGAAATTGGGAATTGATTCGGAACGATCTAAATTACGAAATTACCCGCTTATCGAATTACAAAATTCTCATGGCCTCATTCTCAAGCGCGCGTCAGTCACCCCAGCGCTCCCGCCGGGATGAGGGCGGCTATATTCTGCTCACGCTTCTTTTCATGGTGACGCTGCTGGTGGTCGCGGCGGCCGCAATTCTTCCCACGGTTGCTTTCAATATCCGGCGCGACCGGGAACAGGAATTGATTCATCGCGGAGTGCAGTATTCCCGCGCCATCCGCGCTTATTACAAGAAGTTCGGACGCTACCCCACGCGGATGGAAGACCTGGAAAGTACCAACAACCTGCGCTTCCTGCGCAAGCGTTACAAAGACCCGGTCACCGGGCAGGACTTCAAGCTGCTCCACTACGGCGACCCCACCGTGAAGCTTAGCAGCAGCATCGGTGGCGGAAGCATTCCAGGCGCGAACCCAGCCGGCTCTCCTACGGGGGCGAACGGTTCCGGACCGGGCGGTACAGGGTTTGGCAGCAGCGGGTCTGGGTTTGGCAGCAGCGGGTCAGGGTTTGGCAGCAGTGGGTCCGGGTTTGGCAGCGGTTCCGGCGTCAACAATTCGGGTGTGTTCTCGCAGTCGTCTGGGTTCGGCGGAAATTCGAACAGCGGCTTTGGAGCGAATGCCAACGCGCAAGCGCCCTCGGGCCAGCAACCGGCGAATGCGCCCACAGGAACAGACGCCTCCCAGGCTTCTTCTCAGACCTCGGGGACGCAAGGAACGAACGGAAGCGGCGACGACAAAGTTTCCGGGCAGGTTTTCGGCGGCGGGCCGATCGTGGGCGTGGTGAGCACCAGCAAGAAAGACACGATCCGCGAGTTCAATAAGAAAAAAAAGTACAGCGATTGGCAGTTTGTGTACGACCCCACGCTGGACCGGGGCGGGCTGATCACCACTCCCAATCAGCCTGCATTGCAGGGGGCAGGAAACCTGCAGGGACCGGGACAAGGCACGCAACCGGGAAGCTCTAGCAGCAGTCCGTTCGGGCAGGCCACAGGCTTCGGCAGCAATCCGAATTCCATGGGTGGTCCGGCGGCCCCCGCGCAACCGATTTCGAATCCACCACAACCGCAGTAAGTGGGTTTTGCACCACAGCTTCAAGAAACACAAACGGCCTCATCGCCAAATGAGGCCGTTTGTCTTTCCTATGCGAGCAAAATATCGAGCGGATGTTCTCGCGTCACAACTTCTTCGCGTCAAACCGAGGAAGAACCTAAACGCTGAACGAAGATCCGCAACCGCAGGTACTCTTCACGTTCGGATTCTCGAATTTGAAGCCGGCGCCTTCCAGCGTCTCCACGTAATCCACCATGCAACCATTCAAATACATGACCGAAGTGGCATCGACGAATACCTTGAGTCCGTCCATTTCGAAGGTCTTGTCCATCATTCCAGCGGCATTTTCAAACTGCATGGAATAGGAGAACCCTGAGCAGCCGCCGCCAACCACGCCAATGCGCAGACCGGCGGGCACGGGATTCTGCTGTCCCATGATCTCTTTAACCTTTACAACCGCACTGGCGGTAAGGGTAACCGGCGCGGTCTTCACCTCTGGAACGGTTGTGGTAACTTCGGGAACTGTTGTCGTAGCCATTCGGATCTCCTTGGCTCTAAAGTGCTTAAATTATAGCAGACGGTGGCAAGCTGTGTCAGAGGCAATCCCTCCCAGTCTACCAGTCGGGCTGGCAGGCAGATGCCGGCCAGCCAGGCAACGATTCCTCCGTTGCGCTTGCCAGACGGAGCTATAATGTTTGCGATAGGCCGTTCCTCACGCTCCGGATGTCTGCATTCCGGAATTCGGGGAGTTGCCTACCAGGCTTACAATCTGCCGAGGTGGCCTATGACGTGGACTTGGACTCCCTTAATGCTTGGGCTTGCGATCGTGTGGGGTATTTTCACCGTCGGCCTGATCATCCTCCTTATCTACCGCAGTACGCTCACCATGCACGAGGATGAGCAGTTATATCTCGACGATGCGAACTCGCACATGCAACAGGAGCAGACTGAATTGCTGGTGAAAGTCGACCGGCTCACGAAGCCGGTCTGGGTCTTCGGCGCCGGTTCGGGCGTGCTGCTGCTGGTGCTGGTGGGCATGTTCATCTATCAGGGACTGAACGCCGTTCAGTAAAACCATCACCGGAGTACATGCCGCCACCCGCAGTATGGCGGTCGTACTCTGCGGGGATAGCTGCACCTGATCGGCCGCCTTGCGTACATTCCGCCACACACACGAACAGAAAGTGTGAATCACGTAAGGGCTTCGTTTGTGTCCGTGCGTGGTTGATCGGGCAAAGAGCCCGGGGGAATCCCTGCGAAGTAGGTCCATCGCTTTGTATAATCATCCACGTGCGAAAGTGGCGGAATTGGCAGACGCACCAGACTTAGGATCTGGCGGGTAAAACCGTGGGGGTTCGAGTCCCCCCTTTCGCACCAAGTCCTTACAGACGCGTGTTCTCGCAGGTTCTGGTTCATTGCCCAAGTTTGCGCCACGTGGCCCGTTACCCATCTGCCCGACTCCTCGCCCGATTGAAACGGAAGAAGCAACGCGCGTCAATCGCGGTGGCCCGGTCCGGCGCCGGCGACGGGGTGCTCAAGAAATTAAGACCGAATGCGATTGTGCTTCACGTTCCGCCGTAGCCAAATTCCGCTGGGCGCAGAACAATCTGTTGCGGATGCGGCACGCGAGCACAGGTTTGCCGGATTCTTTCGGGCCGACGACCCCCGCCGGCTCACGTGATTGACCGCCTCGCCGTTGACCCGTTCGATCTTGTTCTGATTTCGTAAATTCTTGCGGGTGACCATTCTTCCTAGGTGCTTCAGGGAGTACTTTCTATTTATTTCTCGTATCAGACCGAGCTCCCATTTCAGGTTGAGCCAGGACACTATGACGAGCGATTCAAACATGGTTCTCGGCCTGTTGTTCCCTCAACTCGCCAAACACAGTTTGGTCCGCAACGGGGCCACCACCTTTACCGATCAGTTGCAAGCCTTCATAGCAAGAAAACTCTTTCCCGATAACCTCACGGTGCGCGGGAACTTGGTGGCGATGGATTACATAACCGAGGCTCTGATCCGGCACGGAACAATGAGCAGATATGAGTTTTTCGTAGAACCAGGATTCCTGGAGAACGCCGAAGCGTTGTCGGACTTGAGAGGACAGGGCAAGGCACACGACCAGACGATCCATGTCGCGTCCATGCTGGACCTTCTCGGCGGCGTGGACAAGTATTCGCTTACAGCATTCTTCAACCCGTCGGGTAACTTTTCCCAGCCCCTGGGCATCCGGAAGAACTTCGCGTCGAAGTTATATCCTGTCACCATCCTTACACACGGTTTCAGTTTGCATTCGATGGTGTACGATGGCTTCCTTCGACTCTTATTAGAAGGCACATACCCTTGTGATTCCCTGATCTGTACAAGCCGCGCAAGCCATGCGGCGATGGCGAATATTCTTGAGCACGTAGCTGAGCAGTTTAATCGAACGTTTCATGCCGAAATCACCTATTCCGGCCGGATGGACGTAATACCCCTTTGCGTCGACACGGAAAAATTTAAGCCGCGGGAAAAGACAGTGCTTCGCAGTCAGCTCCGGTTACCAAAAGAGTCCGTCATTCTCCTTTACCTTGGCTACATCTCGGCGCTTAAGGCTGAGCTGCTGCCTTTGCTGCTGGTCTTGCGCCGGCTCATACAAGAGAACCCAAAACGGCAACTTCTACTGGTGATCGCAGGGACAAAGGATGCGCAGTACGCCAGCACGTTACAAAAATACATCGCAGAGTTTTCCTTATCGAAACATGTCCGCTTGATGGACAATCTTTCCGACAAGACGAAATACGCTCTCACCGCAGCGGCAGATGTGTTCGTTTCGCCCGGAGATAGCCTACAGGAAAGCTTTGGCCTTACACCAGTAGAGGCCATGGCTTGTGGAATTCCGCAAGTAGTCGCAGATTGGGATGGATATCGCGATACGGTGTGTCACGGCGAAACCGGCTTTCTTGTGCCCCCTTACTGGGCGAAGTGTGACTCTGATTTGACCAATACCGGCTCTTTGCTGGGCTGGGAGTTCGATCATCTAGCTTTGGGTCAATCGGTGGCGGTCGACGTGGGCGCCCTTCAATCCTATCTTCAGATGCTTATTGAGAACGAGCACCTGCGTGAGTTGATGTCGGCGAACTCCCGGGAGCGTGCCGAAACTCTGTACAGCTATCCCGCTGTCGTCAAACAGTACGAAGAATTATGGTCCGAGCTGGCGATTCATGCCCGAGGACTCAACCTCACAAAAACCGGCGTTAATTTTGACGGGACTCAATATTTCGAATGTTTCAAGAACCACCCGACTGCGGTGCTCAGCGACGACTCCAGTCTCAATCTCACACCGTTGGGGCGGGAGGCAAGCGACAAAGACCTTGTATCTCTGCTGCATCCGAAAGTATCGATATGCAAGACGATCGACCCCGGCTTAGCTCGACTCGCCCTTGACCAGCTAAGAGCGGCTCCCAATGCGAAGGGCAGCGATGGAGAACCGGCTGCGAGCGTTCGATTTGGAGAATTTGTTGCGTTGTTGACAAGAAGTCACGCTTTTCATCCCGATTACGTACGGCGAAATGTGATGTGGCTGGTGAAACACGGCTTTGTCAAGCCTGACATCCCCACTGCCTACGAACTGCCCGCGCGCAACTAAGGGAGCGGAAATGGTGAGCCACCTTAGTCACGCAGCAGCTCGCTCCGATTTCACCGGAAGCGATACCTCCAGGACGATACGGTCGAGGCTCACATCACGCAATTTCACAACTTGGGAGAAGACACGTCCGGCGACGGCGAGTGTAATTGTGTCGCCTAAGGCGTCACAGGGCATAACGAGGAGAATTCGAAATGAAGCGTATCGCGTGGTTGGCAACGGTGGTGGTGGGCCTATTGGTTGGCTGTTCGGGAATTGTGGCAGCCCAATGCGCCGGCAATGTGAATCCAGGTGGATATGACCTTCTTAGCACTGGGTCTGGAACCCAGGACAATTTGAGCAGTGCTGGCCTCGGCACTGTAACTTTTCAAGGGGTTGCCCTGCCGTCTAGCGCAGAGGCTGGCACAGCCGATACCATTGTGTGTCGCATCACTCCCCTCCCCAATCCAATTCCTCCCGGGGGCGCTACCCTGCAAATCCAGATCGTCGCACTGTCTCTTGAGAGCGCCGGCACAGTAATCTGCAACAATTCACACTGCGGGAGCTATTCCGGCAAAGCAGTAACCGTATATGCCACGATTAATCAGACCAATGGGGTCATTCCAATAACCCAGTTGCCCCAACCGGATGCACTTACCCCTTCGACCGGATCGATGACGGTGTATCCGAATGATACGTTTAACACGAACGGGACCACCGTCCAAGCCGATCTCATTGTAGTGCCCCTGGGAGACCCCGTTACGAGCACCCCGATCTTCACCACTCCTATGCCCAGTGACACAATATCCGCGAGTGGCAGTTCATGGACCACCACCCCGCCGCCGGGGTATCCAACCTCGCAGACGTTTCCGCCGGGTGGGTTTTATGTGAACTCGTTCGTGGGCTCACCGTTGTTTGCCGCCCTGATCACCAGCCGAGCCATTCGAGGTACGCTGTATGGCTTGAGCTTGCTCCTGTGGGTCTTGCAGTATTTAAGATTCGGTCCGGGGTCGCCACCGGCCGGCTAAATCTGCGCCCCATGTACTTACTTGGTTTCGCCGCTATCGCCTGGTTCCTGGCGTGGAGATCAAACAGCTTTGCCTTTCCGATGGTTGCTCAAGCGAAGGCGATATGCGCGCCACACTCGGCGTCCGTTTGGGTGGACGAAGGGGGCTATTACGTTATCCACGTGGTGCAGACTGCAAATTGCGCGCTTCTTAGCACAACAACAACCGCGAGCGTCGGCCTTCAGTAAGTAACGTTCACCGACGCGCCAAGCGATTTGATAACTGCCCATCTTCCGAGATGGGCAGTTATGTTGTGCCCCAGCGGGCTGCTGACGAACAATGCCTCGTCCACAAAGCAGTCGCGTTAAGAGTGGAAGCATTCCGGCGTAGATCACCGGCAACACGGTGCGTGACTACCGGGTCCCTATGAACGTTGTCGATTTACAGTAAGGTTACAAGGGGGATGAAGCAGGATGGGTGAGAAAAGAAGACAGAAGGAAGCGGGGCACTGCAGAGCGTTCGCGAGATCAAGTCTAAGCGGAAGTGCGGTTTCAAGCCTTCGGTGGTCCTACTTGTTCAAGCCGAGTAACATTCTGCCGAAGACATCATCGAACGTAGGCTGCGAGTTCGGCAAGAGAAAGCACCCGAAAGTCTGGAATGACTGGATCCGCCCCGGCAGCCCAGAGGGCATCGGCGCGCTGTGCCGAAGCGACGCCCATGCAACGCATGCCTGCTGCCGTTGCCGATTTTACTCCGGAGACCGCGTCCTCCACCGCGAGAAGATGTTCTGGGAGTTCCTGTAGGCGTTCTGCAGCTAGACGATAGATGGCAGGATCAGGCTTGCCAGCATCGACCTCGTCACCCGTCACGATGGTCTGAAAATAACGGGCAAGCCCTAGTTCCATCAGGGTGCCTTCTACACGCCGCCGGGTGGCAGACGTCGCAAGCGCCATTCGGATACCAGCTTGCGATAAATGAGCAAGGAACTCGACAATGCCGGGGATCGTCTTGACCTCATCGTTGAGCTTGCGTAACAGCTCATCTTTAAGGTGTCCATAGTCCTCTAACTGCTGAGGCGTCAGTGGTCCGAGAAAATGAATCAGGATTTCTTTTCGCGTTCGCCCGTCCAGGACAAAGTCCAGCGACTCTTCATCGACATTCTTGCCCAGCATTCGAAGAAACTCCCTCCAGGCAACGCGATGGAGTGGGTGGCTGTCGACGATTACGCCATCCATGTCGAACACGACAGCCTTCAGGCGGAATCTGCGATTTGGCGGACGATTCGGAGCGGCCAAGGCGATCTCCCTCAAGCGACCAAACCAGGCCAGCTGGTCTGGGCGGCACGGTAGTTTTCTAAGGTTCCAATGTCGAGAAGGAAATCGGAAATCGGGTAGGCAAGCATTTGGCCCACCAGTTGGGGCAGAACGTCGAAGCCAAGATCCACAGGAAAGCGCGATGGAATGCGATCCAGGAGCTGAGGCGTCCCGATCATCACGCCCGTGAACGCCCAGTTGCTTGTCGGACAAGCAGGTTTTTCAACAAACTCCCGAACGATTCTCTGTTCATCGAAAGACACGATTCCACAGCGAGAAGGATCGGGAACCTGGTACAGGCCGAGCGTCGCTGCCGGCCGTCGTGACTGGTGGAATTCGAGCATGGCCCTGAGATTCGCATTGGTCAGAACGTCAGCATATAAGATCCAGAAACACGAATCGGAGGAAACCCATTCGCGGTTTGAGGCCACCGTACCTGCCGAACCCAGCAGGGTGGATTCCTCCGAAAGCCGAACCCGCATACCATTGCCGTCGTGCTTGGCGAGCCAGTTTCGGACGATGTCCGCGTGAGAATGGACATTCACCATAACGTCGACCACCCCGGCCTTGCGACAAACTTCCAGCCAGATATGCAACATGGGTACGCCACCAATGGGCACGAGACATTTGGGAACGGTGTCTGTGATCGGCCGGAGCCGTGTGCCGTGTCCGGCCGCCAGAAGAAAAGCTTTCATAATTCGCCGCACTCGATCTGAGGCGCTACCCAACTGGTCAGCCGGACGAACTGGCTGAGGACACCGGTTGAAACATCCAGCGCAGGCCGGCGCGCTCGTCGCCATCGATGAACGGATCATTCACGACGACCTGGGTCCCGGTATTGTCAAAACCAAATGCCATTTCCTTGACACCCTCGACGCTGAGCGCCGCGCGGACCGCCTCTTGCCGATTGGGCTGGCAGAAGAGAAGCAGGAACCCGCCACCACCGGCGCCCGTGATTTTCCCTCCCAAGGCGCCGCTGCCACGAGCCAACTCATAGAGATGATCGATCCTTGCGCTTGAGATCTTTCGCGAAATACGTTTCTTTGCTTGCCATCCCTCATCCAACAGCGTTCCAAAATGGTCGAGATGCCCCGCTTGGAGCGCATCCAGCATCCGATCTGCCAGAGCACGCACTTGGTGCAAAGCTTCGACCGCAGGTCCGGTATGACCGCGCGTCGAATTTTCCTGCTCTTGGAGGATGGTCCAGGAATGATGCGCCGATCCGGTGAAGAAAAGCATCAAGCTGGCTTGGAACTCGCGCAACACTTCGGAATCGAGGTCGACCGGGACCACTTCGGTCCGGCCGTCACGATGGAAGTTAATGAAATTCAAGCCACCGAAAGCGGCGGCGAACTCGTCTTGCCGGCCTACATGGTGGCCTAAAACGTCTCGGGCGATGCGGAAAGCATGCTCGGCCAAGTCATACTTCGAGAGCGGGCGGTTCAGATAGGTGGTGAGTGTCTTCAGAATGTTAACGCATACACTGGCGGAGGAGCCCAAGCCAGTCCCGGGCGGAATCTCGGAGGCAAGAAAGAGGTCGACCGAAAGGTCACAACCCAGATTCTTGAGTATCGCCACAGGAATCTCGAGCCCGCTGCCTCGGACATCCATCGCGGCGATATTGCGCCAAGTCTCAAAAACGCGCAGGTCGGAGGAGATGATCTGGACGCGGCCATCGACCCGCTTGCCAAGAATCGTATAGAAGTACTTGTTAATGGCGGTGCTGAGCACGGCTCCGCCAAACTGCTCGTAGTAGGAAGGCAGATCGGTACCGCCGCCCCCGAAGCTAATCCGTACCGGACTTCGAACGATAAGCACTATGTAAGACCTCTTCCATCAAATTCGCTTCCACGACCTCACGTCGATCCCGCTTCGTGGCCATGCTCCTCGTGCTCCCCTCCGGTGGCGGGGAGGCGGGCGACCGAACCAGCCGCATGGTCAAGGTCCACACGGTTTGCAGCAGAAGCTCCAGATCCGTGATTGGCGATAAATTCAGCAGGTACTGCAGATCAAAGCGAGTTTTTTCTTCCGACGAGTTTTGCTCGCGCAAGCCATGCACCTGGGCGAGACCGGCGATTCCGGGCGCCACGCTGAGGCGCTGTGCCTGCCAGTCGGAGTACTGCTTTACCCGCTCCGGCGGTTCGGGACGGGGCCCCACGAGGCTCATTTCACCCCGCAGCACGTTCCAAAGTTGCGGCAACTCGGTCAAGCTCAGGTTCTCCAGCATTCGCTCGCACGTCCCATCGGTTGCGTGTCGGCGGACATTGAGGCGAAGCATGGCGAATGGCTTCCCGAAACGGCCGCACCGAGTCTCCCAAACGAACGCCTGTTTCTTGCGCCAGTACAGCAACCCAACGCACGGCAGCAGGACGGGAACTGCCAACACGATCAATACCGACCCCAGCAGCACATCGAGAACTCGTTTCCACTCCCGAGTCGCGCCCCCAGAAGTCTCATTCAGCTCCAACAACGGCACTCCGTCGAGATCGAGAATCCGCGGCCGCGAAAGGTAAAGCTCGTAAGGCTGGGGCACGATACTTACGTGGATGCCCAACTTTCTGCACCTGCCCAGCAAGTTAAGGACTTCCGCTTTGAATGGCCCGGCCATGGTCACAATAAGTTCTTCCACTCTTTCCACCACCAGCATATCGAGTACGCCGAGGGTAGAGACGGCTACGGCGGAAGCTGAATCAACATTGGTGTAGCTATCGTTGCCGGGGCTGTCTTCGGGGACGAAGAACCCAACCACTCTCCACAGCATCTCGGGATGACGGTGAATCTTGCTGGCAACTTCGCGGGCAACTTGATCGTTGCCCACAATCACGACGCGATGCACTGAGCCGCGCCGATAACGGACACGGATGATAGCGCGGACCGCATACCGAATGGCTAGGCATCCAATAAGGAGGTTGAGCGTGAAATATCCCAAGGCAAGGCGAGAGATGTACCAGCGTGCCAGATACCCACCGGCGAGTAGCGCAGCCAATACACCACAAACCGCGAGGAAGACGCGAGAAACAACCGCCGGAAACCACCACCCGTCGTGCGACCCGTCCAGCTTCATCGCGGAGGAACACAAGGTCCACAGAACCCAGGTAGTGGCAACAAAGGGAGCCGCGATCCGAAGGCTGTCGCGAGATAATAAATTCCACGACACACCGTAACGGAACGTCCAGGCCAGGAGCATCGCCGCAGGGACCCAGCAAAGATCCGTAACCAGAATCCAGAAATAAAGCATCCGTGTTTTCATATTCACAGCTTGAAATTCCCGGAACTTGGCGAGCTGGCCCGGACTCCAACGGGCGCAACAAATCCCGTGGGCATGGAATCAATCGCGGCGAGTCTCTGAGCGGGAGCGCCTTGCGAAGCGGCCGCAGCGGCGGATTCCGGCTTGATCAATCTTTGCCGGATTGCCGTGAAAAGCGAGTGAGCTACACAGAGATGCAGGTCCTCGATGATCTGCATATTGTCCGACGGAACCACCACACACGTATCGCACAATTTTTTCATTTGGCCACCCTCAAACCCGGTAAGACCCAGCGTAAACGCCCCGGCCCTACGCGCGACTTCTAGAGCATTCAGCACGTTCGCAGAATTGCCGCTGCCGCTGATCGCAAACGCGACGTCTTCGGGCTGGACAAAATTGAGCAGCTGTTCCGAGAAGATATTGTTGTACTCGGAGTCATTTGCCCAGGCTGTCATGAGCGGAACGCTATCGGTAAGAGCGAGGGCGCGGAAGCGCTTCGGCGAACCGTTTACCGTCCCCTTGCCCAGATCGCAGGCCAGGTGCGACGCCAGAGCGGCACTGCCGCCGTTTCCGAACAAATAAATCATTCGACCGGATTCATACGCCTGCAGGAGTACGCTTACGAGCTGATCGATGGGCTGAATCGGCATGCGTGCGATGACCCTGGCAAGGTTGTCGAAATAGACGTTCACGTCAGTTCTTAGCAGATCTTTTCTCATCCATGCACCGTCCCGTTTATTCGCCACGTCAGAAGATTTCTCAACGCTCCACCGATCATCTCTTTGTCGCCGCAGGCTGGGCGCGACAGGGAGCACCAGGCACGATCGTGATTCAGGAAGAACTCACCGGCGATCCCTTCATGGAGGGCTGAGAGCCGCCGGATGCCGAGAGATGGTCAAACGCCGGGCGACGGACCAACCTGGACCAACTCGGGGGCATGTTCTTCATTACCTCGATCGTCTCGAAGACGCTGCTTTCTCGCGCACCGTGTTTCTTGACCCATTCCGCCATTGCGCGAATGCCACTCTCCAGCGGCGTTTTTCCTTGTCTTCCGAAGACCGCATCAGCCTTGCTATGGTCTGAAAACGCCACCTTCACTTCATTCCGTGGATCGAGGTGGCGAATTCGACATTCCTTACTCATCGCCGTGGCGACAACCTTTGCAAGATCCCCAACCATGTAGGGCACGTCAGCGCCCACATTGAAAATTTGGTTCCTCGCAGACAAATAATCTACGGATGTGGCAATCACCGGAGCAACGTCGTTGACATGCGTGAAGGCCCGCATCTGACTTCCGTCACCGAAAATTGTCATAGGCTCGCCGCGAAGCAATTGATTCATGAAAATGCCCACCACATTCCGGTAGCGGTCTCCGATGTTCTGTCTCTCGCCGTACACATTGTGGGGACGGAAGATAATAAAGTCCAGGCCAAACATTTCCTTGCACGCCTTAAGCTCCTGCTCAACCGCCAGTTTTGCGATCCCGTAGGAATCTTCCGGGCACGGGGTCATATTTTCGGTCATGGGTGACTGTCCTGCGCCGTAGACGGCAATTGAGGATGTGAACACAAAACAATTGACGTTGTAGTTGATTGAGGCATTGATCAGGTGGATGGAGCCAATCAAGTTATTCATGTAGTTGAAGCGCTTGATGAAATGGCTCAACCCCTCTGCGGCGTACGCGGCCAGGTGGTAAACATAGCGGAAGCTGTACTTCTTAAAAAGACCACTAATGAGATTCTCATCGAGGATCGATCCCTCCACGAATATCGCGCCACCGGGAACGTTGTCGACAAACCCTCCGCTCAGGTCATCCAGCACTACCACCTCGTGGCCACATTTCAACAACTGTTCCGCCACGTGGGATCCGATGAATCCCGCACCCCCCGTAACTAGTGACGTTGGCATCTTCCCTCCCTTGACTCACTACCTCGACGCTGTAGCTTCACTTGGCCTAGCCAATGGCGCTTGCCTAGACAGGAACCGCAGCTTCCGGCCGCCTCGCTTGCCGTGGCGCCCCATATCTGCCGAACAGAAACGCCCAAATCCCGGCGGACACGGCTGCAGCCGACCCGCGATTCTTAAGGGCAAGCAGCGGTACCTTGAAAGCTTTTCTACCCAGCGTCAAAGCGAGAGCGCCAGGCTTGTAGGGAAACGGAACGTGTTTCGCCACCCATGCCAGGTGATTCCTGGTGGTGAGGTAAAGCGTAAACGGAGAATCGCTGCCACAGGTCCGAGAAATCTTGTGCCACACTTTCCCCATGGGCACAAATACACAACGATAATTTGCATCCCGTGCGCGCATACAAAAGTCCGTGTCCTCCCAGTACACAAAGAGCCTGGGATCCAGTCCCCCCAACTCGCGGAGGACCTGGGCCTTGATCATCATGGCGCAGCCGGTTACGAATTCGGTATCTTCTACGCGCGCGAAGACGCCTGGCCGATCAACTTCGTCCAGCCCGCGATGGCGGCAGACTCCAACCCCGTATTTGATATACCCACCGGCATACCAAATGCGATCCGGTTCTGCCGCGTAGAAAACCTTCGGCCCTAAGACTCCGATTCGATCGTCGCTTTCCCCCACCCGGACAAGGTGGGTCACAAATTCTGGGTCCACGATGGTATCGTTGTTAAGCAAAAGCACATAATGCGCGCCGCGGCGCAAGGCTTCCTCAATACCAATATTATTTCCGCCGGTGAATCCGAGGTTCTCTTCGCTCCGGAGGAATCGGGCCTCTGGAAATTCCCGTTGAAGACGTGCGGCGGAGTCGTCAGAGGAACCATTATCGAACACAATCACCTCACAATTGGGGTAGTCCAGCTCCCGCAGTGACTCCAGACACTCCCTAGTATCGGCATGACTATTCAAGTTCAAGAGAATGATAGAGACCTTTGGCGAAGGCTCGTGTGCCATCCGGGTTCCTCCTTAGTGGTCGCGCTTTTCTTGCTTCTCCATGTCGCCCGCGCTCCTCAGGGTGGCTTGGATCAGCCAAGTGAGCCGGCGTACCGACGAAGTAGACGTCCGTCAAAGCCGTTGCTAATTCAGCCTACCGAATACTGTATGCCTCTTTGGTGTTCTGAGGATTATGCGCTCATACAGTTCCAAGGTTCGGACGGCGGCTGTCCTCCATGAGAATTGCCTCACGCGGGCAAACCCTTTCTCCACCAGGATGGCGCGCAAGGACGGAGTGCGCAAAACACTTTGGAGTGCCTCCAGCAGCGAATCCACATTTTCTGGGTCGATCAGCACAGCCGCGTCTCCCACGATCTCGGGTAGGGATCCACGATTCGACACGATCACCGGACATCCGCTCGCCATGGCTTCAAGAGGCGGGAAACCAAAGCCTTCGTATATGGAAGGCAATACAAATACCTCTGCCAGATTGTAGAGTGCCACGAGTTCCCGTTGCGGTATAAACCCGGTAAACACAATCTTTCCGCGTCCTTCCGCTACTGGGAGCAGACTGGCCTGGTTCCAGCCCATCCTCCCCGCGACCACGAGTCCCACCTCTTCTTGGTTTGCTTCGCACAATCGGCGGTGGGCTTCGACTAAGAACGGTAAGTTCTTCCGCGGTTCAATGGTACCCACGGCCAAGATGAAGCGCTGCGGCAGATGGTAGCGCACTCGGACAGAGTTCATGAGCGCCTCGTCGGCTAGTCGCCTAAATGCCCCGTCGACACCTTCATATATGACCTCCATCTTGTCTTCCGGGACTTGCAAGGCATCGACGATGTCTCGCTTCGCGCTGTTCGAAACAGCGATTATCGCTTCGCTCGAGCGGCTGGACCATGGGCCCACAGACCGAAAATACAGCCGCCCCTTCCAATCCATCGTCTCCGGGTGCAACCAAGGTGTCGCATCATGAAGGGTCCAAACGAAAGGACGAAAACACGCGACGGGAGGTGGAAACGCAGGAAAATGAATTAGATCCAGACCGCATGTGTGGCAGAGCGCCGCCAAGAATATCTGCTTGCCGAGAACCTCCTCCCGGCATCGAATTACCACGGCTCGAAACTTATCCCTCAATCCGTGAAATTCCGGGTGTATTTGGCCAGAAAAGAACAACGTGTAACTATTCTCATCGTCTATGGAGAGCAGTTCCCTGGTAAGCTGAACCGCGTAAGCAAAGATGCCAGTGGACGGCCTCCAGACTCCAGTTAGATCAATCCCGACTCTAGGTTTTCGCTTGACGTCCATGTCTGCCCGCCGTGTAGCTCTCAGAGCGGAGGCCCAAACGGACAGACCCTCACTTGGATTTATGCTATTAGCGTCAACTGGCGCTGGCTCTTGGGAGAGCCTAATTCTGCGCGAATGACAACGAGAGCGGCTGGTTTTCACCTTGACGAGGAGGCCGGCTCCTTGGTAACCACATAGCTCATACTGTTGTGGTTGAAACTGTCCTCGTACGAGCGCAATAGCCGCCCCCCTGCGTCCGAGACGGTCTCCCTAACGTCGTCGGAAGCCAAGCAGATGGTGCGCATGGGATCCAGATGCAGCTTGTTATACAGGAACGCAGCCGAGAAGCCGCAGAATCTGAGAAGTGCGTATAACCGTCGCCGGGGCTGCAAGGCATGGCGCACAGTCAGCTTATAGGGAATTTGGAAAACCACCAATCCGCCGGGCTTTACCACCCTAACAAACTCTCTGATATAGGCTTTGGCGACCTCCTGGGTTGGCTGATGTTGGAGCACAATATTTGAATATATGAAATCGAAGAAATCGTCTCGATAGAGCCGCAAATTGTCGTTTTGGTTGAGGAGAAACATACACGACGGCGTATACTTCCTGGCAAGCCTGATCATCTCCTCGGAAATATCCACTCCACATACCTCGGCGAAGTAGTCTCCCAGAGCTCTAGAGAGCCGGCCGACTCCACAACCAAAATCAAGGGCTCGCCCACCATTGCCAACATTAAATCCCACCGATCTCATCAGGGCATCAATCTCACGTTTTCCAGAGGCGAAGAATTCGCTCCTATCCCACCCGCCAAACTGTTTCCCTTTTTCGGTCAATATGGCCCAGAGAGGGTCAAGACGGGCCAAGTCCTCCCACTCGCGCATCGGTTCTGCAACCCGCGAAACAGGCATAACGGAATGTCCTTCGTGAAACCAGATGACGACGTTGACTATGGGAAAGATAAAGGCCCGGGTATCGTGGCCGGGGTTCCGAAAGCTGCTAGAGCCGTAGTATACGTGTCGCATAACTCGGTCACCGGATCGTCCCAATTATGGCACCCCTCGACATAGGTCCGACCGGCTCGCGCCATGTTGCTCCGGAGCCCGTCGTCGTGCATGAGCAAGTCGATTGCCGACACAAACTCCTCCGGAGTATCTGCAACCAATAGATGCTTGCCGGGTTCCACTGCGAGACCGGGACAGCAGATTCGCGTGGCCACAACCGGTACCCCCAGGGCCATCGCTTCCAATATTTTGTTCTGAATACCAGCCTGAATTCGAAGTGGGCAGAGAGCAATCCACGCGCGGCCTAAGAACCGGCGCACGTCGGGCACAGAACCCCTGACACGAATGTTGTTTTTTCCATCCAATTGCCTCACGCTCCGCGGAGGCCTGCTCCCGACGATCTCCAATTGCAAACCAGGCATTCGAACCAGAAGACGCGGCCACACAGCTTGGGAAAAGTATAGCGCGGCGTCTTCGTTGGGAAAATAATCGAGCTTTGCACAAAACACGACGAGGTTCCTATTGGGTTCAAACCGTTGAAATCCGAAATACTCCAGATCGACGCCGTTCGGAATTACGCGGATCCTTTCCGTCGATCGCCGGGGGCCGGGGTAAACCTTCTTGTCCACCGCGGATGTAATTACTACAGTGTCGAAGAGCTGCGACGCCCTCGCCTCCGACCAGGTCATCCGCCTTCCTTCGGTCCAGGAGAAGATTCTTGACAGCGGATTTCCGGCGAACTTTCTCCGCCTGGCCTCCAACATCGAAACACAATCCACCGCGTCGAAAACCGTCGGAATCTTTCCCACGGCGCCGTCCACCATGGGAACGGACTTCAGGTGTTCGGCGTGAACAAGATCCACTTCCTTCCTGCTGACTTTCTCGTTTACCCGCCGGCGGAGTTCCGGCGAATAGAAATAGACGTGCCGCAGAGCGGCGGAGGAGAACAGTCCGCCTAAGCAATTCCAGAAAGACCTCCAGCGTGGCACTTCAATCACTTCCAAGCTCTCACAGTACTGGCGCAGTTCCGATGCGAAGCGACGGTCGGAGTCGTCGGTGACCAGACAAAGCACAGAAACCTGGTGATGTTTGGAAAGCCCACGGATAAAATTGAAGGGACGCGACCGAATACGCGATGGAACATTCGGGACGACGTAAAGGATTCTCACGGTTGAACTTCCCCGCAGCTCATCGGGCGTCCGGCTTTTTGTCGCCCGTCGCGATGTCACGCAGACAACGAGGCAAGAAAGAGGGAACCGCCCCGCAACGGCAGCGAAACGCGGTACTCATCGAACCTCACGAGGTTCGCACATCTCCTCTCGCACGGTTCGGTTCGACTGAGTGCTCATCCAAGTCCAAGCGCTCTCGACGATCTCAGTGAGCGCGGAGTGGCGGGGCCTCCAGCCGAGCGCCGCCATAATTTTTTCCGGGCTGGCGCACAGAACCGGAGGATCTCCAAGCCGTCGGGGCCCGATCCTCGTCGGCAACTTTCGTCGGACAACGGCTTCCACCGTGCGGCATACTTCTTTGATGGAGTAGGAGGTCCCAGTCCCGACGTTGTAGATGTCGCACCGCGGACCTTCGAGTACTTCGAGAGCCCGAATATGCGCCTCGGCGATGTCTGACACATGAACAAAGTCGCGAAGACAGGTGCCATCTGGGGTTGGGTAATCGTTCCCGTAAATCTCGAATACCGGACGCCGGCCGGCGGCGGTCTGCAGCAGGAGTGGAATCAAGTGAGTTTCCGGCTCGTGGTTTTCCCCTAAGGTAGGGGTTGCGCCACAGGCGTTGAAGTAGCGAAAGATAACCACGCTCCACTGGTATGCCTTCGCATACCACTGGAGAACGTTCTCGAAGATAAGCTTGCTCTCGCCGTAGGCGTTCACCGGACGGTTGGGATGCTCTTCCACTATGGGTACCGTCGAAGGAGAGCCGTATACGGCCGCCGAGGAAGAGAAGATAACTTTACGGAGTCCGGCCGCGCGCAGGGTCTCCAGCATGGCGATGGCGGAAGCGACGTTCGAGTCGAAGAACACTCCTGGATTCGCCACCGACTCGGGGATCAGGGCCTTGGCCGCGAAATGAAAGACGGCATCAAAGACGTGCCGGCGCAGGAGCCGAGCGAGAGCCGCGCGGTCTCCAATATCCATTTGTATAAATTCGACCCCAAGCGGCAGGGTAGCCCTATGGCCGGTCGAGAGGTCGTCGATCACGACGACCGAGTGGCCCCTCTCAAGTAGTTGCGCACAACAAACCCCTCCCACGTAGCCGGCGCCACCAGTAACTAGAATCTTGGCCATGAATTCAATACGCTCCTTCGCCTCGGATCACTTTGAGCGGCGTCCGGCAGAGAATATATAGATCGAGCAGCAGGCTCCAATGCCGAATATAGTTCATATCCATCTGCACCCGTTCCCCGTAAGAGAGCCGTTGCCGCCCATTCACCTGCCAGTAGCCGGTGATTCCCGGTTTGATTTTCACGATAATTTCCTGGTACGGACCGTACTTCTCGAGCTCCGCTTTCGTGATCATTCTCGGTCCGACCAGACTCATTTCTCCCTGAACCACGTTCCATAGCTGCGGCAGTTCATCGAGGCTGTATTTTCTGAGGAACCCTCCGACGCGCGTAACCCGCGGATCGTGCGCGAGCTTAAAGTTTCGCTCGTACCGTCGCCTAAGCTCAGGATCCCCCGCCAGGACTTGATCGGCGTCGATTCGCATGGTTCGAAATTTGTAGGCGGCGAATTCGCCCTTCGGTCCGACCACCCATCGCTTGTGCAGGATTGGCCCCCCATCCTGCAGCCGGACGAGCAGCGCTACGAGGCAAAACAAAGGTGAAAGGACGAAGAGAAGAAATCCAGCGCCCAATCGATCAAGGCCGCGCTTGACCGCCGCCTGGAAGCGCTTTGCCGAATAGTCATCGATCGCTGAACCGACATCCTGTCGCTCGGAGTCTAGCGCGTCCGGAATCATCGTCTTTCAAGAGGTATATTGAACCGGGTTGCACGGACACCCGCCTACGCGGGCTGAATCTGCGGAGCCAGTCCATCCACAGAGGCTGGCTTCAAGCCCAAGTCTGTCCTGGGGTGCAGATAGTCACTTAAACAAAGGCCAACAACGTACCACAGGGAGAGAAAAGCCGGCAGCGAGAACGGATACTGCGAGAAATGCATGATGATGAGGATGCCCAACGGGATGGCTTGGGCCACAGTGGAGAGGGCAGCGTTCCGCCGCCGGACTACGCGCAATTGCCGATACAGGGAAACGCAGAACCAAAGAAAGCTCACATAGGCCACAGCCCCGAAATGTTCCAGCAGGTAGGCGTAGCCGCTCTCGGGGATGTCACGTACTTCGCCGCTCATCCCTTTCCCTAGAATATTTCGGGAGTCGGAGAAACCGCGAGTATAAAACCACAACACTCCCTCCGCGTGAAGACTGTCCGGGTTGTCGGCGGATGGCGAAAGGTGCGAAACCGTCAAAGCGGCAAACTCAGCCATGGGCGGCCAGAGCAGGAAGAAGGCGAGCAGCGCGCCTCCGGCAACCAGGAATGGGCGATACTGATGCCGCCGGAGCAGCACGTAAATCGCAACAAAGCCGCAAAAAATCCAAGCCGACCTCGTCAGACTGAAGAACAGAGCGGCGGAAGCGGCCACGAGAGAAAGCATAGAAATCATGCTCTTCGGAAAGTAGAACGACAGCAGCAGCACGGGGACCGCCATCGAGAGGCTTAGGGCGAGCGCTTCTCCGAAGGTCCCGAGCGCGCGGAAGGAGGACAGGAACATGAGGGTTTCTCTGCCTTGCATCGTGCCCGCCAAGGAAAGGCCTTCTTCAAAGTTCATTTCGTTCTCGGTGTCGCCCTTCACTTCCACCTGAAACTCCGCAATATTCGCGTTGTCGACCCAGAAGTCGCGCGGAGCCCAAAGCAGAATGCCAAGAGCCACGACCGCGAGCGCGGATAAGATATAGGTAATATCGCGGAGAAACTTTCGTCCAAACTCGGGGTGCAGCGCGGTTAAGACCATGACGACAACCAGGATCTCCAGCGGAAACCATATATTCCTAACCCTGGTGATTCCCTGCCCCCAGTCGTCATTCAGGAAGACGACCCCAACGATGAAACGGAAGGTGCAATAGGCGGTGAGTATCGCCAACGGCTTCAAGGGGCGCGGCCAAGGCCGGCGGAATTGCTTGAACAAAAGCACGACGGACCAGGCAAAGAGCTCCAATAGAAGGAAGTCTTTCAGCAGGACCAAGCCGCGGGCCCAATCTTTTCCGATGTAACCTCGCGTGTACAGGAACGGAGCGATAAAGTTTTGGGTATAGGCGGCCAGGAACAGGACGTAAAGGGAACGCTCTTTGAGTTTCAAGACGGCCAACGTGGCCACGAACGCAACGACAAGAAAAGCGAAGTAGATCATTCGAGGGTTTGGCTTGCTGCAGACCCCGGCTCCGGGGCGAGTTCCTGCGACCTACACAGCCTGCAAAACGCGGCTCCGGGCAAACGTCAGGAACTTGAGAATAAGACGAAGTTCCGCCGAGCAGACCAGCCACAGCGCGCCGGCAACCATTCCATAATAGACGGCCATCCGCGCCGGACCGGAATGAAATTGGTGGAGAGCAACCCAGTAACTGACCAGCGCCCAGCAGAACAGGCCCAGAAGCGCCAGCCATTCCTTGGGAGTCTGCCCCGTGAGCTCGCGAAGCTGCCATTCGTCGAACATCCACCATAGCCCGAGGGCAACAACCTCGCCCGCAGCCACGATCCGGAGGGAGTGCGTTCCAAACGCCGCTCCCACGGCTATCAGAAAGGTCAGAACAAGCGCCGCGAGCGTATACCAGAGAAACGTCCTTTGCCGCCCGTAAACATATGCGAAGCTGGCGTGGAGAAACTGGATCTCGCCCAAAAACACGGTTCCCCCCAGGAGAATGCAGGCGACCGGCAAGCTGCCCGAATATTGCGGCAACGCGCGCTTCACAAAAGCTTCGAGGACAAAGTAGTACGGAAGAATCAAGGCCCAGCACAGAAACAGAAGTCTGGAGGCCGTGGCATAAACCTCTCGGTGTTGTTGGCGCTCGAGCGCGGCAAGATGGGGAAAAAAGACGCGAAAAGCGGCCACGATGAGGGCGAGCGCGATGGTAACGGTGGCGCTGGCCGCAAGGCTGTACATGGCAAAACCTTGAATGCTCGCTTCCCAGCTGACCACCAACCGGTCCACCGACTGCACCAACACGAGTCCGTTGCCGGCAAGAAGCACTGGCCAGCCCAGCGCAATGTGATCCTTGCCCAATTTCCAGGTAGAATCGCCTACATTCGCGGCCGACGTTGGTTTCACGGTCGCAAGAAGGTATCCCAGGGTTGCGGACCAGGCCGCGAAATAAAGCAGGATCAAAACCCGGAAATCCGGTACGCGCCAAAATTCGCAAAGGAATACCAGCGCCAGGAACATGCCCACAGGCCCCGCGGAGGAGATCGCTACCGGGGCAAAGTTCCGGGAGCTCTGCAAGCCAAACTGAAGCAGCGTGATCAGATTAATGAGCAGAATAAAGGCCAGCACGGCGATCCCCACGAAACGAAGCTCCCGGCGGAACAACATCATGACCGCAAAAGCCGCCGGAAGCAGGATTACGCTATGCTGAACAAAAAGAAACTTCAACGAGGGCAGGATCTCGTGATGAAAGTCTTCGAACGGCCTTCCACCCCAGCGCAGAAGCGCGCCGTCGGCCAGACCCAGATGTAAGAAACCCGCATAAACCGAATAGAGCAGAAATATGCGCCAATAGCCATAGTTTTCGACGCTCACCAGCCGCGGGATCAGGAAAACGAGCAGAATATTAAAAACGGTGGCCAGCAGCGTGCCGCTTCCGAGCGTAGCCACGTCGCGCGCAATGCCACCGAGATTGACGCGGTTTGCCGGGCTCGTCTCGGGCGCTCTGACTACTTCCGTGATTCCCATGGCGGAATAAAAATGCCCTTCGGCAAAATACTCAGAACCGTCTCCATCGAGCCACCGCTCGCGACCAGAGTGCCGTCGATCTGTCGAGCGCGCGCTGGCCGATAATCTTTCTGAGGTCCTGCGGGTTCATTCTGCGCCAACTCGCAGTGCCAATCACGAAAGCTATACCTGCGCTCAACGCCAGCAGCGTTCCCATCACCATGATCAGCAACGGGTGAGGAGTAGATTTTTTCTCGGGCACATCGGCAACATCCAGAACTCGGACGGTGGGGATCTCCTTGGCCTCTTCGATCTTTGCCAGTTCGTACTGCTGGGTCAAAAGCTCGTACACCGTTTCCTCGATCTTGGTCTGGCGAAACAGGTCGGCCCACTTGACACCCAGCAAGGGCAGTTGGCGAATCGACGGGAACTCTTGCGACGAACCGGGTGAACCGGCAGCCGGACCCGACGCGCTACCGCCGATCAAGTGGAGCTGCAACCGCAGTTCGTCGACCCTGGCTTGCAGAGAGCGTACCCGCACATTGTTTTTCGTGTAGATCTGCTCCAGACCCTCGAGCTCGGACTGCGCTGCGATGAGCTCTCCTTCGAGTCTCGCCGCCCCCTCCACCGCCGCCTTGCCTTGGGCGGTGATGTCGAGGGCGGTATTCTGGCTGGCGTACTGGCTGAACTGCTGCGAGGCCGAATCCAAATCCTGCTTCACCGTCTGCAATCTCTGTTCGATAAATATGCGCTCGCGGCGCGCCGAAGAGGTGGTAACTTGCGCCACCAGACGATCAAGTTCCTCGACGTAGGCTTGCGCCAATTGGGCGGAGCGCCGGGGATCGCGATCCGTCACCGTGATGGTGACCACGCCGCTCTTCCGGTCTTCGGAGATTGCGGTGTATTGCGCCAGGTCCTTGCGTGCATCCTGCCAATAGCGGTCGCCATAAACCTTGCGCAGGTCGAAGCGGTCGATCAAACGATCCTCCACCGTCCGGCTGCGCAGGATATCGATGAACAGAGCGCCCGAACTCTTCATGCCCAGCAGGTCGCCGGCCAGCGCACTCAGCCCCATTCCGCCGCCCTTGCCGGCCAAGGCCGCCATCATGGCCATACCCGATCCCGCCTGGGTGTCGGGCGGCATCAGACGCGTGGTGGAGTCATATCGCCTGGGAACCAGGAATCCAACGATGGTAGAAACGACCAACCCCCACAAGGTTGCCTTCCACAGAAATTTGCGGCGCTCCCAGAGCAGCCAGAGCGACTCGGCGGCGCCGCCGCCCCGCTCACGGTCCATATCCTCCGACAGATATCGGGTAGAGACGGGCTCGATTTCCGGCGGAGTCTCGACCACGCGAGCCCTCGATTTCTGGCTTTGACTCACTCGCGGCCCTCCCCCTCCGTTTGACGGCGGCTCATCATCGTATCCTTTCCGCGTCCCCTTTCTCGGCTCATTTTCGAATTCTCCAGTGCGGGTAGAAGGTGAACTGGAAAGAAGCGGTCACGTCGGACTGGCCGTCCGCAGACAACACGGGAAACCTCCACTGCTCATACTGCACCGAGCCCGACAACGCCAATTCAGAGGAAAGCGTGAGATCACCGCGCGCGGAGAAGTCGTTGAGGTGCCCGCCCTCGATGAAGTCCGGATTCACTTCCTGGTGCCGGTAGCCCAGTTGCAACTGCGTACGCGGCGAGACGGAATAGGTCAGCCACGCCTGTCCGCCAGTGCCGGCACGCCCGATCCAGCTGGCTAGAAGGTTGCCGTCGTTGGTGTAGCCAGAACGATAACGCCGCTCCCCGTAATAGACAAACCCCGGAGCGAATTCGTGGGTTTGAGCGCTTCGCAGGTACTCCGCGCGAAACTCCAGCTTCGGAGCCTTCGGAATTTGCGGCAGGTAGACGCCCGGATTCACCGTCGCCCGGGTCGAACCGATCGGAGAAATCTCATCCACCACCAGAGAATCCCCGTAAAGGGTCAGCCACTTTCGCAATCCTGGGATGCGATAGCTGAAGTCGGCGGCGGAGAGTCGCTTCCCCGGATTGCTGCCGGTGGACGTGTGGGAATACAGGGCACGCAGATAATTGGGCCAGGTGAACGGCAACCCCGGCCCAGCGAACTGCGCAGTGATCCCCATACCAAACTCCAAGTCGGGCGTGGGTTTGAAGCTGATCTTGTAGCCCTGCAAATAGGGCTGCGGTGTGATGCCACCGGGTCCCACCAGAGCGTTGGTCACCGGATTAAACTCGAACAGGTCTCCGGAGAGTTGACCGAGAAAATACTCGGTTCGCACCGGTCCCAGAACATGCGAAAGCAATGGGATGCGGTACGGTTCCACGCTGTCGATCCTGACCATCATCACCGGGTCGGCGTTGTTGCTGAACAGCAACGGACCCGCTTCGCCCGGCCCCAGCCACAGGCTCTGTTTACCGAAGGAAATTTGCGTATCGAGGAGGGTCACGGCCACGGTTCCTTCCAGCAACTGGAACCGGTTCACCTCCGGCATGGCGTTGGACACCAGCGGCGTCGTGAGGTCTGCCTCGGCAATGCCCTGCAGCGCCTGCGCCGGATCGGAAGGAAATCCGGGCGCCCGCTGGTATTCGCCGCGAACGTAAAAGGAAAACGGACCCAGCACCGCATGCGTGCTCAAGCCCGTCACACTGTTGAAACCTTCGCCGTAGGGGCGCCCATAGTCGTTCACGATGGTCTGGGCAAAGTGGTAGCCGTCGCGCAAAGGGGCCCCAGAAATTCCCGTAAAGCGCGTGTAAACCGAATCCAAGCTGGCGCCGACATTGGCTGCGCCATCGCGGCGGTCCAGCTCGTCGCGGAACTCCGCCGTGAGCGCCTCATAAATCTTCTCCGCGACTCCCTGCTCGCCAGCACCATCGTCTTGCAACCGGTCGCCCGCTTCCCCGACCAGTTGCGCACATGCCATCCGCGTCCAGGGGCGCATCCCCAAATAAGCGGATGGCACGTAACCCAGGGCCGCCAGGCGATCAATGGCCGCATACGCCCAGCTGTCGAGGGGCACATACGGGGAACTCATGTTGGCGGGACTTCGCGGTCCTTCGGACTTGCTTTCGAGCAGGTCTCCCCACGGCGCTCCACCCAATTCCGGGTCGTGGTGGGCACGGTACACCTGCCGTGCAAAGTACCAGCCCAGCGCGCTTCCCACAAACACATCCGAGGGGAAATGCTGCTTGCCAGTCACCCGCGTCAAACTCACGGCGGAAGCCAGTCCGTAGGCGGCGATTTGAGTCAAGGTTCCAGGATATTCATGAGCGACTACACTGGCTACCGACCAAGCAACCGCAGAGTGTTCCGAAGGGAAAGACGTGCCTCCCCCAAAAAAATTCCCGTGCCCATTGCCTTCATAGGGACGCTGCCGCTGAGTCGCTTCCTTGAACGCATAGGCCACCAGCAAACTGTTCAGGGCGGCTTCGCCGCTCAGGAAGCCAGTTTCAGTCAAGCGATCGTTGTGGGCCACGTGACCCAGCACATAGGATCCTCCCGCCGCCCCGATCAAGGAAAACACGGCGTAGTTCGAAATGTTCTTGCTGCGGGTCAATTGGTTTGGCTGATCGGGAACTTGCTTGGCAAACCAGCTATCGCCCGCCATCAGCAACCCCGTGAAACCCACAAAGGGCACGAACGCCTTGAGTGCGTCGGGCTGTCGGAGCTCCTTCGGGCTGGTCCAAAACTGCGCTTGGTCCGCCGCCATATGCTTGAGGAACGGCATCAGCAAACGATTCTCAGGATCGACGCCTGGTGGCAGGAACCCGGGATTGTCGTCTTTCGAGGGCGAGGCAGGGGAGGAACTTCCGGGTAAAACCGCGCCTTCCCGCTGTTCGCCTTGCGACTGGCTGCCCTGGGTTTGACCCGCCGCAGTGACGCTTGCCACCAGCAACACGCTAGCTGCGATTCGTATCGCCAGACCCAACATGCGGGTTTAGGTCGGCTCCGGAAGCGTCCGCGTCATTGTCGCCGCAACACCGAAGACGGGAGCGATTTCCATAACCGACTTTGCCCCCGATGCCAGTGACATTTATCCTAGAAGTTAAGTGCGACCTCGGCCGCGATGGCCAGCGAAGATGCCAACTGCGCGCCCAAGGTCAGGCTTCTCCAGCCGATCCCTCCTCCCAGCGCTTTTTCGGGAACGAAAACCATGTCGCCGGGACGCAGCTCGGTGCTGAGCGAATCACCGATGAGCCAGACCCCGTTGTGACCGGCCACCGAGCCATCGGCGCGGACGACGATGATGGCCTTCTTGTTCGCCATGGTCGTCGGCCCGCCGGCCTGTCCCAGGTACCAGCCCGCGCTCTTGCCCGGACGGTAGGAGATCGCCGTCGGGTTATAGACCTGCCCGTTGACCAACACGGAATTGGGAGTCTTGGGTATGAACAGCGCGTCGCCGGCGCGCACTTCGATATCCGCCGGAGTATGAGCCCACTTCCGGATGTCTTTGGAGATGCGGACCACCAGCCGCCCGGCAGGCGGCGTCGTCTCGAGTTGATCGAGCGTGTGCCGCCATTGCAGCAAGGCGGACTCTTTGGCCAACTTGTCGTCGGGGTCTCCCGTATCCGGAGACAACTTGAAGGAACTCTCCTCAGCTTGAACTTTACGGATCAGGTCGGCACGCGTCTTTTCTTCCAGTTCTCGGACTTGCGTGCGCACTAGAATCGCGCCATACGGGTAGGCATCGGCCCGCAGCCCTCCGGCCCGCAGCAGGATGGAACTGAGCCGCTCTTTCTCCTGGATCCCGTAGGTGCCGGGATGCATGACTTCTCCGTTCACCGTGATCACGGATCCGATGTCGTTCCAGCCAGACAGCTGACGTATCGTAAGCACATCGCCGTCGTGAAGCCGGACGTCGGTATCGGGTTCACCCGCCAGAGCACGGCCAATCGGAATTGAGGAGTGTTCCCCCAGAACATTCGAGTTGCTTGCTATGGTGTAGCGCGTTAGGTCCGCAGCTTCGGTGTACGCGCCGCGTTTCAATCCGCCGGCTAATCGAACCAGTTCCGCGGCCGACATATTTTCCCCCAGCGGATACTTGCCCGGACGGGCCACTTCTCCCTCAATCTTCACCGTCGCGGGGTCAACTTTTCCCAGGTTCCGATGGACAAAGACGCGATCCTTCGGTTCCAGCAGAACATCGTCAGCGCCATCGCCGGCCAGCGCCTTTTTCAAGTTGACGCTCAACACTTGCAATTTTCCGTCCTGGGTGCGGCGGAAGATCTGCGCGTCGTCCAATTGCGCGTCCGGAGTAACGCCGCCGGCGAGATAAACCGCATCGCGCAAATGTGTCGCCCCATTGGTGACGTGATCGCCCGGATCCCGCACCTCACCCGCGACCGTGATCACCGGGGGATCCTCGAAGTCATAGCGCCCGAAGACGCGCACCGTATCGTAGGCCTTGAGCGCGAGGTCCTGCTCCTTACCCGCCAATGCGTCCTCCAGGTTGAAGGCGATCACAATGGGAGAGTAATCCGGCGGGTTCAGCCGGATGAGTTCGGCATGCCGCCGGGAGGGCTCCGGCAAAAGCTCGTTGTAAGACTTGATCAAGTCGCTGACGCGCATTCCGTCCGCATAGGCATACTTGCCGGGGTGGAATACGTGGCCGTCGAGATAGACCGTCTTCTCGTTGACGGCGAGGATCGGAGAAATTCGGATCTTGTCCCCATCCTGAATCTTGAACTCTTCGATCGCCTTGGCGACGGCCTCCTGGTTGTTATTTTCTGGAACGTCCAGACGCAGCATGGTACGGCTTTCGTGGGCTTGCACTCGTTCCACATCGATGTGCCGCAGCGTACCGGTATTCAAAACCCCGCCGGCAAGTTCCAGGATTTCCGCCAGGCTGCTTTCGCTATTTAATTCATAGATAGCGGGGCGGCGAACCATCCCTTCGACCGTGACCTCCGGCCCCATCGGCGGCACCAGAATCGTGTCGCCCGCTTCCAGCCGTTGCACACCTTCGCGAACGCCATGCAGCAGCAAGTCGTAGCCGTCCACTTGCTGCACCAGTTCTTTCCCGCGATAGTGGCTCAGCTTGCGCAAAGACCCTTGCGAGGTCGGCCCGCCCGCCAGATAAAGGGCATTCAGCGGGGTGGACAAAGAGCTTACGTCGTAGGCGCCCGGCCGCACCACATCTCCGACCACATAGATGCGGACACTGCGCAAGCGCGCCAGCGACACGTCCGCCTGAACGTCGCGGAACTGGCTGCGCAGCGTGGCCTGCACCATGCTTTGCACATCCCCCAGAGTCCGTCCCGAGACCTGCACGGCGCCGGATTCCGGCAGCGCCACCCGGCCCTCGCGGTCCACCACGCGCTGCAAATGTTGGGAAATGCCGCCCCAGAGTTCGATCTTCAGCCCGTCCCCAGGGCCGAGAACATATTCCGGACCCACCGGCAGGTCCATGGGCAGTTCATCGAAGTTGCCGGTTCCATTCTCGAACACCTCCGCCCCAAACCGCTCCAGCACCGGCGACCGCTTCGACACTTGGGTGTAAAGGTCGTAAAGCAACGGGACATCCGCGTAAGGATTCGACCGGTGCCGGATGACGGGATGCATGTCCTCCGCTAACGGGTAGCGGCGCTCCGGCATTGGCGTTCGCCAGCGATTATCCAGACTCGCCGTCTGCGGATAGCGCGATTGGCGATTATCGGAACCGGACGAGGAGAGCTGCGGTGGCGAGCTTAGTCCCGGTGTTCGATCAAGCGGCGAATCACCCTGGAATGAGGGGAGCCGGTCCGGCACAACACTCTGCCCCGAACTGGAACGGTCGCTGACACTCGCGCTCAACAGGCTGGGTAACCCGGAGGGATTTATCCGAGGCATGGAATCCGCCCCTGGCGGAACCGCGTCGTAGGAATCTTTATCCTGAGGTTCCAATCCCGCCATGTCTTGCTCCCGCTGGTAATCTGGGCCAGTCGGAGCCAACGGAATGCCGGGACTGGCCGGCATCTTCGCTGGCATTTGCGATCCGGGGCGCTCGGTGGATGTGGCGCCCGCCCCTTGCGACCCCTCCCCCTCCGGCTGGGAGTAGGCGCCGTACTGCCAGAGAGGAACCTCTTCATGCTGCGACCAATACTTCTCTTCCTGGCTCTGGGTGGGGCGGGGCTCTCCCGGCTGGGGCTGTCCCTGCGCCGGAGCCGTCGTGCGGGCGACCGCCCAGCCACGCTGCTGCTCGCGATCCTCGTCCTCACGGCTGGGTTTGGCCCGCACGTAGGAACGGTCCTCAATCTCGCGAGTCGCCAGCACCCGTACGTTAGCGTCGTCGCGGATCAACTGAAACAACGCCTCGTCGGTCAGGTCGGCAGGATCCAGCAGTCGTCCCTGTTCGTAGGCTTTGCGCACGAGCACGCGTTTCACCTGCAAGAGAAGGCCGGGTTCGTGCAGCAAGATGTCAGTGATCGTCCCCGACGACAGCGAAACCAGTTGTTCCGCCTCCTGCTCGGCGCGGGTTCTTCGTTCGACCAGGGCAGGATTGACGCGATCCTGCCGGTCCTGCTGAGCCATTCCGGCAGGCGCAAACGTGCCCGCTGCCAGGCAAAGGCCGAGCCCCAGGAAAACAATCTTTTGTGCGCGCGGGCAAAACAAGTTCGCGGATTGTCGCATAATGACGTGGGTCCAGTCTAGGTCGGGACTAACTGCTTTACTTGGCCGCATACCTGCGTTCAGTGAATCGGCTCTACGTCGGCCTCATCTACTTCCACGGCCACCGAACGCATAATGAGATCCAGCGAGAACACCACCCGGCAGGAATCCTTCTTGCGCACGATGATGCCTTCCAGTCCTTGCATGGGACCGCCGCACACGCGCACTCGCCGCCCAACTCGTAAATAAGGATGTGGCTCCATCGTGCGGTTGACGGAAAGCCGCTGGCGCAGTCCTTCGATTTCGTCGTCCCCTAACGTTGCCGGCTGCCCGTTAAATGTCACCAGCCGTACGGCTCCGGGCAGCCTTAACACCCGCAATCTGTCCTGCAGCGCGACGCGCACGAAGACATAGCCGGGGAACAAAGCCAGCTCCAACTCCTTGCGACGGTCTTTCCAACGCCGCACCGACCGATAGAGCGGCAGAAAACAGGAGATTCGGTGCTGTTCGATTTGTTCCGCCACCCGCTTTTCATGGCGGGGACAGGTATACAGCGCGTACCAGTTCAACGCTCCCTGGTCTACCGGAAGCGTCGCCGAAACCGCCGTCTGTGCTGTCGCTGTGCTCATCGCTCGTCCGCTGGCTGCAGCTCCGCCCCCTCACTTACAGGGCGATTGTGAGATAAACCCTTTACTTTCAAATGTATATCAAAAACTTACAGGAGCCAGGAATGCCCTTGCTCGAATTCGTTCAGTTCTGGACCAAGCCGACTAATGCCGGGCGCTCCCTTACCGCATTCAGGATTGCCATCTCCGAACTCTCCAGTGGCTTGGTCCTGATATCGACGATGGCCCAGTAAAAGAGAGCGCGGTTTTGCTCCGGCGCCAGCGCCAGGATCCTCATTTGCGGATAGCGTCCGAGCAAGAACCCGCACTGGCCCAGACGCTTCTCCGGCTCGTCCATGGCAACGATGAGCACATCGGGCCGAACTTGCTCGACCACTTCCGCAAGCTCACTCTCGTCCCCGACCTCCCCAACAATTTCAATGTCAGGTTGTTCGGCGATCGTAGCCATTAACAGTTCCCGCATCAGGCGGGGCCGATTTGCGACCAGCACGCGGACTCGCTTCACGTTTTGTCTCTCCGAGCCTAGTCTAAAAGGGATACCTTAGAATCGCTCTACCGGCAAGGTTCAAAAAAGGCTCCTCGCCCGAGCTGGGAGGGGGCATTCGGTACTAATGATTATCAATTAGTACTTTCTGGTACTCATCCGGGCTACAACCAGTTTGGGGATTGGTCAGCGCTTGCCGCGCTGCGGTCGTTCCGCTCGCGGCAAGCATTCAGTCTTCCTTCACGTAGAAGCAGGAGGCCGCTCCAACTTTCACGATGTAAAGATAGGGAAACTGGCGAGGCACTCGGACAACCGCGCCCCGCGACGGCGGAGATCGGCGCTCAAAAGGCAGCGCTGGCGATTCCTTGGCCCTCACATTTTCAGGGAGCAAGCTACTGCGGCAGCAACCCATAGACCGCCACGCCAGTCGTGGTGCCCACGAACACCTTACCGTTTACGATGATCGGCGTGATGAACTTGTTGGCCGGCCCCAACTCATCTCGTTCGCCGCTGGCCTGGGTGCTGTCATAAATCTCGTTCAGATTCGATGCGTTGTAGGCGTAAAGTACGGCGTCCACAGCCCACACGATGCCGTTACCCGTGCCATTCGCCGAGATGCTGGGCGTCGCCCCCGGATACCCAAAAATGTGACTAGTTTGTGCGTTAGCGCCGCGCGACAGCTTCGCGTTGGCGACCGGGAAGGCCAGGATCGGGCTTCCCACTGGTCCGTAGTAAATCGTGTTGCTGAAATACGCGGGAGCCGACCAAACCCCTCCTGGCAATCCCCCCACGAGTTCCTGATAAATGTTGCTGTTATCGGTGCTCAACTTGCCCATCGAGTCACGGTTCACGACGTAAAGGTTGTTGTCTTTCCCGGCGCCGACCGCCAGATGCCAGGTGTTGCCAGAGCCATCGCTGAAATCGGGCAGCACCATGGCGCCGCCCGATCCCAGGTCGGTGTCAGTGCCGCTTTCCTCCACCCCATTGTCCATCTCGAAGTAGTCCGCCACAGCAAGACCGCCCGAAGTCGAGAGCTTCATAAAGGCGTTACCGTAGTCGAAATTAACGGGAAAGCCGCTGGAGTTCAGGTTGCCGTCGAATTCGCCGTTGGCGTCGAGAAAGTAGATATTGCCCGAACTGTCAGCCGCCGGCCCTGCCCCGGACATCCAGATGGCGCCCGTGTTGGCGTTGGGCGTCACATCCAGCACGCTGGCCTGCGCCAGCGTGGATTCGCTGTACCCTATGATCCATCCCGTGTAGGGACGGGTGTCGCAGTCCGAAGCCCATGTTGTATAGACGACGCCATTCAGCAAGAGCAGTGCGGCGCGTTCCTTGTACTGCGCCGGATCGAAGACCACACTGGTGCCGTTGCTGTTATCGCCGAACCCGGGATAAGTCGCCTGAATATCGGTCGGCCCGCCGAACAACTCCGTGCCCAGCGCGAGATCGAGCGCATGGACGCGCTGGTGATAGTTCCCCGACGCATCGATCGACATCGCCACTAGATAAATCGCGCCGTTGGTGCCGCTGGCGCGATCAATCACTGGTGTGGCGGTGACTCCGATTTCCGGAGTTATTTGCCCGCAGCCTCGATCGTCCGAAGCGGTCTCGCCGGTTTTCACCGTCGACACATGCCAGATGGTCGCGCCAGAATCCGCGTCGAACGCATAGACCGAATCGTTCTCCGTGGCAACGATCAGCAGATTGTGCGTGCCGTTGCTTGGAACCACTACATTCGAAGCGTAGAGCGGTGCGGCGTCCACCAGACCATCCACCGGGTAGTAGGCAAGCTTGCCAAAGGTCGCAACGTTAACGTTGCTGGTGGTCAGGATGGATTCCGTCAAATTCTGCCCCGTGCGCGCGAGGTCATTGTGGTAGGTCAGCACGTCGGTCGCGGCAGCAACCGTCAGCGTAGCAACGCTGCTGGTTGCATTTCCCAGTGAGTTGCTGACCGTCACGCTAAATTGTGAGCCACTATCTGAGGTTGTGGTCGCAGCCGTAGTGTAGCTAGAGGAAGTCGCTCCCATGATCGGCGTGGCGCCCTTTTGCCACTGGTAACTCAACGAGGCCGCCCCCGTCGCCACCACCGAGAACGTCGCCGCTTGGCCCACAACAACGGTCTGGCTCGCCGGTTGGGTCGCAATGGCTGGAGATGTAATCGCCATGCCCCCTCCTCCACAGCCTGTCAGACCTAAGATGATTGCAAGAAAACCGCATACACTAGTCAGTCGGCGCAATTTCGGTATTCCCCCCTTGGTTCGTTCGACCCATAAAGCGAGAAAGCATACCAAACCGTTTCCTATTTTGGGAAGGAAAATTAGATTCTTTGGAACCATTTCTGTCACGCGAACGAGTCTCTTGCGCTTGCGAAGGCGGCTTTCAAGAATAAAGAAGAGCCAAACGCAACTTTCTAATTGTTTTGGGGTTTGGCCCTCGATATAGTTGCGCCCAAGCGTGGGCGCTCCTGCGGACACCGCGCCACAGAGGTAGAAGGCATGAAGTTTGCCCTGTGCTGCCTGCTCTCGATGCTGTCACTGGCTGATGTCGTCGTGGCGCAGAATTGGTCGTTAAGCTATTCAACGTATTTAGGGCCAGCCGGGCAGTTGCAGCCAAACGCGATTCCTGCGGTACTGGCCGTCAACGGCGTGGGAGACGCTTGCATTACATCCCGAGACCAACCTACCGGTGTGGCAGCGCTTACCGAGCTCAATTCGAGCGGCTCCCAGATTTATGCTGTGCCGCTCCCAAATTCGACGCAGAGCAACCAGGGATTATTTGCCATCGCGATCGATTCGAGTGGCGATTGTTATTTAGCGGGGGTGGGCACGATCACGCCCACGTCGGGCGTTTTCCAGACCGCCCCGAAGTCGGGGCAATCGGCGCAATTTGTGATGAAGTTCAACCCGACTGGCGGCGTGGTGTACGCAACCTATCTTGGAGGCAGTGGGTCGGACGACCCGCTCGGATTGGCGGTGGACAGCGCTGGGAACGCTTATCTGACCGGCACGACCGCTTCCAACGACTTCCCTTTGGTCTACGCACTCCAATCGCTCTATGGCGGTGATACGGATGCGTCTATCGCTGTGCTGAACCCAGCGGCGTCAGCGCTCGTGTATTCGACGTACTTGGGGGGAAGTGGCCAAGAATATGCGGGCGGAATCGCCGTGGACGGCGCGGGCAACGCTTATGTCACAGGATCGACGAAGTCAGCCGACTTTCCTACGTGGCTGCGTTTCAATCCACATTAGGGGCAAACGGGGAAAGCGCTTACGTGACAAAGCTGAACTCCTCCGGCACGCCGATCTATTCCACCTACCTGGGCGACGGTGTGGGAGGCGTTGGCATTGCGGCAGACAGCTCGGGGGACGCGTATGTCACAGGAGGCGCTGGGGGGATCCCGTTGGTTAACCCCATCCAGAGCACAACGGGGATCGGTGGTTCGGCCTTCGTGACCGAGTTCAATCCAGCCGGTTCAGCGTTAGTATCGGAGTTTACGGTCGCGCCAGGCTCCGGGCAGTCCAGTTCCCAGACGGTCACCGCAGGTCAGACTGCCACGTTCAATTTGGCAGTCACTCCTACGGGATCATTCGCCGGAAGCGTGACCCTGAGTTGTGCCATTACCCCGGTCGTCACGCCCGCGCCAAACTGCAGTCTGCCGGGTTCGGTGACCGTGACTGCGGGCGCTGCGGCGCCCTTCGCGGTTATGGTGTCGACAATAGCTTCGACCACAACCGGCGCAGCTTCGTATCCGGGGTTTCCCGCAGGGTGGGTCCCGCTAAGCTGGGCAATGGCCCTGTCCGCTGCCGGACTGATGAGCCTGTTGAATCGTCGCCGTCTAACCACTTCCGTCGCGCCGATCATTGTTCTGGTTCTGGTTCTGGTTCTGGTTCTGGTTCTGGTTCTGGTTCTGGTTCTGGTTTTGGTTTTGGCACTTGCCTCGCTCGTTGGGTGTGGGGGCAGTAGCTCGTCTTCCCATACCACTGCGGGAACGCCGGCGGGAACCTACACCGCCACGGTAACCGCGAGCTCCGGGAGCCAGAGCCAGAACATGTCGCTCACGGTGGTGGTGCAATAAGTCTCGGGGTTTTCCAGGTGCCGAGACAAGGTAGTTATTTTCCCTAGACGCGGTTCTGTTCAATTCGCCAGCATCACGGGCGACGCAGCCAGCAGCCCGGCTGCAAGTTCAAGGTCGTGGAGATCTTCGCGGCTAAAGTCCTGGGTGAAGCGCGGATCCAGCCCTTTCCGTGAAATTTGAATGACTCCCAGCACCATGGACTCCTGATCGAGAATCGGCACCGACATCAGCTTCTGTATGGGCGCGGGCTGCGCCGGAACGTCATCTTCAGCGTCGGCTCCGATCGGCTTGATGGTCTCGAAGATGCTGGCGTGTTTTACCCGGGCAAAATTGTTAAAGATTTCAGCTTTCTTGCTTAATGCAGTGTGGGCCGCGACGGACTTACTGGAAATCGGAATCGCACCGGTGGTCCGCAGGTGCTCAGGAAATACGAACTTGAGCAGTCCGCCTTCCAGACGCAGCAGCGCGACTTCCGCGTACTGCACGCGAAACACTTTTGCCAACACCATACTAACGTCCAGCGGCGTGACCCCCTGGCCCAACACAGCTCCCAAGGGAAGAAGGTTTTCGGGGAGAATGAGTTCTTCAGTGGCCGCGTCTTCAGGTTTGTGGGTCATAGAACGCTCACGGAATTTCAATTTTGGAACCGCCTCAAGCCTCGCACTTTGAGCACCAGATGGCGGCTGTAATGACATCCTACAAGCCCTTTGATTTCAGCAAAGTAGCTTACGATCATGTCCTTTCGCGGCAAGTCTTGCTCGCCTCTGCAGCCAAAAACCCACAAACAGACTGACAATTTTTGTTAGTTGAATTTAATCCGGTCCCACGTCTCGTTATTGGGAAGCTTCGTCCCCAAGAGTGTGGATTTCCACCAGCCTCCCTTCCCTTTCTGCACCTAAAGTCATTACACTGCGTGTCTATGAGTGTTCCGCCACAACCCAACGTTAAGCTGTTGAACGGTCCCGACTATCGCGAGGGCTATGCCAACAGCGTGCAGATGCGAGTGAATGTTTGGGACTTCTTTCTCGTCTTCGGCACGTTGCAACAGCAGAGCGAAACCCAAGTCGATATTCGTAACTTTCAGGGCATTTACCTGAGCCCGCAACAAGCCAAGGCCCTGCTCGGACTGCTGCAGCAGAACATCTCCGGCTACGAGACCGCCTTCGGAGAAATAAAACTGGACCCGCGCATGACTCCGACGGGACCGGTGCACTGATCGAATTTGTTCTCCGGGGCCCGGATCCCATCCTTGCATTCGTGTCGGGATGGGTGTCGCGAAGCTGAATCGTCTTGCCGGCGAGTTTCTTGCCTTCAGCTCGGCAGAATTCCTCACCCAAAATAATTTCCCAGACTGCGGAGATCGGGATTGCCTTGCTTGGGAGCTGGCCTGAATCCTCTATCGATACCCCTACCCCATGGGGCGTAATGGAATCATCGAGTTAGCACGAAAATCCCCGTAAAATCGGGAGCCTAAAAGACTTAGATCTAAAATCGGCAAAACAAAGCACTTAGTGG